>Ga0335081_10008362_pt1 | contig 16583 bp, 13 predicted proteins | sample Lox_Sample_35_FD_206713 | JGI IMG/M metagenome (GOLD analysis project Ga0335081, IMG submission 206713) | Soil microbial communities from Loxahatchee National Wildlife Refuge, Florida, United States - Lox_Sample_3.5 | ecosystem: Environmental > Terrestrial > Soil > Wetlands | place: USA... | reverse complement strand
TCGAAACCCTTGGCGGGTGTTCTGCGGCCGGAAGGCGAGGGCGCCAAGCGATCGCTCGTTTGCTCGTTTTGCTTCACCGAATGGGATTATCTGCGCATCGCGTGCCCGGCGTGCGAAGAGTCCCGCGATGAGAAAATGTGCGTCTATACGGCCTCGCAGTTTGAGCTCGCCCGGGTGGAAGCCTGCGAAACCTGCAGGACGTATATCAAGACCGTCGATCTCGCGAAGAACGGCCGGGCGGTCCCAGAAGTAGATGAGCTTGCCGCCATTCCTCTCACCTTGTGGGCAGCCGAGCAGGGCTATAAAAAGGTCAGCCGCAATATCTTCGGCTCTTGAAACCCTCGAGCATGCTGCCGGCACGGCGCGACAGCCGCTGGAAGCTGCCGGGGCTGTGGAGATTCTCGATAGCGGCGTAATTCAACCGGCGTTTCACCTGTTGGGGACCGCGCGAATGGGCAGCGGCCGGAAGCGATCCGTGGTGAACGCCTGGCACCAGTCGCACGAAGTGCAGGATTTCTTCATCGTCGATGGTAGTTCGTTCACGACGAGTGCGGCCGTGAATCCGACCTCGACCATCGGCGCGTGGCCTTGCGCTGCGCGGATGGCATCTGGGCGCGCCAACGTGAGTGGGCGTAGAATCAACCGAGATGGACCCAATCCGAGCCCCAGAAGATCTCCCCTTGGTTGAGGAAGAGATAGCCATCGCCGGCGAGCCCGTCGTGGATACCACGACCCGGCATCAGCGTCCGCCGGACGTGCAACACCCGGTAGGTCCAAGTAAGCCCACTTCGTCACGGCCTCGACCACGGCGCGACCGACCCCGGTGACCTCGTCTTCGACCCCACGTGCGGTTCCGGCACCACGGCCTACGTCGCCGAGCAGTGGGGACGCTGCTGGATCACCTGTGACACATCACGCGTCGCCTTGGCGCTGGCCCTGATCAAAACACCATACCGCTTTTCGACCAAGCGGCAATTGTGGAGCGACGGGGGTTTGGGGTTGATCAGACGGGGCAGCGGACAATATCGTCTGGTGCGCGGCGAGCTGGTGAATTCGCCTCGCGCCGTCCTGGTGCGCGGGCTGAACCCCGAGCATCATCCCGAGCTGAAAGCGATTCTGAAAGACACATTGATATTTCAATCGTCAACCTGCAATCCTTCGCTTTGCTCAGGACCAGTCGTCAATTCTTCTGGCCTCCGATCATCGCATCCCAGCGCAGCGCCGGACTCGGTCGACGCCCCTCGTGCGCCAAGCGGATGGCCAGGTCCGCCATGTGTTTCACCGCCCAATCGAAGTAATGGGGGGTGAGCGAATAGAGGTCCATATCCGGGGCGGGATTCATGAAGTCGATCGCATAGGGTACGCCGTCGCGGATGGCCCACTCCACCGTGTCCATATCGTAGCCCAGAGCGCGCACCAGCTTCAGCGAGTCGTCGACGATGCGATGGCCGAGCTCGGGCGAGAGGTGCGAGTGCTCCACGTGGTACTTGCGCTCCTTGGGGTCGTATTTGATGGGCAGGACTTCTTCCTGGCCCAGGCAAATGCAGCGCACATAGTGGTCCCAGTGAATGAATTCCTGCAGAACCATGGTGAGCAGGCCGGAGCTGTTATAGGCCGCGAACAGCTCGTCCAGCGAATGGCAGATGTGGACCTCCTTCCAGCCGCCACCGTGAGCGTCCTTGAGCACGCAGGGCATTCCCACGTAGTCGACGATGGCTTCCCAGGGGATGGGGTATTCCAGGTTGCGAAGGCTGTCGGGGTGAATGATCCCCGGGACGTAGTCCTTGTTGGGCAGAGCGACGGTCTTGGGGCTGGCGACGCCCAGGCGCGTGGCCAGCGAGGCCTCGAAGAACTTGTCGTCCGCCGTCCACATGAAGGGATTGTTGACGACGGCGGCGCCTTCGAGAAAGGCATGCTTGAGATAGGTACGGTAATACGGCACCTCGTGGGAGATGCGGTCGATGATGACGGCGTAGGGGCACGGCTCGTCCATGCGCGTGCTGTCCAACTTCACGAACTCCGCTTGCACGCCGGCGTCGCGCCGGTTGACCTCTTCGATGAACGCGGGGGGAAAAGACCACTCCCGCCCGACCAGCAGACCGACCGTTAATGTCATTTGTGTTTCTCCGCGGCGGTGGGCAAAATCAGAAATCAGAAAGGAGAAATCAGAACTAAGACCGTTTTCCGTTTCTGATTTCTAGTTTCTGATTTCTGATTTCGCTCAGCATTTTCTTCCGCTAGCCACTGGTCACGATGTTGGCGCTCCTCACGTTCTGGGCCGCGCCTGCTTTCCCTTCGCCCGGGTCTTTCTTCACGTCGAAAGTGACGGCCAGACCCTCCGTAAGCTTGGCGAAGTCGAGTCCCTGAAGGTCCGTCAGGTGGAAGAAGTAGTCGTGGCCGTCGGTGGCCCGAATGAAGCCGAATCCACGGTCCGGGACCAGGTGGGTGATGGCGCCGGCGAGCCCTCGTCCCAGCCGGGTGCCGTTTTCGGCCGGAGCCGGCCCGCCGGCGTGGTTTGGCGCGGACACGAAATCCCGTTGTGCTTCTTCTTTCTGCCGGGCAAATTCCGTCCGGCACTCGTCGCAATAGAACCTCTGACCCTTGCGGGGGTGGAAGGTCGTCCACACTCTTCGGTCACCGGTGTGGGCAGGCGACTGGCACTCGAGTTGGTGGGGTTCGTACTTCAGTTCCAGCTTCTCGAGCAGGTCGTCGATCCAGATGATGTCAAAGTCCTTCACCCGCGCCTGGTCACGCGGGTCGGAGAAATCGGGCGCGCAACTTTCCCGAATGCTGGCGATGGCCACGCGTTTGCCGAGGCGACGCACGTGCTGCAGCATGGGTTTGAAGTCCTGGTCGCCGATCACCGCCACCGCGATATCGTAAGCGAAAGGAATGGCCGCGTAATAGAGCATGGAGGTGGCCAGTGCGATGTCGACGCACTTTTCCTTGGGCACAAACGTGTCTTTAGGAGCGCGCTCGGCCTGCCGCAGGCGCCGGCCCATAAAGTTGACGGGGAAGATCTCCAGTTCGTAGTGATACTCCTCCTTCAGCATGGCGAAGAACTCCAGGCGGCGTTGCACGTCGTCGTCGTCGCGCAGATCGTAGTTCGCGGCGTAACTGCCGAACAGAAACGAGCGGACCACGTCAATCTCCGCACCGCCAAGCTGCCGGCTGATCTCGCCGGCCAGTACTCCCGGCAGTCTCCCGAAGTCGATGTGATAATCGGGATTGCCGAACGCTTCCGCCAGGCGAAGCTGGTTCGCGTAAAGCCAGGTCCCGTCGATGAACAACATTACTTTCGCCATGCGTTCCTCAGAGGGAACACCGGAAGAAATGATGAATTATGAATGATGAATGATGAACAAAGAAGTCGAGAGTCGAAAGTCAAAAGTAGGAGCAGCCCCCTGCTGAGCGTCGGCTTTCAACATGGGACTTTCGACTTTGGACTCTCTTGTCTTCTCTTCATCATTCATCATTCATAATTCATCATTTCTTCAGTCGTGCCCCCCAATATAAAGCTGCAACATCCTTTCCCAATAGGGCCAGTCGTGGGCGAACCCGTCCCAAAGGCGCAGCGCGTGCCAAATATCCTTGCTCCACAAGATCCCGGAAAAGTAGGTGTTGTTGGCGCAACCCGAGTCGGTGCGTCCGGTAGCCAGGATAATGTCCATTTTCTTCATGGCGGCCAGTCGTGTAGCGTCCCGCTCGTGCATCATGAAGTCGCAGGGATTATTGAAATAGACCTCGTCGTCGGAGTAGCCGCCCGTAAAGCGCTTGATGTCGTAATACCCACTCATCGCCAGGACGCGGTTGACGGCGGCGGGATGGCGGAAGGCGAAATTAACGGCGTGATAGGCGCCGAAGCTCGCGCCGGTGACAATGAGGAACGGATTGGGATTCATCCGCGCCGTGAAGGGTAGCACCTCATCGAGAACGTAGCGATCGTACTGGGTGTGACGAGCGGCGCGATCGTTTGGCGGAAGGTGGTCCGCGTACCAACTCTCCGCATCGACGCTGTCCAGGCAGAAAAGCTGGTTCCGACCGTTGTTCAGCCGCTCGGAAAGGGCCTTCACCAGCCCGCGATCCTCCCAGTCGTGGAAGCGGCCCATCGACGTCGGGAAAGCCAGGACGCGCGCCCCGGTATGGCCGAACACCAGCATTTCCATGTCGCGGCCGAGGGCCAGACTCGGGTGACGGAAATATTCCCTATACATCAGATCCTTCTTTCAGCAAGTGGGATATTGTGTGATTGGTAAGGTCATTGAGTGATCGGGCGACTGGGACATTGAGTGATTGGGTGATGGTGTGATTGAAGAACGCGGGCTGATTGTTCTTCGTGATCACTCAATCACTCAATAGCCCGATCACTCAATGGCCTCCCCAATCACTCAATGTCTCAATCGCCCGATCACTCAATCGCCTCAGTGGTCCTGGAAAATGAACGATTCCAGCATGTCGGCGCGCGCCTTTTGGTCGGACGCGATCACCTTTAGCAAGTCCTTGGCGGAAAGCAAGCCGCGATAGCCGTTCTCCGGGTCCACCACCGGCAAATGAAAGATTCCGTGTTGCTCCATCAGGCGCAGACACTCGTCGAGTGCCGTCTCCGGCGTCACGGTGACAAGTTGCCGGCTCATGATCTCCGAGACGCGCATCCACGCCGGGCATTTGTTCTCCGCCGTCACTTTCTCGGAAAGATCGCTCTGAGAGACCAGGCCCACTAACCGGTCGTCGGCGCCCCGCACGCCCACCGCGCGCAACTGCTTCTCGCGCAGATAACGCGCCACCTCGTGCACGGTGAGGTCCTCGGTGATGGAAAACACTTCTCGGCGCGATTGGATCAAGTCATAGACTTTCATCACGGTCCTCCACCTTCCCGGAAAGACGGCCCAAGACGACTTGCACGATACAGGTCTGGCAGACGATGAAAATGTTAGGCCAATCCACGCATTGTTGCAACTAGGAAACGAGGTCATTGGCCTGGCAGCGTGGGTGTCTTTAGAAGTGGGGAGTGGCTAGTGGGCAGAAAAAGAGCCCCTGCGCGTTGCCTTGTTTCTTTTTTCTAGCCACTAACCACTCGCGACGCGCCACTTCATAAGACGCCCGCGCTCAACGTCAGTCGCCGAATCAATTGCCAGATCGGGCCCTCGATTCCTCCGTTTCCAAAACGACCACCGGCTTTTGGAGCGGCCCCGACAAATGCAGGCCGGCGACGCGCTCGTCCGAGTCGGTTTCCAGCCAATGCCGCCCCAGGTGGCTGAAATCGGCGCGAACCCCCAGATTGATGGAACCGTCGAGGCCGCACTCGCCGCCCACTGCAACATGGGCTCCCTCGAAACTGAGATCGATCGGACTGAGCGTCGCCTGGCGGCCACGAACCACCCACGTGAGGACCGCCGAGCGGATCGTCGCCTCGCGGTGGGGCGGTTGGAGGATGCCCCAACCGGCGGCGCGGGCGATGGCGTCGAGCGGATCAAAGTCACCGAAAACGACGCTCTTGAGCTCCAGACTGGCGTCGCCTCTCAAATTGGCGCTGAGATCTTCGTGCGTCGCTCCACTGGTTTCGAAATGGCCGGAGCCGCTCCACGCGCCGCGAATCTTGTGAAACGGCGCGGGAAGCCGCGCTGCCACCGCCGGCAGGCTGCCCTTGGCCAGCGAAAAGTCAGCCGTCAAGTGGGGTGGTCCGTTGTCGATGTCGACCTTCAGTCGCCCCTGCCCGCGTCCGCCGCCGGCCTGAAACTGCGCGTCCGTCACCCGGATGACGCGATCGACAACCTGGACGCTCGCCCGAAAGTCATTCAGCATCACCGAACGATAGGTGAGCAAGGGTACGGTGAAAACTCCCTGGGCGTTCAGGGCGCCGAACAGGTGCGAGGCTTGTTCGCGGTCTCGCGCCAGGGATCCTAGGCCGGGGAGGTTCTCGAGGAACGAGAACGGTGAGCCGCTCCGCAAGTCGGCGAACCAGGAGAAGGCTTCCTGAAGATTTAGACTGTTCGCCACGATCTTGAACTTCCAGGGCTCGCCGGGGTTACCCTGATGGCCCTGATGTTCCAGGCTGCCGGTGAAAACACTGGACCCAATGGTGGCCGTCAGCGGAGAAACCAACAGTCGGTCGCCGCTGAAGTGCGCATCAGCGCGGGAAATGTCGAGTGGCTGGTTGAAGCCGGGAATCAGCAGGCGCGCGTCTCGAATCTCTCCGGTCCCTTCGATCGTGGGAGGTTGAAGAGGCCAGGCCGAGCCCGTGAGACGCAGCGTCGCATTCGCCACACCCTGGGCTTCCACTCCCTGAGCTACCTTCACCCCTGAATCGCGCGCCAGGGCGAGCAGGGCTTTGATCGGCGCCCCGCGGGTTGAGAGTTGAAGTTGATATTGAAGACCCTGACTCGGGGCTCGGGACTCGGGGGTTCGATAGAATTGCCGATTGCCGATTGCCGATTGCCGATGGGAAGACGGGCTTATTGACGACGGCAGACCGCCTTCAGAAGGGTCGCACGGTTTGCCCAGGCTTTCTTCTTCAATCGTCAATCGGCAATCTGCAATCGTCAATTCTCTCGAACCCCGAACCCCGAATCCCGTCTTCTTCGAACCCCGAATCCCGAGTCCCGTTGACCGATAGCGGGCTGCCGCCACATCCTCGCGCCCCAGCGTGCCCTCCATCAAAACGTCCACTCGGGGCGCTAGCGTCAGCTTCACCGGTGCCAGGCGCGCCCCCGAGTCGTCGATCTCTACGGCCAGCGACGCCACTGGAAGGTTGCCGGCCGGAGTGGTGAGGGTCGCATTGGACGCGCTCACGAAGCCACGATAGCGCAACCCGCCCCATGGTCCTTGAATAGTCAACAAGCCGTCGGCGCGGCCCGAAGCCCGGAAACGGTTGAAGGAGTATCCCCATAGGCGATGACTGAGTTCCTCCAGATCTTCGACGCGCGATTTCTCCAGGGCCGCAACCAGGTCGAGGCTAGGAACTCCCTGCGTCCACTCGCCTGACCCCACCAGGTGCAGGCGCGAGCCCGCGAATCCGAACTCCAGCGCGTCGAGGCTGACGCGGGCTTGGTTGCGGTCGACCTCAGCTCGGAGATGAAGCGCCACGGGCCTGGAGTCCGAGGGAGGAAGAAGCTCCCAGCGATGAAGCTGGCTGATTTGTACGTCTCCCTCCATCTTGATCACGCGAAGCGAGCCGGTGAGTCGCAGGTCCGCGTCCACCACGCCGTAGATTTCGGGATTGCGGCCGGTGAGGAGCGGAGCCCAATCGTACAGCAGCGACTTACGGACACGCAGAGTGGCGTTCAGCGGCGCCGTCAGCCCATGTCCGGGGCTCCACTCGCCCTCCAGTTCCAACGGCCCCGGTGAAGGAAGCGAAAGATCGGAGCGCACGGGGCTGCCGGTGAGCTGGTACCGCAGCAAACGCTGCCCGGGATCGAACCGGAGTTGGGCGCGGACCTCGGTAATGGCAAAAGGCTTCTTGTTCTCACCGATCTTGAAGTTGATGCGCGCGCCGTCGGCGTCGACGTTAAGGACATCGAGATTGTTCGCTGAGGCGCGGGCGGGAAGGGCCGTGGCGGTGGCAGTGTCTGCGCTCGTCGTCAGGAAAGTGTCGACGTTCCAGTCGCCGCGCGCGTTGCGGACCGCGTTGACGGTGGGCTGGTCCAGATGCAGGGCCGAGCATTGCAAGCGAGAGTGCCACAAGCTTCGCCAGCGAAGGTCGCAATCCATGCGCTCGATCCGCGCGAAGGGCTCGGAGCCGAAGGCTGGGTCCTCACCGATCACCGCGTTGGTAATGCTGAAGCCCGGATGGGGCAACAGGCGGAAGGAAACAGCGCCGCATCGGAAAGGACGGTGCAAGGTCTGCTGAAGGCCGGCTTCGAGTTGACGATGGTAGCGCTCGGCGCTGAAGAAGGACGGGAGGAACCACGCTGCGACGAGCAACAGCGCCAGCCCCAGGACCGCCTTGCGAACGTGCCGCCGCGGGAAAGCCATCAGCGCACCATTACCAAACCCGGCACCAACCCGGTATCCTGCCGGCGCCGTGCCGTCATCGTACGAGGCGAAGGGTGCGACGCCAGCGAGTCTTGGGGACGAAGTGAATGATCAAGTCAAAGGCCTGGGCCAACCGGTCGCTGAGAGCGGTCCGCGTGAATTCGTCGCGCGGAGTTTCAAACGACCAGTAAATAATGAGAGGCTGGCCGCTGATCACATCCCGCGGTACAAAGCCCCAGAAGCGGCTGTCCCAACTCTGCTCGCGATTGTCGCCCATCGCGAAAAAGTAGCCGGGTGGGACCACCAGTTCCCCGCCTTGCACGTAGTTTTGCAGGTCGGCGGCCCATCGCTGCGTGGAGCCCGGCAGATACTCGCCGGGCGGGGGCGGGAAGTCGTCGCCCGGCCGATGCTCATCCACGTACTCCGGCGTATGGTGGACCAACGGCTCTCGCAATGGCTGGCCGTTGACGAAAACCTGACGATTAACAATCTTGATGTGGTCCCCCGCGACCCCGATCACACGCTTGACGTAATGCTCGCCCGGTTCCTGCGCTTCCTGCGGCTCGCCTGGGTATTTGAAGACGATCACGTCGCCGCGGCGTATCTCCTTATAGGGGAGAAGGTGGCGGAGGAAGCCGTTCTGGAAAGCAAACCCGAACTTGTTCACCAGCAGATGGTCGCCGATTAGGAGAGTGGTCTCCATGGACCCGGTCGGAATCTTGAAGGCTTGCACGACAAAGGTGGTCCCAAAAATGGCGAGAATGACGGTGACCACCAGCGACTCAAAGGTGTCGCGAGTGGACGATTTCTTGTAGGGCTCGGTCGGTTGGTCAGCCATCAAGCTCCTAAAGAGAGTTATGAATTATGAATGATGAACAGGAAAATTGAGTCATTGAGCCATTGGGTCATTGAGCCATAAAAACAGCCCTCTCTCATTGCTTCAATGGTTCAATGACGCAATGACCCAATTCTTCTTGTTCATCATTCATCATTCATAATTCAGCATTCTCTTCTGTCTCCTGTTCCTCCCGCTCCAGCAAGTCGAACAGACCCTTGGCGGCCTCTTGCTCCGCGGCCTTCTTGGTCGCGCCCTTGCCGCGAGCGGCGCCCCGCTCTCCCACGGTCACTTCCACCACGAAGGTCTTTCGGTGCTCCGGCCCTTCTTCTCCGACCACGCGGTAACGCGGCGCCGGCATCAGCTTGGCGTGCAGGTATTCCTGCAACGCCGACTTGTAATTGGGCGAGACCAACTCGTCGGCACAAGCGGCGAGGTCGGGCGGAAGCACGAACCGCTCCACAAAGTCCCGCGCCGCAGGCAAGCCGCCATCGCGGTAGATGGCGGCCAGCAAGGCTTCCAGGGCATTGACCAGAAGGCCGGAGTTGTTCCGCCCGCCGGTCTTTTCCTCGCCGCGGCCCAGATGGATGAAGCGGCCGAGATCCAGCCGCGCCGCCACCGTCGCGAGGTACTCGGTGCCCACCAGCCTGGCCCGAGCCAGAGACAGCTTGCCCTCCGGATACTCTGGGAAGCAATCCGCCAGACGCACACTGACGATGAAATTCAGGACCGCGTCACCCAGAAACTCCAGTTGCTCATTGTCACGGAGGTATTCCGAGGCTTCTCTCGCATAGGAAGAATGGGTGAGCGCCTCGAACAGCAACCGCGAGTCGCCAAACTTATAACCAAGCAGATCCTGGAGTTTCTCCAGGCTCTCGGGGTAAAGTTCCGCCATGTCCTCAAGTTAAGGGACCAGGGGCTGGGGACTGGGGGCCAGGGAAGAAAAATGATGAATGCTGAATGATGAATGATGCACAGAAGAAAGGCAGTCCGCGTTTGTTCGTTCATCGTTCATCATTCATCGTTCCTTCTGGTCCCTAGCCCCGGGTCACTAGTCGCCAGTCACTTGCTTACTGCTTCGCAGGCGCCTGGGCTGCTGCCTTCTTCGCCTTCAGCCCCTGCACCTCCTTGTCGGCGTAGGGCTGCATGGGTGTTCCCTGGCTGAGTTCGGAGCACTTGGTAAAAGCCGCGATAGCATCGTCGATCTTACCATCCATCTTGAGCGCCTCACCGAGCCGGTAATAGGCTTGAGGGTCCGGCTGGTCGGTGCCGGTAACGGCGGCCTGATACTCCTGTTCCGCCTTGCTCAATTCGTCCTTGTCCGCGCCCTGCAACCCCTCGAGGGCTCGCTGCAAATGGACCATTCCCAGCGCAAAATGCACGTCAGAGGTGAGCATGGCTTTGCGCTTGGCGAAAGTATCGTCGGTGTCGTTAGGCTGTTTCGGGAACTGAGCGTTGGGAGCAGTTGCGAAGACTTGGAGCACCTGGTTCGCGTCTGCCTCGGCTTCACCCAGCAGTTTGTCTTTGTCCGCTCCGTTCTTGAGAGCCTGAGGCTGCGGCAGCATGGTGGCCAGGAACATCAGAGCCACGAAGTTGTCCGACTTCAGTTTGACGCTCTTTTCCGCATAGTCGATTGCCGCCTGGACGTTCCCCTTTTGTCTCTCCGTGTTGGCGGCAATGGCATAAACGTTGGTCAGTTGCGTGCTGTTGGGGTGCTTCTTGGCGAAGTCTTCCACCAACTGGAGCTGGCGGTCGGGATCGAGTTCGGACACCACCGCATTGTAATCGGTGGCCTCCGCCGCGGCCTCTTGTTGCTCCGGCGTCGGAGCCTGGGCCTGTTTCTGGGTGGTCTTGTCAGTCTTTTGCTGAGCTCCTAATCCCGGCAGGGGACTGGCCGACGCCCCCGCCACTCCCAGCGCCAGCGCAGCCATCAGCCACAATGCTCTCGACAGCCAAGTACCGTAGGCCGATTGATTTGGTTTCACGATGTTATCTCCTATAAGAATCCTCTAGGCCTTGAGCCTACCTCAAAGTACCGCTAGTGTCAACGAAGGTTCAATAACAATAATAGTGGCATCGACGTTGACTCAGCGCCCGAACATCCCTTTGCTCAACCACTGCCCGCCATCCATCACCATCACTTCGCCGGTGATGAAGTCGGCGAAATCGGAAACCAGGTAGGCGCAGGCGTGGGCCACCTCCTCCGTGTTGCCGATCCGACCGCGCGGAATGGTCTTGATCATGGCGGCCTGAAACTCCGGTGTCGCCCACAGCTTGGATCCGGCGCCTTCCGTTTCCACCGGCCCGGGCGCAACGGCGTTGACGCGGATCTTGTGACGCGCCCACTCCACCGCCAGGGTGCGGGTCATGCAAACCACCCCTGCTTTGGCGCAGGCTGAGTGGATGGTTCCCGGCCCGCCGGTCCAGGCATAGGCGGCAACTAGGTTGAGGATGTTGCCGCCGCGGCCCCTCTCGATCATCCGCAGTCCGGCGGCACGGGAACAGTAAAACGTCCCATTCAGCACGATGTTGATGACGGCGTTCCAGCCGTTCACCGAGAGGTCCTCGGCGTGGCAGATGAAATTCCCCGCCGCATTGTTCACCAGGATATCGAGAGCGCCAAAGCGGCGAATGGTCTCGTCGCAGAGGTGGTCCACCTGCTCGGGAATTCGGACGTCCGTCGGCACAAAGAAAACCTGTGCGCCCTTGGACTCCAGATCCTTCGCCGTGGGCTCCAGGTGCTCGACGTTGCGGCTGGCCAGCACCAGCCTCGCGCCCAGCCGTGCGTACTCGAACGCGATGGCGCGCCCGATTCCGGTACCACCTCCGGTGATGATGGCGACCCGGTCCTTCAGCGAACCTTCAGGCAGCATGGGATTCCTCTTGAGAGCAGCGGTCAGTGGCAAGCGACTCGAAACAGGAAGCTCGGCCAGAGTTGCTGTCGTACTAGCTTTGATGAGCGAACTACGAGCTTCGAGTCTCGAAGTTTGAATGTCCGTTTTCTAGATTCGGAAAGGGGTTGACTTCCGGGTTACGTTCTAGCCAGTTTTGATTTGTTTCTTTACGAAAATCCCTCTTTTTGGCCCCAAAAGGAGCCTTCAAACCAGGTTCGCTCCAGGTTCGCTTTGGGGTGTGTAAATTTTACAAGTGCTTTATTACCAGCAACAACCGAGGTTCGTTTTGTAATTTTCCGCATTTAAAATAGGTATTTTTCGTGGTACATACCACAATCGCACTGTCAAATCTCCGACCAACACCACTTTCGGCTTGCCGACGCCGCATCCGCCAGCAGCGAGGGGCAACCAGCACTTCTCTTCTTCAATCGGTCATCGACAATCGTCAATCGTTCGTCACCCTCGCCGCGCCGGCTCGCCACCGGTTTGCTGCCTCAATCGGAACCGCTCTCCCGCGCTTCCAAGCTGCCTAGCTTACGATACTACGGTCTATCCTGTCAAGCTAATTGTGCCGTCAGTTACTCGGGCGACCCGAACCGTCCGAAACCACGCCGAGTGTCGCCGACCGCCGTTTTCGCTATCGGCGGACCTTGACCACGTAATACAGGAAGGGAGCCTCCACTTCCTTGAACCAGTGAGGCACACCCTTCGGGATCACGATGACGTCGCCCTGAGCCAATTGGCGGTTCTCACCTCCCTGAATCATTGTTCCTCGAATCTCACCGGGTTCGGTGGTCTTGGGATTGATGGCGGTGCCGCCGGTCACGAATGTCGCGGACCCTTCCAACACGTAGAAAATGTCGGTGTCGAGAGTGTGAATCTCCACCATGCCCGGACGGTCCCGGCGCCCCGCCAGGATCGTGAAATTGCGTCCGTCGTCGTGACCGCCGAGCAAGGTGTCGCCCTTCGCGAAAGCAGCTTTCACCTTTTCACTGGGGAAGTAGAGGACGGGAGTAGCGGACGAATCGCCATTGGTCGGTGCTGGTGTCCCAGCATTTCCTACTGGGCCTATTGAGCCTGCGGGGCCTGCCGGGCTTGCCGACGGCGTGCTCACCGCGCGGCGTGTGTGACCGGCGACGAACATCAACACGATCGCGGGAACCACAAGCAGCAGCATCATCGCGGCAACCACAAACACCAGCGTTTTTTCGCGCATACTCATCTCCCTTCCCGGTCATTGCGTCCGGTCAACAAGAGGGATGGGGCGCTAGGGACGAGGCTAGAGCCGCTATGCTAGTTTCTGATCCCTAGCAGCGTGATGAAAACCCCGTTTGGCTCTCGTGGAGGCCGGCTTTAGCCGGGCATCTTGTTGAATTCAAAGTGCCGCCCTAAAGGGCGCCGCTACGAAAACCGCCCGAAACCCAGTTTTTCATCACCCTGCTAGTCTAGGTTGTTGACCGTCTCGCCCTCCACAGTCGCGGGTCGAGGGAGAATGGTTCGGGCTGACGGATCACAACCTTGCCAAAGTCCGGGTGGAGCGGATTGAGCAAGTAGTTGCGTTCAGCGGGTATAACCGCTGAAGGTACAGACAGCACACTAAACTGTTTTCTTTGAAACCACTGCTGGCCAATCGACCGCAACGATTCCGGAGCCGGATACTCACGCCAATCCACGGGAAGCTCGGAAGCCTCCAGGCGAAGGATCCTCACCGTGTTCGGAATCTCACACGAGACCGCAGCCAACTCGTTGGGCAGATCCTCGGGATCGACATGAACAAGGACTTCCAGGCAGGCGAGAGCCAGGCTTTCGGCGCAGTAGACGATGGCGAGCCCAGGGGGATTCCATCGGCCCCCGTACAGCCGAGCTCCTTCACCCCGGAAGGCTCGCAGCGCGCGCTCCCGCAAACAGATCCGCCAGACGACCATCAACTGAACACGCCATGCTCGATTCGGCCCAAGACTGCTTCAATTTCCCGTGTCCCGGCTTCTGTGTCCAGCCTGGACAAAGGAACGATATTGCCCAGCGCCCGGTTCGGTTTGCGTAACCAGCGCCCAACCTTTTCTCGATCGCCAAACACTTCCAGCGCCATGGCCATCAAATGCGCTAATCGGTAGACACGGTCGGACTCTTCAACTGTCAGACGACCCTCTTTCCTGCGGCGAGCCAACGTCCGCGACGGAATCCCGAGCAGGGTGCTGGCTTCCTCGCGCGACAGTCCCGCCGCCTCCCGTACCGTATCAAAGGCCTGATAAGGGACACCGGCACGGACGGCTTCCACGAGTTGGCCCGGCTTCGCGATCCGGCGACCCAGGACTGCGGGCCCGCCCAGAAGCTCTGCGATCGATAATATCTGCTGCATGGTTCATCCCCTGCCGCATCTTGCCATCGTGCACTAAGTTTACTGCCAAACGGCAGCAGTGTCAAAAAAAAAATGGACGACTGCAGATCGCCAATCGGAAAAGCAATCAGCTATCAGCCATCACCTAATCAGCACGAACTGCCCTTTCGTGCGAGAGCTGACCGCTGATAGCTGAAAGCTATTTCCAATCGTCAATCGGCAATCGTCAATTCTTTAAGGGCGTGAGGGCGTCGTTACCACTAGCTCCTGTCGAGAATCGAGTGTTATAGCACCCTGCTAAAGCAGCCTCATCCCGACCGGGTCCCACTTCACCGCCTCGCCGCGGTCGTAGCTGACATTGGTTAGCAGGGCGGCGCCGGCGGCGCGGAAGCCGAATACCGGGTCCTCCACCACTGGCTGGCGCGAGCGGACCGACGCAAAGAAATTCTTCAGATGATCGTAGCTGTCGCTGTACCCGTCCGGCGCCGCGTACTTCTCATAAGCACCGTACGGTTCGCCGGTGGGATGAACGATGGGGTACTTCTTCCGGTACTCTTCCAGAAATTGTTTCTGCATCGCCTCACTCCAGCTCCCGATGTTGTACCCGGGTTCCTTCTCGCGCGGCACGCGGGTGACGGCGACGCCGTCCCAGCCGATTTGCAGCGTGCCCTCCGACCCAGTAAAGGTAAACCCTTCACTTTCAGAACCTCCGCAGACAAAATTCACGTGCAGGTTGAGGTTGAAGCCCTCCGGGTAATCGAACAGGCCCAGCAGGACGTCGGGAATGTCGCGGCCGTCCTTCCAGAAGCGCAGCCCGCCGGTGCCGAAAGCGCGGGTGGGCCCGTTGACGCCCATCACGAAGTGGGTACCGCTGAAGAGATGGACGAACAGGTCGCCAGCCACGCCGCTGCCGTAGGCCTTCCATTTGCGCCAGGAGAAGAAATGATCGGGGTTAAAGGGGATCTGCGGCGCCGTCCCCAGGAAGCGCGGCCAATCGATGGTCTCCGGCGACGCGTCGGGCGGAACCGAGTAGTCGAACGCGCCCACCGCGGAGTTGCGGTCCCACCATGCGGTGATCATGTTGACCTGGCCGATGACGCCGGATTGAATCAACTCCTTCGCCTTGCGGTAGAGCATGGAGCTGACGCGCTGGCTGCCCACTTGCAGAATCCGGTTGGTCTGGCGCGCGGCGGAGATGATCTCCGGCCCGTCGGAATAGAGATGGATCATCGGCTTCTCGAGGTAAACGTCTTTCCCGGCGTTCATGGCATCCACGGCGGCCTGCTTGTGCCAGTGGTCGGGCGTCCCGATGATCACGGCGTCCACGTCCTTGCGCGCCAGGATTTCCTTGTAATCGCGCGTGGTTAGAATGTCGTCGCCCCACATCTCCTTCGCGTGCTGGAGCCGGTCGTTGTAGCAATCGGCCACCGCCACCAGCTTCACGCCCGGCACCTCGATTGCCGTTCGCGTGTCGTACTGGCCCTGTCCGCCGGCGCCGATCAGCGCGATCTGGAGGTGGTCGTTGGCAGCGGGTGGCTTTTCCGGCTCGCCTTGCGCCTGGGCCAGGAGATGGACGGGGGTACCTCCCGCCATGAAGCTTCCGGCGGTGAAGATGGTCCCGCCCTTCAAAAAGTCCCTGCGTTTGAGTCCGTTTGTCATTTTGATCTCCACGAGGGAACAGGGAATAGGGAACAGGGAAGAGGCAATGGAAACTCTGCCAGCCCTACTCCCTTGACTCCGGTTTGCTACTCTTCCTGTTCCCTATTCCCTGTTCCCTACAAGCCGTCCGGGCATATACATACTCAAGAACCGGTGCGCCAGAATGAAGCCGTCCTTGCGCGCCTGCGGGAAGTCCGACTGATCGTTTACGCCCGGCACGTCCCAGAAATCGTCTTCGTGTTCCACGGCCATGCCGCCCTTGAATCCCACTTGCAGCAGCACGGTGAAAAACTTCGGCCAGTCGATCAATCCCTGCCCGGGAATGCGATAGCGCCACCAGCCTTGGCCGTGAATCCCGACCTTCTGCAGCACCGGTTGGGTAATCTCGGTGTCCTTGAGGTGAACGGCGTGGATGCGGTCGCTGAATTCCCAGGCGACCTGGATCGGGTCGATGAACTGGCGCACAAAGTGTGAAGGGTCGAATTCGAGCCCGAAGCGTTTGTTGGGTACCAGCGCGAACAGCTTCTCCCAGACGGCGGGCACGGTGGCGAAATTCTCCGGGCAAGGGTAGTTCTCCGGCCCGAAGCGCATATCGAGCTTTTCACAGACGGGCACGTACTGCTCGTTAATGGCCTCGGCAAGGCTCTTGACCTGATCGTCGACGGACGCGCCCTGGTTGCCGCCGGTGAAGGTCCCCGTAAACTTGCACCCGAGACGATGGCTGAACTCCAGTGCCCGAACAAACTTGGCGCGCGCCTCCTTGCGCTCGTTGGGATCGTGGGCGATGTGATTGTAGCCCCACATGCACTCGATGCTGATGATGCGGATGCCCGCGTCGCGCGCTGCTGCCAGGATCTGGTCGATCTGCGAGTCGGTCAGCTTGTCG
>Ga0335081_10008361_pt1 | contig 16583 bp, 16 predicted proteins | sample Lox_Sample_35_FD_206713 | JGI IMG/M metagenome (GOLD analysis project Ga0335081, IMG submission 206713) | Soil microbial communities from Loxahatchee National Wildlife Refuge, Florida, United States - Lox_Sample_3.5 | ecosystem: Environmental > Terrestrial > Soil > Wetlands | place: USA... | reverse complement strand
CGGTGGCGCTGTCGGTCGGCGCCTTCTCGGTGGCCGGGACGCAGCTCGCGGTGCGCGCCGGCACCAAGCTCATCGTCACCCTCGGGCTGGTCGCGATGGCGGCCTTCTACGGCTGGGTCGCCGCGGCCACCACGGCGACGATCAGCTACGGCATCATCGCGGTGCAGATGGTGCTGTACGGGCTGGGCATGGGGCTGACCTCCGCGCCGGCCACCGAGTCCATCATGGGCGCGGTGTCCCGCCGCCAGGCCGGGGTGGGGTCCGCGGTCAACGACTCGACCCGGCTGCTCGGCGGGACGCTGGGCGTGGCCGTGATCGGCAGCGTGTACGCGTCGCTGTACGGCTCCCGGCTCACCGCCGAGCTGCCGGCCGGGCTGCCCGGCCCGGTCTCGGCCGTCGCGCACCAGTCGATCGGGGCCGCGTACGCCGTGTCCGGCCGGGTGCCGGGCGTGGTGGGCCAGGCCATCCACACCGCGGCCACGAACGCGTTCCTGCACGGGCTGAGCATCGGCTGCCTGGTGGCCGGCGGGGTCGCGGCGGCCGGGGCCGTCCTGGCCGTGCTGTTCCTGCCGGCCCAGCCGGCCAGCCCTCCCGCGGTAACCCCGGCCGAGGCGGTGCCGGATAGGATCCTTGCTGACTAAAGGGAGCCGCCACGTGTCGACGATGAACCACCAGGTCCGGCTGGCCGCCCGGCCGTCCGGACTGCCCCGGGCCACTGACTGGTCGCTGACCGGCGAGGCTGTGCCGGACCCTGGTCCGGGGCAGTTCGTGGTGGCGATCTCGCACATCTCCATCGACCCGGCCATGCGCGGCTGGATGAACGCGGGCGCGTCCTACATCCCGCCGGTCGAGATCGGCGCGGTCATGCGGGCCGGCGCGGTCGGCCGGGTCGTCGCCTCGGAGCATCCCGGCTTCGCCGCGGGCGACGACGTGTACGGGACGTTCGGCGTGCAGGAGTACGCGGTGTCCGACGGCCGGGGCGTGATCAAGATCGACACCTCGCTGGCCGGGCCGTCGACGTACCTGGGCGCGCTGGGGATGACCGGGCTCACGGCGTATTTCGGCCTGCTGGACACCGGCAGGCTGCAAGCCGGGGACACGGTCGTGGTCTCGGGCGCGGCCGGGGCGGTGGGCAGCATCGCCGGGCAGATCGCGCGGATCAAGGGCGCGCGGGTCATCGGCATCGCGGGCGGGCCGGACAAGTGCCGGTCGCTGGTGGAGGACTTCGGGTTCGACGCCGCGATCGACTACCGGGCGGATAACGTGCGCAAGGCCCTGCGCGAGCACGCGCCGCGCGGGGTCGACGTCTACTTCGACAACGTGGGCGGCGAGATCCTGGACGCCGTGCTGACTTGCCTGGCCCGCGGCGCCCGGGTGATCATCTGCGGCGCGATCTCGCAGTACAACGAAACCCAGGTGCGGGGCCCGGCGAACTACATGATGCTGCTGGTGGCGCGGGCCTCCATGACCGGCATGCTGGTGTTCGACTACGAGGACCGCTACCCGCAGGCCATGGCCGAGCTGGCCGGCTGGCTACGGGACGGGAAGCTGGTCTCGCGCGAGCACGTGGTGCGCGGTGGCGTCGGCGACTTCCCCAATACGCTGCTGATGCTGTTCGACGGGGTGAACACCGGCAAGCTCGTGCTAGCGCTCGACCAGGGCTGACCGGCGGTCCAGGCCGGTCAGCAGGGCGGCGATCAAGGTGATGGCGCGGTCGGTGTCCGGAACGCGGTCGGCGATCACGTCGGCGTAGAGGAAGCCCTCGCAGATCCGCAGGATCGCGAAGGCCAGCGTCGGGGTGTCCAGGCTGGCCTCGAAGTCGCCGCGGCCGCGCTCGAGATCGATGAGCTGCTCCAGCGCGCGGGCCATGCCGCGGTGCACGGTGCTGCCGGCGCCGGTCAGCAGGCGCAGCGCGGTCTCCGGGTCGGACTCCAGGAACGCCCGCAGCGGGCGGTCCCTGGCGATGGCCAGGAGCACGCCGCCGATCGCCGCGACGAGCCGCTCGGTGCCCGCCAGGGACGCGGTCGCCTGCACCTGGTCGACGAGCAGCCGGCGGGCCCGCCACCACAGCACCTCGTCGAGCAGCCGCTCCCGGTTGCCGGCCCGCCGGTACAGGGTGGCCCGGGCCACGCCGAGGCGCCGGGCCAGCGACCGCATGTCCAGCCGCTGCCCGGCGACGAAGGTGTCCACGGCCGCGGCGAAGATCTCGGCCGGGACCCCGGCGGGGACGGCCGCGCCCGCGGGCAGGATCACCTGGGCGTCGTCACGGCCCGGCATTGGCGGTGCGTTTCTCGGCCGCCTCGACCAGCAGCGCGAGCTCGTCGATCAGGTAGCCGGCCAGGGTGTCGATGTCGGGGACCAGCTCGCGGCAGCTGACCAGGCCGAAGTGCAGCTGGCCGAGGTAGCCGACCAGGGTGATGTTCAGCCCCTGGCCGTCGGTGACCACCGACACCGGGTAGTGCGCGAGAAGCCTGGCCCCGCACAGGTAGACCGGGGTGTTCGGGCCGGGGACGTTGGAGATGGTGAGGTTGAACGGCGGCAGCCGGTGCAGCAGCCCGGTGGCGAACACCACCCGGGCCGCCCGCGCGGTCAGCGCCGGCACGGCGAAGTCACTGATCTGGTCGACCAGGCCCTGCGGGATCACCGCCTGCTGCGCCTTGGCCACCTGCGTCGAGGAATGGACGATCTCCACCCGCAGGCCCGGGTCGCTGACGCTGGTGGGCAGCGGGGCCAGCATCGCGGACACCCGGTTGCCCAGCGCTCCCCGGCTGGCCGGATCCCGCACCGAGACCGGGATCATCGCGATCAGCGGCTGGTCGGGCAGCGCGTCGTGGTCGGTGAGCCAGCGCCGCAGGGCCCCCGCGCACATGGCCATCACCACGTCGTTGACCGACACGCCGAAGGCGTTCTTCACCGCCTTGACGGTGGCCAGGTCCACGCTGCGGAACGCGAACCTGCGGTGCGGCGTGATCTGCCGGTTGAACGGCGTGGCCGGCGCCCGCCCCGGCCGGGTGGCGATGACCGCGCCGTCGCCGCGGTTCAGCCCGAGCATGCCGCCCACCAGCGTGTTCACCACCGGGGCCAGGGTGGGGAGCAGCCTGACCATTTCGTTGGTGATCTGGACAGTCTGCACCGGGCGCCAGGCCAGCCGCGCGACCGCCTTAACGGCCAGGTAGGGCAGGGGCGGCGGGCTGGCGGGCCGGAACGGCCGGGGCGGCGGCAGCTCGCGGCCGACCGGGGTGAGATCGAACAGGACGGTGAGCAGTTCGGCGCCCGAGGCGCCGTCGATCGCGGCGTGGTGAATCTTGGTGTAGACCGCGGCGCGCTTCCGGGCCAGCCCGGTGATCAGGTAGATCTCCCACAGCGGTCGGCTGTGGTCCAGCGGGCGGGCGTGCAGCCGGCTGACCTGTTCGGTCAGCTGGGCGTCGGAGCCCGGCCGCGGCAGCGCGATCTCGCGGACGTGGTACTCGATGTCGAAGTCCGGGTCGTCGATCCAGTAGGGCTGGTCCAGCCCGAGCGGCACGTTGAGCAGCTTCTGCCGGAGCACGGGCACGAGCGGCAGCCGTTCGGCCATCACCTCGGTGAGCCGGGCCAGGGTCAGCGGCTGGGGCGCGTCGGCGGGATCGAGCACGCTCAGTCCGCCGACGTGGCCGGTGGTGCTGGACGTCTCCAGGGCGAGGAAAGAGGCATCCAGTCCGGTGAGTTGCTGCATCCCGATCCTCCTCAGCGTGCGGCGGCCGCGAACTGCCTGTCCAGCCAGTCCCCTAGCGTGCCGATGACATTATCCGGAACCTCCAGCTGCGGTGTGTGCCCCGCTCCGGGCACGATGACCGTCTCCCAGCCCGGGTTGCGCGCGGCCGCCTGGCGGACGGCCTCGGCCGGCACCAGCCGGTCGGCCTCGCCGCCGATGAGCAGGACCGGGGCCTGCACCGAGGCCATCATCTCCCAGTAGCGGCGGCGCTGGCCAACCACCCGCATCAGCGACCGCGACGCCGCCAGGAAGGCGGCGGCGTAAGCGTGGTCCTGGTTCTGGCGTTCCGCGGCCAGCGCGATCGCCGCGGCGAGCATGGCCGGGTCGGCCCGCGACGGGTCAGCGAAGCAGAGCTCGATGACGCGCTCGACAGCCAGTTGCGGACTACGGCGGGACATCATCCGCCGGACGTAGAACTCGCCGAGGCCGGGCAGCGCGTAGGCCAGGAACTGGCCGGCCACCTGCCGGTCGGGGGCCTGCCGGGGCGGCGGCAGCGCGGGACCGATGAGCACGAGGCCCCGGACCGTGTCCGGGGCGGCGCTGGCGTGCATGATGGAGATCAGGCCGCCCATGGAGTTCCCGGCCAGGATCACCGGCGTGCCGGTGACCTCGCGCACGAACCGGTCGAGAAGCCTGGTGTTGCGCTGGACGGTGGACGTACCGTGGGTGCCCGGGGTCAGGCCGAAGCCGTGCAGGTCAAGCGCGACCGCCCGCCGCCCGGCCGCCAGCTGGGGGCCGACCAGGCACCAGTTCAGGTGGGAGCCGCCCAGGCCGTGCACGAACACGATGGGCGTGCCGTCCTGGCCCCCGCCGGAGGCCGGGCCGAACTCGATCCAGTGCACCGGGCCGTCGAGGTCGCTGACGTAGCCGCGCGCGCCCCACGGCGCAGCGAACGCCCACGGGGCCTGCTTTGCCGGGGCAGAGTTCATCGGGGGCGAGCTCATTGGGGGTAGAGGGGACGCAGCGCCAGCGGCGGCCGGAACGGGACCCGCTGGCCCGCCGGGACGGCCAGCCGGTCGGCGATCAGCCAGAATGTCGCCGGGTCGGCGCCAAAGCCGATGTGGCTGCAGCGGACCTCGATGTTCTGGTGCAGCGGCGTCTCCGGCTCGATGCACGCCTGCCAGGCCACGACGCCGTCCAGGCGGGAGTAGACCGATGTGGACGGCACGTCGATGGGCCGGGAGCGCTGCTCACGGCTGGGCAGCCTGATGCCGGGGGCGTGCCTGAAGCTGAGGCGCCGGTAAGGACCATGGGCGTGGCTCTGCCGCGGGTCGGTCAGGGCATAGGGCGAGCCGAGGGTAATGACCTGGCGGACCTGGCGCGGATGACTGCGGGCCATCTCCCTGGCGTACACGCCGCCCAGGCTCCAGCCGATCAGGGAAACGGGACGCCCGGTCCGTTCGGCATGATTATGCAGAGCCCGGGGCAGGCCGGCCAGCACCGCCTCGGTCGGTCCGTGGTTACGGCCGAGGTCCCAACCGCGCACGTCGTAGCCCAGCCGGCGCAGGAACCCCCGCAGCGGCGCGGTGCTGGCGTCCCCGGCCAGCAGGCCAGGGAAGATCAGCACCCCGTGGCCGTCGCCCCGCGGGGCGGCGGCCAGCACGGGCGTGGCGAGCAGCAGGGCCGCCACGTCGGCCAGCCCGCGGACGGGCTCGGTCAGCAGCAGCCCGGCCGATGGTCCCGCGGCCGGCTGTCCGTCACCGGGGTCCGCGGACGCGTCATGGGACCCCCTGGACCCTCCCCGAACGAGGTACATCGCTGTCCCCTCCGCTCACGCCGCGCTCCGGCGGCCTAGGCAAGGTGGTGATACACACTTAATATATGTCTCACTGACCGGAATTGCCCTTTCTCTTGGCCATGGGGGCGGGATGAGCTTCAACCTGGCGACGATCCTGACCGAGTCGGCCGCGGCCGCGCCGGACGCCCCGGCCTGCCATTTCGCCGGCACCACGACCACCTACCGCGAACTGGACGAGCTGTCGGGCCTGGCCGCGGGCGGGCTGCAGGCGGCAGGCCTGGCTCCCGGCCAGGTGGTGGCGCTGCAACTGCCGAACCTGCCGCACTTCCTGATCGCCTACTTCGGCGCGCTCAAGGCCGGGCTGGTGGTGCTGCCGCTGAACCCGCTGCTGATGGCGCCCGAGATCGAGTACCACCTGTCCGACTCGGGGGCCGCGCTGCTGGTCGGGTTCGAGGGCCTGCACGCCGAGGCGGTCAAGGCGTGCGAGACGACCGGGGTGCCGCTCTACCTGGTCAGCATGGGATCCGGCCCGCTGCCCGACGGTACCCGTCCGGTCACCGACCTGTTCGGCGCCGCGCCGCTGGACGAGCCGGGCGGAATCCCGCGCGCCCCCGACGACACCGCCGTGCTCGTCTACACCAGCGGCACCACGGGCAAGCCGAAGGGGGCCGAGCTCACCCACTTCCAGCTGTACATGAACAGCACGATCGCGGGCGGCCTGTTCGGCGTGCGCAGCGACGACGTGGTGCTCGCGGTGCTGCCGTTCTTCCACGTGTTCGGGCTGTCGTCGGTGGTCAACGTGTTCATCAGGTACGGCGGCTGCCTGTCGATCGTGCCGCGCTTCACGCCCGCCGCGGTGCTCGACGCCATCGAGACCGACCGGTGCACGGTGATCGGCGGCGTGCCGACCATGCTGCACGCGCTGGCCGACCAGGACATCGCCGGCCGTGACCTGTCCGCGCTGCGGGTGGCGGTGTCCGGCGGCGCGTCACTGCCCGAGGACATCATGCGCACCTTCGAGGAGAAGTACGGCATCGAGGTGCTCGAGGGCTACGGGATGACCGAGACCGCGAGCTCGAGCTCGTTCAACCGGCCGGGCGACCGGAAGGTGCTGTCCATCGGCAAGCCGCTGTGGGGCGTGCGGATGCGCGTCTGCGACCGGGCGGGCCAGCCGCTGCCGCCGGGGCGCGAGCACGTCGGCGAGATCCTGATCCGCGGGCACAACGTGATGAAGGGCTACCTGGGACGGCCCGAGGCCACCGCGGAGGCGCTGCGCGACGGCTGGCTGCACAGCGGCGACCTGGGCTACATGGACTCCGACGGCTTCTACTTCATCGTCGACCGGGCCAAGGACCTGGTGATCCGGGGCGGGTACAACGTCTACCCGCGGGAGATCGAGGAGGTGCTGTACGCCCACCCCGCCATCCTGGAAGCGGCCGTGATCGGCAAGCCGGACGAGCGGCTCGGCGAGGAGGTCGTGGCGGTGGTGGCGCTGCGGCCGGGCCAGTCAGTGACCGCCGAGGAGATCATCGCCTACACCCGGGAGCGGCTGGCCGCGTACAAGTACCCGCGGGAGATCCGGTTCATGGACGACCTGCCGAAGGGCCCGTCGGGCAAGATCCTCAAGGCCGCGCTCCGCGACTGAGGGGACTAAGGGCCGTTGCGCCGGGCAGCGAAGCGCCTAGGCTGGTACCTGCCAGCCTGTGGCACAGCTCTCCCGGCAAGGAGGTCCTGACATGCAGGCGACCATCGGCGACCGCATCTGCATCCACGGCAGCATCGTCGGGCACCCGGACAAGAACGGCGAGATCGTCGAGGTGCATGGCAGTGAGGGAGCGCCTCCCTACCTCGTCAAGTTCGACGACGGCCATACCCGGCTCGTATACCCCGGCCCCGACGCCGTGATCGAGCATCCGGCGTCAGGCTAGGCCGGCCAGCTCCCGGATCCGCTGCTCGCAGTCGGCGACGATCTGGCGGGTGATCTCGCCGGCCGGCCTGATCTGCTCGAAGGAGCCGACGACCTGGCCGACGAAGAACGACTCGAGGCGCAGGGCGCCTTCGTGGCCCGCCTGCGCGGCCGCGTCGATGCGCCGCCAGGCCTCGTTGACCAGCATCGGCTGCAGCGGCAGGGGCAGCGGCGCGGGGCTGCCTGGCCGTTCCCACTCCTCGTGCCAGGCGCTGCGCAGCTGCCGGGCGGGCTTGCCGGTCCTGGCCGGCGAGCGCAGCGTGTCCGAGCTCGTGGCGCGCAGGAACTTGTCCTTGATGGCCTGGTTGGCGACGTCTTCCTCGCTGCTGAGCCAGACCGACCCGCACCACACGCCGGAGGCGCCGAGGGCCAGCGCGGCGGCCATCTGGCGGCCCGAGGCGATGCCGCCCGCGGCCAGCACCGGCCGCCCGGCGGCGATGTCGACGATCTCCGGGGTGAGCACCATGGTGGCGATGGTGCCGGTGTGCCCGCCGGCCTCGGTGCCCTGCGCGATCAGCAGGTCCACGCCGGCCTCGATCTGCCTGACCGCGTGCTTGGGCTGGCCGACCAGGGCGGCCACGGCCACGCCGTGGCTCCTGGCCCGGTCCACCAGGCCGGGCGGCGGGGGGCCCAGGGCGTTGGCGATGAGGGAGATGGGGTGGCGGAACGCCACGTCGAGCAGCGGGGCCGCGCCTTCCGGGTTGAGGCTGGCGGCAATCTCGTCGTGCTCGGGGACCGCGGCGACCCCGGGAATGCCGTACCGGTCCAGCAGGCCGGCGACGAAGGCCAGGTGCCCTTCGGGGATCTGGGCGCGCAGGCTCGCGACCAGGTCGTCCGGGTTGCCGGGGGCGAACTTCTCCGGGACGAGCAGGTCGACGCCGTACGGTTTGCCGCCGGTCTGCTCCTCGATCCAGGTCAGCTGGGCGTCGAGCTCTCCGGGAGTGTACGCCGACGCGGCGAGCACGCCGAAGCCGCCGGCGTTGGTGACCGCGGCCACCACGCCGGGCGAGCGGTTGAAGCCGACGATCGGGTACGGCACGCCGACCAGGTCGGTGAACGCGGTCTTCATGGGTCCGGCTCCGTCCAGGTGATCGGGGAGGACATAGCGGTATTGTGCGCCCGGCATGATCCTGACCCGAATCCCGGGCGGCCCGGGACATCGGTCCCGTGACAGCGGGACCAAAAGGCCCCATCGTATGTATGTGGGGCTGGCTCTTCCGGTGCGCCTGAGGCCGGCCCGGTGGCTGACGCCTGCCGGGCTGGCGTGGGCGGCTGCCGTGATCACGACGATCCTGGGCCTGGCGGCGGCGGTGCTGGCCATCATGGGCCGCGACGTGTCCCTGCTGCTGCTGCCCGGGCCGCTGGCGTTCGCCTGGATGGGGTGCGTGCTGCTGGCCCGGCGGCCCGGTCACCCGATGGGCCCGTGGCTCTGCCTGATCGGGCTGGCGGACGTGATCGGCGTGCTGCCGTACACGTACGAGCGGTACACCCTGGTGCACTCGCCCGGCTCGCTGCCGTTCTCGACCGCGATGCTGTGGGTGAACACCTGGGCGTACGCGCCGGCCACCAGCATCGGCGGCCCGATCCTGCTGCTGATCTTCCCCGAGGGCAAGCTGCTCTCGGCGCGGTTCCGGCCCGCGCTGTGGGCGGCCCTGGCGTTCATCCCGCTGTCCATCGCCGGGTACGCCTTCGTCCCGCAGAACCTGGGCCCGCTCTTCCGCAACCTGTCGAACCCGTACGCCATCCCCCGGCTGGACTCCTTGTTCGAGGCGTGCCAGGCCCTGTCGATCGCCTGCGGCCTGGTGGCCGGGGCGGGCGCGGCCCTGAGCGTGACGCTGCGCTGGCGCCGGGCCGACCGGGTCGGGCGCCAGCAGCTCAAGTGGCTGCTGGCGGTGCTGCCGGCGTCTATCGCCTCGCTGATCGCGACCCTGGTCGCGCCGGGCAGCTGGAGCCTGGTCCTCGGGGCGGTGGCCGGCATCTTGATGCCGGTGGCCATCGGGATCGCGGTCCTGCGGTACCGGCTCTACGAGATCGACATCCTGCTGAACCGGGCGGTGCTCTACGGGCTGCTCACCGCCGGGGTGGCCGGGGTCTACCTGGCCGTGGTGGTGGTGGCTCATTCCCTGTTCGGGGTGCAGGGCCGCGGGCTGGCCGTGCAGATCATCGCCACCGTGCTGGCCGCCGCCGCGCTGTGGCCGCTGCACGACCGGGTGCAGCGCCGGGTGGACCGGCTGTTCTACGGCGACCGGGGCGTGCCCTACGAGGCCCTGGCCCGGCTCGGCCGCCGGGTCGAGGAGGCCGCCGACACCGAGACGGCGCTGCATTCCGTGGTCAGGACCATCGCGGACAGCCTGCGGCTGACGTATGCGGCCCTGGAGCTGCGGCTCGGCGACGGCTGGAGCCCGGCGGCCACCTACGGTGAGGCCCCGACGCAGCTGGTCGCGTTCCCGCTGACCTTCCAGCGCGAGACCGTCGGGCGGCTCCTGGTGGGCACCCGGTCGCGGGGCGAGCAGCTCGGCCCCGACGACGAGCGGCTGCTGGCCGACCTGGCCCGGCAGGCGGGGCCGGCCGCCCACGCGGTGGCGCTGCGCCGGGCGCTCGACGTGTCCCGGGCGGGCCTGGTCACCGCGCGCGAGGAGGAGCGGCGCCGACTGCGCCGTGACCTGCACGACGGGCTGGGGCCCACCCTGGCCGGCCTGACGCTGGGGCTGGATACCGCCCGGGGCCGGTCCGCCGGGCAGCCGGAACTCCAGGACCTGCTCACCCGGCTCAAGGCGGAGACGCAGCGCGCGGTCACCGACGTCCGCCGCATCGTCTACGGGCTGCGGCCGCCCACCCTCGATGAGTTCGGCCTGGTCGGCTCGCTGCGCGAGGAGGTCGGGCGGCTGCAGTACGAGGCGCCCTCGCTCACCGTCACCCTCGACGCTCCCGCCGACGGCCTGGCCGACCTGCCCGCGGCGGTCGAGGTGGCCTGCTACCGGATCGTGACCGAGGCGCTGACCAACGTCACCAGGCACGCGCAGGCCACCCGGTGCTCGGTGCGCCTGCAGCTCAATCACGGCCTGGACGTGGACGTATGCGATGATGGCGTGGGCTTGCCCGAGGGCTGGCGGGCCGGCGTCGGCATCGCGTCGATGCGCGAGCGGGTCACCGAACTCGGCGGGGAACTGGTGATCGCGCCCAGCCTTCCGCACGGCACCAGGATCACCGCCCGCCTGCCTGCCCAGGAGCAAGAAGAATGAGCGAAGTCATCCGGGTCCTGATCGCCGACGACCATCCGCTGTTCCGCGACGGCCTGACCGCCCTGCTGACCGACGCGCCAGAGACCGAGCTGGCGGGCGCGGCCACCAGCGGCACCGAAGCCGTCGAGCTGGCCCGGGAGACCCAGCCGGACGTGGTGGTCATGGACCTGCACATGCCCGGGCTGAACGGCATCGAGGCCACCCGCCGCATCGTGGCCGACAGCCCGCACATCACGGTGCTGGTGCTGACCATGTTCGACGACGACGACTCGATCTTCTCCGCGCTGCGCGCGGGAGCCCGCGGCTACCTGCTCAAGGGCGCCGACCAGGAGCAGATCCGGGCCGCCATCCAGGCCGCCGCCAACGGCGAGATCATCTTCGGCACGCAGCTGGCCGCCCGCATGCTCGCCTACTTCACCACCTCCGCTGCCGCCCCGCCGCCAGTGTTCCCGCAGCTGACCGACCGGGAACGCGAGGTGCTCGACCTGGTCGCCCAGGGCAAGGCCAACACGGCGATCGCGGCCAAGCTGGGGCTCAGCCAGAAGACGGTCCGGAATCACGTCTCCAACATCTTGACCAAGCTGCAGGTCGCCGACCGGGCCCAGGCCATCGTGCAAGCCAGGGACGCGGGCCTGGGACACCAGTCCCGGGTCTAAGGGACATCCGGGCCCGGAGGGCCCTTCTTCGGGCGTTTATTTCCCGGTCAGATCGTGACGGGTACCTCATGACGGCGGGACACCTGGTCGCCGAGGCTGTGGTCATTGGCTGGCACGCATGAGGAGAACCAGATCATGACGGCTGAGGCAACCTGCACCCTGGAACCGCCGAGCCCGGCGAACTGCGAGGCCGACGAGGTGGTCCGCGACCAGGTGGTCCGCGACCAGGTGGTCCGGGACCTGGTGGCCCGCGCGAGGCGCGGCGACAAGCAGGCGTGGGATGCCCTCGTCGAGCGGTACGCCCCGCTCATCTGGTCTATCTGCCGCAGGCACCGGCTCGGCCGGATCGACTCTGACGACGTCGCCCAGAGTGTCTGGCTGCGCCTGGTGGACCAGGTGGACCGGGTCCGCGAGGCAGCCGCGCTGCCCGGCTGGATCGCCACCACCACCCGGCGGGAGTGCCTGCGGGTACTGCGCACGGCGCAGGGGCCGTACGCCACCATGTACCAGCTGGATTTCGAGGCCCTCCCGGACCGGCACAGCCAGCTGGCCGACCACGAGCTGCTCGCGGCCGAGCGCCAGGCGGCGCTGCGCGAGGCGTTCACGCAGCTGCCCCCGGACGGCCAGCAGCTGATGTCCCTGCTCATCGCGGACCCGCCCGTGCCCTACGCCGAGATCAGCGCCCAGCTGGGCATCCCGGTGGGCAGCATCGGCCCGAACCGCAGCCGCTACCTGGGCAAGATGCGCCGCCACCCCGCCATCGCCGCCCTGATGAACGCCTGAGCCTCCCATCACGCGCAGCATGTACCTTCCGCGGATCAGCGCGGCCCTCATCCGCACCGTGATTCACTCCCGCCGCGGCGGCCCTGGACTTAGCGTGGAGGATTTGGCCTCAGCGGAGTGTTTGGTACCCCAGGGGGTACCGGATCCTCCGCATAACCCTGATCCTCCGCGTTAAACGGAATAGCCCTTCCGGTACGGCGGCCGGCGCGTGACGCGGGGACTCCTTTGGTTCAGATGGTGCCTGTGGCGCGAAAGGGCGTGCCCCGGTGCGGGGGGCTGGCCGTGCCCCGGTGCTGGGGGCTGGCCGTGCCCCGGTGCTGGGGGCTGGCGATTTATATAAGTAAATGATATAAATATCTTATGGAAATTGCCGAACAGGCCCTGGCGGCCGGAGTGGCGGCGGGGCTGGAGCGGCTGATCGGGCTGTTCCGGTCGCTGAGCCCGCCGGACGGGCTGTCGCTCACCGCGGCCGCGACGCTGGCGACCCTGGAGCGTTCGGGCCCGCGGCGGCTCACCGCGCTCGCGATCCAGGAGGGCGTGACCCAGCCGGCCATGACCCAGCTGATCGCCCGGCTGCAGGACTCCGGCCTGGTCCGCCGGGAGGCGGATCCCACCGACGGCCGGGTGGTCCAGGTCCGGCTGACGGATGAGGGCCTCGCGATGCTGGCCCGCCGCCGGGCGGTACGCGCCGAGCGGCTGGCCGGGATCCTGGCCCGGATCAGCCCGGCGGACCAGGCCGCGCTCGCCGCCGCGCTGCCTGCCATCGACGCGCTGGCCAGCGCCCAGCGGGACCTGACCCTGAAAGAGAGCAGCTGATGAGTGGCCCCCGCGCAGGCTCGGCCGCGAGCCCGTTCCGGCAGCCGAAAGCCGTCTTCGCCGTGGCGTTCGCCTGTGTCGTGTCGTTCATGGGCATCGGCCTGGTGGACCCGATCCTGCCGGCCATCTCCCATGAGCTGCACGCCTCGCCGAGCGAGGTGACGCTGCTGTTCACCAGCTACCTGGTGGTCACCGCGGTGGCGATGCTGATCACGAACTGGGTCTCCAGCCGGATAGGAGCCAAGAAGACGCTGATCGCGGGCCTGGTGCTGATCGTGATCTTCAGCGCGCTGGCCGGAGCCTCCCCCAGCATCAACGGCATCATCGGCTTCCGGGCCGGCTGGGGCGTCGGCAACGCGCTGTTCATCGCCACCTCCCTGGCCGTGATCGTCGCCTCGGCCAGCGGCGGCTTCGCCGGCGCGATCGTGCTGTACGAGACCGCGCTCGGCGTCGGCATCGCGGTCGGCCCGCTGCTCGGCGGCACGCTGGGCGAGATCAGCTGGCGGGGCCCGTTCTTCGGGGTGGCCTGCCTGATGGCCATCGCGCTCATCGCCACCATCGTGCTGGTCGAGCCCACGCCGAAGCCGGCCCGCAAGACCAGCCTGTCCGCGCCGCTGCGCGCGCTGCGGCACCGCGGGCTGCTGATCATGTCGCTGACCGCGCTGTGCTACAACTGGGGATTCTTCACCGTGCTGGGCTACGCGCCGTTCCCGATGGACCTGAGCCCGATCAAGCTCGGCCTGGTCTTCACCGGCTGGGGCATCCTGGTGGCCATCTTCGCCGTGTTCGGCGCGCCGTGGCTGCAGGCCCGCCTGGGCATCGCCAGGACCATGTACGTCAACCTGGCCGCGTTCGCGGCCGTGGTGCTGGTCATCGCGATCTGGACGACGGACCGCACGGTGCTGATCGTGACCGTGATCGTCTCCGGGATCTTCATCGGGGTCAACAACACCGTCACCACCCAGGCCGTGATGACCGTCTCCCCGGTAGAGAAGCCGGTCGCCTCGGCGGCCTACAGCTTCGTCCGGTTCATCGGCGGCGGCCTCGCGCCGTACGCGGCCGGGCGGATGGTGCTGGCCGCGGGCATCCACTTCCCGTTCTACATCGGGGCGGCGGCCATCGTGGCCGGGATCGCGATCCTGAGCACCGCGCACCGCCTGCTCACCGACGCCGAGCGGGTCCAGGCCGAGCAGGTCACCGCCTCGGCTCCGGCCGCGGCGGCGCTCATACCCGTCGGGGGCGAGGCGGGATCCGGGGTCCGCGACGGGAGCGTCATCCTGGCTGCAGTCGACGCCTCGCCGGTCGCCGCGCTGGTCACCGAGGCGGCGGGCGTCCTGGCGGCGGCCCACCACGGCGTGGTGCACGTGGTGCACACCCAGGAGGAGGCCACCGCGGGCGACGTGGCGGTCGACGGCGAGAGCCTGGACGCGGCCCGGGCGATGGTCCGGAACCACCTGGACCGGCTGGCCGCGCACCGCGTCCCGGCCGAGGGCCAGATCCTGCTGCACGCGGCCGACCACGGCGCCGCGGGCCGGATGGTGGCCGAGTACGCCGGCACCATCGGGGCCAGCACGATCGTGATCGGCGCGCCCGCCCACGGCGGGCTGCCCGCCCTGATGGACGGCAGCGCCAGCCGTGAGCTGTGGCGGCACGCCCGCAGCAACGTCCTGGTGGTCAACCCGGACGCGCCGGGGCCGCTGGGCGACCGGTCAGCCGACGCCGAGCTTGTCCGCGGCTAGCCTGGTCCCCTCCACCCGGCGAGAAGCCGCAGTCGTCAGGCGTCGTGGAAGACGAGGCCGAGGGCGTGCCTGCGGCCGGAGTGCACGGTGCTGACGCCGTGCCGGACCGGGCCCGCGGACCAGCCGCGCGCGCTGCGCACCGGGCGGTCCCTGGTCGTGAAGATCAGCCCGCGGCCCTGCTCCAGGGCCACGCAGGTGCCCCGGGACTGGGCCCGCGGGCGCTGCTCGACCAGCAGGAACTCGCCGCCGGCGTAATCCGTGCCGTACTCGTCCAGGCCGATCACGACCTGCAGCGGGAACACCAGGTCACCGAAGACGTCGCGGTGCAGGGCGTTCCAGTCCCCGGCCCCGTAGCGCAGCAGGATCTGCGCGCTCCTGGCCTGCCCGGCCCGGTGGCACATGGCCAGCCAGTCCGCCAGGCGGTCCGGCCACGGGGCTGGCCGGCCGAGGCGGCCGGCCCAGTCGCGGGCGATCACCAGCAGGTGCGGGTAGAGGGCCTCGCGCAGCTCGCGGACGGGTCCGGGCAGGTCGTGGGTGAAGTACCGGTACTGTCCCGAGCCGAACCGGTGCCTGGCCATGTCGACGGTGCTGCGGAACAGCTCCGGCCGGTCGTACAGGGCGGCCAGCTCGCGGCACTGCGCCGGGGTGAGCAGCCGGGGGGTGCGGGCGCAGCCGGCGGCGTCGAGCTCGCCCGCGATGGCCTGCCAGTCGGCGGCGATCACCAGGCCGTCCCCAGCAGCGCGCCCTCGTGGACGAGAAGCTGCTGCTTGCGCTGCACGCCGCCGGCGTAGCCGCGCATGGTGCCGTCCGAGCCGACGACACGGTGGCAGGGCCGGATGATGGCCAGCGGGTTCGCGCCGATCGCCGCGCCGAGCGCCTGGATCCGGTCGCGCGGGACGCCGAGCTGCGCGGCGAGCTGGCCGTAGGTGATCGTGGTGCCGTACCGGACGGAGTCCAGGGCGCGCCAGACCCGCTGCTGGAACTCGGTGCCGCGCGGGTCGAGCTGGAGCGTGAAGGTGGTGAGCTCCCCGGCGAAGTACGCCGTGAGCTGCCGTATCGCCTCGGCGAACGGCTCCGGGTCACGGCGCCAGCCGTCCCGCACCGCGGGCGCGTAGCGCTGCCCGTCCATCGACACCGAGGTCAGGACCACGCCGCCGGCGGTCTTCCGGCCGACCAGGAGCAGCTCTCCTACCGGGCTTTCCATGGTGGTGTACACGTTCATGTAGCCAGACTAGGAACGGGCACCGGGGCAAGCTGGCGGGTTTCGGACATAGCGGTTCCGCGTGCAGGGGCCTTCGGGTCGGGGTGGCTGGTGGCTGGATTCGTTCGGGATAAAAGATCTTCTGGGCGGGTCAGGCGGGCGGCGGCGCGTCGCGGAGCCGGTCCCGGCCCCGGCGGACCGTGTCCCGCAGGTCCTCGGCCAGGTTCTCCAGCGCGGGCAGCGCGGCGCCCAGCGCGGCCTGCTGGTCCGCGGGCAGGCCGGTGACGGATTCGGAGATGACCGCGCTGCGCTGCGCGGTGATCCGCTGGTACACGTCCCGGCCTTTGGGCGTGACCTCGACCCGGGCCGCGCGGAAGTCCTCGGGATCGCGCAGCCGCTTCATCAGGCCGTATTCGTCGAGCTTGCCGATGACGCGGGAGAGCATGGTGGGGTTGATGCCCTCGAGTTCGGTCAGTTCGGCCAGGCTGAGCGGCCCGCGCATGGTGGCGATGCCCAGGACCGAGGCCTGGGTCGGGGTCAGCCCTTCCTCCCGGGAGGCGGCGTTGAGCTGCCGCGCGAGCTTCAGGACGACACGCCTCAGGCGGATGACCGTGTCACTGTCCATGCGCGGCGCTCCCCTGCTTAATTGCCTGGAGGCATGCATTATAGGTTCGCGCGGGGTAGTTGCGCG
>Ga0335081_10008360_pt1 | contig 16584 bp, 17 predicted proteins | sample Lox_Sample_35_FD_206713 | JGI IMG/M metagenome (GOLD analysis project Ga0335081, IMG submission 206713) | Soil microbial communities from Loxahatchee National Wildlife Refuge, Florida, United States - Lox_Sample_3.5 | ecosystem: Environmental > Terrestrial > Soil > Wetlands | place: USA... | reverse complement strand
GGTGAATGTGGCTCTCTACCCGGAAGAATGGGTGCGGTGCCACATCCATTGAATACGAGCGGAGCCAGACGGCTAGCTAGCGGGCTGGGGGGTGGTGATCACCGAGAAGACCGCGCCCTGGTTGTCGGCGACCACGCCGATCCGGCCGTACGGGCTGTCCCTGATGGGCTGCACGATGCTGCCGCCAAGCTCGACGACGGCGGCCACTGCGGCGTCGGTGCTGTCGACGGCGAAGTAGGCGCTCCAGGCGGCGGGGGTCCCGGCTGGCGTCCCCGCCATGTACTGGCCGATGCCGCCGACCTCGTGCCCGTCCACCATGAGCATCGCGTACCTGAAGTCGTCCCCGCTCACGTCCTGGTACTCATAACCGAACACGGCGCGGTAGAACGCCTTGCTGGCGTCGAAATCCCAGCTGACGTGCTCGTTCCAGGTGAGCGCCCCGGTCTCGTTGGCCAGGCCGATGCCGGTGGTCTTGCCGCCCTGCCACAGGCCGAACGCCGTCCCGGTGGTGTCGACGGCGATGGCCATCCGGCCCTCTTCCATGACGTCCAGCGGGCCCTGCGCCACCTGGCCGCCAGCCGCCTTGATCTTCTCCGCGACGGCGTCGGCGTCGTCGGCGGCCAGGTAGGTCGTCCAGGCCGACGGGGCGTCCGGCGGGCCGAACTTCGGGCTGAGGCCCGCCACGATCCGGTCGCTGCGGTGGGCGATGGCGTAGCCGCCCACTTCCGGGCCGCCCGCCTGGATGTCCCAGCCGAGCAGAGCCTGGTAGAAGGCGATCGCCTTCGGTACGTCGTCCACGCTGACTTCCACCCAGCACGGCGTACCGGCAGGCCACCGCGTATCGCGCGTCACCAATTCCTGTGCCTCCCGTTGATGGCTTCCCGCGGCCGACGCTAACACAGGTCCAGCCAGGCGGCTTATTAACACGCGGCTGTTAACACGGCGTAAACACGTGCTATCTACACTGGGCATCCATGTACGCCAAGACCAACCCCAGGGCGGTTCGCCTCACGCCACGGCAAAAGCGGATCTTCGCGATCGCCGCGGTGCTGGTGGTCGTGGTCTTCGGCGGCCTGATCGCCTGGGGCGTGGTGGCGCACGACTCCTACGGTCCCTCGGCGAACGGCTGCGTAAACGTCACCATCCCGAACTCCACCGGCGGCGCCACGCTGCACTACTGCGGGTCGCAGGCGCGGTCATTCTGCCAGGCCTCGTTCCGGTCCCAGGACCAGGTCTCACTGCGCGCCCGGCCGCAGTGCGTGCTGGCCGGGCTGGGCCCTGCTGACCCCTGATCACGGGAGGTCGACGATGATCGTGACCGGGCCGTCGTTGACCAGGGAGACCTTCATGTCGGCGCCGAAGACGCCGGTCTCGACCCGGGCCCCGAGGTCGCGCAGGGCCTGCACCACGGCGCCGACCAGGGGCTCGGCCACCGGCCCCGGCGCGGCGGCCGACCAGGACGGGCGGCGGCCCTTGGCCAGGTCCGCGTAGAGCGTGAACTGGCTGATCACCAGCAGCGGCGCGGCCACGTCGGAGCAGGACTTCTCGCCGTCGAGGATACGCAGCCCCCACAGCTTGGCGGCCAGCCTGGCGGCCCGCTCCGGGGTGTCGTCGTGGGTCACGCCGACCAGGACGAGCAGCCCGGGCTCGTCGATGGCGCCGGTCACCTGGCCGCCGGTGGCCACGCTGGCCCGGCTCACCCGCTGCACCACTGCTCGCATAGCACGGCAGGGTACCCGGCGTGCCGGGCCTGCGAAAAAGGAGCACACTGCGTGCATGACGATCTTTACGGAACACGATGGCGTGAACCCGGTGGTCGCCGAGGTCGTGCGTTCGGGCTTCGCCGAATCGCGGCACCGCGGCGCGGTCGCGGGCCTGGCCGCCGACGGGACCCAGGTGATCAGCGCCGGCGATACCGCGGCGCCGTTCTTCCCCCGGTCGGCGAACAAGCCGCTGCAGGCGGCGGCCATGCTGCGCCGCGGGCTTGACCTGGAAGGCGAGCTGCTGGCGCTCGCCGCGGCCAGCCACTCGGGCGAGGACTTCCACGTCGACGGGATCCGGAAGATCCTGTCCGGCGCCGGGCTGACCGAGGACGACCTGGGCTGCCCGCCGTCCTGGCCGCTTGACCTGGAGACCGCGCGCCGGCTCATCGCCCGCGGTGAGGGCATGTCCAGGATCCGGATGAACTGCTCGGGCAAGCACGCCGCGATGCTGGCCACCTGCGTGCTGAACGACTGGCCGACCCGCGGGTACCTGGCCCCGGATCACCCGCTGCAGCAGGCGATCCTGGGCAGCGTCGAGGAACTGGCCGGCCAGCCGGTGCCCGCCGCCGGCGTGGACGGCTGCGGGGCGCCGCTGTTCGCGCTGACGCTGGCCGGGCTGGCCCGCGCCTTCAGGGCGCTGGTGCTCGCCGCCCCGGGCACGCCCGAGCGGCGGGTGGCCGACGCCATGCGCGCGCACCCGGAATGGACCAGCGGCACCAGCCGGGACGAGCGGCGGCTGATGGACGCGGTGCCCGGCCTGCTGGTCAAGGGCGGCGCCGAGGGCGTCGACGCGTTCGCCCTGGCCGACGGCAGGGCCGGCGCGGTCAAGATCGACGACGGGGCGCACCGGGGGCGGACCCCGGTCACGGTGGCGGCGCTGCGCCTGCTCGGCGCCGCCGTTCCCGGGGAACTGGCCACCGTCCCGGTCATCGGCGGCGAGGCCGAGGTGGGCGTCATCCGCGCCGTCAGCTTCTGACCGGGGACGCGGGGACGCGCTGGACGCCGAATTTTGTCGGCCGGGAGCCGTAGGATGACGCGGTGAGCAAGAAGACCAAGCCGCGTCGCGGCACGCCAGCCCGCAAGGCACGAGCCGCCAGCCAGGCACCGGCGGCCCGCAAGGCATCGGCCAGCAGCACGGCACCGGCTGCCAGCCTGACGCCTTCGGAACAGGCCCAGGCGGACGCCATCGTCAACGAAGTGCTGTCCGGCCTGTGGGCCGGGATCGAGTCGGGCGACCCGCTGCGAGCCGAGCTCGAGACCGCGACCTGCCTCGCCATCCCGCGCGTGCTGGGCGAGCAGGATCCCGGCGAGAACGAGAAGTTCATCGCCACCGTGCTGGTGGACGGGGCGGCCCGCAGGCGCACCCCGGACGGCGCGGCGCTGCTCCGGATGCTCATGGCGCTGGGCACGCCGGAGACCAAGCGGGCGGCCAGCCGGGCGCTGGCCGATCTGACCGGGGCGGGCATCTACCCGCCGGAATGGGTGACCGAGGCCGGCAAGGTCACGCCCGGCCAGGCCTGGCGCCGCTACGACGTGTTCGGCGATGAGGAGGCCATCGCCGTGACGTTCGGCTACGGGGAGGAGGCCGAGCACGGCATCGTGGCGCAGGTTGACCTGGCCGGGATCCCGGTCGCCACCGCGATCGGCGTGTCCACCGACGCGGCCCGCCTGATCGGGGCCATCAGCGGCGACGACAAGGAGTTCGGCCGCTCCGAGCGGATCAGCCTGGCCGAGGCGCGCCGCCGCCTGCTCACCCCGGTGGACCGGGCCGACCGTGATCCGAGCGTGGAGCTGTCCACCCAGAGCCGCGCGTACCTGCCGATCGCCAGGTCCCGGATCCGCCGCCTGCCGGGCGACGACACCCAGCCAGGCCCCGTGTTCACCGCGGCCGACCGCGCCGCCGCGGTCGACGAGTTCATGAAGAGCCCGCTGGCCGCCGAGGCCGTCGCGGCCGACGAGGAGTCCACGCGGTTCTGGGCCGAGGTGCTCACCGGCTACAGCGGCCGCGTCCCCGGCGAGCCGCCCGTCCAGGTCGGCCCGCGCAAGCTCGCGAACATACTCCTCGGCCACGTGCCGAACACCTTCGTCCTGTCCCCCGCGCAGCGCGGCCACCTCGAGCCCGCGGTGACCGCGTGGGTCCGCTGGTCCGCCGACCGCCGGGACCTGGGCGAGGCGGCGACCGCGCTCCTGATGGAGCAGGTGCCGGAGGTGCTCAGCCAGTTCGGCCGGGCCTACGAGGACCCGGACGCGATCGCGATCCGCGGCTACGCGTCCGGGCTGGCCGCCAGCGACGCCGACGTTTCGTGGCTCTCCGGCCACGTGGGGCGCCGCATGTTCGCGCTGCCCCTCCCCGAGCGGCACGCCCCGCTGGACCTCGCGGACCCGGCCGACCGCCGCCGGCTCGTCGAGGCCGAGTTCGGCCAGTGCACCCCGCCTCCCGGCCTGAGCCGCGAGGAATTCGTGGAGGCCGCGTACCGGGTGGTCGAGGAACTGTGGCGGGACGAGGAGAGCCCGACGTTCCAGGCGGCCAGCCGCATGTTCTCCGACGGGATCTCCCGGCACGACCTCATCCATCGCCTGGCCGGGGCGCCCGCCCCGACGATGGGCTCATCGATCATCCATTGACGCCGCGCGGCCGGCGCCGTTCGGCCAGCAAGACCGCCCTCGTCACCGCCAGCCGGGCGGATCGCAGGGCGAGCCGGCCCACGACGGGGGCGGGCCGGATCCGGGCGGGGGTCCGTACCCGGGCACCCCGCCATGCTCCTCGTCGTCATCTGGGCCGAACGACCAGGCTCGTGCCTCCCAGCCCGCCCCCAAGCGGGGGCGGGAGGACGCCAGGCTGGGATACGCAGGCGCGGCCATGGCGAGCGACCTCCGGTCATGGCGCCCGCGCGGCCTTCTGGGGATCCTGGGGATTTTGAGGGTCCTGGGGATTTTGAGGGTCCTGGGCATTTTCGGGGTTCTCGGGGTTCTCGGGACGGCCTGGCGCCGCGACGACATCCTGAGCACGAGCAGCAGCACGGCCACGAACACGCAGACGGCCGCCGCCCCGGTGATCACGATCTCCCCCAGGGTCATGCCCGTCTGCGGCGTCCTGCCCTGAGCCGATCGCCTGTCCATGGTCGCCGGTGACGCGGCCGGGCCCGGCGCCTGGCCAGGCGGTCGGTACTGCCCGTGGAGCGCCCGGGCCCCGGGGGTCGCCAGCCACGCCCGGAAGCTCGCGTAGACCGGGTCCGGGGCCGAGGCGCGCACCGGGTAGGCCGACGCGTTCACGGCCCGGGCCAGGTCCACGATCCCGTATCCGTACCCGTCGTTCGGCACCGGCCGGCCGGCCGGGATCGCGGTGTCGATCAGCCGCTGGTCCACCTCGTACCAGGGCATGTGCGGATACCGGGACCGGATGAGGGCCGCCGCCCCGGCGACCAGCGGCGAGGAGAAGCTCGTCCCCCACGCGCTGGTGGAATACAGGCCGTCTCGCCCCTCGAAGGCGATGTGATCCCCGGGCGCCGCGACCGCCACGTAGGGCTCGCGCGTGCTGCCGCGCCAGAGCGATCCGTCCGGCTCCACCCCGCCCACGGCGAGCACGCCCGCGCACGACGCCGGCTCGACGGGCCCGTCGATGAGGGCACGGTCACCCGCGGCCGCGACGACGATGACGTCGCGCTCGGCCGCGTAGGCGACGGCGGCCTGGAGCACCGGATCGCACCGGGCGGGCGAGGCCGCCGCGGACCCGAACGACATGTTGATGACCTGGGCGCCGTGCCGGACCGCGAACCGGATGGCGTCCGCCACCACCAGCAGGGAATCCGTCCCGGAGTTGCCTATCCGGACCGGCAGGATCCTCGCCCGCGGCGCCACGCCCAGGACGCCGTTGCCGACGCCCTGCCCGGCGATCAGGGCCGCGACCTCCGTGCCGTGCCCGTCGATGCTGATGTTCCCGTCCGTGTCACCGTGGCCGCCGGCACCGGTCATGTCGCCGCCGGCCAGCACGACGCCCCGAAGATCGGGAAGGCTGGCCTGGACCCCGCTGTCGATCACGGCGACGGTGACCCCGGCGCCCTGGGTCAGCGGCCACACCGCGCGCTGCACCCGCCAGCCGGCGAACCACCACTCGCCGGGACCCGGAGTGAGCCGGGCCTGCGAGGTTCCCGCGGGCTCGGCCCGGGCCGGCCCGGCGGAAAGGGCCAGTCCGGTCGCCGCGAGCAACCCGGCCGCCGCCATGGCGGACACGAGCCGCCGTCCCATCGCCACCTCCCCCGGCCCGGGGCCAGCGCGGCCGCCATCGGAGAAAGCCGGGACGCCAGTGGTCAGCAGCTATCGCGCGACGCCTGCGCCGATAGCCAGCTGACCTCAGATGACGGCCGCGCGTGCCGGGCCATACACCCTGGATACGGGCCTTTTCACGGCCCGGCTCGACATCTGGGCGCGGGTAAGGAACCGGTAATAATCCCGGGCGGGACTGACGGGACCGTCCCTTCGGCCCCTTCGATCAGCGCGTACAGCTGCCGCAGCGTGCTCGCCGCCTGCTGCCTGGCCCCCCGCGCGTCGGCCATCGCCTGCCCGTAGGCCTGGCGGTAGGCCCGCGCCCAGTATTGCTCGCTCGCCGCCGCGGCGCTGGCGGGCGGTCCGCCGGGCAGCGGCGGCGGCCGCCCGTCGGTGCCGATGGTGACGCCGTACCTGGCCGCGGTGTACGCCTGCTCCTCCAGCGCCTTCTCGATCGTGGCGAGCTTCACCGCCAGGCCGTCGACGACGGCCGCCGTCTGGGCTATCGCCACGGCCAGCGTCTGCGCCGCCACCGCGTCCCGGCGCCAGGCGGCGGTGAACGCCGAGGCGGCCGGCCCGCGCCAGCCATGGTCGCCGCCGGTCAGCCGGGATACCTCCCGGTCCAGTGCCGTGGTGACGCCGGTGATCTGGGGGAGGTAGCCGTACAGCGTGGTCGCGAGCGCGTGCAGGCCGCGGATGTCACCGCCGACCCACTCCTCGGCGAATGACGCCAGCGCCGACGCGAACGGCCTGCCGGTCAAGGCCGCCTCACCCGGGCGCACCGGGATCCAGGATCCGGTCGATCATGCCGCCAATCGCCTTCTCGGCGGCCTGGCAGTCCTGGCCGGTCTCCCGGAGCTTGCGGCCATGCCCGGCGATGACCGCCGCCAGCTGGATGTGGCGCCCGCCGATGATCCCGAGCACCTGTGCCAGCGCGGCGTCGAATTCGGGGCTTCCGCCGCCGGCACCGGGCGGCCCGCCGGGCGGCATGACCGCCCGGAACGTCGCCGATTTCACGCCGAACGCACCCGCCGCCCGCCGCAGCTTGGTGATCAGTCCCGGCCTCCCCACATCAAGAACTACGCGGGCCAGCCCGCCCTGGTTCGATCCTGGCCGGTCAGGCCCGGTCAGGCCGGGGTTTGCCGGGGCAGGACGGCGCACAGCCGGGCCAGCGCCGTGGTATAGGCGTGCTCGGCCGGGCGGCCGTAGCCGATCACCACGCCGGCCCGGGCGTCACCGGCCGCCGGGCCTTCGACGGCCCGGTAGCGTTCCAGCCCGTCGATGGTCACGCCATGCTGGCTGGCCCGGTCCACGACGGCACGCTCCTCGCTCGTCCGGGAAAATTCGAGCACCGCCTGCAGGCCCGCAGCGATCCCGGTGACGCGCAGCCCCCGGCGGCGCAGTACGGCGGCCAGGCGGTCCCGGCGGCGCCGGTAGGCGAGCCTGGCCCGGCGGATCTGCCGGTCGTAGCCGCCTGAGGTGATGAACTCGGCCAGGGTCAGCTGGTCGAGCGCGGACGGCCCGGCGGCGAGTTCCGCGACCACCGCGTCGAGCAGCCGCGGCGGGACGACCAGCCAGCCGAGCCGCAGGCTGGGGGCCAGGCTCTTGCTGGCCGTCCCGGCGTAGATGACATGGTCCGGCGCGAGCGTCTGCAGGGCCCCCACCGGCTGCCGATCGTAACGGAACTCACCGTCGTAGTCGTCCTCGATCACCACGCCGCCCCAGCCGGCCGCCTCGCGGCGCCGCCGCGGATGCAGCGTCACGCCCAGCGGGAACTGGTGCGCCGGGGTCAGCAGCACCGCGTCCGCCTCTGTGGTGACCGCGCCGATGACGGCGCCCATGCCGTCGACGGGCAGCGGCCGCAGGCGCAGGCCCTGCCGGGCGGCGATGTCGCGGTGGGCCTGGTGGCCGTAGGCCTCCACGGCCAGGGTGCTCGCGCCGGCCGAGCGCAGCGCGCGGCTGATGCCGGCCAGGCCGTGCGCGAAGCCGGCGCAGATGACGATGCGCGCGGGATCGGCGGTCACCCCCCGCGCCCGGGCCAGGTAGTCCGCCAGGGCCGCCCGCAGCTGCGGGAGCCCGCGCGGGTCCGGGTAGCCGAGCAGGTGATCGGGGGCGGCGGCGAGGACCTTGCGGGCCGTCGCCAGCCAGGCCCGGCGCGGGAACGCGGACAGGTCAGGGACCCCGGCCCGCAGGTCGTAACGGGGCACCGCCGCCTCGGGACGGGCCGCGACCGGGACGTCCGGCGCGGGCGCCCGGCCCGGCGCGACAGACGTCCCTGATCCGGTCTGAGCGGTCAGCCACCCCTCCGCGACCAGCTGGCTGTAGACCTCGGCGACCGTGTTGCGGGCGATGCCGAGGTCCGCGGCCAGGGCCCGCGATGACGGCAGCCGCGTGCCGGGGCGGAGGCGGCCGGACCGGACCGCCCCGCGCAGCGCGCTCTCCAGCCCGGCCCGCACCCTGGTCCCGGAAAGCTCCAGGTGCAGGTCCAGGCCGATATCTTTGGCCCATGTCTCTGACATGGAAATGGACCTTATCCTGGGCCGCTTAGCGCCCTAGCGTGGGTGTCATGACGATCACGAACGAATCCACGCAGATCCCCGTCCGGCTGGCGTTCGACTCCTTCGCGGCCGGCTACGCGCGGGCGATGGCACACCTGGACCAGGCCGCGACCAGGGAACTCGACAAGGCCGAGATCGACCCCAGGCTCCGTGAGCTGATCCGGATCCGCGCCTCCCAGCTCAACGGCTGCGCCTACTGCATCGACATGCACACCAAGGACGCCCGCGCCATCGGCGAGACCGAGCAGCGTATCTACGGGCTGGCCGCCTGGCGGGAGACTCCCTACTTCACCCCGCGCGAGCGTGCCGCGCTGGCGTTCACCGAGTCGGTGACGCGCCTGTCCGACACGCACGTCCCCGACCAGGCGTACCAGGACGTGGCCGCGGAGTTCAGCCCGCAGGAGGTCGCCGCGCTGGTCAGCCTCATCGTCACCATCAACGCCTGGAACGCCATCGGCGTCAGCACCCGCGCCTGGGCACCCGGCTCCTACGAGCCGTAAGAAGCAACAGGCGGAACTCCGATATCACCCTGTCGTGGGTGATGCACTGCCGGCCCACGCGGCTCAGGCTTAGCGTGTGGACACATCGGGGCCGCCGGCCGGTTTGTCACCGGATGAGGCGCAAGGTCAGCGTACGGCCGGTCCGGTCGAAACCGATCAGCCGCCTGCTACCGCCGGGGGTCCCCCGGCGGTAGCGGCGGCGGCTGAAGGCGCCCCGCCACCGCCAGAGCCCGGCAAGCACCGGAAGCTGCTCTACGTCACGCTGCCCGGCTGCTGGGGCGCGCTCATCGCCGGGTGCCTTTCCTTCACCCCGTCGCTGCTCCCCCGCGGCGGCATCGTCCAGGGCCTGATCTGGGGCATCACCGCGGCGATCGGGTACGGGCTCGGAGTGCTGTTCGCGTGGACCTGGCGGGCCTTCGCCGACCGGGACCCCCGCCGCCCGCGGCGCCGGTCCTGGCTCGTTTTCCTCATCACCGCGGCTGTCCTGGTCGTGTTCTCCTTCGGGCTCGGGCAGTACTGGCAGTACGAGATCCGCAAGCTGATGGGGGTGACGGAGTACAACATCGCGTACGTCGTCGCCTCGCCCTTCGTCGCCGCGCTGGCCTTCGGCCTCATCTTGCTGATCGGGCGCGGCCTGCGCGGCCTGTACCGCTGGGCCGCGGCACTGCTCGACCGCTGGATCGGCCGGCGCGCGGCCAAGGCGGTCGGCTGGATCGCGGTGGCCGGCCTGGCCTACCTGGTGGTCACCGGCCTGCTGCTGCAGGGCTTCGTCAACGTCATGAACAGCGCGTACTCGGTGCGCGACACGAGGACCGCCGAGGGGGTGCACCAGCCTGCGACCAGCCTGCGCTCGGGCGGGCCGGGCTCGCTCATTCCGTGGGACACGCTGGGCTGGCAAGGCCGCAACTTCATCGGCAAGGGCCCTTCGGTGAGCGACATCGAGAAGTTCACCGGCCAGCCGGCCATGGAGCCGATCCGGATCTACTCGGGGCTGGCGTCAGCCGCCGACGCGGAGTCCCGGGCCGACCTGGCCGTCCGGGACCTCGAGCGCGCGGGCGGTTTCGGTCGCAAAGACCTGCTGGTAGTGACGACGACCGGCAGCGGCTGGGTCGACCCGGCGCTGGTGGACTCGTTCGAGTACCTCACCGGCGGCGACGCGGCGACCGTGGCGATCCAGTACTCCTACCTGCCGTCGTGGATTTCCTACCTGGTCGACCAGTCCAAGGCCCGCGAGGCCGGCCGGGCGCTCTTCGACGCGGTCTACGGCGCGTGGTCGAAGCTCCCTCCGGACCAGCGCCCCCGGCTGTTCGTGGCCGGGGAGAGCCTGGGATCCTTCGGCGGCGAGACCGCCTTCAGCGGCGAAAACGGCCTGGCCAACACCACCGATGGCGTCCTGTTCGCCGGGCCGCCCAACTTCAACACGCTGTTCCGGGAGTTCAGCGACAACCGCGACGCCGGCAGCCCGGAGGTTCAGCCCGTCTACCAGGACGGGCGGATAGTGCGGTTCGCGAACGACCCGACTACTGACATACCGCCGTCGGGCCAGCCCTGGCAGGGCACCCGGGTGCTGTACATGATGCATCCGTCCGACCCGATCGTGTGGTGGAGCCCGCATCTGATCTTCAGCGAGCCCGACTGGATCAGCGAACCGCCCGGCAGTGACGTGCTCAAGGGCATGTTCTGGATGCCGTTCGTGACCTTCTGGCAGGTCACGGCCGACCTTCCGTTCGCCACCGGCGTTCCGCCCGGCCACGGGCACACGTACACGTCCGAGTACGTCGACGGGTGGAATGCCGTGATGCAGCCTGCCGGCATCACCCCGGAACAGCTGGCCAGCCTCAGGAAGATCGTCGCGGGCGACGACTAGGGCACCTTCGGTGCCACGTCTTTGACGTTAGAGCATCGGTCGGTAACAGCAGTCTCCTCAGCATCACGGCTCCCGCAAGTGCCCGGCATCGGATACGCCGATCCGAACAAGCATGCGTATTTTTCATGATCGCGAAGGATCTTGAGTCTCCCGGGGACTCACTGAAATTCCTTCGCGATCATGAGAACCTGGATCCTGGTCACCGGCCTGGGTCCCCGGTCACCGGGTGGCCCAGGCCCAGATGGCTGCCGCGGTCAGGACACCCAGCGCGTTCGTCGCCCAGTGCAGGCCGGCCGACGCGAGCAGGCTGCCGCTGCGGCGCCGCAACTCGCAGAACACCACCCCCGACAGGCCGGTGAACAGGACTGTTCCCAGGACGGAAAGAGCCTGGCCGGATGTTCCCTGGCCGACCGTGTTCCCGATCGCCTGGTTGTCCGCGGCCAGGTGAAGTGACGGCAGCACGTGCCACAAGCCGAACAGTGCGGAGGAGACGATGGTGGCGGCCGCGGTTCCGTACCCTCGCCGGAGCAGGCCCCACAGCACCCCGCGGAAGGCGACCTCCTCGAACAGCACCGTCCCCAGCGGGATCAGCACGAAGGCGGTCAGCAGGGCATGCTGCCAGTCCAGGTGGTAGCGGGCGTCGCGGAAGGCGTCACGGGTCTGCGGCAGCGCCGCGCCCACCGCGTACACCGCGGCCACGGCCGCGATCGCGCAGGACGCCCAGATCAGGCCGCGCCGCCACGTTCCCGTGCCCAGGCCGAGCTCCTGCCAGCCGAGCCCGGCCCACCGGGCGATCGCCAGCAGCCCGGCGGCGCCGACCGGCCCGAGCACCAGCGACGCATGCGCCACGCGGATATCGATCACGTTGACGCACCCGAGGACGGCGACGACGATGGCGAGCGCCCAGCCGAGGCGCGCCAGGGGATTACCCGGTGTCCCCGCCATGCCGCTCTCTTCCCGGTGCGGCCGTGTTCCCGATGCCGCCCTCCTCCTGATACTGCCCTCTTCCCGATACCGGCGGCTACCCGCGCACCCCAGGTCCCGCCGCCACCTGCCCGACGCCCTGAGTGGGCATGTAACCAGCCCGCGCCCCGGCCGGCATCACCCGCCCGAGGGTGAGCTCCGCCCCGGCTGCTCGGGCTGCCCCTGTCGAGGCTGCTCGGGCTGCCCCTGTCGAGGCTGCTCGGGCTGCCCCTGTCGAGGCTGCTCGGGCTGCCCCTGTCGAGGCTGCTCGGGCTGCCTCTATTTGGTGAGGGGGGCGGGGTGAGGACGCCAGGTCGGCTGGCGGGGATGGGCGGGCAGCTCGATGCGGCCGCCGGCCCAGAGCAGCGCGGTCCACGGGTCGGATCTGGCCAGGTCGGCGGGGGCTTGCGGGAAGATACGGGCCAGCACGCGGCGGCACACGTCGCGGGGCGGATCGAGGCTCAGTCCGAAGCCCTGGGCGATGTCGTTGCCGTGCAGCAGGGCCTCGTGGCAGCCCAGCCCCGCGAAGCCCTCGGGGTCGGCCATCCCGGCCGGATGGTAGGCACGGACGTGCGCGCTGGACGTGCGCACCATCGAGGCCAGGATCCGGCCGCCGGTGATGGCGAACTCCAGCACCTCGGCCGGCGAGGCGTCCTTCTCGGCGGTGGCGATGGCCCGGACGTAACGGCCGGTGGGCTGGACGGCGAGCTGCAAGGCGTAGGACAGCAGGCAGTCTCCGATGTGCTCGGCGGTATGCCAGCAATCCCATTCCAGGGTGCCCGCCCGCACCGACCAGTCCCGGTCCGTGATGGGCAGCAGCCCGCTCATCACGCATGAGATCACGCTGTCGAGGTCATCGGCGGTCACGGTCATCGTGCCTTCGAGCCTATGGTCATAACTGCTCGGGCACGAGCGGTTCACCAATAGTCAGGATCCGCGCCTTGCTGCCGGAGAAGCCGTATCGATGTCACAGTGTGCCCATGGAATGAGCCACCAGGGTCCCGGAGCCCGACAGAAACGGACAAATCGGGCAACGGCTCACCCGGTCCCGCTGATCGTGTCGACTTACCCCGTGCTTTCCGGGGGGGTAAGTCCACACGATCGTGACAGGTCACGGTCAGGAGCCGTATTCGTCGTGGCGGCGGACCCAGAACTGGGAGTCGCCGTTGGCGGGCTCGTCGCGGCCCTTGGGCACGAGGTCGAGGAACTGGTAGGTGCCGTTGACGGCGTCGATGCCGCGGGCGTAGGTGGAATAGGAGTGGAAGATGCGCCCGGCCTCGTTCCGGACGAAGACGCTGATCCCCTCGCGGTCCTCGAACCCGGGGTCAGAGCCGTAGTTGAAGACCGGCGCGTGGCCGGCCACGTCCTCGGGCGTGAAGGAGGCACCGAAGTCGTAGTTGAAGTCCGTCTCGCCGGACGAGACCCAGGGGAAGGACCAGCCCATCCGCTGCTTGTAGGCGACGATCTTCCCGATCGGCGCGCGGGAGATCGCGGCGAAGGAAACGTCGCGGGCGCGCAGGTGGACGGGCGCGCCGTCGAAGTTGTCGGCCCAGAACGAGCAGTGCGGGCACCCGGCCTCCCACTCGGGCGGGAACATGAAGTGGTAGACGACCAGCTGGCCGAGCCCGCCGAACAGGTCAGCCAGGGCTAGCTTGCCGTCCGGCCCGTCGAAGACGTACTCCTTGGCGACCTCCTCCCACGGCAGTTCGCGGCGCTCGCGGGCCAGCGCCTCGCGCTGGCGGGTGAACTCCTTCTCCCTGGCCAGGAAGGCCTTGCGGGCTTGGATCCACTCGTCGTGGGACACGACCTGGTGCTGGTCCACCGTCACTCCCCGAGGGTTGATGTTCAACAGATTTGTTGAATATCTCATCACGGGACTGCTAGCGTCGGCAAGGTGATTGAGGATCCGCGGCTGGACGCGGCCTACGGGGCGCTGGCCGACTCGACCCGGCGCGCGCTGCTGGTGAGGCTGCATGACGGCCCGGCGCGGATCACTGACCTGGCCGCGCCGCTGCCGATCTCGTTCGCCGCGGTGGCCCGGCACGTCGGCGTGCTCGAGGCGGCCGGCCTCATCGACCGCGAGGTGCGCGGGCGTGACCACTGGCTGACGGTGCGCGCGGAGGGGCTGCGGCCGGCCGGGGAGTGGATCGCGGAGCAGGTATCGTTCTGGTCGCGGCGCGCCGACGCGCTGGCGGCCCGGCTGGAACGCCGGAACCGGCAGCGGTGAACGGGCCGCGGGTCGCGGTGGTCCAGCGGGTGCTGCCCGCTCCCCCGGACGTCGTGTTCGACGAGTGGCTCGATCCGGCGGGCATGACCGAGTGGATGTGCCCGAGGCCGGCCCGGGCGGTCAAGATCATGCTGGAGCCCTCGGTCGGCGGGGCGCTGCGCATCGACATCGAGGACAGCGGAGCCTCCCTGTACGTGACCGGCCAGTTCGTCGAGCTGGACCGGCCGAGGCGGCTCCGGTTCACCTGGAGCTGCTCGGACTGGGCCGACCCTTCGGTGCAGAGCGAGGTCACCGTGACCCTGGAGGGTCACGGCGCGGGCGAGACGCTGATGACCATCGAGCACGAGCAGCTTCCGCCCGGGCAGGCCGCTCCGCACCGGCGCGGCTGGGAGGCGATCGCGGTGCAGCTGGACGAGGCGTTCCGCGGACGCCGCTGAGAACGGGCCGCGATGACACGCGCCTGGCTCGTTAGGTGTAAATGATTGTCATGGTTGTGACAGCCTGCATCATAGAGTGTGCACGTTGTCACATCCATACCTAGCCGATGTGGTGCGTAGGCGGCAGGGCGTGACGATGGGGCCGGTGGTACGCGGCATGGCGGTCAGCGGCCGCGGAGCTGGGCCTTGATGTCGACCTTGAGGACCTTGCCCACCTTGGAGCGCGGCAGGTCGGGCCAGACCTCGACCTGCTTGGGGGCCTTCACGCTGCCGAGGCGTTCCTTGACGAAGGAACGGACCTCATTTCCGGTCACCGTCTGGCCGAGGCGGAGCTGCACCACGGCGGTGACGCGCTCGCCCCATTTCTCGTCGGGCAGCCCGATGACCGCGCAGTCCTGCACGGCAGGGTGGGCCAGCAGGACCTGCTCGACTTCGGTCGAGTAGACGTTGAAGCCGCCGGTGATGATCATGTCCTTGGCGCGGTCGACGATGAACAGGTAACTGTCCTCGTCGAGGTAGCCGATGTCCCCGGTGTGGTGCCAGCCGTGCCGGGCGGCTTCGGCGGAGGCCTGCGGGTTCTTGTAGTAGCCGGCCATGACCAGGGAGCCGCGCACCACGATCTCGCCGCGCTGGCCCGGGCCGAGCAGGTGGCCCTCGTCGTCCATGATCGCGACCGTGGTGAGCGGGGTGGGCCGCCCGGCCGAGGACAGGCGCTCGGCGGCCACCGAGCCGTCGCCGCGGAAGTGCTCGGCGGGGGCCAGGGTGGAGATCATCATCGGGGCCTCGGACTGGCCGAACAACTGGCCCATCACCGGGCCGATCCGCCTCAGCGCCTCCTCGAGGCGGCTGGCCGACATCGGGGCCGCCCCGTACCACAGGCACCGCAGGCTGCTGATATCGGTATCGTCGAGGCGGGCGTGATCCAGGAGCATGTAGATCAGCGTGGGCGGCAGGAACGTGTGGGTGATCTCGTGTTGCTCGATCAGGGCCAGGAACTCGGTCAGGTCCGGCCTGGGCATGATGACGATCTCGCCGCCGAGCGTCATGACCGGGAAGCACAGCACGCCGGCCGCGTGGGTGAGCGGAGCCAGGGCCAGGTAGCGCGGGCGCGGGCCGAACGGGTAGCTCATCAGCGTCAGCGCGGACATCGTCTCGATGTTGCGGCCGGTGAGCATGACGCCCTTGGGGCGTCCGGTGGTGCCGCCGGTGCCGACCAGCATGGCCAGGTCGCCGGGGGGCGGTCCGGCCTGCCAGGGCTCGGCGGGCTCGGGTCCTATCCACTCCTCGAAGGGGGTGGCGTTCGGCGGCTCGCCGTCGAGGCAGACCAGCGTGGTCAGCTTCGGCAGGTCGGGCAGGATCTTGCTGACCAGCGGGGCGAACGCGGCCTGGAAGATCAGGCACGTGCAATCGAAGAAGTCGAGCAGGTCGCGGTTCTCCGCCGCCTCGCTGCGCGGGTTGACCGGGCACCACACCGCGCCCGCCCGGGAGATGCCGAACACGCAGCCGAACGCGACCGGGTCGTTGGCCGACAAGATGGCGACCTTGTCGCCGGGCGTGATGCCGGACCGGTCGAGGGCCCGGGCGATCCGCCAGGACAGCTTCTGGACGTCGAAGTAGGTCAGCGTGCGCCCGGCCGTGGTCAGGCAGGGGGCCTCGGCGCCGAGGGAGGCGCCCTTGTCTAGGTAGTCGGTCAGGCGCACGCTGTTTTCCTTAGTGGTGGACGGTGAGGTTCGGCTCCATGACCAGGCCGAAGCTGCGCAGCACGCCGAGCAGCTCACGGTGGCCGAAGGCCTGGCAGCCGGACGCGAAGCCGACGCGGTGCGGCGGCTGCTGGAGCAGCGAGTACGCCCCGTACGCCTGCATCAGGCCGGTCTGCTTGTAGTTGGAGTTGCCGTGGATCACGCAGTGCGCCCGGCCCAGCGGGCCCGAGGCGTGCACCGAGTCCAGCGAGGTGTTGACCCTGGTGGCCTCGCGCGGCGGCATCTGGTTCATGACGCCGGCTGCCT
>Ga0335081_10008359_pt1 | contig 16584 bp, 12 predicted proteins | sample Lox_Sample_35_FD_206713 | JGI IMG/M metagenome (GOLD analysis project Ga0335081, IMG submission 206713) | Soil microbial communities from Loxahatchee National Wildlife Refuge, Florida, United States - Lox_Sample_3.5 | ecosystem: Environmental > Terrestrial > Soil > Wetlands | place: USA... | reverse complement strand
AATGAGCGCTTGATGAACATCACGGTGCCCGCCTTCCACACCTGCAGCACCGGCATGCCGTAAATGGGCGAAGACTTGTCGTCTTCGGCGGCCGGGTTGGTCACGTCGTTGGCGCCGATGACGAAGGCGACATCGGCTTGGGCGAACTCGGAATTGATGTCTTCCAGCTCGAACACTTCATCGTAGGGCACGTTCGCCTCGGCCAGCAGCACGTTCATATGGCCGGGCATGCGCCCGGCGACCGGATGGATGGCGTATTTCACTTCGACGCCCGCAGCCTTCATCTTGTCGGCCATTTCACGCAGTGCATGCTGCGCCTGTGCCACCGCCATGCCATAGCCCGGCACGATGATCACCTTCGACGAATTCTTCAGGATATAAGCGGCATCCTCGGCCGAGCCGAGCTTGACCGGCTTCTGCTCGCCGCCGCCCGCCGGTCCCGCCACCTCGCCGCCGAAGCCGCCCAAGATCACCGAGATGAACGAGCGGTTCATGCCCTTGCACATGATGTAGGAGAGGATGGCGCCGGATGAGCCGACCAGCGCGCCGGTGATGATCAAAGCGCTGTTGCCGAGCGTAAAGCCGATGCCGGCGGCCGCCCATCCCGAATAGGAATTGAGCATCGAGATCACCACCGGCATGTCGGCGCCGCCGATCGGGATGATGATGAGGATGCCAAGCGTCAGCGACAGCGCGACGATGATCCAGAAATCCATCGCCGTCTGTGAGACGAAGAAGCCGTAGATGAAGAAGATCAGCGCGGCGGCGAGCGCCAGGTTGATGATATGACGGCCGGGCAGCGTGATCGGCTTGCCGCTCATGCGGCCGGAGAGCTTGAGGAAGGCGATGACCGAGCCGGTGAAGGTGACGGCGCCGATGGCGACGCCGAGCGACATTTCGATCAGGCTCTGCGCGTGAATGTGACCTTCGCTGCCGATGTCGAAGGCCGCCGGCGCGTAGAAGGCGCCCGCCGCCACCAGCACCGCCGCCATGCCGACCAGCGAGTGGAAGGCGGCGACCAGTTCCGGCATCGAGGTCATCGGCACGCGGCGCGCGATCACCGCGCCGATGCCGCCGCCGAGCGCGATGCCGCCCGCCACCAGCGCCCATGACACCGTATCCGTCGGCGGATGCGAACCGAGCGTGGTGAGCACGGCAATGGTCATGCCGATCATGCCGAATTGGTTGCCGCGCCGGCTCGAATCCGGGCTCGACAGGCCGCGCAGCGCCAGGATGAACAGGACGCCGGCGACGAGATAAAGCAGCGCGACGAGGTTCGGGCTCATGCCAATACCCCATCATGCCCGCGCTTGTCGCGGGCATCCACGCCTTCGTGACGCGGTCTAAAGAAAGACGTGGATGGCCGGGCCAAGCCCGGCCATGACGGCGGCATTTTGCGAAGAAGATTCATGGTCGCCGTCATTTCTTTTTCTTCTGATACATGGCCAGCATGCGCTGGGTGACCAGGAAGCCGCCGAAGATATTGACCGAGGCAAATGTGAGGGCGACGAAACCGAGCGCGCGCGCCCACAGCGGGCCGTTGTCATTGCCGACCAGCGCGACGCCGACCGCCAGCAGCGCGCCGACCACGATCACCGAGGAAATGGCGTTGGTCACCGACATCAGCGGCGTGTGCAGCGCCGGCGTCACCGACCAGACGACGTAATAGCCGACGAACACCGCCAGCACGAAAATCGACAGGCGGAACACGAAGGGGTCGACTGCGTTTGCGATGTGCTCCATGCAGGGTCTCCTTACGCCGCCGTCTTCGGCTGGAAATTCGGATGCACCACCGCGCCGTCGCGCGTGAGCATGGTGGCCTTGACCAGTTCGTCGTCCCAGTTGACCGCGAGCTTTTTCTCTTTCTTGTCGATCATGGTCTCGACGAAATTCAACAGGTTCTTGGCGTAGAGCGCCGAGGCCGAGGCCGCCAGCCGTCCCGGCACGTTGAGATAGCCGACGATCTTGGCGGGGCCGGCCTGCGCCACCTCGCCGGCGCGCGCGCCTTCCACATTGCCGCCGCGCTCGACCGCGAGATCGACGATCACCGAGCCGGGCCGCATCGACGCCACCATCTCTTTGGAAATGAGCCGCGGCGCCGGGCGCCCGGGAATCAGCGCGGTGGTGATGACGATGTCCTGCTTCTTGATGTGCTCGGCAACGAGCGCCGCCTGCTTGGCCTGGTATTCTTTCGACATTTCCTTGGCGTAGCCGCCCGCCGTCTGCGCGTTCTTGAACTCCTCGTCTTCGACGGCGAGGAATTTTGCGCCCAGGCTTTCCACCTGCTCCTTGGTGGCGGGGCGCACGTCGGTCGCGGTGACCACGGCGCCGAGACGGCGCGCGGTGGCGATCGCCTGCAGGCCGGCGACGCCGACGCCCATGATGAACACCTTCGCCGCCGGCACCGTGCCGGCCGCCGTCATCATCATCGGAAATGCGCGGCCGTATTCCTCCGCGGCGTCGATCACCGCGCGGTAGCCGGCCAAGTTGGCCTGGCTGGAGAGCACGTCCATCGATTGCGCGCGCGTGATGCGCGGCATCAGCTCCATGGCAAAGGCGGTCAACCCGGCTTCGGCCATCTGCTTGAGCGCGGCCTCGTTGCCGTACGGATCCATGATGGCGATGACCAGCGCGCCTTTCTTATAGCCGGCCAACTCATTGGGCGCGGGGCGGCGCACCTTCAGCACGATGTCGGCGGTCTTTTCGACGCCCTCGCCGATCTCGGCGCCGGCGGCCTGGAATTCGGTGTCGGGAATGCCGGAGGCAATGCCGGCGCCGCGCGCGACCGCGACCTCGGCGCCGAAGGATTTCAGCTTCTTGACGGTTTCCGGCGTGGCGGCGACGCGCGGCTCGGCGCCATCCATTTCCCGCGCGACCGCAATCCGCATTCGCCTCTCCCGGCAGCTTAAGAGGTCAGTGCGACAGGCCCGCGTAGGCAAAGATGAGGAAGCAGAGCACGAACGACACGTAGCTCGACGTCTGCGTGCCACTCAACATGCCGGGGACTGCGCCCGCCAAGCCGATGAGGAAAATCGCCAGCGCCAGGAACCAGTGGCCCATGACGCCGCCGGTCGCCAGACCGAACAAGATCGTGATCACATAGAGGATGCCGACGAAGGTGAAATGGACGAAGCGCTCGTAGCTTGCCTCGTGCGCGGGATAGTCGTTGCCCTCGGCGGTGGCGTATTCAACGGTGCCGTGTTCGGCCATGGTGGGAAATCTCCGGAAAGCTTCAGAAGGCGGATGGCACAGGGGTTACCGCAATTGCCCGATCAGGGCAACGTCCCGGTGGATTAATTGGCCTGAGCCGGCTCCAGGCCCGCCGCCGCCAGCGCGGCGCTTTGCCGCGCGGCCACTGTGGCGATGTCGAAATTCTCGATCGCCGCATTGAACAGCTTGTAGAAATTCAATTCCGCCGCCAGGTGCAGGAACACGGCGCCGAGGCCGATGGCGGCGCGGTCCATGAACACGAATTCGCGCGGCACCGTCACCGGCCCCTTGGCCTTGAGCGCCTGGTGCACGCGGAAGGCTTCCTTGCGGCCGTATTCGGAGGGCTTTACGCCGTCGGCGATCGTGCGCACGCGGTCGTCGAGCAGCGGCCCGTAGATGAAGCGCGCCCAGATATTGAGCGCATCGATCAACTCGCGCGACAGCCGCTTGAAGCCCCAGGTCTCGTAGGCGTGCACCACCAGAGCGTCGTCGCCCTTGAGCAGCCCGTGATAGAGGTCGACGACGCCGCCGGCGAAGTTGGGCGGGAAAATGCGGACGCAGCCATAGTCGAGCAGATTGATGCCCTGCGCACCCTCGAAGACGCTGTAGTTGCCGAGGTGCGGGTCGCCATGAATGACGCCGAAGCGGGAAAACGGCAGCCACCAGGCGGTGAACATGGCGGTGGCAAGCCGGTTTCGCACGGGAAGCGCGTCCTTGGTGTGGGCGAGCATCTTTGAGCCCTCCATCCAATCGAGCGTCAGCAGCCGGCCGGTGGATAGCTCCGGCCAGACTTTCGGCACGCGGATGCCGGGCTGGCCCTTGAGCATCGCCTCATAGAGCGCGACGTGCTTGGCTTCGCGGATGTAATCGAGCTCCTCGCGCAGCCGCGCGGCGATCTCGACCGCGATCTCGGAGGTGTCGATCGCCGGGTCGAAGCGCTTGCGCAACGCCAGCAGCAATTGCAGTTGATTGAGATCGGCTTCGACCGCCGACTGCATGTCGGGATATTGCAGCTTGCAGGCCAAGTCCGCGCCCAAATCTTTGCCAACAGCGAGCGCGCGCGCCTTGTGCACCTGGCCGAGCGAGGCCGCGGCCGCCGGGTGATGCTCGAAGCTTGCGAATTTCTTCTCCCAGCCGGCCCCAAGCTCGGCCTGCATGCGGCGCTTGACGAAGGCCCAGCCCATCGGCGGCGCCTGGCTCTGCAGCTTGATCAGCTCGTTGGAGTATTCCGGCGGCAGCGCGTCGGGAATTGTGGCAAGCAGCTGCGCCACCTTCATGATCGGCCCCTTGAGGCCGCCGAGCGCGGAGGCGAGCGCGACCGCGTTGCCGCCACGGTCCTGGGCGCGGCCAAGCGCACGCGACGTTGCCATGCGCGCGGCAACGCCGCCGACACGCGTGCCGACCCTGGCGTAGCGGCGCGCGCGGGCGGAGAAGCGGTTTTTTTCGCTGTCGGTCATGAACCTCAAGAGCCCTGGGTGCTACACATAATGTGTTGCATCGAGGGGTGCCATCCATGACGCTGCGAAAATTGGCGCGGACGCCGTCCGCCGTCGTCCGCACCGCCGCGGCCGTTTTCCTATTGCTTGGCGTCGCGATTTTGCCGGCGTCCGCGCAGGACGGCCCGCGCATTGCCGCAAGCGCCAAGCAATCGGCCGAGGCGCTGGCCGCCTACATCCAGGAAGCCACCAGCGCCCGCCGCCGGCCGGACTATTCCAAGCCGCCGGTGTCCGACTATCTGCGCAACATCATCGATTTCGAGACATTCGCCGCGCTGCCGCCGCCGCAAGCGGGCGACGTCTCGTGGCTGCTTGCGTGGAACAATAGCGTCAATCGCGCTTTCAAGATGATGATGTACTTCGGCGCGACGAGCGAATCCGACATGAAACAGGCGATGGTTCTCAACCTCACCGAAAATGAGGACGCCATCATGCGCGCAATGGCGTTCGAGGTGCGCCTCGGCTCACGCATGATGCAAACGATGCCGCTGTTCATGGCGGCTTTGCCGCCGGAGGATCCGAAGCGTACCGAGATTCGCAAGGCCGGCATCAAGCGGGCCCAGCGCGGCTTGGTGGAAACCGTGCAGGGCACGAGCATGTCTCTGACCGGCCCGATGCAGCCGCAAAACGCGCTGCGGCTCGCGGAGGCGCTGCGCGACACCGCACCGGTCTGGGCGCCGCTCGCCACGGCGAGCGAGCGCGCCGAGTTGCTGAAGCTGTTCAAGAAGGCGGCGGATGCGAACGTTTATCCGGGCGTGGTGAACGCGCTGGACAAGGCTTCGGCGACGGTGAGCGGCGTCAAGGATTGATTACTAGCCCAACGCCTCCAGTTCGCCGATGAGATTGGAGATGACATTCAGCCCGCCGTCCCAGAATTTCGGATCGCGCGCGTCGAGGCCGAAGGGCGCCAGCAATTCGGAATGATGCTTGGTGCCGCCGGCGGCGAGCATGGCGAGATAACGCTCGGCAAAGCCCGACGCCGACTGCTCGTAGACGGCGTAGAGCGAGTTCACCAGGCAATCGCCGAAGGCATAGGCGTAGACATAGAACGGCGAATGCACGAAGTGCGGGATATAGACCCAGAAGGTCTCGTAGCCTTCTTTGAGTTCGATCGCCGGCCCCAAGCTCTCCGCCTGCACCGACATCCACAATTCGCACAGCTTGTCGGCGGTGAGTTCGCCATTGCGGCGCTCAAGGTGCACCTTGCGCTCGAACGAGTAGAAAGCGATCTGCCGCACCACCGTGTTGATCATGTCCTCCACTTTGGCGGCCAGCATGGCCTTGCGCTGCTTCTTGTCGGTGGTCTGCGCGAGCAGCTTCTTGAAGGTGAGCATCTCGCCGAACACGCTCGCCGTTTCCGCAAGCGTCAACGGCGTCGGCGCCATCAGCGGGCCGTTGGGCGCCGCCAGCACCTGATGCACGCCGTGGCCGAGCTCGTGCGCGAGCGTCATCACGTCGCGCGGCTTGCCCATGTAGTTGAGCAGCACGTAAGGATGCGCCGAGGGCACGGTCGGATGCGCGAAGGCGCCCGGCTGCTTGCCGGGCCGCACCGGCGCATCGATCCAGCGCTTCTCGAAGAACTGATCGGCCACTTCCGCCATCTTCGGCGAGAAGGCGCCGTAGGCGGTGAGCACGGTCGCGCGCGCGTCCGCCCATGGGATCGTGCGCTGCGCGACCTTGGGCAGCGGCGCGTTGCGGTCCCAATAGGGCAGCTTCTTCTTGCCGAACCATTTCACCTTCAGCGCATAATAGCGGTGCGACAATTTCGGATAGGCCGCGCGCACGGCGGAGACCAGCGCCTCCACCACCTCCGGCTCGACGCGATTGGCGAGATGGCGCGCAGCGGCGACGTCCTTGAAGCCGCGCCAGCGGTCGGAAATTTCTTTGTCCTTGGCGAGCGTGTTGGTGATGAGCGTGAACGGGCGCAGATTTTCCTTGAAGGTCTTGGCCAGCGCCTGCGCGGCGGCTTTGCGTTTCTTGCCGTCGGCGTCAACGATAAAATTGAGCGCCGGCTCGATGGCCAGCTCTTTGCCGCCGATCTTGAAGCGCAGCGAGGCGATCAGCTCGTCGAACTGCCGGTTCCATGCCGAATAGGCCGTCATCGACTTTTCGTGGAACAGCTGCTCGACGCGGTCCTCGAGCTGATAGGGCTTTTCCTTGCGCACGTCCTCGATCCATGGCCGGTAATGGCCGAGCGCCGGATCGCGCATGGCGGCTTCCAGCGCCGCGTCGTCGACGCGGTTGAGCTCGAGCGTGAAGAACAGCAGGTGAATGGAGGCGGCGGTGATGCACTCCTGCACGTCGCCGTAGAATTTGGCGCGCTTGGGGTCGGTGGTGTCGCCGGCATACAGCAGCGACGCATAGGAGATGAGCCGGCCGAGACTATCCTCCAGCGCCTCGTAGCGCTTCACCGCCCCGGCAAGCCCGCCGCCCGCCGCCATGTCCGCCAGCTTGCCCTTGAAGTCCTGTTCGAAGGCGGCGCAGTCGGTATCGGCCTGCGCCAGATCGCGCGCAATCTGCGGACTATCGATGCCGGAATAAAGGTCGTTGAGATTCCATTCGGGCAGCGCACCGAGCTTGGGCGCGCCTCTGGATTTTTTTAGCGATGAGCGGCGGGACATGAGAGGCAATACGTCCGTGGGGAAAATCCGGCGCATTAAGACATCATTTACGACGGCGGACCGTGACAACACGATGGCAGACGGCCGCGGCCGCATTTTCGCCGGCCGACTTAAGAGGCCATTAAGCGAGACCGGCGACATTGCACCAAATCGGCACAACCACAAGAGGTTCCATGTCCGAAACCGTGCTTATTGTCGACGACGATCCGGTCCAGCGCCGGCTGCTCGAAGCCATGGTGGGCCGCTTCGGCTATCGCACGCTGCTGGCGGAGGGCGGCGATGCTGCTGCCCACCTGCTCACCGGCGCGGACGCCGCCAAGGTCGATTGCGTCGTGCTCGACCTTGTGATGCCCGATCTCGACGGCCTCGGCGTGCTGGCGCGCATGCGTGAGGCCGGCCTCGATACCCCGGTGATTGTGCAGACCGCCCATGGCGGCATCGACAATGTGGTCTCGGCGATGCGTGCGGGCGCCACCGACTTTGTGGTCAAGCCGGCGGGCGCCGAGCGCCTGCAAGTCAGCTTGCGCAACGCCATCGCCACGCGGCGGCTGGCCGGCGAAGTGCAGCGGCTCAAGCGCAAGCATGACGGCACGCTGACGCTCGCCGACGTGATCACGCGCTCGCCCGCCATGAAGCCGGTGCTGCGCGCAGCCGAGAAGGCGGCGGCCTCCACCATCCCGGTGCTGATCGAAGGCGAATCCGGCACCGGCAAGGAATTGATCGCGCGCGCCATCCACGGCACCGGCGCACGCCGCGCCAGGCCGTTCGTCGCGGTCAATTGCGGCGCGCTGCCGGAGAACTTGGTCGAGTCCATCCTGTTCGGCCACGAGAAGGGCGCCTTCACCGGCGCCACCGAGAAACATACCGGCAAATTCGCCGAGGCCGACGGCGGCACGCTGTTCCTCGACGAGGTCGGCGAATTGCCGCTGCCGGCGCAGGTAAAGCTGCTGCGCGCCTTGCAGGAAGGCGAAGTCGAGCCGGTCGGCGGCCGCAAGGCGGTCAAGGTCGACGTGCGCATCGTCTCCGCCACCCACCGTAATTTGATCGCCGACGTGAAGGCCGGGCGCTTCCGCGAGGATCTGTTCTACCGCCTGCACGTCTATCCGATTGCCGTGCCGCCGCTGCGCCAGCGCGCCGAGGATATCCCTGAGCTGGCGCGCCATTTCCTCGCCCGCATCGCGGCCGAGGAAGGCAAGCGCGTGCACAGTCTGAGCGCGCAGTCGGTCTCGCTGCTGTCGGCGTTCCGCTGGCCGGGCAATGTGCGCCAGCTCGAGAACGCGATCTTCCGCGCGGTGGTGCTGGCCGAGGTCGAGGAGATCGGCGTTAACGAATTCCCGCAGGTCGCGGCCCAGCTCGGCGCCGAGCCGGAAGCGCAGCCGCTGATCGAGGCGTCGCCGGCGACGCAGGCTGCCTGGCCGGAGCCGCGCGAGAGCGCGGCGGCGGCATTTACCAATCCCGCCCATTCGCTGCATTTGACCGACGCGCGCGGCGACGTGCGCCCGCTCGACGACATAGAAAGAGACGTCATCCGCTTCGCCATCGCGCATTACCGCGAGCAAATGTCGGAAGTCGCGCGGCGGTTAGGCATCGGCCGCTCGACGCTTTACCGCAAGCTCGAAGGTCTCGGCCTCGACGATGGCGACATCGACGCAAAGGTAAACGAGCGCGCGCCCGCGGTGTGACCGTGGTTAATTACGGATCGTTACAATTTTAACGAAGCGCGCTGCGCGTTAGCTTTGATCGAAGGTAAACGCTTGCCCGGCGCGGATTTCATTCGGCGCGCGGCGCGACGCGGCGCATAATAGCAATGCAGAGCCGTGCATGGCGCGAGGGGGCCGTGTTTCGTAAATGGCGTTGCGCGCAATTTAGCGATGTTCGAGTGGAGTTCAGTGATGCGTAATCGATACGATCGTCTGCTTGCCGGCACCGTGCTGGCGCTGATCGTCGCGGCTCCGATCAATGCCGGCGCGCAATCGCGCGTGCAATCGGTTGGACCGCTGCCGCCGTCGCTGAACGGCCACAGCCCGACCTTCCGTCAACGCAGCGCGGTTCCCGTGCCGCCTCCCGCGCCGGAAGACGCTGCGCCAGCGCCGATGCCCGCGCAGCCAGCCGAAAATACCCGTCTCGCTCCGCCTGCCGCGCCGGCCGAAGAGCAGCGCGCGCGCGTGCAAGCGCCGCCGCCCGCCCCCGCCCCGCGCGAAGCCCAAAGCGGCTTAATCAAAGGCACGCTCGACAAGATCATGGCGGCGAGCGATTCTCAGATCAGCGACCGCCTGCGCAGCATCATGACCTCCAAGCAGCTCGACCGCCGCATCGAGAACGCGGGCGATCGCCAGGCGATCGAAAGCTTCTACGCCAGCCGCAACTACGCGCCGCTGTGGATCCGCGACGGCGAACTGACCGCGCGCGCCAAGGACGTGATCGCGCGGCTGAAGAGCGCCGCCGACGAAGGCCTCGATGCCGCCGACTATCCGGTGCCGGATTTCGGCAGCGCCGCCGAGGCCGAAAGCGACATCAAGCTCACCAATTCCGTGCTCACCTTCGCCCGCCAGATGGCGATCGGCCGCATCGCGCCGACCCGCGTCGCGGTCGAGATCGACTACGGCAACCACACGCCGGAGCCTGGCGACATCCTGCGCAAGATCGCGTCGGCCTCCGACGTCAATGCCACGCTCGATAGTTTCGATCCGCCGCACGAAGGCTTCCGCGCGCTCAAGCGCAAACTGGCCGAGCTGCGCAATGCCAGCGTCGGCGAGCCGAATGACCGCATCGCCGACGGGGCGCCGATCAAGCCCGGCGCCAAGGACCCGCGCGTGCCGCTGTTGCGCGCGCGCCTGAAAACCAGCGCCCCAGGCGACAGCCGGATGGTGGTGCGCGAGCGCGGCCGCCAGGTCGTCAAGCTGGTGAAGGCCGACGAGCTCGTCTACGACAAGGCGCTCTACAACGCGGTCCGCAACGTCCAGGCCAACGCCGACATCAAGCCGACCGGCATCGTCGATTCCAAGACCATCGCCGCCATCAACGGCCCCAAGCCCGGCCAGCAGGTCGACACCGTGCTCGCCAATATGGAGCGCTGGCGCTGGCTGCCGCGCGACCTCGGCGCCACCTACGTGATGGTCAATGTCCCCGACTTCTCGCTCAAGGTCGTCAACGACCACCGCCTGGTGTGGCGCACCAAGATCGTCGCCGGCAAGCCGCAGACGCCGACGCCGCTCACCAGCGCCTCGATGGACCAGGTGATCCTCAATCCGTCCTGGTACGTGCCGCAGTCGATCATCCAGAACGAGTTGCTGCCGGCCTACCAGACCGATCCCAACATCTTCGACCGCATGGGCCTCGAAGTGCGCAAAGGCCCCGATGGCAATATCAACGTCGTGCAGCCGCCCGGCGCCGCCAACGCGCTCGGCCGCATCAAGTTCAACTTCCCGAACAAGTTCCAGGTCTATCTGCACGACACGCCGGAGAAGAACCTGTTCAAGGCCGAGCGGCGCGCCTTCAGCCACGGCTGCATGCGCGTGGAAGACCCGACCATGTTCGGCCAGGTCATGCTGCATCTGGCGATGAGCGGGCCGACGCCCGACTCGCGGCAGCTCTATGCGATGTTCGGCCACGACGAGAAGATCTTCAAACTCATGCGCCAGCCGAGGGTGCACTTGACCTACCAGACCGCCTTCGTCGACGACGAGGGCAAGCTGCAGCTGCGCGACGACATCTACGGCATGGATGCGCGCATCCATGCCATCCTGCACAGCGACGAGCGCAAGATCGCCGACGTGCCGCCGCCGCAGGATCCCAAGCGCGAGGTGGCGACGGCCAAGAGCAATCAGGAAATCCTGCAGAGGGTCGAGCGGCGCGAGGCGCTCAATCCCTTCCATTTCTTCGAGCAGCTGTTCCGCTAACCGCAGCTGTGAGGGACCGGAATACCGCAAAGGTCGGGGGTTTACCCCCGGCCTTTGGTGTTTAAGCGCCGGAAAACCAAGGCCGGGCCCCCTCATTGGCCATTTTCGGCCACGTTTTGCCGCTAGTCAGGGTGTCCCGGGGGACCGCCGCTAAGGGCGCGTTAACCGATCCCGATGAACACTGCTGGCCGTCGCGCGACGGCCAAGGGGCGAGCGGCGACAGTGGGACGGCTTTCACGGAACTCTGCGGTGCCAACCAATCGCGTGCGTCAGCACTCTATTGTTTTGAGCTTGGCGCGCGTCGGGTCCCGCATGGGGATGGCCGGAGCGCTGCTGCTCGGCGCCAGCAATTCGCTGCAGAACGCCATCGCCGAAGGCGACACCCGCACCCTCTCCTTCCATCACGTCCATACCGGCGAAGACATCACCGTCACCTTCAAGCGCAACGGCCGCTATGACGAGGCCGCGCTGAAGAAGCTCGACTGGTTCATGCGCGACTGGCGCAAGGAACAAGAGACGCACATGGACCCCCATCTGTTCGACCTGCTGTGGGAGGTCTACCGCGACGTCGACGCGACTCAGCCGATCGACATCATCTGCGGCTATCGCTCGCCGGGAACCAATGAGATGCTGCGCGAGCGCTCGAGTGGCGTCGCCCGCTACAGCCAGCACATCAACGGCCAGGCCATCGACTTCTTCATCCCCGGCGTGCCGCTCGCCACGATCAGGGCCGAAGGCCTCAAGCTGCAGCGCGGTGGCGTCGGCTTTTATCCGACCTCCGGCTCGCCCTTCGTGCACATGGATACCGGGCTGATCCGGCATTGGCCGCGCATCCCGCGCGAGGAACTGGCGAGGATTTTCCCCGACGGCCGCACCGTTCATATTCCCGCCGACGGCAAGCCGCTGCGCAATTACGCACTGGCGCTGGCGGACGTCGAGCGCCACGGCAACGTGCCGAATTCCGTTTCGCTGGCGGCCGCGCGCGACGCCGGCGTGATCAGCGACGCGCAAGAACAGCAGGCTGAGCAGCAGGCCGAATTGGCGCAGGCCAACGCACAGGAAGAGCCGCCGAAGCGCAGCTTCTTCGCCCGCCTGTTCGGCCGCGGCAAGGATGAGGATGAGTTGAGCGAGCAGCCGGCGCCGCGACAGGCGCGCGCGCCCGTTCAAGTGGCCAGCCTAGCCCTGCCCAAGCCCGTCCCCGTCGCCACCAGACGCATCGTGCCGCTGCCGGCGGCGCGGCCGACGACCGTGATCAAGGCGGCGACGACGCGCAAGGCGCCCGAGCCGAAGACGTCCGAGCCGGCGATGACGACCGCATCGGTGTCGAGCAAGACGACCGAGAGCCGCAACATCTGGGGCGACGTGATCAAGACCCCGGCGCCGTTTGAAGTGGCGAGCGCCGAGCCGGCCACCGTCGGCGCCGAGGCGATGGCCTATGCCGCCGAGTCGCAAGCCGCGCCGGCGCCGACGTCGCGCGTGCGGCCGATGGGCGAGCGCGTGCCGCAGCTCGCGCGCGAGGCGACCATCGAGGCGACGGTGATGCCGGGCGGCGCCAATACCACGGTCGCAGTGAAGGCGCCCGACATGGCGATCGGCGGCCAGCGCTCCGACAGCCCCTGGCTGCGCGCCGCCATGCTGACGCCGAGCGTGAGCGAATTCATGACGTCAACCCGGCTCGGCCAGCTCAATCCGGCCTGGCTGCACGACCTGCTGCATAAGCCGGCGCAATCGCTGGTGATGACTTTCTCGGCCGATCCGCAGCTCGGCATGCTCGCCGACCGCTTTTCCGGCAACGCGGTGGTGTTCCTCGCCACCGCCACCTTCACGACGCAGACGACGGCGTCGCTGCAGTAATTCAGACTCCGTATCCCGGGCGCAGCGCGGCACTAAGTGGTGCGCTGCAGACCCGGGACGCCGGTTTTATTTATAAGAAAGCTGGCTCCTAGTTCACCATCCCGAGCGCATGCATATAGGTCTCGAGCACTTCCTGCTGCTCGCGGCGCTCATCGGTGTCGAGCTTGCGCAGGCGCACGATCGAGCGCAGCGCCTTGATGTCGAAGCCGTTGCCCTTGGCCTCGGCATAGACGTCGCGGATGTCGTCGGAGGTCGCTTTCTTTTCTTCTTCCAGCCGCTCGATGCGCTCGATCACGGCTTTGAGCTGATCCTTGGCGAAGCGGGTGGCGGGTTTTTCTTCGTTGGCCGCGGCTGAAGCAGGCATCGACGTCTCCTTGGCACGACTCTTGGTGGCGCACGATCTCGTCCGAAAACCGCTATTCAATTTTCGGGATCGTACGCCGTGACAAAGAGCTTTCGGAGTTAAGTGCCTTCAGGTCAAGCGACGGGCGCCGTCATCCACGCTGTTCACAGCGCTAATGTTGCGGCCTGGACTTTTCGAACGTCGCCTTTTGGTCGGCGGAGGCTTCTTTCTGGTACTTCTTGCGCCATTCGTCATAGGGCATGCCATAGACGATCGCCCGGCTTTCGTCCTTGGACATCGGCACGCCCTTTTCGTCGGCGGCGTCCTTCATCCAGTTCGACAGGCAATTGCGGCAGAAGCCGGCGAGATTCATCATGTCGATGTTCTGCACGTCGGTGCGCGAGCGCAGATGCTCGACCAGGCGCCGGTAGACGGCGGCTTCCAGTTCGGTGCGGGTTTTGTCATCCATCGGGGGAACTCCGTGTTCCCCCGAAACATAGTCTTCCGCGCCTGCCCTTGCCAACGGCCTACTCGGCCGGCGCCAGCGCCTCCTGATCCTGCAGGTAGGGCCGCTCCCTCAGCCGCACGGCGTTGAGCCGGTAGACGAGAAAACAGACGACAGCACCGGCTGCAAACGGCAGCGACGACCACATGTAAAGACGATCGATCGGCAAGCCGACGAACAGAGCCCCCAACAGTGGACCGACGATCGAGCCGATGCGGCCCACGCCCAATTCCCAGCCCGAGCCGTTGGCGCGCAGCGAGGTCGGATAGATCAAAGCGCCCGCCACATTGATGCCGGTCTGGATACCGAGCACGCAGAAGCCGGCAAGGAATGCCGCAACCAGCAACGCAGTCTGCGACGTCAGGCCAGCAAAGCCGATCGAAGCGACGGCGGGCACTGCGAGCACGAAGATCACCGTGATGGCGGCAAACCGGTGCCGCTGGACCCAGCGGGCGAGCAGCAGCGAGCCGACCGTACCGCCGACCTGAATCATAGCGCCGGCAAGCGCGCCGGTGGTCGGCGGCAGCTTCAACGCCGAAACAAGCGTCGGTGTCCACGACAGCAGGAAGAAATAGCCCATGAGATTGAGCGCGAACAGCAGCCACAGCAGCGGCGTGATCAGCGCCAGGCCTTCTTTGAACAAATGGCCGGGGTTGAAGCCGGGGAATTGCTGCTTCTCGTCCTCGATCACAAACCGCGCATTCGGCGGAACTCGATAGCCGGGTTGGATTGAGGCGATCAACTTTTCCATCTTGCCGCGTTGGCTCTCATGCAAGGCCATGTACTTGATCGACTCCGGCAACAGGAAAGTGCCCGCACCCGCCAGCAGGATCGGCACAATGCCGCCGATGGTGAACAAGATCGGCCAGCCGTGCGTGGGCACCAAGGTCGCGGCGACAAAGCCCGGGATGGCGCCGCCCAGTGGAACGAAGGCGACCGCGACCAGCGCTAACGTGGCGCGGTGACGGCGCGGCGCGGACTCCGCGTTGAGCGCCACCACGTTCGGGATGACGCCGCCGATGCCGAGGCCGGCGAGCAGGCGCAGCCAGAACATCTGGTCGAGATTGCTCGAGTAAGCGGCCGCCAAGGTGAACACACCGAACAGCAGATTGGAACTAATGAGCGCGGCCTTGCGTCCGTAGCGGTCGCCGATCCAGCCGAAGCCCGCCGAGCCGATCAGGATGCCGACGAGGCTCGCGCTGAACACTGGGCCGAGCGCGTGCGGGTTGATGTGCCACTCGCGGATCAGATGCGGCGCGGCAAAGGCGATGGCGCCGATGTCGTAGCCGTCGATCAGCGCGAGCAGCACCGACCAGACGATCAGGTTGATTTGGAAACTGCTCAATCCGCGCTCGTCGAGCAGCCGCGAAACTTGAACGACCGATTGGTCGGCCATGTATCCCTCCCCGGAATTTCGTTTTTTATTGTCGCGAAAGCTATCCGATCCCGTGCCGTGAAGGAACGGCATGCACGGCTGTTTTTAGGCGGCCTTTATCCGGCTATGGTCCGGCCATGTCGTCGGCCATGCGCCCCTTTCTCTCCGATTTATTCCGCACCGCGGTAGCGGCGGCGCATCCGGCGTCCTGCCTGCCGCCACTGCTGCCGCAGCCGCCCGCCGGCCGCGTCATCCTGCTGGCCGCCGGCAAGGCCGCGGGCTCCATGGCCGAGGTGGCGGAAGGCTTCTATCTCGACAACCTGAAGCTTGCGCCGGAGCGGCTTGCCGGTGTCGCGGTCGCGCGCCACGGCTATGGCCGGCCGACGCGTGTGGTCAGCATGATCGAAGCCGGCCATCCGATCCCCGACGCGGCGGGCTTGCAAGCCGCCGACCGCGCGCTCGAACTGGCCGACGGCGCGCAAGGCACCGATTTGGTGCTTGTGCTGATGTCGGGCGGCGCTTCCGCCAACTGGATCGCGCCGGCAGACGGCATCTCGTTTACGGACAAACAGGCGGTGACGCGCGCGCTGCTGCGCTCGGGCGCCAACATTTCCGAGATCAATTGCGTGCGCAAACATCTCTCGCGCATCAAAGGCGGGCGGCTGGCGCGCCATGCGTTCCCTGCGCGGCTTTTAACCATCGCCATCTCCGACGTGCCGGGCGACGATCCGTCCGCCATCGGCTCGGGGCCGACCGTGCCGGATCCGACGTCGCTCGTCGACGCGCGCGCGATCGTGGCGAAATACAAGCTCACGCTGCCCGACAGCGTCACCCGTGCCCTCACCGATCGCAACAATGAGACGCCGAAGCCCGGCGATTCCATCTTCGCCGGCAGCCAGTTCATGTTTGCGGCACGGCCGGCGGATGCCTTGCGCGCGGCGCAAGCCGTTGTCACCGCCGCCGGCTATGAATGTGTGTCGCTCGGCGACCGCATCGAAGGCGAGGCGCGCGCGGTGGCTGAGGAGCATGCCGCGCTGGCGCGCGACTTGCGGAGCCAAGGCAGACGCGCGGTGATCCTCTCGGGCGGCGAATTGACCGTCACCATCAAGGGCCAAGGCCGCGGCGGGCCCAACCAGGAATACGCCCTGGCGCTGGCCATCGCGCTGGCCGGCATGCCCGGCGTTGCCGGCGTCGCCGCCGACACCGACGGCACCGACGGCGGCGGCGGCGCCGCCACCGACCCCGCCGGCGCCTTCATCGACGGCACCACGGCGGCGCGGG
>Ga0335081_10008358_pt1 | contig 16584 bp, 15 predicted proteins | sample Lox_Sample_35_FD_206713 | JGI IMG/M metagenome (GOLD analysis project Ga0335081, IMG submission 206713) | Soil microbial communities from Loxahatchee National Wildlife Refuge, Florida, United States - Lox_Sample_3.5 | ecosystem: Environmental > Terrestrial > Soil > Wetlands | place: USA... | reverse complement strand
CCCCGGCCAGTGGAGCTATCAGCTCACTGTGCCGGGCGACGATGTGAGCGGGGGAACCGCCGGCACGCCGTTCGATATTTCGGGCGCCAGCGGAACGCTGACGTTTGACACCAACGGCCAGTTGACCGATCCCGCCAACGGCAGTCCGATCGCGTTCAGCGTCACCGGCCTGGCCGACGGCGCCAGCGACATGAACCTGACCTGGAATCCGTACAACAGCGACGGCACCGGACGGATCACGCAGTTCGGCGAGCCTTCGAGTTCTTCAGCGAATTCGCAGAACGGGTCGCCCGCGGCCCAGTTGGACCATGTCGGCCTGGCCGACGGAGGACTGATCCTGGCAGAGTACACGGATGGCACGCAGGTAGTGGTGGGGCAGGTGGCGTTGGCGCAGATTCGCAACCCCGACACGCTCATCGCCGCCGGCAACAATACCTTCCAGCTCAGCGCGCTAACCGCCAACCCCTCGATCGGCCTGCCGTCTACCGGCGGCCGCGGCACCATTGTTGGCGGCTCGATCGAAGCCTCTACCGTGGATATCGCCACCGAATTCACCAACCTGATCGTGTACCAGCGGGCATACGAAGCCAATGCCCACGTGGTCACTACGGCGGACCAATTGAGCCAGGACACTATCAACTTAATCCGCTGATCCGCCGATGAATCCTCAGGAAGAGATCGCTCCACTGGGCGAAGTGCTGGTGGAAATTGAAATCGAGCTCGACCGGCGGGTCATGAGCGGGCGCCAGGTGCTGCGGCTGGAAGAAGGCAGCGTCATCGAAACGGCCCGCTCCGCCGGCGAGAACATCGATATCTACATCGGCGGCGTGCTCTGCGGCTCCGGTGAGATTGTGGTGATCGAAAGCACGCTGGGCGTGCGCATCACCGACTTCCGCGACGACTGAGGACAGAACGTGATGGAAGCGATGGAACAGATGATGGCCGTGGGCGCGGTATTGGCGCTGTTGGCCGGAACTTTATGGTGGCTGCGAAGGCGCGGCCTGCTGGGAGTGGCATTTCCCGCCAGACGCACGGGTCGCCGGCTGGAATCGCTGGAGCGCCTGCCGCTTGGGCCGCAGCATACCCTGCATCTGGTGCGCTTCCAGGACCGCGCTCTGCTGGTGGTGGCTTCACCGGGCGGATGCGTGTTGCTGGAGCAAGCGCCGATGGAGCACTTAGACCAGAACGTAATCCGCGAGGTGCGCAGATGAGAGCTTCGCGGCCGCCATGCTACGGCTGGATTCGCGGGGCGATGCTCGCCGGATTGGCCGCCTCGGCGGCAGCCGCCGCGGTTCCGGCCGCAGAACCATTCTCCTCATTCGGCATATCGGCGGGAAAAGGAGCATCCACTCTCACCGTTCCCCTGCAGGTGGTGATCCTGCTGACGCTGATGACCCTGCTGCCGGCGGCGATCATGGCGATGACGCCTTTCCTGCGCATTACCGTGGTCCTGCATTTCTTGCGTCAGGCCCTGGGCACGCAGACTACTCCTTCCAACCAGGTGCTGCTGGGTCTCGCTCTGTTTTTGGCCATCATCATCATGCAGCCGGTGGTAACCGATATGTACCACCAGGGTTGGGAGCCGATGGAGGCGGGCAAACTTACTCCTGCTCAGGGGATGGAAGCGGCCGCCCGGCCGCTGCGTACCTTCATGCTGCGATTCGCTCGCGAGAAAGACATCCGCTTGTTCGTGGAAATGGCCCGCGAGCCGGCGCCCCGTAGTCCTTCGGATCTGGATATGAAAGTACTGATTCCGGCCTACATTCTCTCCGAGTTGAAGACCGGCTTTCAGATTGGGGCGGTGTTGTTCCTGCCCTTCCTGGTGATCGATCTGGTGGTGGCATCGGTCACACTCTCGGTCGGCATGGTGCAACTGCCGCCGGTCATGATCTCGGCGCCCTTCAAGATTCTGCTGTTCGTGTTGGTGGACGGATGGAATCTGGTGGTCGGGTCGCTGCTCAAGAGTTTCTATCAATGACACCGGAAGGGGTAGTAGAACTCGTGCGCCAGACGCTGTGGACCACCTTCTGGCTGGCGGCGCCGTTGCTCGCCATCGGGTTCCTGGCGGGCATCGCCGTCAGCCTGGTCCAGATTGCGACTTCCATGCAGGACAACGCGTTCAGCACCATCCCTCGGCTGGTCGCGTTCGTCGCCGGGCTGCTGTTTCTCATGCCATGGATGCTGCACAGTACCATGGCTTATACCTCGGCCCTGCTAGGGAATCTGGGGCGCTATGCACACTGAGCTGACGCTTTCGGCCGGAACCCTGTTCGCCTTCCTGTTGGTGCTGGCGCGGACGGCCGGCGCTCTGACGTTTGTGCCTCTTCCCGGCCTGAGCGGTGCGCCAGGTCCCGCCCGCGTGGTGCTGGCGCTGGGATTCACGCTTTGCCTGGAGAGCCGCTGGCCGGTAGTTGATGCCTCAACCCTCAGCCCCGCCATTCTCGCGGCCTGGGCGGCGGCGGAAGCGGCGACCGGCATCGCCATCGGGGTTGCGGTGGCGGTGGTGATGGAAGCCCTTACGTTCGCAGCGCAGGTGCTGGGCCTGCCGGCCGGCTACGGTTACGCTTCGACAGTCGACCCCAACACGCAGGCGGATTCCGGCATTCTGCTGGTGCTAGCGCAACTCGTGGCGGGGCTCCTGTTTTTCGCGCTGGGACTGGACCGGCAAGTTCTAAAGCTGTTCGCGCAGAGCCTTGACCGCATACCGGCGGGCGCGTACGTGCTGGGCCCGAATGCGGCGCGGACCATGATTGGTGTGGCTTCGACGCTGTTTTCCGTTGGTGTGCGTCTGGCGCTTCCGATTGTGGCCCTGCTGGCGATGGTGGATGTCGCGCTCGCACTGCTGGGGCGCCTGAATGCGCAACTGCAGCTGCTGTCGCTCTCTTTCCCTGTCAAAATGCTGGCTGCGCTGGTGATGCTGGTGTGGCTTTCTTCGCTCTATCCGCGCATGATGCTGGAGTGCGCCGGGCAAGCATTGAGGGGCGCGCGGCGGATTTTAGGGCTATGAACGCGCATGGCGGACCGCAGCAGCAAAACCGAACAACCCACCGAACGCCGTTTGCACAAAGCGCGCGAAGAGGGCCAGTTCCCTTCGGCCCGGGAGTTCGTTTCGGCGCTGCAGTTTCTGGTGTTTCTGGGACTGCTGGCCGCCGGTGGGGAGCACTGGTTCGCGCAGTTCCGCCTCACCACGCGCGCCATTTTCGAACGTGCGTTTACCGGCGATTTACAGGCCGAGGATCTGGAACGGATCGCGTGGCAGCTCTTCTGGGTCCACCTGCTTCCCTTGTTTGCGGCGGGCATGGTAGTGGCGCTGGCTACGCTGGCCATCCGTCTGGCAACCACCCGTTTCGGGTTCAGCCTCAAAAGACTGGCGCCGTCGGCGGCGCGCCTCAGTCCTCTCGCCAGGCTGCGCGAGTTGCCCGCGCAAAACCTTGCGTCCCTTGCCCAAGCCGTGGTGCTGCTGCCGCTCTTTCTGTGGGCGGTCTGGGTGGTTGCGCGGCAAAAACTCGAGATTCTGTTTATGCTGCCGCTGGCCGGCGTGGAAAGCGGCTGCCGGTTTCTGGGCGCCTCTCTGATGGAACTCGGCTGGAAGGCGGCCGGCGTGTTTTTGGCATTTGGAGCGGTAGACCTGTTCCGGCAGATGCGCCGCTACCAGCGGGACCTGCGCATGAGCCGCCAGGAGATCAAAGAAGAATTCAAAGACGTGGAAGGCAATCCGCAGATGAAGGCCCGCATCCGCCGGCTGCAGCGCGACCGGGCGCGGCGCCAGATGATGAAGGAAATTCCCAAGGCAACGGCGGTGATTGTCAACCCCACGCATTATGCAGTAGCCATCCGTTACCAGATGGAGAGCATGGTCGCACCGCTGGTGCTGGCCAAAGGCAAGAACTATCTGGCCCTGCGGATCCGCCAGCGCGCCGTCGAACACCAGGTTCCCATCGTCGAGAATGCACCCCTGGCGCAAGCGCTTTACAAGTCGGTCGAGGTCGGACAAGAGATTCCCGCCCACCTGTACCGCGCGGTGGCCGAAATCCTGGCGTACATTTTCAAACTGATGAACGGGAGGCTGCCCGGCTGATCCTATGACGCCTGCGAAAGCGATGCCGGCCCCCGCCGGGTGGTGGAAGGCCGTACCCACCGAAGCGCTTGGCCAGATGGTCGTGCCCCTGGCGGTCCTGGCCATCGTTATGGCCCTCATTACGCCGCTGCCCGGCTTCGTGCTGGACTTGCTGATTGTTTCCGATATTCTCATGTCGGTCACTGTGATGATGGTCTCGCTGTACCTGATCCGGCCGGTTGAATTCACCTCGTTCCCCACCACCCTGCTGCTGCTCACGCTGTTCCGGCTGGCGCTGAACATCTCGTCTTCGCGGCTGATTCTACTCAACGGGAACAGCGGCACAACCGCCGCCGGGCAGGTGATCGGCGCCTTCGGCAGCTTCGTGGTGGGCGGCAACTACATCATCGGCGCAGTCATTTTCCTGGTGCTGATCGCCATCCAGTACGTGGTGATCAACCATGGCGCGGTGCGCATCTCCGAAGTGACCGCTCGTTTCACCCTGGACGCGCTGCCGGGCAAACAGATGTCCATCGATTCGGACCTCAATGCCGGGCTGATCGACGAGACGGAAGCCAAGCGGCGCCGCAAGCAGTTGTCCACGGAAGCCGAGTTCTACGGCGCCATGGACGGCGCTTCGCGTTTCACCCAGCGCGACGCGGTGGCGAGCATTCTGATCACCGCCATCAATATCGTGGCCGGTTTCCTGATCGGCGTGCTGCAGCACGATATGGACCTCCGCAAGGCGCTCGAGACGTACACCATTCTGACCATCGGCGACGGCCTGGTCACGGTCATTCCGGCGCTGATGATTTCCATTTCGGGAGGCTTGATAGTCACCCGTGCCAGCTCGGATGCGCGTCTGGGCGCGGAGTTCCAGAAGCAGATTTTCGGCAATCCCCAACCGCTGCTGCTGGCGGCGGGCGTGCTGCTGGCGCTGGGTGCGCTGCCCGGTTTGCCCAAGCTGCCCTTCCTGTTGCTGGGAGGGGGAGCGGGCGCGGCCGGCTGGAGGCTGCGGCGGGTACAAACGCGTCAGGCCGCCGCCACATCCGCAGCCGCCAGCCACCCGGCCGCCCCCAAAGATCATCTGGAAGCGCTGCTGCGCGTAGAGCCGCTGGCTATCGAAGTGGGGCTTGGGCTGGTGGGACTGGTGGAGGGCGGAGCCGATTCGGCCCTGCTGCGCCGCATCGCCAACATCCGCAAGCAACTCGCCGGCGACCTCGGCTATGTGCTGCCGCCGGTGCGCGTCATGGACAATCTCTCGCTGCGCAACCGCGAGTACGTAATCTCGCTCAAAGGGGTCGAGGTTGCCCGCTACGAACTGGTCCAGGGGCGCGAACTGGCGATTCCCGGCGGCACGGTGGACGGGTCGATCGAGGGGCAGCCGACACGCGAGCCCGCCTTCGGACTGCCGGCCGTGTGGATTGCAACGGAACGCGCCGAAAGGGCGCGCAACGCCGGTTACACGGTGGTGGACGGGATCAGCATCCTGGGAACGCACCTTTCCGAACTGATCCGCCGCTACGCCCATGAGCTGTTCTCGCGGCAGGATGCCAAGCGCTTGCTGGACCGCGTGGCGGTGGAACATCCCAAGGTCGTCGAAGATCTGGTTCCCAAGCTTCTGCCGCTGGCGGCGGTGCAGCGCGTTCTCCAGAATCTGCTGCGCGAGCGGGTTTCGATCCGTGACGCGGTTTCGATTCTGGAAGCGCTTGGCGAGGCGGCCGCCGCCACGCGCAATCCGGTGCTGCTTACCGAATATGTGCGCCAGGCGCTGCGGCGCGCCGTGGTGAAGCCGTACCTCAATCGTGCCGGCGAACTGGCCGCATGGTTCATCGATCCCTCGATCGAGCGTGCGGTCGAGTCAGCAGTGGAACATGGCGAGCAGAACAGCCATTTAACGCTGGCCCCGCAAGCCATTCGCGACATTCTGAGCCGCCTGTCGTCGCGCCTGGCTGCGCCGGAAATGCCGGTCGTGGCGATCGTGTCCTCGGGTGCGCGATATTTCCTGCGCCAGATCACGGAGCCGGCCATACCCAATCTGGCTTTCCTGGCGCACAACGAAATTCCGCCTGGTCTGCGGGTGCAATCGTTGGGCAATATTTCCTGACCGTTTCTACAGGAAATGGACGAAACCGACGATAGATCACCTGGGTCGGCAAGGACCGCATGAGGATTCCGGAATGAGGCTGAAATCGTATTTCGCTGCGACGGTGGAAGAGGCCATGGCCTCGGCCCGCCAGGAATTGGGAGGCGAGGCGATGCTGGTCGACAGCCGCCCGGCTTCTGCGGAGGCGCGTCACCTGGGCGACTACGAAGTGGTATTCGCCACCGATGTCCCGCAGGAACATGCGGCTTCGGCACATTCCCGGGACGCTCTGGGAGATCGCCTGTCGCTGGAAATAGCGGAGATGAAGAAGGAGCTCGAAAGTATGCGCTCGGCCTTGCGCCGCTCGGCCTGGGCTCCCCCCTCGCGCGCGGGTCTGTCGCACCGCTTTGCGGACGCCTACGCCGCCCTGGCTGCCAGCGAGGTGGCGCCGGAGTTGGCTCGCGACATCGTCGAAGCCGCCGAAGCCCGTTTGGGCGCTCCGAGCCCCGTCCTTTCCCAGCCGCCGCGCGTGCCGCCATTGCCGGCCGACGGCGCATTCGAACGGGCATTGGCGCAGGAAATCGAATCCCGTCTGCGTTGCGAGCCGCAATTGGGCAGAGCCGAGGCGACTCCCCGTATGGTGGCTCTGGTTGGCCCGGCGGGGGCGGGCAAGACCACCACGCTGGTGAAGCTGGCCATCAATTACGGCCTGGTGAGCCGGCGGCCCGTGCTGCTGCTTTCCTTCGACACCTATCGCGTGGCGGCGGCCGAGCAATTGCGTTCCTTTGCAGCCATTCTCGGCGTAGGATTTCAGGTCGCGGAAACGGTAACGGCCCTGTCCCAGACCATCGAGGAAAACCGCGGCAAAGAACTGATCTTAATCGACACGCCGGGAATGGGTGCGGCGGAAATGGACGATTCCATGGGGCTGGCGCGGTTTCTCGCCACGCGCACCGATATCGACACGCAACTGGTGCTCTCGTCATCCATGAAATCCGCCGACCTGACCCGCGTGGTGGATGCCTTCGAGCAATTCCATCCACAGCGGCTGCTGTTCACCAAGCTGGATGAAACCAGCTCTTACGGGCCGATTCTCAACGAAGCGGTGCGTTCCGGTAAGGCGCTGTCGTTCTTCGCCAACGGACAGCGCATTCCCGAAGACCTGGAATCGGCCACCGCCCGCCGGCTCATCGGGCTGCTGCTGGCGGATCGTCCGAACGCGCAGTGTTCGGCGGCCTGAAGATGAGGACGCTGTCTTATGTACGCCTACGCCACGTCTGACGAAATCAGTGAGAGCGAGCGCGAACGGCTCATCCTGGAGCACCTGCCGCAGGTCAGATTGATCGCACGGAGAATCCAGGAACGGTTGCCGGACAACATCAGTTTGGAAGACCTGGTCTCCACCGGGGTGATCGGGTTGATTTCGGCGATCGATAACTTCGATCCGAGTCATAACGTCAAGCTCAAGACTTATGCCGAATACAAAATCCGCGGCGCTATCCTGGACAGCTTGCGCGGCCTGGACTGGGCGCCGCGACAGAAACGCCGCCAGGCGAAACAGATCGACGCCGCTCATGCCAGGGCCGAACAGCGTCTGCAGCGGCTGCCCACGGAGGAAGAAATCGCCGCCGAACTGGAGATTTCGCTCGAAGAGTATCACCAGTGGCTGGTGGAGATTCGCGGGCTGAATATAGCCAGCCTGGAATGCGTCGGCGGCGACAACGGATGCGACCTGCTCCATTACGTTCCCGACGAACAGGGCAACCTGCCGTCCACAATCCTGGAACGGAACGAGCTGGAACGGCTGCTGGCCGAAGGAATCGATCGCATACCTCCCATGGAGCGCACCGTGCTCAGCCTTTATTACGACCAGGAACTGACGTTGCGGGAAATTGCCGAGGTGGTGAACCTGCATGAATCGCGCATCTCCCAATTAAAGACGCAGGCTATCCTCAGGCTTCGGAGCTATCTGGCCCGCCAGTGGCCGGCTCCGCGCGGAGTGGTGCCGGCATGAGTTCCGTGGCCAACGGCGAGACCGGCGGTCTGAGCGCATTCGAGAGCGCCCGCCACGTCCTGGACAAGTGGATGGATACGCTGGCCCAGGTTCTCGAGTCCATGACGGATCAGCGCCCCAGCGTGCGGTGGCAGCCGGCCGGTCCTGCACCGCTTTCGGACAGCGATGCGTCGCTGCTGTGGTGGGAGCAGCCCTTAGGCGGCACTGCCGGCTGCCTTGTCTGGGTGGGAGCTCCGGCCCAAACATGGGAGCATGCGGGCACGCTGACACTCAGAGTGGCGGGGCTGGAAACAGTCGCATCCAATGAGGCGCGCAACACCTGGATCGAGATCCTCAGCCAATCGCTTTCCGTTTTAGCGCGATCCATCGGCGCGCTGCTAGGGACCGAAGTGGTATGCGAGGAGGGTGGTGAGCGCCCCCCAGCGCCGGAGGTTCAGGACTGGATCTCCGTCACGTTGGGCTTTTCCGAGACTACCCTGCCGGCGCTGCTGGTGGGCTTCAGTTCCCCGCTGGTGGCGGCGCTGGCGTCACCGCCTGAACCGGAATCAAGCGCAGCCGGGCCGCCGGCTCTACGGGAATCGAGTGTGGAAGAACACCCGGTCAAGGGTTCGCGCACGATGGAACTGCTGCTCGAGGTCGAGCTTCCCGTCAGCATCTCTTTTGGCAAAACGGCGCTACCGCTGCGCGATGTTTTGAAATTGACTACCGGCAGCATTGTCGAGCTGAACCGCACCGCCAGCGATCCCGTTGAAGTTCTGGTGAACCACCGCCTGATCGCGCGCGGCGAGGTGGTGGTCGTGGAAGGGAATTACGGCGTCAGGATCCAGCAAATCGCCAGCCGCCACGAACGGCTGCGGAGTATCCCCTGATGCCTCAGATCCCACCGATTCTCGCATTTGCCTTCCTCTCCTGCGCGGCGCTGGCCGGCGCGGCATTAAGCACGGCCGCGTTGTTCATGGCGCGCACCCAGCAACGCAGCGCGCTCGAGCGCGCGGAAGCAGGGTGGATAGAACGGGAGGCAAAATGGCAGTCTGCGCTGGCGGAGTTGACCCAGCGCGTCGATTCGCTTGCCACCGAACTGCGCGATTTAGCCCAGCAGGCTCCGCAATCCGCCGGCGTTCCCCGCGGCGCAGGCCCCCGGATCGGCCTGAATCTGACCAAACGCGCCCAGGCCCTGCGCATGCAGCGCCGCGGGGACCCGCCGGAACAGATTGCCACCCTCCTCGAAGTCCCATTCCAGGAGGTGGATCTGCTGCTCAAAGTGCAGCGCATCGTGCTGACGAATATCTGACGCGCTCAATCGCCGGCGCCCCAATCTGGCTGGCCAGGTTGCCAGAGGGATATCGGAATCGCGATCTGAAGCCGGGTTTCCGTGGTTCGGAACGCTAACCCCTTCGGAGCCCGTTAGAATCTTCACATCCCGGCACAGTGTCGACGGCGCAATCCCCGCGCTCCTGGGTACTCTGGAGTCAGGGAGGGGCGCCTTTGGACGAAGGGCACGGCTATCCGCGGCCGCAACTGGAGCGGGCGGAGTGGTACCCCTTGGATGGCGAATGGGATTTCGCATTCGATGCGGAGGCCCAATACCGCCTGCCGGAAGAGCCGGAGTGGCGGTTGCGCATTCGTGTGCCGTTTTCGCCGGAAGCTCCGGCCAGCGGCATTGCCAGTACCGGGTTCTTTCAAGCCTGCTGGTATCGCCGCCAGTTCGAAGCGCCGCCCCTCGATCCAGGCGAGCGCCTCATCCTGCACTTTTCCGCCGTGGATTTCGCCGCCACCTGCTGGCTGAACGGCCAGATCGTAGCCGAGCACGAGGGCGGTTACACGCCGTTTTCGGTCGATATTACCGGGTTTCTGCACGCCGAGGGACCGCAGATTCTGGCATTGCGCGCCGAAGACGATCCTTCCGATCTCTCCAAGCCGCGCGGCAAACAGGACTGGCAACTCCATCCCCATTCCATCTGGTATCCCCGCACCACCGGCATCTGGCAAACAGTATGGATGGAACGTGTCGCCGCCAGCTATATTCGCGCGGTTCGCTGGACGCCCAACGTGGAACGCTGGGAAATCGGGTTCGAAGCATGGATTGCCGCGGCGCGCAGCGACCTGCGTCTCAACCTCAAGCTCTACGCCGGCGATAATCTGCTGGCGGACGATACCTATGCTGTCATCGCCGGCGAGGTGCACCGGCACGTCGCGCTGTCCGATCCGGGCATAGACGATTACCGTAATGAGCTGCTGTGGAGCCCGGAGCGCCCTACCTTGATCTACGTGGAGCTGAAACTGTCCACGGCCGCGGGCGAGCTGCTGGACAGCGCGCGCAGCTATACCGCACTGCGTTCCATCAAGGTTCAGGGCGATAAGTTCGTGCTCAACGGCCGGCCGTACCAGCTTCGCATGGTGCTGGACCAGGGCTACTGGCCGGAAACCGGCCTCACGGCTCCGCACGACGATGCCTACCGGTGCGACGTGGAGCTGGCCAAGGCCATGGGCTTCAACGGCGTGCGCAAGCACCAGAAGATCGAATCCCCGCGCTACCTGTATTGGGCGGATTCGCTGGGGCTGCTGGTGTGGGAAGAAATGCCCAGCGCCTATCGCTATACCCGCGCGTCGATCAAAAGGCTGACCAGGGAATGGGAGGACGCCATGGCGCGCGACGTGAGCCACCCCTGCATCGTGGCCTGGGTCCCGTTCAACGAGTCGTGGGGCGTGCCCGACCTGCCGGACAGCCCGGCGCAGCGGCACTACGTGCAGGCGCTCTATCATCTCACCAAATCGCTCGACCCCACCCGGCCCGTGATCGGCAACGACGGCTGGGAGAGCGTGGCGACAGACATTATCGGGATCCACGATTACGATGACCAGCCCGAGCGCATCGCGCGCCGCTACGTGGCCGATGAAATTCCGCGGTTGTTCAAGCGCGAACGGCCGGGCGGCCGTCTGCTGCTGCTCGAAGGTCAGGCGCAGGAGCAGCCGATTATGCTCACCGAGTTCGGAGGAATCGCGTATTCACCCGACCGCGCCGGCACCTGGGGATACTCGCGCGTCGATACGCCGGAGGAATTCGCGCGGCGCTATCTGGACCTGCTGCGCGTCATTCGCTCCCTGCCCCTGCTGGCCGGCTTCTGCTATACCCAGTTCGCCGATACCTACCAGGAGGCCAACGGCCTGTTATATGCCGACCGCACGCCCAAAGCTCCCCTGGAGCAGATTGCGCTGGCCACGCGCGGTCCGCGCAGCCAGCGCGATTTTCAGACGGAGTGGGAGTTCCGCGAGCGGCTCATGAATTTGCAGCGGCAGCAATACATTGTCCCCATCGAGGACCATCACACGGCCCATGACCCCAGGTAAACGTTCGGGCACCTTCCGTTCTTTCTGGATGGCAGGATTCGAGTGCTCCTGCCATGTTAATTCCTACCACAAGCGGCTGGATATGATGGCCGCCGTGGGGCACGACCGATATGCGGCGGAGGACTACGCACGCTTGCGCGAAGTAGGCATCGCGACGGCACGCGACGGCGTGCGATGGCACCTCATCGAGCGCGCCGGCTGCTACGACTGGTCGTCATGGATTCCCATGCTGCGGGCGGCGCGCGAGGCCGGCGTGCAGGTGATCTGGGACCTTTGCCACTACGGCTGGCCGGACAGCTTGGACATATTCTCCACGGCGTTTGTAGAGCGTTTTGCGCGCTTTGCCGGCGAGGCGGCCAAAGTGCAGCGCGAGCACGGCGAGGGCCGCGGATTTTTTGTGCCGGTGAATGAGATTTCATTTTTTGCCTGGGCGGCCACGCGCAAACTGATGTATCCTTACGCGCGCGGGCGCGACGATGAGCTGAAGCGCCAACTTGTGCGCGCGGCCCTCGCCGCCATCGACGCGATTCGCACGGTGGACGCGCAGGCCCGCATCCTGTTCGCCGAACCGCTGATCCATGTGGTGCCGCCGCGCAAGCGGCCCCATCACACCGCCCTGGCCGAGGCCAAGCAAGCCAGCCAGTTCGAAGCGTGGGACATGACCGCCGGCCGCGCCGCTCCCGAATTGGGCGGCGCCGGGCATTACCTGGATATCATGGGCGTAAACTATTACGCGGCCAATCAGTGGGAAGTGCCGGGCGGGCGCAAGCTGAAGTGGGATGCCGGCTCCGGCGACCCGCGCTGGCTGCCGCTCCACAAACTGCTGGCGGAAGTGTACGCGCGCTACCGGCGCCCGATCTTTATTGCCGAAACCAGCCACTATGGTTCGGGGCGCGCTGCCTGGCTGGAGGAAATCGCCTGCGAGGCGCAGCACGCCATCGCGGCGGGTGTACCGCTGGAGGGAATCTGCCTCTATCCGATACTCGACCGCTTCGACTGGAACCACCCCCGTCACTGGCACAATAGCGGGCTTTGGGACCTCCAACGCAACCACTCCTGGCATTATGTGCGCGTGCTCCACCAGCCTTATGCGCGGGCACTCAAGGCGGCGCAGAGCCTCCTGAGCTGAACGCGGCGCGCTTTAAGACACAGTGGAAGAAAAGCTGCAATTTTTGCGGCAAGCGCGCCCGTAACTCAGGCCGAATCATCAGGAGGCAGGATGCACAATGATTACGCAATACTTACGTTTTCTCATCTGCGCTGGAATTTCGTGTACCAGCGGCCGCAGCATCTGCTTTCGCGGATGGCTCGCAATCGTCGTGTAATTTTTATAGAGGAACCGGTTTACGACGAATCGTCCACGCCCCATTGGGAGTTTGAAAACGCCGAACCGGGCGTGCTGGTTTGCCGCCCGCACACGCCGGTGCGCGATGCCGGTTTCCACGATCGCCAGTTGCCGCACCTGCGCGCTTTACTAGGCGCGCTGGTGGAGCGGGAAAAGCTGCGCGATCACGTTCTGTGGTTCTATACACCGATGGCCCTCCCGCTCGCCGACGGGCTGAATCCGCGCGCGGTAGTGTACGATTGCATGGACGAGCTCTCGGCTTTTTTGTATGCGCCGCCGCAGTTGCTGGAGCGCGAGGCCGCCCTGCTGGAACGCGCCGATCTGGTGTTTACCGGAGGGCAAAGCCTGTATCGCGCCAAGAAGGAGAGGCATCCGCGCGTCTATTGCTTTCCGAGCAGCGTGGATGCCGCGCACTTCGCGCAAGCGGGCGCGGAAGGCGCCGGAAGAGTGCCGGAAGCAGCCGAACAGGCTGCACTGCCGCATCCGCGGCTGGGCTACTTCGGCGTCATCGATGAACGTATCGACCTGCTGTTGCTGGGAGCTCTGGCAGCCGCTCACCCCGAATGGCAGATAGTGACCGTAGGTCCAACTGCGAAAATCGAAGCCGCGACGCTCCCGCGCCACCCCAATCTCCACTACTTCGGCCAGCGCGAATATCGCCAACTGCCTGCCTTCCTGGCGGGCTGGGACGTGTGCCTGCTGCCGTTCGCGCTCAACCGCTCCACTGAATTCATCAGCCCCACCAAAACGCTGGAGTATATGGCGGCGGGCAAGATGATGGTCAGCACACCCATTCGCGACGTCGAGGAGTCATACGCGCGGATTGTCTATCTGGGCCGCACCCGGGAAGAATTCATAACGGCGTGCGAACGCGCTCTGACGGCCGCGCCGGAGGAGCGGGCCGCGCGGCAGGCGAGAATGCGGGCGGTACTGGAGCAGACCTCGTGGGACAAAACAGCCGCGCAAATGAGCGGACTGATCGACCAGGTGCTCGAGAAGAGCCGCGGACCGGCGCGCCGGCGGAAGGCTCCCGCTGCCGCGCGAGCTATCGTGGCCGGAGCCGGGCCGACCGGCTTGAGCGCCGCCTACCATTTGGGAAAAGATGCGGTGTTGATCGAAAGGAACGGCCGCGTTGGCGGCTGGTGCCGATCCATTGAGGCGGGCGGCTTTATTTTTGATTACGCCGGCCACATCATGTTTTCCTCCGAGCCCTATGTGCATCAGCTTTACCGGATGCTGCTGGGCGATAACGTTCACTGGCAGAACCGCGAAGCGTGGATCTACAGCAAGGGCGTATACACGCGCTATCCGTTTCAAGGCGCGCTCTATGGGCTGCCCGCGAAAGTGATTCAGGAGTGCATTGTGGGCGCAATTGAGGCCCGCTACGGCGCGTTGAAAGCGCCGCGCAAGCCCAACGGCAAGACTAACGGAAGCTGCCATCAGGGCGCGGTGAGCGATTGCTGCGGCGACGGCATCCTGGAAGCTGCCGCGCCGCTGGTGCATTCGGCGGGCCCGGAGGGCGCCGAGCCGCGCAACTTCGAGGAGTTCATTTACAAGGTGTGGGGCGCGGGAATCGCCAAGCATTTCGCCATTCCGTATAACCGCAAGCTCTGGGCTGTGCCGCTCGACCAAATGGAGACTTCCTGGCTGGGGGGCCGTGTTCCGCTGCCCGATCTGGAAGAGATGATCGAGGGCGCGCTGTCGCCGGTGCCCAAGCCCATGGGGCCGAACGCCCGCTTCGGCTATCCGCTGCGCGGCGGCTTCCAGCGGCTGATGGATGCCTGGGTGCCGCATCTCGCCGGTGAGTTGCGGCTGAATACAGCCGTAACCAAGGTGTCGGCCGCCCACCGTACGGTGACGCTCGCCGGCGGCGAGCAGATGCGCTACGACTGCCTCATCAGCACCATGCCGCTGCCGGTGCTCATTCGGCAGATGGGAGAGGAAGCGCCGGAGCAAATTCGCGCGGCCGCCGCGAGCCTGCGGCACGTTTCCGTGCGTACCGTGCACATCGGCGTGGGACGCGAAAACCTCACCGAGAAGCACTGGATCTATTATCCCGAGGACACCGTCTTCCATCGCATTTTCGTGCAGGGCAACGCCAGCCCCTACTGCAATCCGCCGGGCGGCTTCGGCATCTCCTGCGAGATCACCTATTCGCTGCACAAGCCGTTGCCATGCGAGGGAGACGACCTGGTGAGGCGGTGCATCGAAGACTGCCACCGCGTGGGCATTTTCCAGCCGGACGATCCCATCCTGGTTACCGCGCAATGCGACCTGCCGTACGCCTATGTAGTTTACGATCACGGACGCGCGCAGGCGGTAGCGCGCATTCGCGAATGGCTGGCCGAGCGCGATATCCTGCTGGCGGGCCGCTACAGCGAATGGGAATACTACAATTCCGATCACGCTTTCATCGCCGGACAAAGAGCCGCGGCAAATGCGCGGTCTTTGCTGGACGCGCGGTCGAAGCCGATGGTGCCGCGGCGCGAGCGTGTGATCCGCAAACCGGGTAACGCCGGCGGTCTTGCCGCCGGTGTGCGCAGCTAGACTCTTAACGTAAACGATTCGCCCAGGTAGATGCGCTTCACTTCCGGGTCGCGCTCCAGGCTTTCGGGGCTGCCGCCGCGGAAAATCCGGCCGTTGTTGATGATGTACGCGCGGTCCGTCACCACCAGCGTTTCGCGCACGTTGTGGTCGGTGATCAGGATGCCAATGCCGCTGCGCTTCAGATCGAAAATAATCCGTTGCAGCTCCAGCACCTGGATGGGATCGATGCCGGAAAACGGTTCGTCGAGCAACAGGAAGCAGGGACTGATCACCAGCGAGCGCGCGATCTCCACGCGGCGCCGCTCGCCTCCCGAGAGCATGTAGCCCTGGCTGCGCCGCACTCTTTCCAGGCCCAACTGATCGATGAGCTGATCCATCCGCTCGCGGCGCTGGTGCGAACTCATGGGCAGCGTTTCCAGAATCGCCAGCAGGTTCTCTTCCACCGTCATTTTGCGGAAGACCGAGGCCTCCTGCGGCAGGTAGCTGATGCCGCGGCCGGCGCGCTTGTACATGGGAAGATCGGTGATGTCTTCGCCATCCAGCAGGACCTTGCCGGAATCGGGGCTGATCAGCCCGACGATCATGTAAAACGTAGTGGTTTTGCCCGCGCCGTTGGGACCGAGCAGGCCGACTACTTCGCCCTGCTCCACGGAAACCTGAACGTCATGGACAACCGTCCGGCCGCCGTAGCTCTTGGTGATCTCGCTGGTTTCCAGGGTTCTCATGCGGGCGGGCTATTTCCCCTTGCTCTTCCTCAGAATGCGGCTTTCCACGGGCTGGTTGGCGGGACCATCCGATTGCAGCCTACCAGTATCCGCATTGTAGGTCAATTTCGCGCCTTCCAGGCTGTTACCCAAATTATCCGAGAACTTCGGCCGGCCGCCGGTCAGAACCACCTTCTGGTCGGCAGTGTAGTATTCGCCGTGCTCGCCGGTGCCGGTGCGAACCCGGTCGGGCTCGGTGTCGACAATCACCACCGAGCCGTCGGCGAAGGCTTTCTCCAGGCGCGAATCCGCGCTCGATTCGGCCAGGTAGGCCTTCAGCTCTTTGCTCTTCACGTGCATTTTGCTCCGCACCAGGTCCACGCCGCCCGAATAGACGGCCAGCCGGGTGGTGTCGTTATACGCCAGATGGGGCGCATGCACCACGGTGAGTACCGGCTGTCCGGTCTTCTTGGCGTCGTCCTT
>Ga0335081_10008357_pt1 | contig 16584 bp, 23 predicted proteins | sample Lox_Sample_35_FD_206713 | JGI IMG/M metagenome (GOLD analysis project Ga0335081, IMG submission 206713) | Soil microbial communities from Loxahatchee National Wildlife Refuge, Florida, United States - Lox_Sample_3.5 | ecosystem: Environmental > Terrestrial > Soil > Wetlands | place: USA... | reverse complement strand
TGACGTGCTCATCACCGTCGAGGACGGCACCACGTACCGCGCTCGCTACGTCGATGCCATCCGATGCCGGAAACCCGCCCGTCCGCATTAAGGATCAAGACCAACCCGCTGAAATCAATGTTGCGCCCGCCGCTCGGCCTCCCGGCGGGCCTTCCGCCCAGGAGGACGCCCGCGGGATGACGGGGGAGTGCCTGCCGGTGCGGCGAAGGACGCCAGAAACGCCTCAAGCCGCTCAGGCGGGATCTCGGTGGGCGCCATGCTCCCGTCATCGGGGACCGTGCCACCGTCGCTGACATACGTGAGCGGCCCGGTCCGGCCGAGCGCTTTGCACTGCGGGCAGGGCCAGGTGCCCGTGACGACTGCGCCGGTGATGGAGTTCACGTGGGTGTGAAGCACAACGACTGGGCCAGCGCCGGAACCCGGTTGATCTAGGCCGCCCGGCCCGGATCGATCATCACGGCTAATCACGGCGCACTCTCCTTAAACGTCTCTCATGAAGGCACACGGTAGGCGTGCGGTACGACACCCGGCCATCTGGACGTGCTACCTGCCTCTTCTCTGGCCCGATGATCCGACTGAAGGCTAGCGAGACCACGGCACTGTACGATCCAGGCCCGGCAATCCGCCTTTCTAATGATGCCAGCCCTGCCGTCTTTCTGCCTTGCTGTCAATGCACCTCCGCCATTCCGCGTCAATTCCTGAGTGCCTCAGTTCCCTAGGTCCTCAGGCCCTGCGTTCCTATACTCCTGGTGTTTTCTGTCATGCTGTCAATCTGGTTCTGTGTCATTGCCCCGCCGTTTCTCTCTCCCGTTGCCTGTAACTCGTTTCGTCCATTGCCTGGTGTACATTAAGGGCTCAGATTCAAAGCAGCAGACCATTGCAGTTCTACTGATCTTGGAACGGTCCAGATCAACTTCCCCGGGCCGGGACCAAGATCACGACAGGAGGGGTCGTGGCCGTCGTTGTTACCGCTGCCAGCGGCTATGACCTCGACTACGTGTGGAAAAACCAGGCCAAGGCCGGCGCGGAACGGCAGGCCGAGGGTAAGGCCGGCGGCGGTTACTACATCAATGCTGCCGCGGCGGGGGAGGCGCCGGGCCGGTGGTTCGGCAAAGGCGCTGAGGCTCTCGGCTTCACGCCCGGCCAGCGGGTCGAACGTGAACCGTACGACGCGGTGTACAAGCAGGTGGACCCGCGGGACGGGACGAAACTAGGCCGGGCGCCGGGCGGGTACAAGAAATACAAGGATCATCTGGAAAAGCTGCTTGCCGCCGAGCCGCATGCGACGAGTGAGCGGGTGGCCCAGCTGGAGCGCCTCGCCGCGCAGGCCACCCGGAAGTCACCGGTCTACACCGACGCGACCGTGTCGATCTCCAAGTCGGTCAGCATTTTCCACGCCTCTATCCGGGAAAACGAGCGTCAGGCGCGGCTGGCGGGTGATGAGGCGGCGGCGGCGTACTGGCGCGGCCAGGACGAGAAGTATGAGCGGATCGTTCAGGATGCGAACCGGGCCGGGCTGGAGCACCTCGAGCAGTGGGTGATGACCCGCAGCGGGGGCAGCGGGCAGCGGGTCGATGGCCAGGAGACCATCCGGTTCGAAGACGCCGGCATGGTGGTCACGTCGTGGCTGCAGGGCACGAGCCGGGATGGTGATCCGCAGGATCACATCCATAACCAGATTGCGCGGATGTCGCTCACCGTGCGGGACGGGAAGTGGCGCGCGCTGGACACGGCGGGAATCCGCGCGGAGCTCGGCGCGGTGCGCGGCATCGTGAACGCGCACCTGGACGCCGCACTGACACGCGAGTTCGGCGTGACCATGACCGCGCGGGAAGACGGCAAGGGCAACGAGATCGCCGGGATCACGCGCGAGCAGATCGAGAAGTATTCGACGCGGACGCAGCAGATTGATAACGCGACGCAGGAGGCCGTGGATAAGTGGGCCGCCAAGCATGGCCGGGAGCCGTCGAAGCGTGAGCTGCTGTACATCAGGCAAGAGGTCACGATGGCCAGCCGGGAGGGCAAGGAAGACGGCGCGATCGATTGGGACGCGCAGATCGAGAAGTGGGAGGCTAAGTGGGATGCGCGGGACGGCTCGTCGCTCGCGCAGGTCGCGCGGGAGGTGTCGCATCTACGCGGCCCCGAGGGTGACGCGCAGGCCGGGCCGCGCGAGCCGGAGCCGCACGAACCGCAGCCGGCCGCCCCGGCGCCTACGGCTGACGCGCAAACCCGCGCGATGCAGCAGGCGCTCGCGCGGGTACAGGACGCGCACTCCACGTGGACCCGCGCCGACCTGATGCGCGAGATGGCCGACTGCATGCCGCTCGAGGCGCACCGCATGGAACCGGCCGCCGTCGTCGCCCTCCTGCATGACATGACGGACCGGGCTATCGCCGGGGAAGCTGAGCAGGTGGTGTGCCTGGATGCCCCCGAGTGGCCACCCACCCCGGAGTATCTCCGCCGGGAGCTGGACGGCCGCAGCGAGTACACCAGGCCCGGGACGTCCCGGTACGCCACCCAAGTACAACTGTCCCGCGAGGAGAAACTCGTGGCCATCGCGGCCCGGGAGACAGCCCCGCACCTCACCGCGGAGCAGTCGGCGGAGCTTCTCGGTACAACCCCGGAGGCCCTGGAGGCCGCGGGCCGGGAACGCGCCCAGGAAGCCACCGGACAGCTCTCCAGTGGCGTAAACGTGGGCCAGGCGGCGGCAGCTAACGCGGTGGTGACGAGCCCGCGGGTCGTGTCCTCAATCGTCGGCCCGGCCGGCACCGGTAAGACGCACACGCTTGCGCAGACCGGGCGGATGTGGCAAGAGGCGGGTATGGGCCCCGTCATCGGCGTGACGGTCAGCCAAGCGGCGCGGAACGTGCTCGCGGAAGCCGCGCAGGTCGACGCATACAACATCGCGCAAATGCTCGGCCACACCGAAGAAGGCCGCGGCATCCTCGGCCCAATCCCGATCGGGCCCGGGACGCTGGTCCTGCTAGACGAGGCCACACAGGTCCCTCTGAAAGACTTTCTGGCCCTCGTGACCTACGTCGAGGACCGCGGCGGCAAGGTCGTCAAGGCCAGCGACAACGGGCAGCTAACCGCCGTGGAATCTGGCGGCGGCTCCGAACTGATCGACCGGCAATTGGAGTACGCACAACTCGTCGAGGCGATCCGGTTCAACGCCGAGTGGGAACGCGAGGCGTCGCTGCGGCTGCGGACCGGCGACACGGCGGTGCTCACCGAATATGACCAGCATGGCCGCATCCGCGGCGGGAACGCTGACCGCATCATGGATGAGGCGCGGAAGGCGTATCTGGCCGCGTACCTGTCCGGCCGGGACGCCCTGCTGATGGCCCAGAGCCACGACACCTGCCGGGAGGTCTCCCAGCGGATCCGGGAGGACCTGGTACACCTCGGCGTGGTCAGCGACGGCCCCAGTGCGGCGCTTCGGGACGGTGCCCGCGCCAGCGCCGGTGACCTCATCATCACCCGGAAAAATAACCACGGCCTGGGCGTCGCCAACGGCGACACGTGGCGGGTCGAGGCGGTCGACGGGGACCAGATCACCATGCGGCAAGTGCTTGACGCCGACCGCGAAACAGGAGAACGCCGGTACGCCGACAGCACCGTCGTTTACGACGCCGGCCGGACCTCAGCCGACCTGGCCTACGCCGTCAACGAGCACGGCGATCCGGACCGGGGCCGGCAAGCCGACCTCGCCTACACGATCACCGGCCACTCCGCCCAAGGCCGGACCGTGGCCGAGGGAATCGCGCTGATCACCGGCACCGAAACGCGGGAATGGGCCTACGTGGCGATGTCCCGCGGCCGGGACAGCAACCACGCTTACGTGACCACCGAGCCCACCCGGGTTGCCGACCCGAAACCGGGTGTCCGGCCCGCACCCGAATTGGAGCGTCATGGGCGCATCGAACGGGAACGGGCGGGACTGCCCGAGCCGGAGCAGCAGGAGCCAAGCGAGCTGGCCCGCGAGCCGATCGCCGTCCTGTCCGACGTGCTCGAGAACGAGGGCGCGGAGCTGTCCGCGCTTGAGGTGCAGCGCCGGAACCTCGCCAACGCCGACCACCTGGCGAAACTGCATGTCATCTGGGATGGGGAGACCAAGAACGCGATCACTGGACGGTATGAGCGCCTGCTCCGTGAGCAGCTGCCCGGGGAGTACAAGGACGCGGCACTGTCCGGCCACGCAACCTGGCTGTACCGGACACTGCGCGACGCCGAGGCGGCCGGCCTGGACGCCGGGGACGTCCTCGCCCGGGTGGTCGCCGCCAAGCCGCTGACGGGTGCCCGGGATGTCGCCGCAGTGGTCGACGCCCGGATCCGGGAAGAAACCGGGACGCTTGTCCCGCAGGACCCCGGGCCGTGGGCTGAGCGGGTGCCCGACATTGAGGACCCCGTCCGCCGCGAGTACGTGGCTGCTGTCGCCGCCGCGATGGACGAGCGGACCGAACGTCTCGGCGAGTTCACCGCCGAGACCACGCCGGTCTGGGCCCGCAGTCTGGGACCCGTCCCTGACGAGCCGCTCGACCGGCTGGAATGGCAGGCGCGGGCCGCCAAGGTGGCGTCCTACCGCGAGATGTACGGCTATGAGGACCCGGGCGAGCCGATCGGCCCGGAACCGGTCAACTCCCCCGAGGCTCGCGCCAGCTGGCATGCCGCGTTCGCCGCCCTCGGCCCGGTCGACGGCGTAGACCTCCGCAAAGAAACCGATGGCCGCCTGCTCAACCTGCGCGCCAGCTACGAGGCTGAAACCGCATGGGCACCGCGGTTCGTCGGCGACGAACTCCGGCAAGTCCGCCTCGGCGCCGGCGACATGGGCCGTGACGCCGTGCTCGCAGACGCCCGGGCGAAGGCCGCCCGGGAACGCGGCGACGAAGACACGGCGGCACTCCATGACACCCACGCCGCCTCCGCGCGAGCCGGTGAGGCCTTCTACCGCAGTGCCGAAGCAAAGTTCGCCGAGACGATGGAAGCCCGGGCCGCCTGGGAACAGCACACCGAGCAGGGGCGTCACAAGGCCGTCGCCGCGCACACCGAATACATGCGCCGGCACCCCGACGCCGAGCTGCCCCCCATGCGGTCCGCGGAGCCACCCAAGCCGGCCGAGGAGGAACGCGCCCAGCTCGTGCCCACCGGAATTGAGCACGAGGTGCCTGCGTGGGTGACGGAAATGACGGAGCGGAACCGGGCCGCCATCGCGAAGATCGAGGAAGTCAAGGGCCTCCGCGTGCCCAGCGAAGACCCGGAATGGGAAGACGAAGGCGAGGCGTGGCCGGACGAGCTGCGGCGCGAGCGTGACGCGATCATTCAGCCACCCAAGCCCGAGATCCGCCCGGCCGAGCCGGTCGCCGAGCGGGCCGCCGAGATGGCTTCCCAGGCACGCGACGGTGACCGGGAAGCGGGCGATTGACGGTGGCTCGGCGCACACTGACAAAAGGGACTGCGGGAAGGCTGGAGCAATGCTGTTTGACGAGGGTGAGACATGCGCCTGCGACGCGGACGCCGTCGACCTGGACCGGATCATCGTGCAGCTGAACTGTGCGCAGTGCGGCGGTGGGCATACCGCGATGGTGGTGGATTTCGCTGGCCTGACCGCAGCCCTGGAGTGGCTACGCGACCACCGTATCTACTTGCCGCGGACCACCGGCCAGCAAGCCCAGGTCGTCCGCATGAAGCGCCCTACCGCAACGACGACCGGGCCGCTCGGCTCTCATTGACGCGCCGGATCAGGGACCGCCGGTAACGCAAGTGAGCCAGCGAGCGTGAACGCCTCGGGCGCCTCAAGGCCGGGTACGGCGGTCAGTCGAGCCCCTGCTCAGCCATCCTTGCGGGCAGTTATGAGAAGGAACAGCGGGCGGGGGAAGTTTTCACGCCACCATTGGCTGGCGGCGAGTTGCGCGTCAGTGGGATGTGGCTCCCTGAGACCCGTGATGCATAGGCCGTTGCTGGTGATCGCCTCTGTGTAGGCCTCAAGCGGCCGGACCCACGTGACGGTCGGATCCGGAGAGCTGATGCCGTCGACCTCGAAGCGCTGCTCGATAACCCGTGGGGCGAAGTAGTCGGCGGCGGGTAGTGACCGGCGGATGGCCTGCCGCTCAGCGCGGCGCCCGTAGAAACATGGATGCAGGGTCAGGGTGACGAGGCGCCCGCCCGGGCGGAGCACACGGGCGAGCTCGCCGACCGGCCCTGTTATATCCGGCAGGTCGTTGAAGACGTGGTTAACGACGACCAGGTCAAAGGAGGCGTCGGCGAAGGGCAGTTCGGCGAGGTCTGCCTCATGGAAACGCGCTGCTGGCAGCCCGGCTGCGGCTTCGCGCGCAGCGGCAATCAGCGGCGGGGACTTGTCGGCGCCGGTGACCTGACGGGCTCCCCGGGCCACGATCTCCCGCGTCAGATAGCCCTCGCCGCACCCCGCGTCAAGCACGTCCAGGCCGTCAAGGGGATCACATGCGGCAAGGACGGTCTGGTCGGTGAGCTCGGTCCGGTACCGGTCGTGTCGTCCGCGGATGATCCGAACCCAGAACTCCGCGTTGCCTTCCCAGTGCAACATTTCTGCCGCGGGGGTGGCCAGGGCATCAGTCACTTGCTCCTCCGAGGTTTCGCAGGGTCCGCTCGCATGCTGCGCGCAGCTCCGGGTGCTGGTCGCGATCCAAGCGCTCGCGGATGGCCGCCTCGAGCGCGGGAAGCGCCAGGCCGAACGTCGGATCCCGGTCGAGTGCCCGGGGCAGGTAGACGGACAGAAGGTAATGCGCGTACGCGCTGCTGTAGCAGCCGATCTCGCGGATGACCTCGGCGGCGGTGTTCCGCAAAAGCAGCGAGCGGGGCAGGGAGAAGCCTGGCTCGGGGCGCACGTCACGGGTGTAGGTGGGGAAGGCCCATTCCTCGATCATGGCCAGCACTGGGGTCACGCTGACCATGTGGCCGTAGCGGGCGGCCAAGTCGAAGTCATCGCCCCGGGCGATAAGGACGCCCATGACGTTACTGCGTAGGCTCAGCGCTTCGAGGCGGTCGCCGGCTTGGGCGACTTTCGGAGCGGCGGGCGGTGTCGGCCGGGCGTAGTGCGCAAGGACAGCAGCGGCGAGGATCGCGTGGAAGGAATACGCGGGGCGGCGCAGCCGTGGTGCAAGCTCGGTCGAGGCGGTGAGCAGCGGGGCGGGGCGGGCCAGCAGCCGGCCCTCGCTGCAGGAGAACAGGCACCCAAGCGCGCGATCCTGCTCAAGGCCCCAGAACCTGGCTAGATAGGACGCCGCCTTAGCGTCATCGCCGCGGACGGTGTGCAGCGCGGCCTGCAAGGCGTTGGCTATATACGGGATTGGGATGCCGCCTGCCTGGCAGGCCAGCAGGGTGTTCTCGTCGACCTCCAGGCCCTCGGCAGCAAGATCGGCGGTGAGGCGGCCGAGCCGGGCGGAAAGCGAGTAGGACGTCACGTACTCCGCAGCTCCCGGAACCGCAGCGATGATCCGCTGGAGGGAGGCGCCGCTCACCCGATCAAGCCAGCATGGGTCGGCCCACAGTCGCGAGACAGTGCTCTCGTCCAGGTCAGCCGTAAAGGCCACGTCGGACAGGCCCAGGCCTGCGTCCGCGGCGATATCGGCCAGCGCAACTGGCTCGTGTGCCCGTCTCATAACTGCCTCGCCGAGAAGATAGGCGCGGTGGGCTGGCGTGCGGCTAGGTGACTTGCGCCGGTGCAACGCTCCCGGTGCGCCGCACGGCCCCTGTCCGGACCACAGATCGCGTCCCTATGTTCAGCGTCGTGAGCCCAAGCGAGCTTAAGCATTTGACAGGGCTGCTTGACGAGGCCCTGCGGCGGATCGACGACGCCGAGCGCCGGATAGACGCAGTCACAGCTGGCCGCATCATGAGCTTTTCTCCAGCCCGGTCAGCCGCTCCTCAACCTTGCCCAGACGGCGCAGAACGTCCTGGAGCGCTGACTCCAGCCTGACGAAGTCCGGGTCAGGTTCCGGTTCGGCTGCGGGCCTGAGCACGAACGTTCCCAAGGTGGAATGCGCCCCGACTAGCCCCTCGTCCATGAGTGCGCGCAGCGCCCTGCGGATCGTCTCAGTGCTGGTGCGGTAGCCGGCTGCCATCGCCTTGTTAGACGGGAGCTTGTCGCCGGGGCCGTAACGGCCGCTATTGATCTGCCCCCGCAAGTCGTCGGCGATCTGCAGGTATGGGGGCCGCGGGTCGGCGAGATCGGGCACTGGCACGAACCCAGCCTAGATCAAGTCGCTGACCTAGCGGAAGCGCTTGCTTAACCTAGGGCAATCGATCTAACCTAGGTTACTAGTCACCACCGCACACAGGGACCGGAGGACCTATGACCGCAGTACAGGAGGTACCGGCCGAGGCTCGTCAGGAACGGGTGTCGGCCGACCTGCCAGGCGAGCTCGCCAAGCGCCTGCGCACATGGGCCGCGCTGCGCGGCCTGCCCGTCAGCCATGTCATCGCTGAGCTCGTCAGGCGTGCCGTACCCACCGCCGACCAGCTCGCCGACCAGATCCGTGGAGGTACCCGCGATGAGCACTGATACCGAGACCTGGCAGGCCTTCGGCATCCCCGATGATGCCTACACCGAGGCCGCGGACGGCCGTGGCCAGAAGATCCTGAACATCTCGTGGCGCAAGCCACGGACGGCAGAGGCCGCAGACCGCGAGGCGGACCCCAGCCGCGGCTGGATGCGCTCAGCGCTTATCGGGCTCGGCGTCCTGGCGGCCGCCGCAGCTGCCGTGTCGATCGTCGCTCAGTTCGTCATGGTGGACACGGCCAAGCACTTGGCGTGGGCCTCCGCGCTTGAGTCCGGCACGCCTGACGCCGGCGCCGTGGTGTTCGGTTGCCTCGGCATCGCGCTCGCGCTCCAAGGGCGCCGCGCGCTGCGTGCCCGCGCGCTCAACCTGCTGTGCATCGGCCTGGCGCTGGCGATGAACGCCATGGCATCGCACGGTGGCTGGAAGGGCATCGCCATCTGGGTCATGCCGGCCGCGATTTACGCGCTGGCCAGCGACACCCTGATAGGCGCGATCCGTACCACGGTGCTGGCGAAGGCCGGGCGCCGGGACAGTGACCGCAGCATCCTCGGCATGATCTCCGGCCTGCTGCTCTGGACTCTCCGGCTGGCGATCGATCGCCGGTCGACTTTCGCCGGCTTCCGCGCCTGGGTGCTGGACGAGTGCCCTGTCGCCCCCGGCCGCCGTACTGCGGTGCCCGCCCCGATCGTGGCCGCGCTGCCTGCCGCTCTTGAGAAGCCGGGCAGCGTGGCCACCTCCAGCCCTGCGCCGGAGACGACGCCGCGGCGTACGTCCGGCAAGCGCGCAGAGTCCAAGACGGCCCGGTTCCTGGCCCTGGTCAAGGATCGTCACGGCGACCTGGCCGGCATCGACCCGGCGAAGGTCTCCAGAATCGCCAGTGACCTCGCGCCCGAGGTTGGCCTCAACGTCGGGGCCGCCCGGTCTGCTCTGCGCCCGCGCGTCCTTGCCGCCCAGGGCGGTGCCCAATGACCCTGATCGCTCACCACTGGCTCGCCGCCCTCATCGTCCTGCTCATCATGGCCCTGACCGCCCGGTTCCTGATGTGGGCGCTCATTCCGCACCGGCAGCTGCCCGGCAACCGGGTCCGCCACAACCGGATCCGCGTCCGGCTGCGGCTGCACCCGGGCCGCGGTCACGCCACCGTCGTTGAGCTGTGGCTGCGCTGGGGCCGTTTCGCGGCATTCCGCCGCAGCGGCAAGATCCGCCCCTCGCTGCCGTTCTGGGCCCGGGTGATGATCGGGGCAGCTGCCTACTCGATCACGCTGGGCCGGGCGCATTACCGGCACGGCATGCGGGTGCCGCTCGAGGAGCACGTCCTGGTGATGGCGCCGCCGCGGGCCGGCAAAACCGGTTGGCTGGCGCGGATCATCATGCATTACCCCGGCCCGGTGCTGTCGACCACCACCAAGCCCGACGTGTACGCGCTCACTTCGGGTATCCGGGCGCGCAGTGGCCGGCCGGTGGAGGTGTTCAACCCCGCCAGCATCGGCGGCGTACCCAGCACGTTCCGGTGGTCTCCCATTGCTGGCTGCACTGACCGGGCGGTCGCCATCCGGCGCGCGGACGGTTTCGCGAACGCGGTCAACGTGGGCAAGGACAGCGAGCTGTTCAAGAACGCGGCGCGGGCCTATCTGAGGGCGCTGTTCCACGCGGCGGCCCTGGTTGATGGTGACATGCGCCTAGTGTCCCTGTGGGCTTTGACCGCGAGCCGGGGCGGTGCACAGCCCGCCGAGGAAATCCTGCGGGACCACGGCGCTCCGGACTGGGCGGCGGAGCTTTCCCAGCTGCGCAGCGCGGCCGACAAGACCGCAGCTACCAACGAGATCGTCATGAGCCAAATGCTCAGCTTCATGATGACTCCGGCGCTCGCTGAGGCGGTTCTGCCTCAGGCGGGAAGCGAACTGGACGTTGCCGACTTCCTGCGGAAGTCCGGGACCTTGTACATGATCGCTGACTCGGGCGGCAACGAGGAGGCGCCGCTCGCGCCACTGTTCGCTGCGATGACCAGCGAACTGCACTACACGGCCACGCTCATCGGCCAGGCATCCCCCGGCGGCCGGCTTGACCCCCCGCTGCTCATGGCCCTGGACGAGGTCACCCAGATATGCCCCGTCCCGCTGCCTTTCTGGCTGGCCGACTCCGGCGGCAAGGGCGTCCAGATCATCCCCGTGGTCCACGGAGAAGCACAGCTCCGGTCAAGGTGGGACGACTGCGGCGCCCAGGCGGTCATGGATACCTGCGGCACGAAGGTCTGGCTGCCGGGCATCACCGACACGAAGACGCTCAAGATGGCCTCCGAGCTATGCGGGAAAGCGGGCTACCGGCTCAAGGGCCAGGACCACGAGTCCATGCACGACGTGCAGGCCCCGGACATGATCAGGCAGCTGCCTGGTCAGTTCGCGCTGGTCGTCCGCGGCGGCCTGTCGCCGTCCGTCGCCCGCCTCCCAATGGCCTGGAAAGACCGGCTGTACAAGCGGGCCCGACGCCGCGGCTGGGCCGTCTTCCCCGCCTACACGCGGGCTGTTGTCGACGTCCCAACGGTGCTAGCTGCCACCGAGGTCGCCGAGGTGACGGACACCGCCGACCAGGACGAGGCCCTCGCGGAATACTCGTGGACCTCGGGGGCGCGATGAGCGCCGAGGACCGCGGCGTCACCGCCGCACTCCTGCAGATGCAGAAGCTCGCCGAGCAGTTCGGCGCGCTGGACAACCGCGAGAACGAGCACTACCGGGACGTCGGCGACGCGCTGACCGGGCTCAGTACGTCGGTCGATGAGCTCCGCGGAACGGTCTCCGGCCACGGCGAGGTCCTTGCCTCCCTGGACGGGATCGACGCGAAGCTCACCGAGCTCTCCGGCGCGATCAGCTCGCTTCTGCCGCCCAATCCCGGGCCGGGATACAACCCGGCTCCGTCCGTGCAGTGGTGGGCCAAGGACCTTGACGAGATCGGCCGGGCCAAGGCCAAGGGCAGGCTCCGCGCGTGGGTCACGGAGATCTACCGGCCGCATTACGGGCACTTGGCGGCCCGTCTCGGCGAGTGCTGGGAAGATCACCCGCTCTGCCTTGTCCAGCTGGACTGGGTCAGCGAACTGTGGGCGGTTCTTTACCTGCGGCCAACCCGTACGGCTGGAGTTCTGTCGTCGCAGGCCGAGTTCTCTACCCGATTCCTGCCTACTGTCGCCGAGCAGCTCGGCGCCGAGACGTCCAAATGCACGCACCGGGCAGCGGCCGGCCTGGCGGACCCGTGGGCGGCCCGGCGATGAGCCGCCGTCAGGCGCGCGAGGAGGCGGCGCACCGCTACGCCGACGCCGGCTGGCACGTGTTCCCCGCCGAGCCGGGCGGCAAGCGGCCAGCGTCCGAACACGGCTTCCTCGATGGGACCACAGATCACCGCCAAATCCAGAACTGGTGGCGGGCCGAGCCGCGATTCAACCTCGCCGTTGCGACCGGGGCGCCCGGACCTGACGTCCTGGACGTCGACAAGCACAAGGACGGCGACGGTTTCGCCGCGTTCAACCGGCTCAAGCGCGAGGGCCTGGTGCGCGAGCCGATGGCGATCGTCCGGACGCCGTCCGGTGGCTTTCATGCGTACTACCGCGGGACCAGCCAGCGGAACGGCCATATCCCCGGCGAATACGTGGACTTCCGCAGTCAGGGCGGTTATGTCGTCGCGCCGCCGTCCAGGATCGCCGGCCGGACATACGAGGTCGCGCGCAAGCAGCCGTCCGCGGACACGTTCGACTGGGGCGCTGCGAAGCAGCTGCTTGACCCGGCGCCGGAACGGCAGCCATACAAGGCCCCCGAGCGGGCCGGGGACCGGCCACGCGACCTGTCTCACCTGCCGGGCTGGGTCGCCAGCCAGCCCGAAGGCAACCGTAACCATGGCCTGTTCTGGGCGGCGAACCGGGCCATCGAGGCGGGCGACGTCGCCACCCTGGACAGCCTCGCGGCCGCGGCCCGGGCCGCCGGGCTCGATGACCGCGAGGTCGACCGGACTATCACCTCGGCGCAGAAAACCGCTGGCCGGGGAGGCGGGGAGCGGTCTTTTGAGCACTCCCGCGCGGTCGCCCCGGCTGCGCGGGCGCTTGACCTGCAGGCCGAGGCAGAGGCAGGCGCCTTAGAACCCCGGCCTGCAGGCAGACCCGCCGCGGCGTGCCACCGCCCGGCAGGTCATCAGATCCCCAGTACCTGGAAGGAATCTCATGCCAGTTAACACCACGACCCTGTCCGGCACCGGCCCGGACGCGGCCAGTCAGGCGCGGGCCGCGTGGGCGACCGCCAGCCGTGACGACGAGCTCGCCCGCTGGCACGCCCTCTACGACCGGGCCGTGCCCGCCCCTGCGACCAGCATGACGGCGCGCGAGCGCTGGCTGGCCGGCTGGCCCGCTCGCGACGCGGACGAGCGCGCGAGGTACCGCGAGCTCGACGAGGCCGAGCGTGCGGCGGGTGCCCGGTGAACGGGCCGTACAACTCCGAGCAGGAGGCCCGCCGCGACGCTGACCACGCCGGGCTGACCGGCACCGCAACGGTCCGGAACCGGGACATGCTGACCCGGGCGTGCTGGTCGTCGCACGTGGAGGTCGGCCAGTTCGACGCCAGGATCTTGGACTGGCTGGCTGGGTATGAGCCCGCCACGTGCGCGGTCATCGCCGGCCTGGTGCGGCGGGCGTATGCCGCCGGCCAGGAGCGCGGTGGGGGCACCCGGTGACCGTGACCCGCGACTGCTGCCCGGGCACCGGAAACCACGCGGCCGACTGCCCGACCCGCTGCCCGGCGTGCGAATACTCCGGCGGGCTCCACGCGTACGACTGCCCTGACCTGCCCGAACCGGAATCCGGCGACGGCCACATAAGCGGCCCGGCCGAGGTGCTCGAACACCTGGCCGGGCCAGACGAAGCCCCAACCAGCGGTAGCACGCAGAAAGGACCACCAGTGACCATACACACCGACCGGCAGGCCTACCTCGAAGGCGCGGACGCTGCCGTCGATGCCCTGACCGCCGCGGCCGGCGTCCAGCGCGCGAGCGGCGACATGACCAGGCTGGCGGAAACGGAGACTTGGCTCGCTCTGGCCCGTGAGGACCAGGCCGCCGCCGTCGCCGGTGTCGACGCCGAGCAACTCGCCGCCATGGGCGCCGAGTCCGTGATGGACAGCCCGGCGCCGTGCTGTGGCTACCCGGAGGCAGCGGAGGCGGGCCAGTGAAGGACCCCGCTACCGCGGCCGAAGCGTGGGCCGCCCTGCAGACCGAAGGACCCGGCGCCGAGGCCGTCCAGTCGTATCTCGCGCCCGGCCCGGCGCCGCGGTACGACACCCCGCAGGCCCGGGCCGCCGCCCAGGCCTCTGACCGGGAGGCGGGCCAGTGAGCCGGGCCGGCGACATGGCCAGCCGGGCCGCCGGGGCCATCCAGGGCCGTCTGGACGCCATCAACGGCACCGCGTACGAGCCGCGCACCATCGGCGACAACCGCGAGGTGACCGGCCGGGAGAAGACCACCTACCAGCGCTGGAGGGCAGACGCCGTGCCGCGCAACGCCTACGAGCGCGACGCCTTCCGGTCCTTCCCCGGCGAGGTCACGGACATGCTCGACCACGCCCGGAGGCTGGACGCCGAGGCTCGCGCCCAGCGTGCGGCCGAGGACCGGGAGGCGGGCGCGTGACGAGCAGCGATACCCCGGCGGTCCACACCGGGAACAGCACGCAAGCCCGGATGGTCGAGGCCACCGCGGCCGACGTCGACGCCCTCCGGAGCATCCGGGACGGGTTCGCCGCGTCCGGGTGGGCCGAACACGAGGCCGAGGCCGAAAGCTGGCTCGCCGTCGCGGAGCAGGACCACGCCGCCGCGGTGGCCGGGATCGACTATCGCGACCTGGCCGCCATGGGCGGCGAGTCCGTGATGACGGAACCGGCGCCGTGCGGCTATCCGGAGGCAGACCTGGAGGTCGGCCAGTGAACGACGGGTACGGGTACGGGCCACGTGAGGCTACCTCGGCCGACGCCGCGGCGGCCGCCGTCGCGGCCGAGGCCATCCCGGATGACGATCCGCGCTCGCGTCCCGCATGGGACCAGGTCTTCGCCACGACCGCCAACTACCACCGCAGTGTCGAGCGCGAGCGTGAACAGCGGCACCAGGCGGTCGTCGACGAGGAACGGCAGTCCGACGACCTTTGGGCCGGCCTTGAACAGGAGGCCGGCCAGTGACGATCACCGACCGCGCTGCAGGTGCCCTGCAAGGCGCCGCAGACGCCGCCCTGAGTGTCAAGCACCAGGCCCGGGCATGGAGAGCCGCGGCAGCCGCCCGGGCGCACCCGCCGTACCGCGTAGCGGACCGGGAGGCGGGTGCCTGATGGCCACTCTCGCCGAACTGGTCAAGGCCGAGAACAGGGCCGACGCCGAGCGCCGCGCGTTCGGGTGCCTGCCAGAACACCAGAGGCAGCCCGGCGCCGTCCGCGACGCCTACGCCCGCTGGGAAGCCGCACACAGGGCCCTGGCCGAAGCCAGGGCCGCCGAACTGGAGGCCCGGATCGTGAGCCACGAATGCCCCGCAACGGGCTGCACGGCGGCCGTCAGCCCGTCCATGCTGTTCTGCCGCCCGCACTGGTACATGGTGCCCAAGCCGCTCCGTAACGCCGTCTGGGTGACCTGGGCGGACGGAGCGGGTCAGGGAACGCTCGCCCACTGCCAGGCCATCCGGGCAGCGCTCCGGGTTGTGAACCGGAAACTGGCGGAGGCAGGCCGATGAGCACCACCTACGGCCCGCAGCCGGCCAGCCGGGCGGACGCGGCCCGCGCGACGTGGCGGACAGCCGCCGCCATCGCCGACCCTGACGCCAGCCTCACCGACCGCGAGGCCGCCGCGGAGCGGGAAATGGCCGCCTACGAGTCGTACTGGCACGCCCACGGCGTACCCGCGTACGCCGGCCGGGGCGCCCGCGAAGGCCTCGCCCGCGAGGCCGCCGAGCGCGGCGACTTCGAAGCCGGACAGTAACCAGCCAAACCGGACAGCAGCCAGCCCAGACAGGAGACAGAAAAATGCCCGAGGACAGTTTCGATCACATCACCCTGGCCGCGGAACACGACCTCGGCGCGGCCCAGGACCGGCTAGACGCCCTGGCCGACGACCCGGAATCCCCGGCCGATCAGATCGCCGCGACGGAAGCCGGGTTGGCCGAGGCGCGGGCCGTCCACGCCGACGCCGTCCGGCAAGCCGACCTCGAAGCGGGAAGCTAATGCCGGACAACTACGAGGAGGAGCTCCGCAAGGCAGCTCAACGCACCGACGCCGCCCGCGAGAGCGGCGACGTGGCCGCGTGGGAGGAAGCCTCCGCGGCCGAGCAGAAGCTGGTCAATGACGCGGTCGCGGAGGCCGCGGACGCCGAGGCGGAGGACCAGGCCGAACGGGGCGCGGACCTGGAGGCAGGCCAGTGAGCGAAAAAGAATACGGCATCGACAATTGGGCTCCGCTGCTCTCTTCACCTGAAGAGGAGCAGGCGCACACGGCGATGATGTTGCCGACGGGGGAGCGGCAGGCGTATCTGGACAGCCTGCCGGCGGTAACCGAGGAGATGCGTGACCGCCCCTACTACGGGACAGGGCAGAAGGAAGAGCCGGACCGGGACCGGGAAGCCGGTCAATGACGCAGGCCATCACGCCATCCGCGAGATCGCCGCCCCAGCAAGGCATCCAAGCAGCCAGTGATCAACCGAGGAGAAAACCATGAGTGAATTCGTCCTGCAGTCTGATTCTGGCCAGCAGCATGTCCTGCAGGCCGAGCTGTCCGTCATCCAGGAGCCCGAACCCGAGGCGCAATTGGAGGCCGGGGCCTAACCGCCCCCACTACGAGAAACGAACGCGGCGCCAGCACACCAGCTGGCGCCGCGTTCCGGCGTCCCGGACGGGGTATGTCCGGCAGACTGAGTGCCGGGCGGGCCGGGCCGGTGGCTGGCGCGGTCCCGCCCTAAGTATCTGCCGATAAATAACTTTGACTTATCGCATATGGCGGGTCATGATGTGGTATGGCCATTGCCGTGGAGGTCGAGGAGGCGCTGGCGGCG
>Ga0335081_10008355_pt1 | contig 16588 bp, 16 predicted proteins | sample Lox_Sample_35_FD_206713 | JGI IMG/M metagenome (GOLD analysis project Ga0335081, IMG submission 206713) | Soil microbial communities from Loxahatchee National Wildlife Refuge, Florida, United States - Lox_Sample_3.5 | ecosystem: Environmental > Terrestrial > Soil > Wetlands | place: USA... | reverse complement strand
GTTCTGTATGCAAACTGTACTGGTCTGACCCTGGTCTGACCCCATAAACTGAGGCAGTGGAAATTGCGACACTTTGCAGGGAAAGGAACTGCAGGTGACAAAAGCACGGGTCGGGCGATATCCGCGGGAATTCCGTCGCATGGCGGTAGAGCGTATGGGCAGCAGTGACAACATTTGCGAGCTGGCGAAAGAACTTGGAGTAAACCGGGCTCTTCTGTATCGGTGGAGGGGTCAGCTAGAAGAGACCCCTGCCCATGAGACGCCGGAGCGTGAACAGTCGGAAGATCCTCGGGATGCCAAACTCCGAGAGGAGAACAGTGTCTTAAAACGTGTCTTAGCAGAGAAAGGCCTGGAAGTGGATTTTTTCAAGGGTGCCTTGCAAAAAGTCGCGGCTCGTCGCCAGCAGAACAAAAGCTCTGGCGAGAGGGCATCTACGACCAGATCCGGGAAGTGATGCCGATGCAAGGCCGACTGAGTATCGAACGGATGTGTTACCTGGCGCAGGTCAGCCGGGCAGGGTTCTACCGATCGATGGCCCGACAAACGCCGGCGGAAGAAGACCTGGAAGCGCGCTCCGCGATTCAGAAAATTGCGATCGAGCACGGTCGTCGTTACGGGTATCGAAGGATTACCGCCGAATTGCGCCGCCAGGGGATGCAGGTCAACCGCAAACGTGTAGCACGGATCATGCGCGAAGACAACCTGCTGGCGATACAACCGCGGGCCTTCGTTGTGACAACGGACTCCTCGCACGAACTGGAAGTCTATCTGAATCTGGCGGGACGCATGAAACTAACGGGCATCAATCAGCTCTGGGTAGCGGATATCACCTACATCCGGCTGCAGCGCGAGTTTGTCTATCTGGCGGTGATCCTTGACGCCTTCTCCCGCAGAGTTATCGGATGGGCGCTGGACGACACGTTGGCAGCAAGCCTGACAATCGCGGCGCTGGAGAAAGCAGTGGCGGAACGGCAACCGCCGCCGGGCCTCGTGCATCACTCCGATCGCGGTCTGCAGTATGCCGCAAGCGGTTATGTGGCGATTTTGCGGAAACACCGCATGCTACCGAGCATGAGTCGTCCTGCAAATCCCTATGACAACGCGAGTTGCGAAAGTTTCATGAAAACGCTCAAGCACGAGGAGATCTATGCTACCGACTACCGGGACCGAGATCACTTGCGTGTCAACATCGAAGACTTCATCGACCATTACTACAACTGCCGCCGGCTTCATTCAGCGCTCGGCTATAGACCGCCGCAGGAGTTTGAACAAACCTTAGACGCGGGCGGCAATAGCGGAGCGACTATGAGTTTTTTTAGGCATCGGGAGATCTATCGATCCGATGGGCAATTTTTGGCTGACGGGAAGCCGACCGAAGCCGGCTCCCTGGACCTGGACCATCGTCTCGATGAGTCTCCGACTGGTTATTCCTTGGCGGGTTGGTCTCCACCAGAGCCCGCCTCCGCTTCACCAGTCGACGACCAGTTTGAAGGAGAAGGAGTAGCTTGAGAAGGCAAATTCATTAAACGGCAACTGTCGCAATTCATACTGTCTCGGCTCAAGGGTTCACCCTACGCATTTTTCTTTGCGATGCTGTCACGAACTGCCTTTCCCACCCCCTTATAGGTAGAGGGACAAGAATCCCTGACTTGGTCACGCATGGACAACAATCAAACCAAAGGCCACGTGGATGAGTGGATCGCTAGTACAAGGCGGCACCTTGCGACGCGTCGCGGAGAAAAGCCACTCACAAAGGTTGGTCAATTGCGGGCTCTGTGGCCCGAGATTCAGCTTGCGCTCGATGATGGCCAAAGCCTGAAAGCCATCCACGGCTGGTTGGAAGACCGAGGAATTGTGTTCACGGCCAGCAGCCTTCGGTCGTACGCTTCACGGATCCGACGAGAGCGCAGGAAGAAGGCCGCCGCGCGGTTTCTCGAGGCCGCCATGCAGCCGTCTGGCCCTAATCCGGCGGTAGCAGAAGAGGCTCCTTCGGCAGCGTCGACAACGCCAGTATCACCCGCAGCCGAACCGATCACGGCAGATCGTCGGCCATCAGGTCCTCTGGCACAGGCGCAGGAAGCATTGGCAAAAAGTCGCTTCGACATCAGGAAGATTCATGGGGACGGTGATCCCAGTGATCGAAATTTGTTTTGAGCAAGGAGGCTCAATGGGAATGGCAAAACCGAATGAAAATCAACCAATTAACGGAGATACCAACGGAACGGTAATCCATCTAATCCTACAAGGAAAGGGAGGGGTCGGTAAGAGCGTGGTGGCAACCTGGCTCGCCGAGTACCTCCTCAAACGAGGCAAGAATGTCCGCTGTATTGACGGGGACCCGGTCAATCGTTCACTCGCCCAATACAAGGCCCTCAATGCCGAGAAACTCGATCTGGTCAGCGAGGATGGTGTCGTGGTCAGAACCCGGTATGACGCACTTGTCCAAAGGTTTGCGACTGAGGATGGCGTCTTCGTCATGGACTCCGGGGCGACAGCTTTCTTGCCATTCTGGAGTTACATCGTGGAGAGCGACATGATCCGTGTCCTCCGAGATGCCGGACGTCAGCTGTACGTTCATTGCGTGGTGAGCGGAGGTGAAATGCTCACAGATACGCTCTTGGGGTTCGAGACGATCGCCAGGAGCACACCGGAGAAGAATGTTGTCGTTTGGATCAACGAATACTTCGGTCCGGTGGCGCGAGACGGAAAGGCGCTCGACCAAGTGAACGTCTTTCAGGTACATGGCGAGAAGGTGCTGGGATCGATCGGTATTCCACAGAGGAGCCCCGACACTTTCGGGGAGAGCGTCCAGCTCATGCGGACCAAGAAACTGACGTTCGACGAAGCGATTCAGTCCGAGCAGTTCATGCTGGTTCAAAAGTCGCGGCTACACATTGTCCAACGCAATTTGTTCGACCAACTGGACAAACTGCAACTGGGGGGAAGAATCGATGGCTGACTTTGACATTCGCCGACTTCTTCGTGAACTCGCCGCCCGACATGGAATTAGGATGAGCATTGACGACCCTGCGTTGACAATCGTCACGTTGAATCGGCTCTTGCTCGAGGAGGCGTATCAGGTGTTCGGAAATCAGGTGCGCGAGGCAACTGATAGGATCGACAAAACCGGCGAGAAGGTCCAGGAACGAGCTGGATCCATCCTTGCGCAAGAAGTCCGTTTATGCGCTGGAGTCATCAGACAAGAGCTGCACGACGATATCCATCTGGCCAATCAGCGCGCTCAGAAAATCGTGATGGATCTGCATCGGAAGTACTCGAAAGCCTCTCTTTACCGTAGCTTGCCAGTCGGCCTGCTCTGCGCGGTGATATTGTTCGGTTGCGGATTTTGGATGGGATGGACGGCGCACTGAAATCGGAGGCCTGGAATTTCCGTCGATCGCATATTGATCCAGAAGCGAGCCCGGCTATGCGAACCAAATTTGCGGGAAGCGCGCGCATCACGAGCGAATTCCGGTTGAGCCGACCTGAATACGTCATCGCTCACGATTGTTGTTGGATCTCTCAGCGACTACGGCATGCGCCTTCCTCAGAGTTCGCTCAACGTACTGCGCCTGGCGCTTTTCGTCGCCCTTGTGTGATAGATCACGGGAACCGATAACGGCGCCCACCTCCGATTCAGGAACGCCGCGTGAGAGTGCGTAGATTGCAAACGCTAGATCGATCCTCGTCCAGTCGCCACCGTAGGCGGGATTTGACCGAAACGATTCGATGCCCTTCAATGATGTTCGCTCGAACCGTTGATGGAAATACGCCCGCCTCGTTCGTGCTTGGCGCTCCCTCTCGAGATCAGTTCTCACACTCTCTATGAACTGTCGCGCCTCACCGTAAACCTGTCCGGTGGCTGTGATCAAACGAACAAATGGGTAAAGTCCATTGATTTGGCGTCGGCTGATTTTTTGGTTGGTGAAACCGGCGAGCCTTCCGAAATGCCGCCAGTCGGCGGCCCCGCGGTCACCCTGGAACCTCGCTGCTAACGCCCGAGCGGCGGCGGTGCCTAAATCCTTCGGAAGGATCTCGGCATGCTTTAGCCAAGCCTGAAAGTTCCCTGGTGACGTTTCGGTTACGACGGCCGGTTCGAAGCCAGATTTTCCCATTTCCGAAACCGCGGCGGATGTGAGATCATCAATCAAGCTTAAATTATGCTCCCCTTTCGGACGAATATAGATATTTCGGCCGTTAAGGTTTTGAAATTGTAACCACGAGAGCGAGTTAAGCAGCTTTTCTATGTTCCATGTTCGTGGCAGCATTTCCGGTTCCCGTGAGTTCAGGTCAATCCGAGGCTTGAATAGCCCGACCTCAAAGACCTCTGCTCCCATTGCCGCGATCTGATGTTTTGCCGCGCCCGCTGTCCATTCCATTGCTCGCCCCTTGTTTAGGAGATATGAGGGGACTGATATAGGCCCTCTACCTTAAAGGGGGTGGCAGAGCGGTCTTGTGACAGCTCAACTCAGAAAAAGTTGTGCTGAAGCCGCAGCTATTTAATTGGCGATTCGGCACAAAAAAACTGCCTTGGTTGGAAATATGGGCTCGATTATTCCTCTCGGAATCGTGTCGTTGGCGCTGATCACGGCCAACAAGTCCCTCGCCGGCGACCCAGGGGCGCTGCTTACGGAGGCTGACCGGTTAGCGGGACTCGGCAATTGGGTGAAAGCGCAACCGCTCTACGCCCAAGCCGAAAAGGAATTCCATTCGCGTGGCGAAGTTAAGCAAGAGCTGTACGCCAAGTTCGGCCGTCTGCACCGGGATATCGAAGCTGGCTCGTACTCTGCGCTTGGTGAAGAGATCGAAAAGGACCTGCAAAATCCCACGGTCCAGAGCGATCCGAGTTTGCACATCCGAGCCCTTTCCCTGAAGGGGTTCATCGACCTGAACACGAACACTGCCGCGGCTCAAGATGATTTTTCTCAAATCCTTGCCTTGGCGAAATCAATCGACGACAGCAAGTGGGCAAACCGCGCCTCCGGCGAGCTGGGTATCATCTCTGGGATCAACGGCGACATCGGAACAGCGGGCATGGCCCTGTTCAAAGCCATGAACACCGCCTCCGCGCTGCACGATCTCGCCGGCGAAATCTCCTTCGCCACTTGGCTTGCGAACGGCATGGCCGTTCATGGCATGGCCGACCGAGCCATCTCGCTGCTCGACCGTCCTCTCGAACTAGTGCGGCAGAACGCCGATGCCGGATTTCCTGTGCAGTTGTACATCGCTAAAATCAGAGCTCTCGTTTTGTTGCCGGAAGGAGGAAAAATCAACGGCCGAGCTGAGGCGAAGCAGCTGATCGAACAGACGCTCACGTACGCTCGTGAAAACAATATCCTCGGCGCGCAGGCAGAACTCCTGAATCAGGCTGGCTTGTTGGCAATGAACGCTAAGGAGCTGGGCCCGGCCGAGGCGTCCTTTCGCCAAACTGTTGACGTAGCAGATAAGGCTCAACTACCGCGAATGGAGGCGGAGGGCTACCTACATTTGTCAGAGGTCTACGAGCACCAGAAAGACCAGTCCAAGGCAATTGCCGCGATTGATTTGGGAATTGCAAAGGTTCACTTTGTTCAGGAGGATTTTGACCTTCCCGCGTACGTGGCGCGGAAGGCGGAACTTGAGGCTAATCGTGGGAATCTCCGGGATGCAGATCTGCTGTACACGCAGGCCGAGGAACTAATCGAAGCAATGCTCGTCAACGCCCCGAGTTCGCGCGTAAAGAGTTCGATGATCTCGGCGCTCGGCAACATCTACGTCGGCCATTTCCACCTGGCTTTGTCCAAGTTCAACGATCCTCAGAAGGCGTTTCAGATCATTGAAACGGCCCGCGGCAGGGCGGTGGCTGACTCCATCCGATATGCAAATCGCTATCACCCGGCAGCGGGATTGACTCCCCCAGAAAGCGAGATAACTGCACTCCAGACGCGGCTCCGCGATACCCCTGCATCGCCGAAAGAAACCAAACTGCTGCTGGCGAAATTGGATCGCGCCTACAATCAACTTGCGCCCGTCGAGTATGAGAGGAACCAAGCCGAGATGCGGGTTCTGCATAAACCGCCGGTCACGATTCGAAAGCTGCAGAGGTCGTTAGCGCCGGGGGAAGCGCTGCTTGAATACGTGCTTGATAACAAACAGAACTCGACCGCAATTGAGATTACATCCACTAGCGTTAGCGCGCACGCGTTGCCGCGGCGCGACGAGATCAATACACTCGTGCAGAACTATATCCGAGCACTAAAATCGAAGGCGAACTGGTCAGCGCCAGGCCAGGTCCTCTTCGAGAAAGCAGTGCTACCCGCGCTCAGCACTCACCCAGACTCGGTAATTGTGGTTCCGGATGGCTCGCTTCACCTGGTTCCGTTCGCGTCGCTGCCCGACAAGAGTGGCCAGTTTTGGGTAAAGTCCGCAGCCGTTGCGCTTGCCCCATCGGCGACCGTATTTCATTTGTTGCGAACCTCCAGGCGCGCTACTGATCCTCCAAAGCCCTTCCTGGGGGTGGCCTACAGCCCCAAGAGTCACGATGGCAGTGACCAAAATCAGCAGCTAGCCACCCGCGGGTTTGATTCGCAGATTTCAAATCTGAAACCGCTGCCGTTCGCGCGCGAGGAAGTGCAAGCCGCGGCGAGGGTGGCCGGTCCTCAGAGCGTGCTCTTGCTTGACGAAGCGGCTTCAGAGTCGGCAGTAAAGGCTCAGCCGCTACATGACTTCAGGATCATCCACCTCGCGGCACATGGATTTGGTAATCTCGTCGAGCCAGACCGCGCGGGGTTGGTGCTCGCGCCAGGCGACCCGAAGGAAGATGGATTATGGCAATCGCGCGAGATTCGCCAGTCTCGGTTGGCGGCCGATCTGGTGACGCTCTCGGCATGCGAAACCGGCGCCGGCAGGCTTCAAGGCGAAGAAGGGATCATGAACCTGGCGCGCACATTTCTTATCGCAGGTGCCAAGAGTGTAGTTGCGAGCCTGTGGGACGTCGACGATCGGTCCACTGCGACACTCATGACCCATTTCTACCACCAGATCGCGGATGGGAAAGAGATTACTCAGGCTTTAAGGCAAGCTCAAATCGAGATGTTGACCGAGTTCGGAGCGGACATGCAACCCTATTACTGGGCAGGATTCACGGTGATTGGAGATGGCAGGAGGAAAGTCAATTTTACCCAGACCAACCCGACTGACCTACGAGCAGCGGGCCAGCATATACGATAAGGCCGTCGAGAGGGTCACGAAATACTACTTCGACCCGAACTACAACGGCACCAACTGGCCTGCTCGCGCGAAGGAGAAGCGCGAACAGATCCTCGCCAAAGAGGACCCCGAGATATTCGAGTCCGCGATGCACGATCTGGTCCGCAGCCTGGGAACGAGTCACACGGGATTCTTTCATCAGTCAGTTCGCCGCGTGCCTGCGCGCCTGGCAATCGGGGCGAATTTCTCGAAAGTGGAAACCGACGGGCGGGTTTTATGGGTTGCACAAGATGTTCACGACGGTGGTCCCGCCGCTTCTGCCGGTCTAAAGCCACTTGATGTCCTCACAGAGCTCAACGGCGCCTCCATCGCTCCTCCAGAGCACCCCACTTTTTCCATGGGAGCGCTAACGCGTCTCACGATACAACGGAACTCGCAGACACTCGCGCTCGATGTAAACATTCCCATCCCACGCTCGCGGAAGCAGCCGTTTGCACAACCAAAGGCAGTGACATTTTCGACAATGGACGGCGGGACCGGATACTTGAAGGTAAGCGTCCTCCCCGGACTATTGGGCCTAGATGTCGCACGCGAAATTGATGCGGCCATCGCGGCGCTGTCCGGTTGCGACCGGCTCATCCTCGACCTGCGGGGTCACACCGGAGGCGGCCTCGGGGTGCTGCGGTTGATGAGCTATCTCACGCCCAAGAAGGTTCCCATTGGTTACACCGTCACGCGCCGCGCCGCAGAGAAGGGGTACGTGAAGGATGATCTCCGAAAGCTGGACCGGTTGCCCACCGATAAACCAAATGCGATCGCCATTCTGCTCATGGCGATGAAGTATGCCGTGCACGACCCGTCGATTCTTCTTGTTTCAGAGGGGTTGGGCCCTCAGAAGTGGCATGATCACGTCGCGATTCTCGTCAATGAGCATACGATAAGTGCTGGCGAGATGGTGAGCGCGTTCGCCAAGGAGAACGGTCTGGCAACGATCGTCGGAACGGAAACTGCGGGCCGCCTCACGCCCGGTTCCGGCTTTAAAGTTGGACACGGCTATATGCTGATGATGCCAAAAGCCGCTTACATCACTTGGGGTGGAAAGCGCTTCGAAGGACATGGTGTACTTCCCGACACAGTCATACCTTGGTCGCCAGAGGCTCTCGCCGCCGGTCGTGACAACCAGCTAGAGGCAGGAATGGATGCCCTCCGTAGCACTTGATCCACTCACCTCAACCGCGGGACCGAAGGCGATTTGTCATCCCTAATCGGTAACTTCCTCGAACGCCATTTAATGGGAAGTGCGCTAGGGTTTGTCGACGGGTCTCGTAGGGTAGGAATCCGAAGCTCTGAAAGGCGCCGGATGCATCGGAGTCTTTAGTGGATCGTAACTGGGTAGTACGTCCAATCCGAAGGCGGCTGCCGCAAGCCAATCAGAATGGCGCCAGAAGCAACATGCGTGAGATCGATGCGTGCCCGCAGGACCGTGATCCCGTCCTCAATGCGAGCTTCACCCTCCACTGCCATGAGAGGCTCGTCGATTTTCTTCAACAATTGAACCTGGTAGATTCCGGATTCACTCCCGACTGGGAGATAGATCGTGAGGTCGAGCCGTTTGGGAGGGAGTATTAGAGGTTCGGTCCTGGAGGGGTGCCCAGATTCGCCCCGCGCAACCGACCTATCCTTCAAGTCGAGAGCCGCCGCCTGAAACGGCCCGTCCGTCTGAGTTACTGATGGATTCTTGCGATGAGTAGCCTCGTACGTCGTTACGGCGGCCGCGATTACGAGGACGGCCGCAACGCCCGATACCATTAGCCGCCTGCGCGCAACCAGACTGCGGCGCGCCCGCTTTACCTCCGCACGGAGTTCCAGGAATTCCTGGTAGCAGGGCGAGCAATTCAGCACGTGTTCCCAGGCAGCATCCCGAACCGGCCGCGGCCGGTTGGCAAGTTCCTTCAAAACCGGCGAGCCCGGGCACCCCTTGCGCTCTGGATTCGGAAACTTGGTCAGAATCGTCTGCTGAATTATGTCTCGGAACTCTTCGAAAATCTGGTCGGGAGAATCGTCCGGCATCAGCCCATGACATTATGGCATTTCATTGCACGAACGGGACAGTTATGCCACTCCCAATTCTTTGAGCGCGCGTCGGATGGATCGATACAGATTCTGGGCCAAGGTGTTTGGTTGCTTGTGAAGTAGCGCGCCGATTTCTTCCCGGTCCATGCCATCGCAAATCATCTCCACTATTTCGCCGGCCTGAATATCACCATGCATCTTCATCTTCCCGATCAAGGCGTCGAGGAAAAGCCTTCGTTCAATCTCCTTCTCATAGTCCCACTGTCCCCCAGGCATCAGCGCCAACATTGCAGCCTTGTCTGCCTGTTGAATGATCGCGTCTAAGGCAATCTGATCCTCCGGCAGTGGCTCATCCACGCTCTGCCGGGCGCGCCATCCTCCAACACGGAGGTCTTCCACGTTCCATTTGGCGTGATGCCAGAGCCGCGACGTGGGCCAGACCCCGAGGTCGTCGCCGTACTTGTACCAAACCGCGTGAACCGTGGATTCCGCCAGTTCCGAAACCCGCCAGACGTCACCGAGCCTTCGGCGGGCCAAATGGCGAAGCCGGTTCGCGATCGGCACGACGGCGGTGAACCAACCCCAAGCAATTCGTCTGCCTTCGCGGTCCGTGTCCTCGATGCAGATGGGCACAACCGAGCTCGAATCCTCCAACTTGTCGTAATCGAAGGGGATAGTCACAACTGACATCGACTTCACTCAACAGCAAAAAAAAATCTTGCTTCAACTGTCACGGAATGCCTCTGTCACCCCCTTATAAGTGAAGGGACTGATTTTCCGCATAGCAGGATTTATAACATGACGCGGGTAGAAATCAATACAAATTGTTCGGGAAATTCGGAGCATTTAACACAAATTCCCGACGAGCAACACCAACGGCTCGACGTGAAGCTCAGGCGGGAGCTTGGGGGGCAGGTGCTCGCCCTACTCGGGGACGAACGCACCGAGGACATCGTCCTAAATCCGGACTCGTCGCTCTGGGCAAAGCGCATGGGCGAGGGCTTCGTCCGGTTCGGAGCTATGGTGCCGGCACGCGCCGCGAGCGCGCTTGGGACCATTGCCGCCTGGCGCGGTACCGTTCTTAATCATGACCACCCCATCCTCGAAACCGAGCTTCCTATCGATGGCAGCCGCTTCGAGGGTATTACGGCCCCCGTTGTCCGACAGCCGGTTTTCGCGATACGGCTTCGGCCCAGAAAGATCTTCAGCCTCGATGAATACGAGGCTGGAGGCATCGTCACCGGGAAGGATGATCCACTCAACGGGCGTCGCGGTGGCAATGACTTTGCCGCTTCCGTGCGCGGGTTAAGGCATGCGGAGATCATCCGCGCGGCCGTTGGCGCTAGAAAGAATATCCTCATTGCCGGGTCCGCCGGGAGCGGAAAGACGACACTCACCAACGGCATCTTGCGGGAGCTGGCGGAGTTAACGCCCTATGACCGCGTTCTGGTCATTGAAGATACGACGGAACTGCAGTGCTCTGTGGCGAACTATGTTGATCTGCACACGGCAGGTGACGTGACCATGATCGACTGCCTGCGTGCATGTATGCGTTTGAAACCGACGCGCATTGTCGTTGGCGAAGTTCGGGGCGCCGAAGCTCATGCGGTCTTGAAGGCTTGGAATACTGGCCATCCTGGCGGCATTGCGACAATTCACGCCAACGATGCGCTGAGCGCACTCACGCGCCTCGAAAGCCTGTTGACGCAATCGGATGAGGGGCAGAGTATGCCGCATGAGTTCCGTTGCGCGCTGATCGCGGAAGCAGTGGATCTCGTGGTGTTCATCGACGAGGAGCCCGCTACTGCAGCGGGCCGAAAGGTCAGAGAGGTTTTGCTCGTGTCTGGATACTCCAACGGGAAGTATACGGTCGAGCCAGTCTGAAACAACAACTTGAAGGAGGAAGGAAACAACGTCATGAGAATGGTTCGTTCGCAAAACAAGGCACTGCTACTGAGTAGATTCGCAATGATCGTGACAATCGGTCTGGCATTCGGTCTAAAAGCCCACGCCGGCGTGGCCACAATGCCGTGGGACGCAGGACTGAAATCGATGGCGCTCGACCTGGCCGGTCCAGTCGCCTGGACCATCGGGGTAATCGGCGTCGTGATGGGGGCGAGTTCGGTAGTGATCCATCACGAGTTGACCGGCTTCGGCCAGAAAGCGCTGATCACTGGCGTTGGCGCCATGATGGCTGGCTTTGCGCCGGGCGTGCTGACAGCACTAGGCATCGGCGCGGCAGTCGTTTAAGAGGGGAAAAGAGGACGCAAATGCCAGCAGACACTCCACGGATCGTTCCCATCCACCAGTCGGCGCATCGCCCCGCCCAGATCAGGGGGTGTGACCGCGTGTTGATTCTCACCGCTCTGTTCGCGGCGTTTTGCCTGGCATTCAGTCTATTGACTGTTTGGGGATTCGCAGTGTCTGCGGCACTTTGGTTCGGAGTCGTGGCCGTGTTGCGCCGTATGGGCAAAGCCGATCCATTGCTCCGCCAGGTCTATATCCGTCATCTGAGATATCGCGAATGGTATCCGGCCAAAAGCGGCGTGATGTCTCAGTTGGCGGGAGTTCCGAAAGGATGGAGATAAGACCAAATGCTACGCAACGAACATCGCCGAAAACCGCAGGGGCTGGCAGATTTGCTTCTGCCTTTTGGCCTGATCGAGGACGGCATCCTACTGCAGTACGACGGGTCGCTGATGGCCGGCTGGTCATACCGGGGGCCGGACACGATATCGGCTGCGCCCACCGAAATGGATGCACTAAGCCAGCGGCTCAATAGCTCCTTGCGACTCGGTGGCGGCTGGATGGTGAGCTGCGATGCCATCAGATCTTGCGCTCCGGGTTATCCGGATTATGGATCATTCCCCGATCCAGTTACTCTGCTGATCGATGAAGAGAGGCGCCAAAAGTTCATGCAGGAGGGTGCACACTTCGAATCGGAGTATTTCCTGACGCTCACGTATCTTCCCCCGCAACAGAAGGAAGAGCGGATCAAGAGCTGGATGTTTAAAGGGGCACCGCCGTTCACGAATTCCCGCGCTGCGGCTCAGACCCTCGATCGCTTCAAGAGCAAAGTTGAATCGTTCGAGAACGTTTTCGGGCACCTGTTTACGATCCAGCGGCTGAAACGCGTGAGCTTCGTGGATGATTTCGGGCGCGAGCATCAGCACGATCAGTTGTTGCGCTATCTGCGCCGCTCGATAAGTGGCGTGGATCATCCGTTTGCTCTCCCGGAGATCCCCGTCTTCTTGAACGACGTTTTGGCTTGTGCCGACTTCTGCGGCGGCATCGAGCCTCGCATCGGCAGGAAGCGGATCGCCGTCATCGCGATCGATGGCTTCCCGAGGACAAGCTGTCCAGGGATTCTGAGTGCTTTGGATTCGTTGCCGATCGAATACCGCTGGAACACGCGGGCGGTCTTGATGGACCAGGAAGAGGCGGCCGGTCTGTTTGAAACCTTACGCAGAACCTGGCGGGGAATGAAGCTCGGCTGGTGGGATCAGCTCATGCGGACGCAGAACGGCCCGGTCAACCTGCACGCCGCCAATATGGAAGCCGATGCACAACAGGCCATGGGGATTGCACAGTCCGGCGATATGCAGTTCGCCTTATATTCCTCGAACCTAATCTGCCTGGATGAAGATCGGCACAAGCTACACGAATCCGCGCGCCTGATCATGAAGACGATTCAGAACATCGGGTTCAGTTGTCGGTTGGAGGACGTTAATGCCATCGAAGCCTGGCGCGGAACCTTGCCGGGAGACGGCTACTCGAACGTGCGGCGTGTTCCTCTGCACACCTTGAACCTTGCGGACATGCTGCCAATCACCTCCGTGTGGGCCGGCCTGCGCGAGAACCCGTCTGCCCTGATGCCAAAGAACAGTCCGCCACTGCTTTACGCTGCAACCACGGGTGCCACGCCATTCCGTTTCAACCTACACGTTTCAGATCTAGGACACACCATGGTGGTGGGACCGTCCAGCTCTGGTAAATCCACATTGCTGGGCCTGATCGCGGCGCAGTGGTTCCGTTATCCGAACGCTCAGGTCTTCTTTTTCGATAAGGGCTACAGCGCCTGGGTGCTGACACATGCCGTAGGCGGAGAGTTTTACGATCTGGCCGGTCCGAAGTTGGATCTCGCATTCTGCCCGTTACGGCGAATAGACAGCGACTCGGATCTGGCCTGGGCCGTCAGCTGGATCGAATCGTTGTGCGAGCTGAATGGCCTGCGCACCGGTCCAAAACACAGGAACGCGATCACCGCTGCGATGCGGCATCTTCAGGCCTCGCCGGCCAGGACGATGACCGAGTTCAGTGCCTCGGTCCAGGATGAAGAGGTCCGGACATCTCTCGAACACTTCACGCTCAGTGGGGCCATGGGCTTCCTTCTCGATGCAGAGCACGATTGCTTGGGGAACGGACGGATGCTGGTGTTTGAGACCGAGCACCTTCTGCAGCTCGACGATAAGGCGGTGTTGCCAGTGCTGCTTTATCTGTTCCGACGGATCGAGCAGCGACTGGATGGGTCTCCGACACTCATCGTGTTGGATGAGGCCTGGGCGTATTTGGGACACGAGCTATTCGAGCGCCGGATTGGCGACTGGCTGCGGACGATGCGCCGAAAAAACGCAGTAGTGGTCATGGCGACCCAGCAGTTGGCGGACTTTGCCGATTCGAAGATTGCACCGGTGATTCTGGATAATTGCCCGACGAAAATCTTTCTGCCCAACGCAGAAGCGCGTGGCTCACGCGATGTCTACGGCCGGCTGGGACTAAAGGTCGGAACACCGGACGCCCCGCTCGATCGCGAACTAGACATTCTTCGTTATGCCACGCCCAAGATGCAGTACTACGTCGTATCGCAGCTCGGACGGCGGTTGATTGATCTTGGCCTGGGGCCGGCGGCGCTGGCCTTCACGGGCGTTAACGGAAAGGAAGAGCGAGCACTCGCCGGCAAGGTGATGCTTGCGCACCCGACGACGTGGCGCGAAGAATGGCTGCGTCTTCGAGGTCTGCCGGAGTGGGCTCGGTATCTAGAAGATTACCCGGCAGGAGAGATGGAAAGGGCATTCAAGGTGGCATTCCGTTGTGAAGAAGCACCCGCTGTCGGAAATGGTCTCAGCACTAGGTCATGAGCAGATTTTTGTATTGAGGAGGAGAGTTTATGCGGAAGTTCCTTATAGCGATGATGGCGGGTCCGCTTCTTTTAAATCCAGTAAGCGCCCAGGTACCCGGTGGGGTGTTTATTTGCGCGAACTGTGCGACAGAGCCGACGCAGATCAGCATTAAGCTGATGCACGATCTGGAGTATGCCAAGCAGATACTGCAGTATGCGATTCAAGTGCAGCAGCTGGCCGATGCGCTCAAGAACACAAAGCATGGCGGTGCCGCATCCCTGACCGCCATCGCTGCTGACCTCGGGATGCTGGCGGCAGTCGTTCAAGGCGGCCGGGCCCTGGCCTACTCGCTTGGCAATGACGATGTCCTGTTTCGGCAGACGTACCCTGGCTATCAGCCTTTGGGCGCTGTCGGACCGCCAGTTCCGCTTGGCAGCTATGCGAATCGCTATGCGATTTGGGCGCAGACAAGTCTCGACACAACCCAAGGTATTCTTCGAGGCGCCGGCTTTCAGGGAAAACTACTCGCGACCGAGCAGGGAGTGCTCGCGATTCTGCGCGGCCTTACGGCGTCGAACCTCCTGAACCGGAATGACGCGATTAACCTTACCGGCCAACTCGCTTCAGAGCAAGTCGCACAGATGCAGAAGCTGCGTGAGCTCCAGCTCGAAGACATGACCAGCAAGGCCGCATATCAGGGATACCAAGTGCAAAAGGACGCCGACATGGTGGCCACCGAGCAACAGTTCTTCGGGTTCACCACGATTAATCCAGGAGACAGCCGGGTATTCCCGACGACGCCGTAACATGCGCAAACTTGCGATTTCTTCGGTTCTCGGATTGTTCGTCGTACCGGCGGCATGGGCGCAGTTTGCCCCGACCACGCCCGGCGACATCCTGAACCAATATCACGCTGCCGCGGCTAATTGGGAGGCTACCGTGTTCGGATACGCCCAGGACTTGTTCTACCTGCTGGCGGTGATTGAACTGACGTGGACCTTTCTCGAGTTGTTCTTACAGCAGGCGGATTTGCAGACCTGGATGTTTGGCTTCATGCGAAGCATTATGGCGATCATCGCATTCTATGCGCTGCTGTTGTACGGAAACATATGGTTTCCGGCGGTGGTCAACAGCTTCACGCAAATCGGCTCGTTAGTCGCGGGAATCCCATCGATCTCACCGACGGTGGTGTTCACGCAAGGCCTGAAGATTGCCGGGGCGATGTTGGACGCCGCCATGGATTCCGGCTTTCTACTACACATCGGATCGGCGCTCACGATTGTTCTTTGCGCGCTGATAATCCTGCTGTGCTGGGGCCTGGTGACGCTGAGCCTGATCATCACCTGGGTGGAAAGCTATGTGGCCCTTGGCGCGGCATACATCATGCTCGGTTTCGGCGGCAGCCGGTGGACTCGAGAGTACGTCAACCGGTACATCTGCCTCGTGATTTCAGTCGGGCTGAAGATACTGACGATCTATGCGGTGATCAGCGTCGGCATGATCTTGAGCGGCAACTGGATCACTGAGGCGCAGCAGGTGAAGCTAACGCCATTCGTCACGACCGCGCCTGTCCTGGTCGCGTTCGATGTGCTGATTGGTACGTTTATATACAGCCTATTGGTCTGGCACCTGCCCCGGATCATTACAGCTGTTCTCGGAGGAACTTTGTCGCTAGGATATAGCGAGGTGTTGGCACCGGTTATGATTGCTGGCCAGATGGCCGCCACAGCGGCTGTGCAGGGTGGTGCCGCGGTTGGTGGCGGCGCCGGAGGTGGCTCTGCCGCGAGCTCGTCATGGGCTTCCAGCGGCAGCATGAATGGCGCCAGAGGAACCGGTGGGCCAGGGAGTCCGTCTGATACGGATGCCGGATTGCGACGATTGGTCGAGAGTTCGAAGGGTAAGAGCTCATAAGGAGGAGAGGGAAATGCGATTTCTGAAAGTTTTATCTCATGCGTTCGGTACGCTTGCACTGCTCTTTCTGAGCAACCGTCCGCCAGCCCAGAATCCGCGTCCACCGCGACTGCGGTTCTAATCTAACAGTCCCCGGCGAGGTCCGCCGAGGAAGGCAGGAATTTCCTGCGTTGCTAGCTCGCTAAACGAACGTTTGGCGAGCGAAAGGGGGAGTTGTGTCGACAAGCGAAGCGGTTAGTCCTTATATAGCGGCGCGTCACGAATGGGACGAGCGATACGGGTCACTAATCACACAG
>Ga0335081_10008353_pt1 | contig 16589 bp, 5 predicted proteins | sample Lox_Sample_35_FD_206713 | JGI IMG/M metagenome (GOLD analysis project Ga0335081, IMG submission 206713) | Soil microbial communities from Loxahatchee National Wildlife Refuge, Florida, United States - Lox_Sample_3.5 | ecosystem: Environmental > Terrestrial > Soil > Wetlands | place: USA: Florida... | reverse complement strand
CGGCAAAGGCAAACAGAGACGGCTCAAGGAGGTACTCAGTCACATCGTCGTAGAGCGATCGCTCAGCGTCGCTCATCGCGTACTCGTACAATCTGCAACGTCGCTGCGTGAAAGGGCGGTCAAGAAACTCCTGGGCCTGGCGGCGCAAAGTCCTCCGTTGGACCATCGCGAGCCGGCGTTTGAGCTCGTGCTCCTGGCCGGGGACCAACGTTCGATCATCCTCAGAACAGAACACTTTGCGGAACGTCGTGATGTCCCCGAGAAGGGTGCCCGTGGGCTCCACGTACTGCACCAGACCCCACAGTTCGGCGAGCGAGTTCTGCATCGGTGTCGCAGTCAGCAACAGCACCGGCGTTGAACGCAAGAAGCCGCGGACGCGGTGCGCCATCAGAGCTTCATCCGACGCTTCATCGTAAATCCCGTCACGCCCGTATCTCTTGTGCAGTCCGGCGAAAATTTCATGCGCTTCGTCGATAACGGCGAGATCGAAGGGCGGGACGGTGCTGAGAAGGGTTGCGCCGCGCTCGCTACCGGCGAATTCCCGGCCGACCAGATACACGCCTGGTGCGAAGAAATTCGCCTCGTTCTCACGCGCCTGGATGCCGAATAGATTTAATAGCTCGCCCTGCCACTGGCCGATCAGCGACTTGGGCACGATCAGCAGGATGCGCTGTGCACCCTCTGCCCGGCTCTGGGCAATGACCAGGCCCGCCTCAATCGTCTTTCCAAGGCCAACCTCGTCTGCCAGAATGCAACCGCCTTCGCGAAGACGTCGAAGCGCAAAGATCGCTGCGTCGATCTGGTGGGGGTTGGGATCGATGCGCGCCTGGCGTTGAGCCGCCGCATAGCGCTCCCGGTCGTCTGGCCGGCGGACGCGAACGAGGTCTTCAGCGAGAATGCGCTGATTGAAGGCGTGCATGACGATAGTTGGTGAACCTCAACTCATCGTGAGGAGTTTTCCCGTAACTTAACCGAGGAGCATTTTTCGAACCTGCACAGTCTTGCGCACAATTCCATAGACTGCTGCTAATTGGCGAACTAATTGCTCCTCTTCTAGATCGGGATTATCTTGCAGGAGCTTTTCACGTACGGCGGCAATCTCCAACGGCGGAACTTCTTCGAGGGATCTGGGCCCACGCTCGCGGACATTTACGGCAGCCGAACCAGTAACCCGAACGACCTGATTGATCTGGCCACCCCGTTTTTGCTCGTCGTTCTGAACGAGACGGCCAGTTTTTGTAGCCCTGTATATCGCCCGGTTCAAGACATGGACAATCTGCCTACCAAGCCGTGCGTTGCCGGCAGCCTTGTTGTAGAGAGAGTAGGCCCGCCGGCAGACTACGGGCCCCTCAACATTGACGATCTCAATCAGAACGTCGATGAGTTCCGACATAGATGCAGAATGCGGGTCGGACACTGGGCGCAGCTGCCACTGTGAGTACGGTGCTAGGATAAGCGGTGCTTCATCCTGCACTGCGGAAAACAGTGGAGCCTGATCTTCCACTGGCGTAAGCTCAAACGCTTCGGCACGGGCGTCTGGCTCCGATTGGCGTCGAGAGGATTCGTCGTTGTCGTCGATCTCCTCGTCGGTGTCCGACTCGGTAGTGTTGGCTGGAGACGACGCGACGGGAGCGGCGGATGGCTTTACCTCGGGAGCCGAACTGGCAAGAATGCCGTTGGCTTCTAAGACTCGCCAAAGAGGCTCGAGGGCAGCTTCGGGATCTCTGTAATACGCACTCCCACGCACCCGCCAGAATTGCAGTCCACATCGTTCCAACATCCTTTGGCGATCAACATCCCTGTCCCACTCTTCAGGTCCATGCCACTGGTCCCCATCACACTCGACAGCCAGTCGACCTCGCATCCCTTCGATCAGCAGATCGATTCGCTTGCCGGCCAATTCGTATTGCGGGATGGCGCGGAATCCGCGATCAACGATCCGAAGGAATACCTCGACCTCGAACCAGCTATCGAACGGAAACGGTGCTCTGGAATCACAGCGCCTTGCTTCGATTGCCTGTTGGCGTAGCTTTGTGACATCGATGCCTTCGACCGTTTCTGTCTGGACCTTGGGGTTGAGGCAATACTCCAGTAGCCGTCGCCGAAGGCACGAACTGCTCAGGTCTTCAACAGTGACGCTGTGGAACAGCCACATCTGGTCACGTGCCCGGCTCGCGGCGACGTTGAACCGCCGCTTATCTGATTCCTTCGCGAGGACACCGATATGGCGCCCGTCGTTCGTCGCGGCTACCATCGAGAGAAAGATGACGTCGCGCTCATCACCTTGAAACGCATATGCATTGCCGCACACCAAACCGCGGCTCTGCATTTTCTGCGCGCCGATTCGTTCCATGAGCAAATCACGGATCAGATTCGCCTGGGCGTTTCCTTGCAAACAGATCACTCCGAAACTCTTAGCTTCGTACGCTGGATCCGAAAGGCACTTTGCTATCTGGTCCACAATGGCCTCGGCCTCTGGCTGGTTCACCACTCGGTCGCCAGTTCCCTTTGCATAGCCATCCTGAATATGGCGAGTCAGGACCGGCGTCAGGCGCTGGCTGCCATATTGTCGAAGCGGAACCAGTGGCTCCGCTGGGTAACAAAGGCTATTCGAAAACTGAATGATCTCCGGCATACACCTGAAGTGCTCGCGAAGGCGGATGCGGCCGGCGAAACGTATTTCGGCCTGATTGAAGAAACTGTCATCGACCCCCATCGCGTCACGGTGCTCAAGATCCTGAATGTATCGCTGCTTTAACAGATCGACAGCCGAACGGTCCACGCCCACTGACTCGGGGCTGATCTGCTGGTCGTCACCAACCACGACGATCTTACGCGCTATGTATTGCAGGAATAAAGCCTCCGGCCCCGACTGGCTCGCCTCATCTATGATCGCGACATCAAAAAGGTTCGGAGCAGGTTTTGTCGTCTCGGCCACCCGGTAAATTGGCATCACCCAAGCTGGGATTGCACTGCGACAGTAATCGAGATGGTAACGGGCCTCCTTCCGGTGCTGGGTTGCGTACTTCCCCGTGCCCTTCCCGAGTCGTCTGACTGCGAGTCGCCATGCCATGAGGTGTTCTCTCTGCTCTGGCTGTAAGCGAGCGAGAACGAACTCCCATGACTTGCAGGCCCCCAGATCGCGAAGATCCTGGCGAATACGTTGTTGCGCGAGATCGATTTGCTGACGAATACTCGATTCTTGGTATGGGTCCGCGTGCTCTGTTAGCCAACAATTCGCCCGAGACCAATTCCATGCCCCCACAAAGTCGGCCATTCGTTGGTCCCATGCAGAATCGTGCCGGGAGGCCCGTAGCTTGGTAATAAGATCGGGCCTTCCTAAACGCGTCTCTAAAGCCTCGCGCCGTTGGTGTCTCGTACGGAGTTCCCAAGCAGACACGATTCTGTCGTGGGTTCTGGAGTAACGATCCAGGTCCCGATCCTCGGCGGCCGCGAGCAATTCCAAACTGAGCGGGTGAGCGCGTGGATCACGCCTGAGAGAAGCCAACTCCGCGGTCACCCGTGAGATCTCCGTCTGGACAACACGGAGCTCGTCTTGCACGTTTGCCGCAGCGAAGAGGCTCAGAAAGCTTGTGATTGCCGGGCGATCGTGGAATCGTAACGATTGGAGTTCGGGAACCTTTTTTGCGGCGAACGTCACAGCTTCCGCTTTGTCCCTAAGATTCAGCACGCTCGCCAGGAGTTCAGCGCGCCTGACCTGATCACCAAACTGAAGCAACAACGGTAAGGTGGAAGCTGCTAGATACGGCGACCACTGTTCGTCGACATATTCAATAGCGTCAATAACGTCCAGATAGTCCAGTAGTGCATTTGCTTCGTCGTGCCTCTCACACGGCCGACCGTTGACCCGTACCTCGTCTATCAAGTACAGGCTGGCTTTCAGGTGCTTTGGCGCGAAAGGATTGTGGCGAAACCACAGGCCAGTGCCTTTGCCGGCCAGCAGATGGTCACGGAGTGTTTCCGCATGCGCGCGAACCTCAGCCCGATTGCGCTGTTCGATTCCCGCCACTTTCAGTTGAGCGGCCCGGTCGACACGATCCTTCAGAAATGCCAGCTTCGATGCCGTTGCTGCAGCGAGATTTTGCCATGAATGGTGTTTTCCCCGAACAATTTCCTGAATCGCGGTCTTGACCCAATCCTCCGACTCATTCGAAAGTCTGTCGTGAAGCGTCAGAAAATCGCGCAGCGTAATTTCCAACTCGCGGCGCGTCTCAAGTGGAGCAGAGGTAAGAGCGTGAAGGAGAGCACGGCTTTCCGGCGTGGCTGCCACCAATCGGGCGCCAAGTTCGCGCTCTTTCAACACCATCTGGTCGAAGCTAGCGGGATTCGGGATGGAGGCTAACTCTGGAAGAACCCTTCTGAAATTCTCTTCGGGGTCATCGGCGAGATCGCGACAGAGTCGCAGAAGTGAACTCGCCTCATCGTTGGTGAGCGGTGCCTCCTGGATAGGATCGATATCGATCCCCATCCAATCATGCTGGTCGGCGCTAGCGACCAAACGGACCGCCAAAGACTGAGGAGTTCCGCAGTACTCACCAAAATGCAGATCAATAACCTCCATCTCGCCTGCGCGAACCAATTTGAGCTTCGAGTATCCTTCCGCAAGCTCACGTCTCGAATGATCGATGTCCACCAATAGCTCTCGGATACGAGTCTGTTTCTTCGTGCTGTCCCACTGATTCAGTTCGCTCAGAATGCCCTGGACGGATTCCTCCAGTTCACGCAGAGCAACCGTGTCGTCCCCGAGCAACGATACGCACAGGGGTGAAAACTCGGGTGGGAAATATTTCTTCAGTACGCGCAGTGCGCGCGCAGTGTGACTCGTCACCAACAGCCGCTTTCCTGTGGCTAGGAGATGACAAATCAGGTTGGCGATTGTGTGTGACTTGCCAGTTCCCGGCGGCCCCTGTACGAGAACTCCCTGCCGACTGGCGAGGCGCTGCGCAACCTGGCGCTGAGCTTCGTTAGCAGGAAGAGGAAAATACGTTTCGTCTCCTTCGCTACCGCCAGAATCACCCTCCGTGCCCTCGTCGGACGACTGGTGGTCATCGCGGATGCTTACCAGTTTTTCGACTCCAACCGGAATCGTCCCTCCCTGGTTCATCTGCTCCGCGATCTCGGCAAAGACCCGGACCAAATTACGGTCACTACGCTGCCGTACGATCAATGCAGGCGCGAAATTCATGCGCGGTCGAGTCCGGTCGGCTGTGCCGTCTTGCGGTTCGAGAGCCATGTCCATGGTGCTCTCGGGTGAAAGTTGCTGGTAATAGGCGTTCAGGGCAGTTGATAATCCAGGCCCAGCCCAGATCCCATCCCCAATGTCAGAGAGCTCCTGTTGGACGCGATTCTGCACATCGGGCAATGGTCGGTCCTGCGGCTCAAGCATTTCCTGCTCAAGCGACAGACGAGCGCCATCGGGTGGAAGACCGACCGTGATGACCCCTGTCTTCGAATCGAATTCGATGGCCGCCTGACCCACCGCGACGTGACGCTTGATTTCGACCCCGTGCGGTGGACGCCAGGTGAGCAGGCCGATTCCTACAACAACCTCGTAGGCTTCGCCCATGCGCTCCTGGTTCTGGTAAGCGGCAAAGAGCTCGTTGTAGATCGACTGGACGGGTTGCAGCCGCCGCTCTTCAATCGCCCAAGGCCACCAGTGGTTCTCGACGTAGAGTTCCCATTGCCGCAGAATTGCCGGATAGTCTTCCAGCCTTCGAACTACGTTTTCTACTCCTTGGCTGCCACCATCATTTGAAACGAGTTCTTCGACAATGCTGTCCTTGAGTTGGGGAGCGTCCTGGGACGCATCGTCGACGTCGCGGTCGCTTAGCCACGGCGCCAATTGTGGAGGAGGTGTGGGGGGCCGTTTACGGCGGGGGCGTTCTACGCGAAGCCAGTCGTCGTACGCAGCCTCGCGGCCGAGGTCCCAAGCTGCGCAATAGCACTCCTTTTCCCTAGGAATCTCTGCCCACCAGACAACCTGGTCATAGTCGTCGCAGTTCCTCCTGACGTCAGTCCGGAGTTCCGTCAATTCCTTGAGGTACGTGAAAAGCCGAACGGCTTTGTCACGCACCAGAGTGTCGCCGCTGGAGGTGTCTGCCGTGCCGGTGGTCATCGGACGCCCCGTTTTCTTGAACTGTTATGAGCCAACTCCCCTTGCTCCACATGGTTCGCGCGAGCGGTGACTGGCTATGTGTACGAGACCGCACAACGGCGGTAAATGCTTTGATCTTACAGCGGATTCCATGCCTCGGCAAACCCGCGTGCGTTGAAGAGCATGCTCTTTAGGGTCGATAAAAAACAAGTTACATCCCGACTTGCAGCGCTAGTAATCTGAGCCGCTCGACGATACCCATCTGTCTAAAGGAGTTGTGAGGTTCCTGTCACCCAATATGGAACGGTACCTCGATGAATACATCGCGGGCCGAGATGCGTCCTATGATGACGCTGCTCAGCCTCCGATTTTACGGATTCGCCGCGTCTTTGGCGTTTTCATGCGCCAAATACTTCAGTTCCTTGTCTAGCAGTTGCGGGTTGTGGCAGACGTGGAGAGCCCACTTCCCCAACTGACCCCAGTTGTTGACCGCGGTCACCCATCGGCTCGCCGCCGTGTGCTTGGCCTTGTCCTGATCATCTTCGAAGCCCTTGATCTCCAGCACCACCGTCACACAGTTACGCAGGCGTACCAGGAAATCCGGTTCGTACGAGTGGTCGATGTCCATGTACTCGTACGGAATTAGCAGGCCGAGATGGTCGTTCCGCGCATAAAACGCGACGGCGTCGCTCGACTCCAGCCAGAAGCTCGCGCTTGCCTCCCATGATAGGGTGTCCAGCACGACCTGATCGATGTGGCTCTTGGCGGTCGCTTGGCATGGGCGCGTGGTCTTGAAATCCACGTCCGACGTGGTGCCGATGGGCTTGTAGCGATTCAGGATCGGCATGAGCGGTAGCTCACCTTCGGACTCGTCCGGAATAATGCCGTCACGCAGGCGCTCCACCATGCGCTTCACATATTTCTCCAGGCCCAACTCGCACGGATGGGCGCCGTTGAAGTTCACCTTGCGCTGGACGTACTCGTCCACGAACCGGAACACCTGCGGGAACAGTTGGTGGCGGGACTGGAAGCGCAATACGCGTCTCCGGACGTCCGTAGTCGCGCTCGCCTCCACTGTCAACTCGTCCACGACTAATCGAGTGATCTGGAACTCGATGGTCTGGGGGTGCGTGTGAGCGTAGTACTCTTCCCGATCCTGCTGCACGAACTGGAATGGCGCGCTGTGCGTGGCGGGGCTGCCCTCCTGATACCCGACGGTGGGGCGCACGAACGTGGCAGTCGGCTCCCGGTTCGGTTCGATCATCAGCGGGTCCAGTGCGCCAACATCGCAACGGATCAGGTTCTTACGGAGTGCGAATGCATAGCCCTCTACCACCGGAAACCGGATCTCCATTGCCTTGCGCTCTGGAAGCGCCCGCACGTGGTTCTTGGGCTTGTCCTCCGGCGCGGACCCTTTCATGGCGCGTCCCTTGAATGGGATCACGCTGAACGGGATTCCGTACACGTCCACGTACTCTTCCGTGAGCAGGCCGGTCTTCGGATCGGGCACATAGTCCATCCTGCGAAGGCCACGGCCCACCACCTGCTCGCACAACAACTGGCTGCCGAACGCGCGCACGCCCAAGACCTCCGTCACATTGTTCGCGTCCCAACCCTCGGTGAGCATCGAGACGGACACCACGCAGCGCACGTGCTCGCCTGGCTGCCCGCGCTTCCCGACAGTGGCCACAACCTGCCGCAGTTCCTCGGCGGCATCCTGCTTCTTCTTGTTCGGGTTGTCGCTCTCTGCATCTGCCAGCAACTTCGTATCGATGCGGATGGTGCGCTTCTCGGTCGAGGTGTTAGAAAAAAGCTCCGGAAAGATTGCGCCCCGCCCGTAGGTCACGTGCTTCTTACGCTTTGCGACCTTCGACTTCTTCGGCGCACTGTTTCCATTACCGTCTCCGTTGCCGTTCTCTTCTTCCGCTAGTACCTCCGCTACCTCTGCTTCGGTGACCACATCCTCCTCGATCTCGCCAGAGATCTTGCGGTAGAACACCGCCGCCACGTCCGTATCGTTGCAGACGATGATCATCACCGGCGGCACCCGCTCCTGTCCGGGTTTCGCCGCCTGAATCTGCTCGTAGCGCTCCTTCCACTGCGAGGCGATTTGCTGGAGCGCGCCTTCGGCTTCCCGATACACGACGTCGGGTTTTGGCCTGCCTCCCTTCCCTGGCAGCCGCTCGGCAGGCTCGAGGTTCTCGTTGATGGCCTTCCAAAGCTTGAAGTACTTGGGGTCTGGACGGCCCGTCGTGTCCAGCACAGGCAGTCGGGGGATTTTCACGATGCCCGATTCGATGGCGTCCACGAGTCCGAAGTCGGTGACGATCCACGGGAATGGTCGGCCCTCCGGATAACCCGATCCCTTGATGTAGAACGGGGTCGCGGACAGATCTACGCAGACCGAGATGCCCGCATGCTTCGCCGGGTTCGGCGTACAGTTATTGATGCGATCCAGCCCATCCAACCAGATGCGCGCTTCCTCGCGTTCCTCGTCGACTTCGCGTTTCTCCTCGCCGGTCAGATCCTCCGGTTCCGGAGCGGGGCGCCAGCAATGGTGGCCCTCGTCGTTCATCACCATGATCGGAAGCCGGTCGTAAAGGTCTTCGAGCACGCGGCGCGCGAAGGTGTCCGGTGTCTCCGGCCCCTTGTTCACCACGGCGTAAGCCTTGCCGCCCTCCACGTGCTCGGATTCAGGCGCGAACCGATGCCAGTTTGTCACCAGCACCTTGCCAGCCTGAAGGAGCGGGCGGTACTTCACCGGAACGATGTCGAATTGCTCGTAGTAATTGTCCGGGCGCTCCGGCCGCAGTACCTGCAACCTTTCCTTCACAGTAAGGTTCGGGCAGCAGATCAGCACTCCGTTAGGGAAGAACGCGCTCGCCTCGTTCTGGCCGCGATTACAGAAGGCCCACGCGATCAACATGGACATGACTACGGTCTTTCCGCTCCCAGTCGCCATCTTCGCCGCCATACGCTGGAGCGGAACGATGCCGTCCTCTGGGGAGGGATCGATCAGGCGCGGGAAAAACTCCTGGCCAGCGAAACTGAAGGATGGTCGCCCCGCCGCGAGCAGCAGAGCCAGGTCGCTGTCGCTCAGGGAGGGCTTGAACGGCAGGCGCTTCGTTTTCCAGATTCGGAACTCGAACAGATACAGGATTGTCTCAACCGCCTCCCGTTGGCAGAAGAACAAACGGCGCGTCCGATCCGCACGCGCCCAGTGTTGCAGGAGATCGCGCGTGACCTTCGGCCAGGCGCCGTAATCGCGCTCCCGCAACCTACGAACGTCATCCCGCAGCAGATTTACCAGCGGCAGATCGTCACGCTCTTCCTCCGCCAGCAGGCTCAACTGCGCGCTGCCGGTGCGCTCGGTCTTGTACCAATAGCTTGCGGGGCGGCGCTTTCCGGCATGGCTGGCCGCTCCCGTGTCCTTGGCGTAGATCCAGTGGTCCTGCGGTTCGTCGTAGGGGTTACAGATGATCGGGTTTTCTACTGGCTGGACCGGCAGCTGTTCCTGCCCCGCCGAAACACCATTCGCGTTCCTCCGGGCCATACTACTTACCCTCGGGAACGAGCGGGTGGACCCTCATCACTTCGTTGCCGCGAGGATCGATGACCTTCACGGCGGCGCACTTGTGCTTGCCCACCGGGAAAGGTAAGGACACGGTTCCGGAAAGGGCTTCGAACCGATCCGGATCGACTACGCCGTCCAGCGCCTTGCTCAGCTTCTCCCAGGCGCTCCGGTCGGGGAAAAACGCCTGTGTGATGCAGAACGTCCGTCCGTCATAATCGCCGTCCACGAACCACGCCGCGACTTTCGTTGCGCCGGTGTCCACGATAGCGTTCGTCACCGGGTCATAGATATCGACGCCCTCCATCTTCAGGCGGTACATCCCCTCACCGTCCGGACCATCGAGGGCGGTGCGTGGCCGTCCGAACACCGTGAACAATTGGCTGCCTGGCTGCTCCTTCAGCAGGCCGTTCATGCCGGGGTTCACATCGGGACGGATGTGGGCGAGGTGCATACGAAGGCGTGGGTGGCCTTCGTCGATCACCGCCTGCGCGGGACCGTCGAAACTGAACCCGGCGAAGACCAGATCCTCATACCGGCGCGCGGCCGGCCGGATCACCTCTTCGATCATCTTCGCTGTGATCGGACCGTACTGCGGCCCGAACACGACGCCGACCGTAGCATCGCCGTTCGGGTCGTCATCCGTCTCACGCATGTTGACCCATCGACCTTCCCCGTGGATGCCGGCCGAACTCCCGCTGGCATAGATCGGGTCGAGGCGCGTGAACTTCATATGCTTGTTGTCGGGGAAGCGTACGCCATCCATCTTGACCAAGTCCACCATCTTCGCAAGGTACGCCTCGACGTTTTGCGCCGACTCGCCAATCTGCACTTCACGGACGACGAACGTCTCTCCCAGCTCCTCTGGTTCGCCTGCGAAATGGCCAGTATTGACCTCGATTGCATCGCCCAACGACATTTCTGGTGGCTGGACCGCTTCGACCGTAAACGGCCCACTGACGCGCGTGATCTTGCGGTCCACTTCGGGCCGGTCCACCAGTTCTTCCTGCTCGGCATTCGCGGCGATGCAGGCATTGACCTCGTCCATCTTGGCGCGCCAAGCGCCGCGGTACTCTTCTATTGCCTTCTTCAGATCGGCGGGGTAATCCGGATCGGTGTCGACGGGGACCTCCCAGTGCTGCCAGCCTTCGCCCTTCGGTGGCAGTTCCCAGCGTCGGTGGTCGGCATCCGAGATTGACTTCTTGCCTTCCTGCTTCTGCTTCAGTGCAAGTTTGGTGCGCAGGTCGCTCCGCAGTCTATCGGAGACAGGCCTCAATGTGGCGTTGGCGGCAGCGAGTCTCGCGTCGAGAATAGGTTCATGCTTGGCGAAGATCGGATCAACGTTGTGGTTTTGTGCTATGGTCCGGAGCATTATATGCGGTACTGTCTTGGAGCGCAGTCCGAACGCGACTCCCTTGGATTCATCCCCCAGTCGGTAGTACTCGTACCGGGCTGTCAGCAATCTCTGACGCGCCAGGGCCACCGAAACCCGGCTTGTATCAATTGTGATCCAGCGCCGCCCCCATTCCTCTGCAATGAAGGCTGTCGTTCCGCTGCCACAGGTCGGGTCGAGCACCAGGTCGCCTGGATCTGTCGTCATCAGAATGCAACGTTCAATTACCTTTGTGTTTGTCTGGACGACGTAGATCTTCGGATCGGTGAAAGCACCGGTCTGTGTATCGTTCCAAACTTCGGTAAGCGGGGTAAGTGGAAAATCATCGAGGAACCGGACATAGGTGAGCGAGTTAGGCGAGGGCGCCGCTAGCCGTTCAGCCTTCGCGAGCCGTGCCATCCCTTCGGGATTCGTCTTCCAGAATCCGCGGCCAGGTCGAAACGTTTGGCCTTGGAACTGAACTGGATAATCTGAGTTCGTGCCGCCACTCTGAGAGGTCAGGTTATCGTGACGGTAGATTCGTGCACTGTCGGGTAGTTTTCCAGGGTCGTCGCGTTCCTGTGAAGTCAATACATGACGGGCGCCGTTAGCAAACATTGCTCGCGTAAAGCGCCCGCCTATATCGTCCTCGAAACCGCGGGGCCTGAACAGCGTTCGGAACTTTAGTCTTGCCTTCTCCCGCGCGTACCAGAGGAGATAATTTGCACTCGGTCCAAGATGCTGCCCACCGAGGCTGGATGTTGTTCGAAACGTGATCTGACCCGCAAAATTGTCGCGGCCAAAAACTTCATCGAGGAGCGCATGGACCCGGTGGATGTTCTCATCGCTGATCTGCATGAAGATGCTGCCCGTGTCGGCCAGAAGCTCTTTCGCAACGATCAGTCGATCACGGAGGTAGCTTAGGTATGAGTGGACGCCGAGCTTCCATGTATCTCGGTACGCCTTCACCATCTCCGGCTCGCGCGTCAGATCGGTCTCTTTGTCCTTTACATCCCGATTGCGGATCTCCGGCTGGAAGTTGCTGGCGAACTTGATCCCGTACGGCGGATCGATGTAGATCATCTGTACCTTGCCCGCGAGATCCTCTCGTCGCGCCAGCGATGACATGACCTGGAGGCTGTCCCCCAGGATCAGCCGGTTGGACCAGTCCACGTCGTGTTTGTAGAACTGTACGGCCTCGTTGTACTCCTGTTCCGGGTCTGCGAATAGTGAGCGGTTGACGTCCTCACGGGCCGCTACCTTCAGGATGGCCTGCGCACTCACGCGCTCGTGGATATGCAGCGCGACCGGATCGACGGCGAACGAGCGCGCCTCCCCCTTTCCCGCCCATTCCAGCCACGGTTCGTGTATGCGCAGTGCCTCAGCGAGCGCCCACGCTTCGGCCTCCGTCAACTTCCGCTGCCTGGCGGTCGCCAGCAACTCCGGCAACTCGTCTGCGCGACCGGTCTGATCAAATCGCAGCTCCGGCGGTCGGCGGGGACTGTACGCGTACTCGGCCTTCGGCACCAGTGGTACGTGCCCTTCGGCCGCGATCTTGGCCGGCGGATTGTTCTTGCGGGTTGCTTCGGGGAACCTGTAATCGGTCACCTTGTCGAGACCGCTGTTGGACGCAGCGGCCTTCGCCTTCTTCTTGTTCGCCATGATGTTCAGGACAACCCACCAATCTTATCTTTAAATGGCGCGCAGAGGCACTCATATCGAAACGGAATAACGTGTCGGATTGGGAGAAATGTTGGCTTACGGGGCCGGCGGCATCGGAAGGCGTCACAGCGAATTCGGAACAGCCGCCTCACCCTGCATCGACCGCAGTCGTGAGGCGTATACTGCTTGCTTAGAATGACGAATGCAGACCCGCCAAGGATTAACTACTCGCAGATTCTTGCTGCAGCACCATCTCACGACTATGCGGGGTTGCACGAGTTTCTCTTTGCGGAACTGCCGTACGTGTGGCTGGACGATTACATAGCGATGCTACCGCATCAGCACAACGTCCACCGTATAACCGTAGAAAGCTTCGAGTATCTCTGGGATATGAGCGGTGAACTCGTACAGCAAGGTATCGTGCCAGCGTCCGCCGCAGTCGACGACCGTCTCATCGCCGCGCACGGGTTGTCCCGGCCTGCCGCGGAAGCGCGCCAGGACTCCCGCTTGCGCGGTCGGACCCTGGGCGCCGTTAATGTCGTCGACCCGTCAGAGCGGCAAGCTTATGATCGCGGACACGCAATCGGCCATGCGCTCGGTGGTGTGCTTGACCTGAACATAATTCCCCAAACGCGCGCCGTGAATCGCGGTGGCCTCTGGCGTCAGATGGAGCGCTACTGCCAGGAGCATCCCGGAACGTACTTTTTCTGCCGTCCCATCTATACTGGCCTCTCCTCACACCCGACAGAGATCGAGTTCGGCGTCCTCCGCTCCGACGGGTCGCTCTGGGCGCACACCTTCAAGAACTATGGGACGATCGAGGAGCTTGAAACCTTCGAACGCCTGTACCGGGAGAAGATCGCCAGCCCGGAGAAGACCAGCAAGAATGCCGACTAGGCGAGCGACCAAGCACCACCTTCTATTCCACACGGGTCCCGCGGGCGGCCGACACTTGGGAACCCGTCACACGCGCGCCACCGAGCCGCCTTCCGGCGACCGGTCTGATTCGAGCAAGCGCCCACTGCGACCTCATATATTGGCATTCTTATTCCAAATAAACCGGTTCTCAAATTCTTTATAGCGATGCTGGACTCGTTCGAATCCAAGAAAGAAGCAGCCTGTGAGACTTGTCCTCCGGCGGTTCCATGAGCCATAAGCCGGTACCAAAGGGAGAATAAACCCGATTGGCGACTGTCCTCAGTTGGCATCCGGCAAATGGCAGGCCGGCAGAACGTCCTTGTAGGGAGTTTCCGCATCTTGCAGCACCGAAACCACGCGGTGGTTTACGCTGATTTACGCTCATTAACCTACCCAAAGAATCCCCCAAAGAAGAATCGGACGGAAAGAGTTGTTTTTTTGTTTCGCCAATGGCTGTTATACGGCATATGATGATATTAAGATGTCAAATCTGCTGAATTGTTTCTGAACTTCGTTATCGAGTTTGACCTCCTAAAGCGTATTGCCGACTGCGCGCTACAAGCATCGATTTCCCACACGGGCGGCTGCTATTAAGGGCTGCTGGAATGCGCGTTGAGCAGAAGCCGGCACCGGAGCGGGAATAGTGGCGCAAAGCGATAATTCCCAGCACGAGGAAGGATCGGCCCCTCCAGTGACCTCCGGCGCCTCGGGGCTGGACCTTCAGGCATGCGCTAAAGCGATTCGCGGTGCCGTACGTTCGCTCGTGGCAACGGGCGCCGATGTCCCATTGACGCTGCGGCTATCCGACTATCGGGCTTGTCTTGATGCAAACGAACTTCGGGCCATGGGCATCGGCGCTTCAGACTCCGTTATGGAGCTGCTCTGTCGTATGCCACATATTGCTGCTGCCTGGGTGACAGTTCTCATACGAACGACTTTGGAATCGCTGGGGATCGAAAACGCCACCTCGGAAATAGACCACGAAACTGAAGCGCTCATCTGCCGGATCGCGGCGGACATAATCATATCGGCCACCGGCGTCCAAGAACAGCAGCAAGCTGTGGGGATCGTTCACGCTGGCTTAAAGCTAAGCGGGGACTGGTGGGCCAGATATGTCAAGGTAAGCCAGTTGGCGTCGGAGAAAATCGAGGGCCAGCGGTGGGTTGTTGATGGCGTCTATGATCGGACAATCCCAGGTCCCAGAGAGCGCTTGATATGGATCGAAGAGTGGGGCATTGATCTCCTAATCCGTGGCCTAAGCGGCGAACAGCGCCACAAGATTATCGAGCTGAAGCGCGGCAGCGAAGCGGACGCGGAGATCCAGCACCGCATCGTGTTCCTCGGTACCTACGATCCTGTCAACCGGGAGCCTTATTGGCAAAAACGTGGCGGGTTCGAGGCAGTTAAAGAGTTGGATTGGCGCTTTGTCGGCATGCTCGCTGATCATGTATTCTCCCTTTCGGGTTTCGGCGCAGAGTCTGAAGTCGATTTTCGGCGCGGGCCAACCGATCGTAAGGATATAGGCGCACTGCTCGATCTCACCCTCGTGAGCCGACACGCTACTTCTGGCACCCACGAACTCCTCAAGGATATCGCCAGTCACTTCATTCATGAGCACCAATGGGGCGAGACTGGCTGGCGGACATGGGAAGGTGACGGCCGCCCGGACGCCTCGCTATACGGATACCTTGGCAAGGCCCTGAAGCTAAAACTGTTGGACTGGCAGACGAAGGGCATACTGGAGGGCGATGATGCATCCCTGCGAGAGTGGCTCGTCCTTCCAGGTAAGCCAGAGATGCTGGATTATCTCCGCGAGAGAAAACGCCCACGCGGAAGCGGGAAGCCCACAATGGTCGCCTATGAGGGCGGAAGCGCGGATGATGCCGAAGGCAGTTTCGAATGGAATTTGGAGGACACTCATGACTCCCAGGGTGTGCCTAGGGAACTGACAGGTTCACCGCAGTTCACTCAGATCGAAACCGAGGACTTTCAAGCAACGCGATTTCGAGAAATTGAGCGGACGGAGGGCACAGCAGCACTGGTATCGGGTGAACCGGGAACAGAGGGTGAACCGGGAACAGAGATCGATGATTCGCTCCTGCTCGATCCTGAGGCGACGAAGTGGATGGGTGGGGCAATATCGGAGTGTTTCGAAGAGCTGATCATGGTAGAACACGATGTCGAGCGTGCATTTGAAGCGACCTATGATCTTGATGGGCGCAGTTCCTCTCCGCCACTACCGCACCCAGCCGATTCGGACGATCCCATCCTTGGCTGCGAGCGACGCAGTTGGTCGTATTCCACTGAGGGCGGAATAAAATGCGCACTGCCAAACCACTCAGCGTTACGTTCGCTCGCCTGGTCGGGGCTGACCACCGTTTTGAGCGGTACCGCGAAGCGCGATCATGCTGTGTATTGCGCTCGGCATTTTTGGGGGCTTGACCGGTGCGATATTGCTTCTTCTTGCGGCATTCCCGAGCGCGGGGCACATGCTGCTTGGCGTCAAGTGGAGTTAGACCGAAAGGGCGCGAGCATTTGTGATTGGTTGATCAGACAGGGATACGGCAGGCGGGCGGGACTCACCCTCCCGATAGCTGTCATACGCAGGCTCCTGGCTCGATCCGGCAGTGCGCGCGTCTCGGGATCAACACCCAACGAGGAAGGCAAGTTGGTCCTGGCTCGCACTCTGCTTGGCAATGCCATTGAGCACCTCCAGAAAGAATGCCTGCATGTGCTTACCCGTCCGGGGAGCCACCCAGTCCCGATCACGAAGAATCCGGCCGATTTCTGGGATGACTACCGACGTGGAAGTGTAAATGATGTATTCACCTGTCGGATGTCATCGCCGGAATAAAACAAGCGCAGTTTCGCCGGTTTTGAAGTTGGAAGTGAGGCCTACGGCGAGGACGCGGTACCCACTCTATAACAGTTTCTAAATCCTGCTCTGGGCC
>Ga0335081_10008352_pt1 | contig 16590 bp, 13 predicted proteins | sample Lox_Sample_35_FD_206713 | JGI IMG/M metagenome (GOLD analysis project Ga0335081, IMG submission 206713) | Soil microbial communities from Loxahatchee National Wildlife Refuge, Florida, United States - Lox_Sample_3.5 | ecosystem: Environmental > Terrestrial > Soil > Wetlands | place: USA... | reverse complement strand
ATGCCGTTGTTGAACACGATCGTGAGGATGGCGATGCGGTTGCGCGCGGCGGTCTCGATGTCGAGGCCGGTCATGCCGAACGATGAATCGCCCATCAGGTTGATGCAGGTCTTGTCCGGCGCCGCGAGCTTGGCGCCCATGATGATGCCGAGCCCGTAGCCGAGCTGGGTCGACTTGCCCCAGCCCATGTAGGAATGCGGCGCCGTCGTCTCCCAGAACGGGATGAGCTGCTCGCGCGGGCTGCCCGAGTCGTGCGTGATGATGGTGCGGTCGCGCTCGACGGTGCGCATCAGGTCGCGGATGACGCGATACTGGTTGAGCGGCATCTCGTCCGAGTCGAGGTATTTTGCCCATTCGGCGAGCCACGCCCGCTTGCCGGCGGCAACCTCCTGCTTGAGCGCATCGCGCGCATGCGCGTCGCCGTTGCCGCGTTGCCGCCCGACCTCGGCGATCAGCGCGTCGAGCACCAGCGCGGCATCGCCGATCAGGGCGAGGTCGGCGCGGTAGTCCTTGTTGACGTCGCCCGGGTCGTTGGTCGAATGGATGATCGTCTTGCCCGGGGGCACCGCCGGCCCGAAATTCGTCTTGGTGAGGCTCGAGCCGATCGCGAGCACGAGGTCGGCGCCGTTGAGGAACGCGGCGAACATTTTTGAGCTCGATCGCGTCGCGGCGCCGAGCGCGAGCGGGTGGCTCTCGGGGATCGCGCTCTTGCCCGGGTTGGTGGCGACGACCGGCGCGGGCAGAAGCTCGGCGAGCGCGACGAGCCGCTCGCTTGCGTCCGCATAGTGCACGCCCTGGCCGGCCCACAGCACCGGATGCTTGGCGGCGAGCAGCATGCGCGCCGCTTGCTTGACGGCATCCGGATCGGACGCGGTGCGCGCCATCGGCACCGGCGTGTAGTCCAGCTTGCCCTCGAACGTCGCCTCGAACACCGGGTTCGGCACCTCGACCAGCACCGGCCCCGGCTTGCCGCTGCGCATCGCCTGAAACGCGCGGCGCATCAGGTCGGGCAGCTCCTGCACCGAGGAGGCGAGCGCGGACCACTTGGTCACCGGCGCAAACACGTCGGCGGCGCGGAACGTCGGGCGGATATAGGTGCGCTCCGTCCCGGAGGCCGCCGGAATGACGAGCAGCGGGACGTTCTCGGAAAAAGCCTGCGCGACGCCCGGAAACGCGTTCTCGATCCCGGGCCCGTTCTGCGCCGCGAATACGCCGTTCTGCCGGCCGCGCCGGATTCGGGAGAATCCATCCGCCATGCCGACGCCGACCCGCTCCTGCCGGCATAGGATCGGCCGGATGTCGATCGCCGCGCAGGCCTCGATCAGCGGATTGCGCGGATAGCAGGCGAGGAAGCTCGTCCCCTCGCGCTTGAGGATGTCGGCAATGACGTCGGCGCCGTTCATGGATTCCTCCCTCGGCTTGGTGCGGCGGCGGCTCGCCGTCACTGATCCTGCTGCAGCCCGAACTCCTGGATCGTGCCCTCGACCTCGGCGCGCGTCTGCTGGATCACCTGGCGCAGCGCGTCCGGCGTGGACGACGCCGGGATCGAGCCGGCCTTGTCGGTCATCGCGTGATAATCCGGCGAGGCGACGATCGTCGCGATGTGACGGTTGAGGAGCGCGATCACGTCGGGCGGCGTGCCGGCGCCGGCGCAGATGCCGAGCCAGCCGAAGCGCACGAAGTCGACGCCCTGCTCGCGCAGCGTTGCCACCTCCGGTGCGGCGGCGATCCGCTCCGGGCTCGACACGCCGAGGATTTTCAGCTGCCCGGAATGCGCATAGGGGATGAGCGAGCCCATCGGCGTGACCAAGAGCTGGATGCGGCCCGGGATGAGATCCTGCACGGCGGGCGCGCCGCCGCGGTAGGGGACGCGGTTCATCGCGATGCCGGTGAGGCGCTCGAGCTGGCGGGCAAAGATCTCCTGCGCCGACGCGGCGCCGATCGTCCCGTAGCTGATCTCGCCGGGATGCGCCTTGGCGTAGCGCACGAATGAACCGAGGTCGGTCGCCGGCACCGCATTGGAGAGCGCAAAGCCGTAGTAGTATTTCGAGATCAGCGAGATCGGCGCGAGATCGGCGAGCGCGAATCCCGGATTGCGATAGACCGCGGTGTTGATCGACTCGAAATGGGTGCACAGCAGCAGCGTGTAGCCGTCGCGCGGCCCGCTCAGCGCATCGCGCGTCGCGATCATCCCGGCGGCGCCGGGCTTGCTCTCGACGATCACGCGCTGGCCGAGCAGGGTGCCGAGCTTGTCGGCGACGAAACGCGCCGGGATGTCGGTCGGGCCGCCCGCCGCGAACCCGACGACGAGGCGGATGGGTTTGGTGGGGTAGGCGTCCTGCGCCGGAGCCGGAGTGGCAATGAACGCCATCGCCGCGGCGAGCCACAATGCGCGCTGCCTGCGCCCCTTCTCCCCCTTCTTTAGGGGGAGAAGGTCGGGATGAGGGGATCTCACCGCGAACACCGACTTCGCGGTGCCGCCCCACACCCCGACCCACTCCCCGCAACGAGCGGGGAGAGGGAGCGCGACGTCCGTGCTCACCTTACTTGCGATGGGAGGAGGGCGCTCAGAGTTCGTTGCGTCATTGTCCATCAGGCTCATCGGATCGCCTCACCCCCACAATGCCTTGCTTGCCACCCGCGCGCCTTCGGCGAGGCTTGCGAACTTGGCCCACACGATCTCCGGCTCGATCTCGGGCCGCTCGTTCGGCGCGAGCGTCGACGCAAAGCCGCAGTCGGAGCTCGCCATCACGCGCTCGCGGCCGACGATTTTTGCCAGCCGCACGATCCGCTCGGCGACGAGCTCCGGATGCTCGACGATCACCGACGCATGGGTGATGCAGCCGGGCATCAGCACCTTGCCGTCCGGCAGCTTGACGCTCTCCCACACCCGCCATTCGTGCTCATGACGCGGGTTCGCCATCTCGAACGAATAGTAGCCGGCCCGGATGGTCACGATCAGGTCGGCGAGATGCTTGAGCTCGAGGTCGCTGGTGCGCGGCCCCATGTTGATGCCGTAGCAGGTGTGGTGGCGCACCCGCTCGGGCGGCAGGTCGCGCAGCGCATGGTTCAGCGCCTCGATCCGCCGGGCCGCCCAGGCGCGCGCATCGTCCACCGTCTGGTCGGGAAAAAGCATGTAGTGCATGGCGAGCCGCGGATCGTCGACCTGCAGCATGAATCCCGCCGCGACGATCGCCCGATATTCCTCGCGCAGCGCCTCGGCGACCGCGAAGACGTGCTCCTCGTCGCTCTTGTAGTAGCGGTTCTCCATCAGGCCGACGCAGCTCGACGGCGACACCGACGGCACGAAGGCGTCGACGTGGCGGGCGCCGCCGAGCGCCGCCTTGAGGTTGGCGAGGTCGGCCGCGAGCGCTTTTTCGCCGGTGTAGCGGATCGGTCCCGTGCAGGCGTAGCGCGTCGGCTGGGTGCCGGAATGCGCGCCGTCGCGGTAGAAGGTCGGAAACGCCTTGGTCTCGCGCGTCGTCCGATGTCCCGAGGTTGGCGTGATCGGTTCCATGCCGGCGAGCCGGTCGGTCACGTAGTACTGGAAGCTGATCTTGGAGAATTCCCCGTCGCTGACGACGTCGATGCCGAGCTCGCCCTGCCGCTTGACGATGTCGCGCACCGATGCACGCAACTCGTCGGAAAACGCCGCCGCGTCGTAGGGCTGCCCCGTCATGCGCGCGAACAGCTTCGCCGAGAGCGAGGTCGGGCGCGGCAGGCTGCCCACGTGGGTGGTGACGATGCGGCGCTGCCGCGCTTCGATCAATGTCATCAGGCACTCACTGCTTGGGAATGTTGGCGTCCGCGACCACCTGCGTGAACTTGGCGATCTCGCGCCGGTAGTAGGCGGAAAAATCCTCCGGCGTGCTGCCGACGCCTTCGTACGCCATGGTGGCGAGCCTCGCCTGCACGTCGGGCATGGCGAGGATTTTCGCCACCTCGTCCTGGATGCGCGCGACGATCGGCGCCGGAGTGTTCGCCGGCATGAACCAGCCCTGCCAGCTCGTCGACGCAAAGCCCGGCACGCCGGCCTCGGCGACCGTCGGCACGTCCGGCACCGTCGGCGAACGCTTGGCCCCGGTGATGGCGAGCGCGCGGATGCGGCCGTCCTGGATCAGCGGCACCGCGGTTGCGAGCGGCACCACCGCGACCTCGACCTCGCCGGCGATCAGGGCGGTGTTGATCTGTCCGTCGCTGCGGAACGGCACCGCGACGATGTCGATGCCGGTCGCGTGCTTGAGCATCTCCATGGTCAGATGCAGCGGATTGCCGACGCCGCTCGAGCCGTAGTTGAGCTTGCCCGGATTGGCCTTCGCCTGGGCGATCAGTTGGCCGACCGATGCAATCCCGGACTTGACGCTCGCCACCAGGATCAGGTTGGAGGCGACCACCTGCGTGACCGGCGCGAAGTCGTTGACGGCGTCGAACGGCAGGCTCGCATAGAGCGCCGGCGCGATCGCGGCGCCGTTGGTGTTCTGCAGGATGGTGTAGCCGTCGGGCGCCGCCTTGGCGACGTCGGCGGCCGCGATCGTCCCGCCGGCGCCGGAGCGGTTCTCGACGATGACCGGTTGCCCGACCTGCTCGGCGAGCTTGGCCGCAAGGAGCCGCGCCAGCACGTCGACCGCGCCGCCCGCCGCGAACGGCACGATCAGCTTGATCGGCCGGGTTGGATAGCTCTCGGCATGGGCGGCGGACGCCACCGCCGCCAGAACGAACGCGAGCGCGATCCCGAGGCGTCGAACGACAGGCATTTCCCACCGGAGGTTTTTTCTGTCACCCGAAGGCTAGCGCGGACGCCGGCGCGAATCAAAGCGCGGCTGCCGCCAAGACGGGAGGCGGCATTTTGGGCGCTGTCCCGAAACCGGGCGCATGGGCTAGAGTGGGCACACGGAATGGAGGCATGCCATGCTTGAGCTGCGCCCGAGCTGCGAATGCTGCGACAAGGACCTGCCGCCGTCGGCCGCCGACGCGATGATCTGCACCTTCGAGTGCACGTTCTGCCGCGATTGCGTCGAGCGGCGGCTCGGCGGCATCTGCCCCAACTGCGGCGGAAATTTTGTGCCGCGTCCGCTGCGGCCGGCCGCCAAGCTCGTCAACAATCCGCCGTCGAGCCGACGGGTGTTCAATCCGCAAGGTTGCGGCCGGGCCCCGGCTTAGTTTGGCGCATGGTCTTGTCGGCGAACCGGCGTCCACCCCGATCGAGTCGGGGGCAGGCTTTCGCCGGGACATGCGCTGGCTCACGACCGGGTGCCGCTCGCGGGCTTGCTCTCCTCTTCGGCGAGCAGCTTTGCGATCGCGCGGTACTGGGTTTCGTCGAGCGCACCCGATTCCAGCAGTTAGCGATAGTGCGCGATGTTCTGGCGGCGGATGAAGGACTCGGTCTGCTCGCGGCGCAGCGGCACCGCATCGGGCTCGCGCAGGCGCGCGAGCTCGGCCAGGCGCTGCTCGGCGCTTGCCGCCGCGCTGATCGCGCCGGCATGCATGCGGCCCATCTCGACCACCAGGGTGGCGAGCAGGAAGCTCGCCGCGATCAGGCCGAAGATGCGTCCCGCATAGAAGCCGAGATCGAAACGGTTGGCGCCGAGGACGGCCGCCAAGGCGATGTCGAACAGCCAGATCCACATCACCAGCATCAGCCACAGGTCGACGACGCGCTGCTCGCGATGCCAGAGAGTCGCCATCGCGGCGAGCGTCAGCAGCCAGACCGCGGGGCTGATACCCTTGCGCACCAGCAACGAATAGTCGCCCTTCTGGATCACGACGGGCAGCCAATCGTGTCCCACCGTCGCCGCGAGCGTGAGCGCGACCACGAGCAACACGACGGCGATTGCGGCGGCGATGATCGCCGGGCCGACGCCGCGGACCTTATCGGCGTCCTGCCGCCGCAGGAACGCGTAGGCCATGACGAACAGCGGAAACCCGCCATGCCAAAAAACGTAGAGCCATGCCGTCGTCTGCTCCTTGGCGCCGAGCAGGCCGGTCGGCGCGAAGGCATCCGGGAAGGTCAGCGCGTGCGGAATGATGATGAGCGCATCGAACAGATAGCCGGCGGCGAGCACCAGCACCCCGAGCGAGCGCAGCCGAGCGAACTGGTCGAACAACAGGACCGCGGTGACGAGATCGATGAAGAACAGCGCCGCCTCGTACGAGGGAATGAAGGCCGGCAAGCGTACGAGCGGCACGCGCACGAAGGGTACGACGGCGAGGAATGCGGCAAGCGAGGCGATCGCGATCACGAGCGCCGCCCGCCGCTCGATGCGGGTGGCGGACGCCGTCGCAAGGAAGACGCCGCGTTGCTCGCCGGTGCCCTGGTCAGTCATCGCCAGCAGATCGTCCTGCCGCGAGGCCGATGCGCCGATCGCCTGCGCGGCGCGTCCGCGCGGCTGTCGCATCAGCTGCCGAGCGGCGGCTGACATCGTATCGGCGCATCGCGGTCCCCCACGGTCGATGCCTGATTCGATCGTAGCACGTCGTGGGGGCCGAATGGGACAGCCTTGCGGGATGTCGACAGGCCTGGCCCGTTCACCGCGCCCTCCACGCCGCCGGCTCGATCGCGTCGATCAGCACGAAGGCGATCCGGCAATTGGCGCCCGAATTGTTGACCCAGGCATGGTTGGTACCCTGCTGCACCAAGACGTCGCCGGCTTTGAGGTGCACCTCGGAGTCGTCGAGCAGCATGTCGATCTCGCCTTCGAGGATGATCGCATAGTCGACGCTGCGCGTGCGATGCGTGAACGGGTGGCGCGTGCCCGCGCCGGAAGCATGGCCGGTCAGCCCCATCTCGCGATGAATTGCCGACTGGTCGAGCTTGGCGGCGGCTTCGGCCGTGATGGGCGGAAAATCGACCACCCGGAAGAACGATCCCGACGGGGGCGGCGGCACGCCGGTTTCGCGCGCGGCGCGGTCGGCCACGCCGGACATGTCGGCCGGAGTCTCGTCGGTCGCCCACAGCAGCGTCGCTGCAATTCCGGCATTGCGCACCTTCTGGTTCGGCGCCGCGCCGTCCATCAGCACGACCGCCTTGCCGCCCGCGTCGTGGCCGGTCACCACGCGCCTGACTGATTTTGCCATGTTCTTTTCCCGCTCCTGCTCTGACCCACGTCACTCTTCCAATGCGCCCCCGCGAGACGATATGAAGCGCAGGTTTGCGGCTGTGGAAAGCAGGAAATTCGAGGGCTCGATGGCAGATACACAGGTTCTCATCGTCGGGGCGGGGCCGGTGGGGTTGACGCTCGCGGTCGATCTCGGCAAGCGCGGCATCCGCTGCACCCTGATCGAGCAGAAGGAGGCGCCGGCCTTTCTGCCGAAGATGGAGCGCTGCAACGCCCGCACCATGGAGCTCTACCGCCGCATGGGCATCGTCGAGCGCGTGCGCGACGCCGGGCTGCCGCGCGACTGCCCGATGGACGTGTTCATCGTGCTCTCGCTGGTCGAGCCGCCGCTGTGGCGCCTGCCGTTCCCCTCGGTGGCCGAGGCGAAAGCGGAGATCGCCGCCTCGACCGACGCGTCGCTGCCGCTCGAGCCGTATCAGCTCATCTCGCAGTACACGCTCGAGCCGCTGCTCAAGTCGATCGCCGAGGAGCTGCCTTCGGTTGCGGTGCGCTACGGCCACGCGCTCACCGCGTTCACCGACACCGGCGACCGGGTGACCGGCCATATCACGCGCAGCGACGGCACCACGCTCGACATCACGGCCGACTACCTGGTCGGCTGCGACGGTGGATCGAGCGGCGTGCGCCGCCAGCTCGACATCAAGCTCGCGGGCGACGCCAACCTGCAGCAATTCCGCCAGGCGCTCTACCGCATCGACGATCTCTACGAGCGCATCCCGATCGGCAAGGGGCGGCACTATCACGTGGCGGACGCCCATTCGAGCTTCCTGATCACCCAGGATTCGACCCGGCATTTCACCCTGCATGCGGTGCTCGACAGCGACGAGGCGATGGACGCGAAGCTCGAGCAGGTGATCGCGATGCCGATCGCCTACGAGCGGCTTTCATGTGCGCCATGGCGGCAGAACCTGCTGATCGCCGACTCGTACGGGTGCGGCCGCGTGTTTCTCGCCGGCGACGCCGTCCATCTCGTCATCCCGACCGGCGGGCTCGGCATGAACACCGGGGTCGGCGACGCGGTCGATCTCGGCTGGAAGCTCGCCGCAACGCTGAGAGGTTTTGGCGGGCCGAACCTGCTCCGTTCCTACGAGATCGAGCGCCGCCAGGTCGGCGAGCGCAACGTCGCCGCCTCGCGCTTCGCGGCGAGCGGGCGGCGCAAGTGGCGCGCCATGTACCGGCCGAACATCCGCGACGACACGCCGGAGGGCGCAAAGACCCGCGCCGACCTGGTCGCGGTCGCTGACATCGAGCAGCGCAAGTCGAACGAGATGATCGGCGCCGAGCTCGGCTATCGCTATGTCGGCTCGCCGCTGATCGCCGACGAGGGCGAGGGGCCGGAGCACGAGTTCATGACCTATGTGCCGTCGACCTGGCCGGGCGTACGCCTGCCGCATGTCTGGCTCGCGGACCGCACCGCCGTGCAGGACCGTATCGGCTACGGCGATCACTACACGCTGCTGCGGTTCAATGCGCGTGCCGACGCATCGGATTTTTCCGCCGCCTTCCAGGCGATCGGCGCACCGTTCAAGCTGCTCGATCTCGACGACGCCCACGCGCGCGAGGTCTACGGCCACGACCTGATGCTGCTGCGCCCCGACGTGCACATCGCCTGGCGCGGCAACTCGGCGCCCGCCGATGCGGCGAAGCTGGTTCGCATGGCGACGGGACATTAGCCCACGCACTGCCGTCATCGTCCACGCAAGCGGACGATCCAGTGCTCACGGCGGCCGTAGGGAGCCCTCGACGCCCCGCTTGCGCGGGGCACGACGGAGGCTTTTGGAGCGAGCGCTTCGTCAATACGCCCGGTTCAGCGGCGGCTCGCCCCGCACCAGGACGCGCTCGACGTTCTGCCAGGCGGAGCGGAACAGCAGCGCCGACGCCTGCCGGGTGACGCCGGCGATGTGCGGCGTGAGCAGCAGGCGCGACGCGGCGTCGCCCGCGAGCCGCACCAGCGGATTGTCGGCGCCGGGCGGCTCGGTCGCATAGACGTCGACCGCCGCGCCCCCGAGTTGACCGGCCGCGAGGCTCGCGGCGAGCGCCGCCTCGTCGACGATGCCGCCGCGTGCCGCATTGATCAGGATCGCGCCCGGCTTCATGCGTGCAAGCGCGCGCGTGCCGATCAGCCCTTGCGTCGCCGGCACCAGCGGGACGTGCAGCGTCACCACGTCGGCGGTCGCGAGCAGCTCGTCGAGGCTCAGCGCGGCGGCGCCGAGCGCCTGCGCGGCCGCGGGATCGCGCGGCGCCGGATCGTGGAAGCAGAGGCGGGCGCCGGCGGCGTGGAACGCGCGCGCGACCGCGATGCCGATGGTGCCGAAGCCGATCACCCCGACCATGAGCCCCTCGAGGCCGGCGAGATTGTCGGCCAGCATCCTGGCGCGGAAGGCCGCGTAGTTGCCCTGCGCGATCTCGGCGCTCGCCCACGACAGCCGCCGCAGCAGCAGCGACGCGCAGGTCACCGCATACTCGGCGACCGCGCCGTTGCTGCCGCCCGGCACGTTGGCGACCGGGATGCCGAGGCGCGTCAGCGCCGCCTGGTCGAGCCGGTCGAGCCCGGCGCCGGTGACCTGCACCAGCCGGAGGTCGCAACCCTCGAACAGCGCCGGCGCGAGCCTGGGCCCGACCGCCGGAATCACCAGCGCGCCGGCCGCGCGCATGAGCTCGGTGAGCGCGGCGTCATCCGGCTTGCGATAGCGCACGTCGAGCGATACCGGCGGCAGCGCGTCGACGCGGGCGAAGTCGGTCTCGGGGCGCAGGCAGAGGACGGGGTGGGTCATGGTGGATTGCAGGCCATTCCACTCGCTCCGTCATGCCCCGCGAAAGCGGGGCATCCAGTACACCCGGTGGTCGCGGTGTTGACTGGGTCGCCCGCTTTCGCGGGCGATGACGGCTCGTGCGTTGCGGGGCAGAGGTCGATCACCGCGCCTGCCGCAGCTGCCGCACCTCGGCGGTGCCGCCCTGCACGGCGTCGAGCTTCTGGAAAATCTCGCCCGCCTCCTTGGCGATCGCCTCGGCGATGTCGGCGAGCATGCGCGCGCCCTTGTCGGCGGTCGCGTGCTGCGGGCTGCCGAACCAGCCGGTCGGCGCGATCGTGCGGATGTCGGTCAGCACCGGCTGAAAGCTGCGGGTGCGGCGCAGCTTGTCCATCGTGTGGCCGTGCGCGTGATCGGACGAATAGTCGATCCGCTCGAGATGCACGAGATGCGGCCGGTCGGCGAGCACCGCGAGCGCCTCGATCTCGCCGCCGTGGGTGAGCCCGTTGCAGGTCTTGCCGTAGAGCTCTTCGGCGACGTAGCAGGCCTGCACGGTGAGCACCGTCATGCCGTGCTCGCGATGCAGCGCCTCGGCCGCGATCGCGAGCGAGGGAATGTTGCCCTCGTGCCAGTTGAGGATCAGCAGATACTTTGCCCCGTGCCGCGCCGTCGACACGCAGGTCTCGGTGGTCACCCGCATGTAGGTGTCGGGCGTGAGCGTGATCGTGCCCTCGAACGGCATGTGCATCGGCGTGACGCCGAACGGCGTCGCAGGCAGCACCAGGCCGTCCATGCGCTCGGCGACCGCGTGGGCGATCGCGCGCGCCGCAAACGTATCGGTGCCGGTCGGCAGGTGCGGCCCGTGCTGCTCGACGCTGCCGGCCGGCAGGATCACCAGCGGATTCTTCTTGAGCTGTGCGGCGATCTCCGGCTGGGTGAGATCGGCGAAGTGGCGGCTAGGCAACATGGGCGCGGTCTTCCGTCACGTGCGCGCGGGCATCGGCCATCACGTCGGCGATGCGCACGCTCTGTCCCTGGCGCTCGATCGAGCGCAGTGCGGCCGCGACGATCGCGACCGCGACATTGCCGTTGTGGGCGTCGAGCTCGTTGCCGCGGCCGCTCACGCAGCTCTCGGCGAACATGTCGAGCTCGGCACAGAACATGTCGCTCGGCGGGATCGGCAGCTCCTCGCGTTTGGCGTAGCCGTCCTTGCCGCGCTGGATGTAGAGCGTCGAGGTGAGATGCAGCTTGTCGGGCGTGTCCCAGGTGGCGAAATCGATCTCGTAGTGCATCAGCCCCTTCGAGCCGAACACCCGCACTGAAAAAATGCCCGGCGAGGTCCAGCACGAGCCGACATAGCCGAGCTTGCCGTCGGCGAAGCGCAGCATGGTCATCGACTGGTCGTCGACCTCGGCGCCCACCGGCGAGAGTTTCGACGCCATCGAGCTCGCCTCGACGATCTCGCCGCCGAGAAAGTGCAGCACGTCGAACTGATGGATCGCGAGCTGCGACAACGGCCCGCCCGGCGCGCGCGCCTTGTACCAGCGCCAAGTCGCCGGCGTGAGCTCGAGGGCGCGCTCGTTGGAGAAATTCGCCTCGATGAAGGCGACGCGCCCGAGCTCGCCGGCGTCGATCGCCGCGCGGATCCTTTGGATGCCGGCCATCAGGCGGGCGCTGTGGCCGACCGTCACGGTGACGCCATGGCGCCGCTCCAGCGCCTCGATCGCGAGCCCTTCCGCGAGTGTGCCGGCGATCGGCTTCTCGGTATAGACGTGCTTGCCGGCGCGCGCGACCTCGGCCGCGAGCGGCAGGTGCTGCTCGTTCGGCACCGTGAGGATCACGCCCTTGATCGCCGGATCGGCCAGCAGGGTGCGCAAGTCCGGCGCCGCCGCCACGCCGAACTCCTGCGCGAACGCCGTCCGCTTGTCGGCAGAGCGGCTGTAGGCGGCGACGATGCGAAATTTGTCGCTTGTCCGCGCCGCGCGCGTGAGCACTTTTGCCCAGCGGCCGAGCCCGACGATTCCGAGTTTCACTGGTTCATTCATGTGGACAGCTCGATGTATTGGTCGCGAATGGCGAGTAGCGATAGGACAAATCCGGCGTGTGTTCTACTGCCTATTCGCCATTCGCTATTCGCTTCTTTCCTGCAGCAGCCGGTCATAGGCCAAAACCGCCTGCAGCAACACCTGGGCGCCGGCCCCGCAGTGCTCGGGCGCGGCATATTCCGCCTCGTTGTGGCTGATGCCGCCGCGGCAGGGCACGAAAATCATGGCGCTCGGCGCCACCCGCGATACGTAGCCCGCGTCGTGCCCGGCGCCCGAGACGATGTCGCGCGCCGAGAAGCCGGCTGCGCGCGCCCCCTCGCGCACGCAGGCGATGCAGTCGGCGTCGAACCGCACCGGCGGCACGTCGAGGATTTTTGCGGTCTCGATCGCGAGGCCGGACTCCTCGGTTATGCGATGGGCCGCCGCAACCCACGCCTGTTCCATGGTGTCGAGCACGGACGCATCGGGATGCCGCAAGTCGACGGTCAGAAAAACCTCGCCCGGCACCACGTTCGGCGAGTTCGGCCTCACGTCGAGCCGCCCCACGGTGCCGACCGCATGCGGCGCATGGCGCCGTGCGATCTCGTCGACGCGCTCGACCAGGCGGGCGGCGCCCAAGAGCGCGTTCTTGCGCAGCGTCATCGGCGTCGCCCCGGTGTGTGCATCCTGGCCGCGCAGCGTCGCCTCGAACCAGCGGATGCCCTGGATGCCGGTGACGACGCCGATCGTGTGGCCTTCCGCCTCGAGGATCGGCCCCTGCTCGATGTGCAGCTCGAAGAAGGCCGAGAGCGGATGCGCGCCGCAGCGCTGCGGCCCGCGATACCCGATCGCGTCGAGCGCCTCGGCGAAGCTCACCCCGGAAGCGTCGCGGCGCGCCGCCGCCCAGTCGTGCGCGAAGGCGCCGGCAAACACGCCGGACGACACCATGGCGGGCTGGAAGCGGGCGCCCTCCTCGTTGGTCCAGTTCACCACCTCGATCGGCGCAAAGGTCTCGTAGCCGGCCTCGACCATGGTGCGCAGCGCCTCGAGCGCGGCGAGAACGCCGAGCACGCCGTCGAACTTGCCGCCGGTCGGCTGGGTGTCGAGATGGCTCCCCATGGCGATTGGCGGCACGTCGGCGCGGCCGGGACGGCGCGCGAACATCGCGCCCATCGAGTCGACCGTGACGGTGCAGCCGAGCGACTCGGCGCGCGCCTTGAACCAGTCGCGCGCCTGGCGGTCGAGCTCGGTGAGGGTGAGCCGGCAGAGGCCGCCCTTTTGCGTCGCGCCGATCGCGGCGGTCTCCATCAGCTCGCCCCACAGGCGGGCGCCGTCGATGCGGAGATTGGGGAGGGGGCTCATGCGATCATCCGTAGGGTGGGCAAAGGCGGCCGAGACGTCGGCGGACGGGCACGGTGTTCATCCCGCCGTGCCCACCGCGCAAGCCGCGTGCGCACGGCGGAGGCCGGCGCCGCGCGCCCAATAAACAGCGGGGCCGCCTTTGCGCACCCTACAGCCTCTCGATTTCTTTGATGAGCACATCGCTCGCTGCTAATCCATCACGCGCCGCCTTGGCGCGCGCCGCCAGCCGGCGCGCTCCGGGCAGGCGGGCGCCCGGCTGCGCCTCGATCGCGGCGATCAGCGTCGCAAAGCGGGCGGGCGACCCGCCGAAGGCGGCGGGATCGAACGCGATGATCAGCTGCCCGGTCCCGGGCGGCGGGCCCTTGTCGTCGAGAAACGACGAGGCATCGGCGGCGTAGCTCGCGCCCGTCAGGCCGGCGGCCAAAAGCTCGACCATCAGGGCGAGCGGCGTGCCCTTGGCGTCGCCCAGCGGCAGCATGGTGCCGGCGAGCGCGGCATCGGGATCGGTCGTCGGCTTGCCCTCGGCATCGAGCGCCCAGCCGCGCGGAATGCGCTCGCCCTTCTGCTTGGCGGCCAGGATGTTGCCACGCGCAACCTTCGACAGCGCGAGATCGATCACCAGCGGCGGCCGGCCCGGCAGCGGGCACGCAAACGCGATCGGATTGGTGCCGAACACCGCCTTGGCGCCGCCCCAGGGCGCGATCGCGGCCGGCGTATTGGCGAGCATCAGGGCGACAAAACCCTGCTCGGCCAGCCGCTCGGCCGGATGCCCGGCCGCGCCACAGTGATGCGAGCGGAAGATTGCGGCGCTGGCGATGCCTGCCGTCCGCGCCATGTCCGGCAGCACCGCGACGGCCGCCGCGATCGCTGGAAACGCAAAGCCGTGGGCGGCGTCGATCACGGCGGCGCCCGGCCGCGGCCGCGCGACTTTTGGCGTCGCAAAACCGTCGACCTTGCCGGCCTTCGCCTGCGCGGCATAGCTCGGCACGCGCGACAGCCCGTGCCCTTTGAGCCCGTCGGCTTCCGCCGCGACCAGCGCACGGGCGACGCAGGCGGCATTGTCGGCGCTGGTGCGGCAGCGTGCGAGCGCGTCGGCGACGAGACGTTCGGCGTCCGCAAGCGTGAGCGTCGCCATCGCCGATCCTCAGTGGAGAAGCACGAGGCCCGCCGTCGCCACGACCAGGATGACGAGGGTGGTCGCGCCGACCGCCGCGATGTGGCGCCAGCCGAGCGTCCCGATCGCGCCGACCGAGGTGCCGAGCCCGAGCGCGCCGATCGCGACCAGGAGCCCGTCGGTCGACGCCTCGACCAGCGCGCCCTTGAGACGGGCGTAGAGCGGCGCCACCGCGTGGAGCGCGGGCAGCACGCTGTTGAGGATGCAGAGCGCGAGAAATACGAAGGCGAACACCGGGACCGGCACGCTCGACGCGCTGGCGGCGGCGCTTCTGCGCGCGAACCACCAGCCGACCGCGAGCACGACCGGCAGCAGCAGAAACACCCGGAAGAGCTTGACGATGACGGCGGCATTGCCGGCGGCGTCCGACACCGCATAGCCGGCGCCCACCACCTGGGCGACGTCGTGGATGGTGGCGCCGAGCATGACGCCGGTCGTCCGATCATCGAAGCCGAGCGCGGCGCTGAGCGGCGGATAGACCACCATCGCCAGCGTCGCGAGCGCATTGACGCCGATCACCACGAACACCACGTCGGCGTCCTTGCCGCGATAATCGGGCAGCACCGCCGAAGTCGCGAGCGTCGCCGAGGCGCCGCACACCGCGGTGCCGACGCCCACCAGCGCGCCGAAAGGGGCCGGCAAGCCGAGCAGGCGGGCGGCGAGGAAGCCGGACACGACGGTCGCCGCCATGGCGACCACCACGACGACGCCGGTGCCGAGTCCGAGCGCCGCGATGTCGCCGAGCGCGATGCGCAGGCCGAGCAAGGCCACCGCCCAGCGCAGCAGCTGCTTCACGCAAAACGCGAGGCCCGGCGCAAACACCGGCCGCGCCGCGAGCCGGTTGAGCGCGATGCCGATCAAGAGGGCCAGCACCACGGCCGGGATGGTGACCACGCGGGCGACCCACGGCGCACCGACGACCGCCAGGACGGCGACCAGCGCGGACAACAGGAAGCCCGGCGCGATCCGGCGCGCAGCCATGGCCGGGGCCGCGGTGACGGAAGCGTCGGCCATGCTTGCAATCCTCGTGACGCGAAAGACTTCAGGCGCTGCGATAGAGCTTGGTGAGCGAATATTCGCGGTGGCCGAGCGCCTCGGCGGCGGTGAGGCGGCCGTTGGCGGTGCGCAGCACCATCTCGATCAGCGCGTCGCCGGCCTGCGGAATGGTCATGTCGCGCCGCAGGATGCCGGAGACGTCGAGGTCGACGTGCTCCGACATGGTGCGCACCGTGCGCGGGTTGCCGGTGATCTTGATCACCGGCACGATCGGATTGCCGATGATGTTGCCCTGGCCGGTCGGAAACGTGTGCACCACATAGCCGGCCGCCGCCATCAGGGTGACGCATTCGGCCGCCGCCGACGACGTGTCCATGTAGTAGAGCCCAGGGCCCCGGGCGGGCGCCTCGGCCGGCGCGAGCACGTCGATATAGCGGCACCTGCGCCCGATCTTCTCGAGGTTGCCGAGCGCCTTCTCCTCGATCGTGGTGAGGCCGCCCGCGATGTTGCCCTTGGTGGGCTGCGAGTCGGACAGATCATCGGTCTTGTGCGCCTCGATGACCTCGTCCTGGTAGGCCTTCCAGACCTTGTACCATTTCTCGCCGACCTTCTCGTCGATCGCACGCTTCTTGGCGATGTGCTCGCCACCGGTGATCTCCGAGGTCTCGCCAAAAATGCCGTAGATGCCCTTCGGGATCAGCTTGTCGTACATGTTGCCGACCGTCGGGCAGGAGGCGAGCCCGGTCGTGGTGTCGCTCTCGCCGCACTTGGTCGAGACCCAGAGGTCGCCGATGTCGCACTCCTCGCGCTCGCGCTCCGAGGCCCACTGCACGTAGTCCTTGGCGACGCGCGAGGCCTTGGCGACCGTCATCAGGTCGCCCGATCCCTCGATGCCGAAGCCGGTGACCGGCTTTCCGCTCATCTTCCTGATGCCGTCGACCACCCGCTTGGTCCAGCCGTCCTCGATGCCGATGACCACGCAGGCGGCGACGTTCGGATTGGCGCCGGTGCCGATCAGCGTGCGGAAGAAGGTCTCCAGGTCCTCGCCGAACTGCAGCCGACCATAGGCGTGCGGGATCGCGAGCGTGCCCTTGATGTTGTTGGCGACCGCCTCGCAGGCCGCGTTGGAGAGATCGTCGAGCGGCAGGATGACCACGTGGTTGCGCACG
>Ga0335081_10008351_pt1 | contig 16591 bp, 18 predicted proteins | sample Lox_Sample_35_FD_206713 | JGI IMG/M metagenome (GOLD analysis project Ga0335081, IMG submission 206713) | Soil microbial communities from Loxahatchee National Wildlife Refuge, Florida, United States - Lox_Sample_3.5 | ecosystem: Environmental > Terrestrial > Soil > Wetlands | place: USA... | reverse complement strand
GTACCCGGTGAACCGGTCGTCCATCTCGAACGCGGTCCCGGCCAGGCCGCCCCGGTTCATCGAGCCGATGACCACCTTGTCGTCCAGCGCGCCGAGCAGCAGCAGGTCCTCGATGATGTCCGCGGTACCGAGCACGCCGTCCACGCCGGGCCGCGACAAGGCGAGCGACATGCGCTCCAGCAGGTCGGCCCGGTCGGCCATGGCCATCGGCCGGGACCCGGCCCGCAGCGCGCCACGCGCCGGGTGGTCGGCCGCGATCAGGAAGATCTGGTTGTCCGCGCCGAGCAGCGATTCCCGGCGGCGGCGCCGGGCGGCGGCCTCGGCGATGGCTTGCGGGTGGCGCGTACGCGCCTCCAGGATGGCGTTGAGCTGGTCACGCACTGGTAGCCTCCCGTGGTCCCCCTGTTTGTGCTTCTCCCGCCAGGAGTCCGTCCACCTCGGCCGCCGTGGGCATGGCGTCCGAGCAGGCCAGCCGCGACGCCACGATGGCCCCGGCGGCGTTCGCGAAGCGCATCACGCGCTCGATGTCCCACCCGGCCAGCAGCCCGTGGCAGAGCGCTCCGCCGAACGCGTCGCCGGCACCGAGGCCGTTCATGACGTCGACCGGCACCGGTTTGACCTCCGTAGTGGCCTTGCCGTCGCTGGCCAGCACGCCCTTGGGGCCTTGTTTGACCACCGCGAGCTTGACGCCGAACCCGTGCAGCGCCTGCGCCGCGGCCAGCGGCTCACGCTCCCCCACCGCGGTCTCGCACTCGTCGAGGTTGCCCACGGCCACGGTCACGTTCGGCAGTGCCTGCTGCACCCAGCGCCTGGCCTCCTCCCGCGACGGCCAGAACATCGGCCGGTAGTCAAGGTCCAGGATGGTGGTGTCCTTCCTGCCCCTGGCCTCCAGCGCGGCCAGCGTCGCGGTGCGGCTCGGCTCCTCGGACAGGCCGGTGACCGTCACCCAGAACACCCCCGCCTCGCGGATGGCGCCGATGTCCAGTTCCTCGCGATAGATCTCCAGGTCCGGCGCCTTGGGCAGGCGGTAGAAGTACAGCGGGAAGTCGTCCGGCGGGAAGATCTCGCAGAACGTCACCGGGGTAGGCAGGTTCTTGACCGAGGTGACGTAACGGTCGTCCACGCCGTAGCCGCGCAGCGCCGCGTGCAGGAAGGTGCCGAACGGGTCCTCCCCGGTGCGGGTGATGACCGCCGTGCGCCGGCCGTACCTGGCCGCGGCCACCGCGACGTTGGACGCGCTGCCGCCCAGGTACTTGCCGAAGCTCTCCACCCGGTCCAGGGCCACGCCGACCTGCTGCGGGTACAGGTCAACGCCGATCCGGCCCATGGTGAGCACCTCGAATGCGGTCATGCTGTGTCTCTCGCTCGCATGTCTCGCTTGCTTCCGGGGCGCCTGCGGGCGCCGTATGCCTAGGTTTTACGCCTGCGTTTCGGTCAGGTCAAGAGTATGTCTATACATATTTACATCTTGATCTACTAGCAACCTAGCGATCTGGTGACATAATGGGGATCGGATCGTTATCGAATTGACCCCCGCGAGAGAGTCGTCCGTGACCCGTGCCGCTCTGCCCATCCGGGTCGACCGGAGCAGCCCGGTCCCCCTCTACTTCCAGGTGGCGCAGCATCTGGAGCAGATGATCGAGTCCGGCGAGCTGCCGATGGGGACGCGGCTCGAGAACGAGATCGACCTGGCCGATCAGCTCGGGCTGTCCCGGCAGACGATGCGCCGGGCCATCGAGTACCTCGTGGGCCGCGGGCTGCTGCTGCGCAAGCGCGGGATCGGGACCCAGGTCGTGCACGCCAAGGTCACCCGGGAGGTCGAGCTGACCAGCCTGTACGACGACCTGGCCAAGACCGGGCGGGACCCGTCGACCACGGTGGTCAGCTTCTCCACCGAGCCGGCGCCGGACACGCTCGCGGTCGAGCTCGGGCTCGCGGCCGGGACGCCGGTGTACGTCTTCGAGCGGCTGCGGTTCGCCGGCGCCGAGCCGCTCGCGCTGATGCGCAACCACGTCCCCGAGCACCTGCTGCGGCTGTCAGCGGGCGACCTGGAGGCGCAGGGCCTGTACAACCTGTTCCGCGCGAACGGCATCAGCATGCGGATCGCCAAGCAGTCCATCGGCGCGCGGGCCGCGACCGCGGCCGAGGCCCGCGCGCTGGGCGAGCGCAAGGGGGCGCCGCTGCTGACGATGGAACGTTCGGCCTATGACGAGCAGGGAGGGGCGGTGGAGCACGGCCGCCACGTCTACCGGGCGTCGCGGTACCGCTTCGACCTCACCCTGACCGGCTGGTGAGCTGGGTCACTGCGTCATGGCTGGAGCCCGTCCCAGGACCAGCGCGGGATGGCCAGGCCGTCCGGCACGTCGTGCGCGGACCGGTGGTAACGGGCCATCGTCGTGGTGGTGGCCCAGGCGAAGTAGTCGTGCAGCACCTGCCGGAGGCTGCCATCTCCGGCTGACGCTGTTGCGGTACCGGCCAGCCCTGTACCGGCCAGCCCTGTGTCGGCCAGGGCCTGGTCGAAGCAGGCGATCGCCCGCCGGTCCATCTCCTCGTGCGCCCCGTTGCCGCTGTGGATCCGCACCACCGAGGTCTCGTCGCCGTAGCGTGGCGAGTACAGCGGCGGCCCGCCCAGCGCCTCGGCCCAGTACGCCGCCAGGCGCTCGGAGTGATCCGGGCGATAGCCGTGGCTGAACGCGTGGCTCACCTCTTCGTCCGCCATCACCCTCGTATGCCACGCGTCGGCCAGCCGCCGCAAGCCGTCGATACCTCCGACTGCCTCATATACCGTTGCCACCCCCTAAGGATGGCATGATCGCGGCGCAGGGGCGGATACCCGGCCCGTTCGGATCCCTATTTTACCCCTCTGACCTGGGCTAAGCCGCCTTAGGCCGGGGCCGGGGAGGCTTAGCCCCGCCTGGGCCGGCGTGGGTGCGGAAGATAAGGCATTCGTCCGATGCCGGGGGTGGGGCCTTACGACGAATCTTGAGGATGCGGGGAACCAGAAGGTTCTCCCGGGGGCCGAGGAGGAACCATGCATCCCGAGATTCTTCGTGCGATGAACGCCCAGCGTGGCCAGGAACTGCGGGAGAGGGCCCACCAGTCCAGGCTCGCCCGGATGGCGATCCGGGGGCGCCGGCACCGGCGTGACCTGCCGGACGACGGTTTTGTCGTCCCCGCCATTCCCGACTACGTAGACGGGTCGTTCCACGGCGATCACGTTGCCGGCCAGGTGGCCGGCGAAGCGGGCCAGGCGCCCGCCCGTCACGCCGCCTGATCCGGCCATGACTGCCCACCCAGTCGCCCGCGAACTTTCCGGAATGTCAGCCCCTCGTGGGATGCTGATTCCAGAGATGAGCGGGCGAGCGTCCAGCCCCGTCCTGGTCGGACGGGCCGAGCAGATGGCCGCCCTGGAAGCCGCTTTCGTCAGCGTGCACCAGGGCGGTCCGTCTGCCGTGCTGCTGGGCGGGGAGGCGGGCGTAGGTAAGTCCAGGCTGGTCAGCGACTTCAGCCGGACCGCGGCGTCGGCGGGCGCCCGGGTGCTGACCGGTGGCTGCCTGGAGCTTGGCACCGACGGGCTGCCGTTCGCGCCGTTCACCGCGGTGCTGCGGGACCTGGTACACGAGATGGGCGCAGACGCGGTGGCCTCGATGCTGCCCGGCCGGACCACGCGGGGGCTGGCCCGGTTGCTGCCTGAGCTCGGTGAGCCAGACACCGGCGGTGACCCGGCCGAGGCCAGGGCCCGGCTGTTCGAAGAGGTACTCAGGGCGCTCGAGCACCTGACCAGGCACTCGCCGGTGGTGCTGGTGATCGAGGACGCGCACTGGGCCGACCGGTCCAGCCGGGACCTGCTGACGTTCCTGATCGGGAACCAGCGGTCGCTCAGCGGGCTGCTGATCGTCGTGACGTACCGCTCCGACGAGCTGCACCGCACCCATCCGCTGCGCCCGCTGCTGGCCTCGCTGGACCGCATCACCTGGGTCGAGCGGATCGAGCTGCAGCGGCTGACCAGGCAGGACACCAGTGAGCTGGCCGTGCGCATCCTGGGCCGCGAGCCGGACGGGGACCTGGCCGAGGCGCTGTACCACCGGTCCGAGGGCAACCCGCTGTTCATCGAGGCGCTGCTCTGCTGTGACGGCGAGATAAGCAGGGAGCTGCCGGAATCCCTCCGTGACCTGCTGCTGGAGAGCGTCCGGCGGCTGCCGGAGGACACTCAGGAACTGCTCCGGGTGGCCAGCGCCGGCGGCGCGTCGACCGGGCACCTGCTGCTGGCCGCGGTGAGCGGACTCGACGACGCGGCGCTGACCCGCGCGGTCCGTCCCGCGGTGACCGCCAACGTGCTGCACCCCAGCGGTGACGGCTACGCGTTCCGGCACGAGCTGATCCGCGAGGCCGTGCACGACGACCTGCTGCCGGGCGAGCACGGCCGCCTGCACAGCCGGTTCGCCGAGGCCATCGACGCCGACCCGGCGCTGGTTCCTCCCGGCCGGGCCGCCATCGAGATGGCGCACCACTGGCACTCGGCGCACGACTCGGCCTGGGCGCTGATCGGCGCCTGGCGGGCGGCCGCGCAGGCGGGCCGGGCGGTCGCGGCCGCCGAGCGGCTCTCCCTGCTGGCCCGCGTGCTCGAGCTGTGGGATCAGGTGCCGGACGCCGCCGAGCGGATCGACGCGGACCATGTGCACGTGCTCGAGGAGGCGGTGGCGGCGGCCCACGACGCCGGGGAGTTCGAGCGCGGGATCGCGCTGTCGACCTCGGCGCTGCGCGAGCTCGACCCCGCGGCCGAACCGGTCCGGGTGGCGGACCTGCTCATCCGGCGCAGCCACTTCAGGATGAAGCTGGGCCGCAAGGACTACGCTGCGGACCTGGAAGTGGCGCTGGAGTACGCGCCCGCCGACGTCTCGCCCGCCACCAGGATCGACATCCTGCTCTCGCTCTCGCACTGCCCGCCCAACATCACCATCGAACGGTCCTACGCCGAGGAGGCCCTGGCCCTGGCCCGCGAGGCCGGCGACGAGGCCAAGGAGGCGGGCGCGCTGCTGACGCTGGCCATGTTCAACGCCGACCCCGGCCAGCAGGCGGCCCCGGACAGCGGCCCGCTCGAGCTGATCGCGCAGGCCCGCGACATGGCCGGCCGCAGGGGAGCCGAGGACGTGGTACTGCTCGCCGCGGTCAGCGAGTCCCACCTGCTGGAGGGGGCCGGGGAACACGACCGTGCCGTCGAGGCGGCCCGCCGCGCCACCGCGGACGCCGATCCGCAGCTGCTGGCCCGCACCTCGGGTGCCGTACTCGCGGTCAACCAGGCCGAGCCGCTGTTCGCGCTCGGCCGCTGGGACGACGCGCTGGCGATCGCCGCGTCATCCCTGGACCACTTCCTCGCGCCCGGGCCGATGAACCGGGCGCTGCTGCACATCATCACCGGTTCCGTCCGGCTGTCCCGGGGCGACCTGGACGCCGCGTCGCGCAGCGTGATGACGGCGCGGGGCGCGCTGCGTTCGGTCCGCTACGAGGACCAGCACCAGCTGCCGCTGGCCCGGCTGGAGATCCTGCTCGCGCTGGCTAGGGGCGGCCCGGCCGCCGGACTGGCGGCGGCGTCGCAGACCATGGACCGCTTCGAGCTGGGCGGCAGCAGCCCCCGGTACGGCTGGCCGGTGGTGGCCGCGGGTGCCTTCGCGGTGCTGGCCGCGGCCCGGCTGGCCGGGCCCTCACACGACGAGAGGCTCAGGGACGAGGCCCGGGGGGTGGCCGACAGGCTGCGGACGGTGGCGGAGAAGCTGGAGAGGTTCGGGCCGGAGCAGCGGGCTTTTGCCCTGACGTTCGCGGCGGCCGACGCGGACGCCGCCCGGCTGATCGCTGGTATTCCTGATGCTGGCCACGGGGACGCGGACTCTGAGTCGGGGTCTGGCTCGGGGTCGGGCTCGGGCGAGGCCGCCGGGCTGCTGGCGGCCTGGGATGAGGCGGCCGTCGCGTGGGACAGGCTCGGCGAACCCCATCCGCTCGGCGAGACGCTACTGCACGCGGCCGAGGCCGCGCTGGCCTGCGGTCAGCGCGACGGCGCGGCGGAGCGACTGCAGCGCGCGGCACCGCTGGCCACCCGGCTGGGCGCGCGGCCGCTCGGCGAGCAGATCGCAATCCTCGCCCGGCGCGCCCGGATCCGGCTGGATGGCGGGGACGGGGCGAGTGCCGCCGTCGCGGCTGACGGCGGCGCTGGCGCTGGTGCCGGGGCCGGCGCCAGCGGGCTTACCGAGCGTGAGCTCGAGGTGCTCCGCCTGGTCGCGGCCGGACGCAGCAACAGGGAGATCGCCGGCGAGCTTTTCATCTCGCCCAAGACAGCCAGCGTCCATGTGTCGAACATCCTCGGCAAGCTGGGCGTGGCCAGCCGCGGCGAGGCGGCCGCCAAGGCGCACAGCCTCCGCCTGTTCGACCCCACCAGCACCGCGTAGCCGGATGCCCTGGCTGATGTGGCCCGCCTGGGCAGTGGCCGGGATCGTGGATACCAAGCCCCCGGAATGCTCACGCTGGTCTCAGTGGCCCCGTTAGTCACACGTGTGGCATCCGGTCCGCGGTCGGGTGGATCTCGCGACCCAGAGAGCGTTGGGGTAGGTCGACCGAACGGGCTGGGGCGGCTTCGTCGGCCGGATAGATAGGGGCGGTCCGGGTGTGCCCTTGGGCCGGGTAGGCGCTTGCGGCCTGGGGTTACCCGCGCATGTCGACGGCGTTGATGCGGGTGGGGTGGATGGTGACCTTGACCCGGGATTCGCCGGGGTGGTCGCGGGAGCGCAGGTCGGCTTGGTACTTGGTGCCGAGCTGGTCGGCGAACGAGTAGTCGTCGTCCGGCGTGATCTCGGCGTCGCCGCGGAGCTCAAGGTAGCGGTAGGGCACGGCCAGGTCGAGGAGGAAGACGTTCGCGGCCGGATTCGCCCGCAGGTTCTTGATTTTCTGCCGGGTGGTGTTGAGCGAGAGGGCGACGGTGTCGCCGTCGGCGAGGAACCAGACCTCCGACAGCTGGGGACGGCCGTCCGGGCTGATCGTGGCCAGGGTGGCGAACTCGCCGTCGAGCAGGTCACGGTGGGATGCGGGAATCTCCGGCATGATCCTCCTTACAGTGCCTAGCGGGTGGGGTAAGGGTAGCGGGCCGGGCCCGCTCGGCCGCGGCCTGCTGTTCCGCGCGGGCCGCGCGGCTCCGATCCAGCTGGCGGCCGACGAGGGTGCCATCTGAGGTGGCGCTGCAGCGGCTGCGGCGGCGCAGGCTGCGGCCGCTGCGGCCGGCGTGGCGGCGATTGATAGCATGGCGCGAATCCCCGTCCTTGCGAGGTGTCCCCTGACCGGCCCGTTTGCCAGTGCGACGGCGGTCCAGCCCGCTGCGGCCGGCGAGTGGCTCGCTTCCATCGATGCGGGCTGGGAAATCGCGGGCAACGCCAACGGCGGGTACCTGCTCGCCATGGCCACCCGCGCCCTGGCCGGCGCCACCGGACGGCCGGACCCCGTGACGGTCACCGCGCACTACCTGTCCCCTGGTCGGCCGGGCAGCGTCCGCATCGTCACCCAGATCCTCAAGGAGGGGAAGCGCTTCGCCACCGGCACCGCGACGATGTTCTCCGGTACCCGCCCGGTGCTGGCCGTGCTCGGGACGCTCGGCGATCTGTCGCAAGCCGAAGGGCCCGAGCTCATCGAGGGCGCTCCCCCCGAACTGCCCGCACCCGAGCGGTGCGTCCGCGTGCAGCCGGCCGGCGCTTTCCCGCCCCCGTTCATGGGCCAGGTCGATCTGCGCCTGCATCCCGACGACGCCGCGTTCGCCACCGGGCGCCAATCCGGGCAGCCGCTGATGCGAGGCTGGTTCCGGTTTCCGGGCGCTGAACCGGTCGACAGCGTTGCCCTCTTGTGCGCGGTCGACGCGTTCCCGCCGACCGCCTTCAACGCCCGGCTGCCGATCGCCTGGACGCCGACGGTCGAACTCACGGCCCATATCCGGGCCAGGCCGGCGCCCGGCTGGCTCCGCTGCCGCTTTGCGACCCGCTTCGTCTCCGCCGGCTTCCTCGAAGAGGACGGCGAGGTGTGGGACAGCACCGGGCGCCTGGTGGGCCAGTCGCGCCAACTCGCCCTCGTCCCCCGGGGCTGAGGTCCGCCGCAATAGCCGCGGGCGGGATGTGCCTGCCGGTCAGCTCGTCAGGCTGGCGAACATGCCGGGCTGGTAGGAACCACCCTTCTGGTCGAGGATCACGCCCAGCCTGTTGGCCGCGTTGATGAGGGCGACCAGGGCGACCAGCGCGGCGATCTGGTCGTCGTCGTAGTGCTTGCGCACCTGGGCCCAGGTCTCGTCGGACACGCCGCGGGAGGCGTCGGCGAGCCGGGTGCCCTCCTCGGCCAGCGCCAGCGCGGCCTGCTCGGCCTCGGTGAACACGCTGGCATGGCGCCAGGCGGCGACCAGGCTGAGCCGGACCGCGGTTTCGCCGGCGGCCGCAGCCTCCTTGGTGTGCAGGTCGATGCACCAGCCGCAGCCGTTGATCTGGCTGGCGCGCAGCGCCACCAACTCCTGCGTGGACTTCGGCAGCGGTGACTGCGCGATCACCAGGCTGGCGCCGGCGAACCGCTTGCTGAAACTGGCGCCGATCTCGTTGTCGAACATGCTGAACCGGGATTCCATGACTTGGTCCTCACTTGTGCGTGCCGCGTGCTGAGCGTTGCGTTTTGCCCGGCCGGACGAACACGAGATGCCGGCGGCCCGGTCCCTGTGACTGCGCCGGTTACGTGACGTGCGCCACAACCCTCTCGGTGTCACAAAACGGCGTGGCCCGGTGTCTGGTGGGTAACGCAGTCGAGAGTGAACAGGAGCCGCCCCATGACCGGCACGTCGCAGACCACGCCCGGAAATCACGGCGGGAGCATGAGCCGCGACGGCCGCCCGGACCCCGCCACCGAGGCGTTCCTCGCCTACCGCAACCTGCTGTTCACGGTCGCTTACGAGATGCTCGGCTCGGCCGCCGACGCCGAGGACGTGCTGCAGGAGACCTGGCTGCGGTGGGCCGGTGTCGACCTCGGCACGGTGCGGGACCAGCGTGCCTACCTGGTCCGGATCACCACCCGCCAGGCGCTGGGCCGGCTGCGCACGCTCGGCCGCCGCAAGGAGTCCTACACCGGCCCCTGGCTTCCCGAGCCGCTGCTGACCGCGCCCGACGTGGCCGAGGATGTCGAACTGGCCGACAGCGTCTCGATGGCGATGCTGCTGGTGCTCGAGACCCTTACGCCGAACGAGCGGGCGGTGTTCGTGCTCCGCGAGGTGTTCGACCTGGCCTACGACGAGATCGCCGAAGCTGTCGGCAAGAGCCCGGCTGCGGTCCGCCAGATCGCGCACCGGGCGCGGGCACACGTCGCGGCGCGCCGACCGCGCGGGGTGGTTTCCGCGGCCGAGACCCGGGACGCGCTCGAGGCGTTCCAGCGAGCGGCCGAAACAGGCGATTTGCAGAGCCTGCTCGACATCCTCGCGCCGGACGTCGTGTTCCTGGGCGACGGTGGCGGGGTCGTGCAAGCCGTGCTGGCGCCCGTCGTGGGGGCCGACCGGGTGGCCCGCCTGCTGGCCGTCGGGCTGGACAGAATCACCGGCGCGGCCTCGCTGCAGCCGGCACAGGTCAACGGGTTCCCCGCGCTGACCATCCGGTTCAACGGCGAGATCGACACCGTCATCGCGGTCCGCATCGACGACGGCCTTATTACCGGGCTGTACGCCGTACGCAACCCCGAGAAGCTGTCGCACATGGAGCGGGAGACCACCTTGCGCCGCTGAGCCCCGGCCCGCAGCCACCGCACCTGAATCCCCGGGATCAGATGGGGTAGCGGGTGGGTTCGGTGGTGTAGGTGCGCCCGGCCGGGGTGGTCCACTGGAAGGTCCCGTCGGGAAGCTGATTCACCGTCCACTTGGGGTGCTGTTTGAGCCGGTGGTCGTGGCGGCACTTGGGGCCGGTGTTGCACAGGCAGCTGCGGCCGCCGGCTTCGTAGGGGATGTTGTGCTCGTGGTCGCACTGGGCGGCGGGGCGGCGGCAGACGGGGCTGGTGCAGGTGGCGTGCCGGACCTGGGCCAGGTGCCGGAGCCTGGCCCCGGGGTCGTGGCCCTTGGCCTGGTGCCGGTGGTCGCAGGGGTCGGTGGCTAGGGACTCCAGGGTGATGATCAGGTCCGGTCCGGGTCCGGGAGTCCGGAGCCGCCAGGTGCCATACCCGCCGGGCGGCGCGTCCCGGCTGACGGGAGTGAAGGAGAACCCGGCGCCGCCCGGCGGCCCGGGCCCGGCGCGTTTCCTGTGACGCCTGGGTTCGGGCCGGGCGCAGCCGTGCCCGACCGCGTGACCCTTCTCATCGGTCACCGTCACGCACCATGTCGACTTCGGGTTCTGCGCGGCGGCGGTGGCCAGGTCACGGGCGAGCCAGGGGTCGACCGGGCCCAGCCCGGCCAGTTCGCCGGGCCGGTCCGCGCGGTCTTCCAGGGTGCCCAGCGGGGCAGTCAGGGTGACCCGGGCAGCGAACCCCGCAGGGGCCGACCCGGCACCGGGCGTGCCGGGCCGGCCACCGGCGGGCTGAGGGCCGCCGGCGGGCTGGGGGCGGGAGTCCTTGTTCAGGATCAGGTCCAGGTAGGACCGGGCGCGCAGCTCGTCCATGCTGCCTTCCAGCCCGGCTTTCTTCAGCTCGCCGGCCCACCAGCAGATCCGCTCATCGCACGCCAGCACCTCATCCGGGGGCAGCTCCCGGCCCATCAGCGCGGCGTTGCCTGAGTCCTCGGCCCACCGCTCCACCCGGGCGAACTTCACCGCGGTCTCCCGGCGCTTCCTGGCCTTGTCCGGGGCGGCTTTCATGACCGCGCGGGCGATGGCGGCGCGCAGCCCGCCGGGGGTCAGCGCGGCGGCCCGGTCCAGCACCCCGGCCTCGGCCTCGGCGGCGGCGGCTTCGGCCGCATCGAGCAGGCTGGTCGCGGCGGCGATGATCCGGGCCTTGCCCAGGCTCACGGTGCCGTCGCGCAGCGCCGCGTTCGTGCCGGGCAGGTGGGTGTCCAGGTGCCCGGCCGTGCCAAGGAGCTCATCGGCGCGCCAGCGCGATTCCGCCAGCGCGCAGGCCACCTGATCGGCGGTGAACTCGGCGTCCTCGGGCCCGGGGTTCCGCCGGGAAAGCTCGGCGACGACCGCGAGCTTGCGGGCGGCGGCGTGGGCCTCGACCCGGTCCCACGCGCACATGACGCCGACCAGCTCGGCTTCGGAGACCCCGGCGAACCGGTCGCCGCCCGCGGCGGCGTCGGCGGCCACGGCCAGCTGCGCGCAGCCGGGCATGACGTCGAAGGCCATCCCCGGGCCGAACGCGGCCGCCGGGCTTGAGGATTCGCCCGGGAAGACCCGCGCGGAGCCGGGCTGGCCAGGGCCCCGGCGGCCCGTGCTGGCTGCCTCCACGGCCAGCAGCTCATCCGCGGCCGCGTCCTCGGTCTCGGCCAGCTCCTCCTCGGTGAGCTCGTCGGAGGTGAGCACAGCGTAGTCCTCGTACTCGTCCGGCTCGGGGGGCTCCTCGTGCTCGCGGGCCCGGTCCAGCCAGGACTCCCGTTCCGGGTCGCGGTCCAGCCAGGCCAGGTCTTCATCTGGCCCGGGGTCCGCGGGAACCGGTGACGGGAGCATGAACCACGTCCGTTCGGAAGAAGGAATCATCTATCGAACATAATAGCGTAAACTATTCATGATCACAAGCTTCATTCGTCAAGAATAGAATAAAGAGACGGATGTGACTGGCGTCACCGCGGCTGTAGCGCGCGAGGCAGGCTCGGTTTTCGATGGCGCTCATCGGGGCCAAGGTGGGCACCGGGCGGACGAGCCGGGGCGGACTAGGGCAGAGTGACGGAAGCCCGCTCCGATGCCCGCGCCGCGGTTCGTCGGCAGCCGGGCGGGCCAAGGAATCAGTGGCGAGCGGCTTGCGGGCGCATACTGGTGATGATGAAACCTGCCCGCGCCGCTACCCGGCGCTTCCTGCCCACCAGTCCCTTCAACGCCCCGCCCGTCGCTCCGCCTGCCGTTGTGTTCGTCGTCCAAGACCAGGTGACTCACGATAAGTACGGCCTCGGCCGGGTCATCGACGTGGAGGATGACGCCGCCGTGGTGATCGATTTCGGTTCACGCCAGGAGCGGATTGCCACGCCCTGCTCCCAGCTGACCAGGCTCTGATACCGCCGACGACCCCAAGCGGGGGCACCGGCGGCCGGAGGAACGGGCTGCCCGGTAGGTGGATCGACGGCGGATCCACCTACCGGGTTGGTCACGCGGGGCAGTGGAAGAGCGCGGGGGAGCGCCGATGATGGACGCCGACGTCGTCATCGTGGGCGCCGGTCCGGTCGGCCTGATGCTGGCCGGTGAGCTGTGCCTGGCTGGCGTGCGGCCGCTGGTACTTGAGCGGCAGCCGCGGCTGCGGGACACCCCGAAGGCCAGCGGCTTCAACGGGCAGATCGTGGAACTGCTGCGCTACCGGGGCCTGCTGGACCGGATCGAAGCGGCCAGCGGCCGTCCTGTCGTTCCGGCGCCCGGGGCCCCGTTCGGCGGTGTGCATCTGGACTTCTCACACCTGGCGGATTCCCCGGTACGGGCAGTGCATCTCCCGCAGTCCCGGCTCGAGCGCCTGCTCGGCGAGCTCGCCGGCGAGCTCGGCGCCGGCGAACGCCGCGGGCACGAGGTAGCCGGGGTCAGCCAGGACGACGCCACGGTGACGGCGGACGTACGCGGCCCGGACGGGCCCTACCGGGTGACCGCTCGCTACCTGGCGGGCTGTGACGGCGCGCACAGCAAGGTCCGCGAGGCGGCCGGGATCTCCTTCCCCGGAACCGCCTATCCCGAGGTCAACCGGCTGGCCCAGGTCACCTTGCCCGATTCGGTGACCCGGCTGGACAACGGCGATCTCGACGTACCCGGGCTCGGCAGGATCCGCGCTGGGTTCACCCGGACAGGCCGCGGCGTGTTCGGGTTCGGGTCGCTCACGCACGGGGGCCTGCTCATCCAGACCACCGAAGACGAGGCCGCCGAAGTCCGCGATGACGCACCGATGACCCGGACCGAGTTCCAGGACAGCATCCGCCGCGTGCTCGGCGCGGATCTTCCCCTGGCCGACGTGACCCGGCTGTCGCGCTACGGCTTTGCGGCCCGCCAGGCGGAACGGTACCGGGACGGGCGGATCCTGCTGGCCGACGACGCGGCTCATCAGTTTCCCGCCACGGGGATAGGCGTCAATTTCGGCATGACCGACGCGGTCAACCTGGCCTGGAAGCTAGCCGCCGTCATCGGTGGCTGGGCGCCAGCCGGCCTGCTGGACACCTATCACGACGAACGCCACTTCGCCGGCGCACGGGCACTGCTGCAAACCCAGGCACAAGTAGCACTGCGGCGCGGACTGGACGTAGCGGAGCGGGGATAATCCGGAGCACGGATAATGGAGCACGGATAATAGAGCCATGACAGACGGGCTGGTCCGGTGCGGGCACTGCGGCCGGAAAAACCGGGTGCCGGCCGCGGCGGCCGGGACGCCCCGTTGCGGCCAGTGCCATCAGGCACTGCCGTGGATCGCTGACGCCGACGATGCCACCTTCCGCGACGTCGCCGAGGCCGCCAAGATCCCGGTCGTCGTCGACCTGTGGGCACCCTGGTGCGGACCCTGCCGAACGGTCAGCCCCGCGCTCGAGCAACTCGCGCGCGACCTGGCCGGTAAGGTCAAGCTGGTCAAGGTGGACATCGACACCTCGCCGCAGGTCTCACAGCGATTCGGGGTCCAGGCCATCCCGACCCTGCTGGTGCTGCGCCGCGGGCAGGTGGCCGCCCGGCAGACCGGCGCCGTCCCCCTGGCCGCCTTGCGGACCTGGGTCGACAAAGCGCTTGCCGCCGCTGACTGAGCATGGCTGCGGCGCGTCGGCCCGGGTTTGCTCGTCGGCATGCGCGATATGGAGCAGCGACTGCCAGATCAGCGCGAGAATGAGAGCCGATCCGGCGAAGGCGAACCAGAACGGCGCCATGCCCGCCGCGAAGCAGCCAGCGGAAACTGCGGCCAGGACGCGATGGCGCGATGAGCTCGGCGAACTGGTGCACGACGACCGCCCGACCTTTTCACGCCACGTCATCATCGCGCATCCGCCGGGACCGCTCGTCGGCCGGCGGCGCATGTCCGGTACCGGTGCGGGCTGCCGGTTGCGTCCCGGGCGCCGGCCAGCCAAACTCGCAGCCATGACATCTGGCACCGACAGCAATCCCGAGGACGAGTACGCCGACGACGAGTACGCGGACCATGACGCCGAGGATCGCGGGCAACCCTCGACGCCGGCCGCTATTCCCGACGAGGAGCCCGAAGAAGACGTGCTCGAGCAGCGCCAGGAAATTCCGTACCGCGAGGACGACCGGTAACAGCCGGCCCTCACTGGTCTCGAACCGGCTCAACAGGCGGGATGCCGCCAGGGTCGGGTATCAGGGATGGTCGATGTTGAGACGGCCACTGACAGCGGCGGCGATGGCAGCTAGGTCGCCCTCGTCGGAGCTGATGACGATATCGCCGCGCCGGAGAGCGCCTTCGACGACGTTGGCATCGACGATGTCGGTGGTGCGGGCACGGCCAGCGAGGGTTCCGGCGGCTCTGGCGCTGGTGTCATCGAGGGTTTCGACGTCGGATCCGGCTAGGAGACGGGCGAGTTGCACCTGGCGGGAGGTGCCTCGCCAGCACTGGGCGACGACGGTGGCGGGCACAGTCGGTATGACGCGGCGGAGAAGGAGGGCACGATGGCGGGCCCACATGCCCCGCTCGCCCCGCTCGGCGGCGATCAGCGCCCCGGAATCGTAGGTGACCCCGGTCACGCGGTCCGCCGGCCGGCGGACGGCCGGGTCACCCTGGCGGCCCATTCGTCGGCCTGGGCGATCTCGTCCGCGGTGAACGGGCCGTGCTCGGCCTCGTACTGGCTGACCGCTGCCAGGCCCGCCCGGATGATGAATTCCTTCCGCGCGATCTGGGCGATCCAGGCGCTATAGCTCATCCCGGCGGCCTGAGCGGCGGCGGCGATCTCGGCGTCGAGCCCGGGCGGGATGGAGATGGAGCGCTTCTTGCGGACGGCCACGACACGATGGTAGCACAGCGGTACGACAGACGGGCGTGCCGCGTCACGTGCTGCGCAGGTAGTCGTGGACCAGGCTGATGGCGATGGAGCCCGAACCCGGACTGATCGCGGCGCACGGCAGCTGGCAGCCACTGTAGCCGCGGCGGGGTGGCCATCCCGCCTGCCGCCAGGTCACGGACCGCTTGTGCGCTCGGGATGCGTCGGCGCGAAATGCTGGGGGAACGCCAGGTTGCGGCACCGCTGATGGGGCGGCGCGCCGCACACGGGGCACTCAGACTGGCTCACCGCCGGTTCCAGCCGGGCGCGGGTGTCGGCATCCAGCTTGCGGGGCTCGGGCTGAGCGGGAAGCCGCAGCGGCCCTCGCATGGCCAGTTCTGACACGAAACGCTGGTACTCGCGCTCGCACTCTTCGCACCGGCAGCCTCGCGCCCAGGCCAGCACCGTGCCGTGTTGCGGCAGTGCGGGCGGCAAGTTGCCCCACGCGGTCATACCTCTACGGTAGGCGACGACCGGTGCGAACGTCCGAGGAGCCCGAACCGATGTAAGCTCTCGACTAATATCTTGTCTTCCATTATATTGACGGCATGGCGGTCAGGTCCATGACGGGGCAGGCGTTCTTCGTGCTCACCGCGCTGGCCGACGGCCCGCGGCACGGGTACGGCATCGTCGGTGAGGTCGCCGAGTTGTCGCAGGGGCGGGTCCAGCTGAAGATCGGCAGCCTGTACGGGGTGCTGGACCGGCTCACCGCCGACGGGCTGATCGAGCCGGACCGGGAGGAAGCGCACGACGGCCGGCTGCGCCGCTATTTCCGGCTGACCCGGGACGGGCGGCGGGCGCTGGCCGCGGAGGCCGAGCTGCGGGCCGCCACCGCTCGCGTGGTGCGGGCGAGACTGGGCCTGACCGGGACGGAGGCAGCCGGGTGAGCGGCGGCCTGGACCTGGAGCAGCGGTACCGGCGGGTGCTGCGGCTGCTGCCCGGCTACTACCGGGACGAGTGGGAAGAGGACATGGTCGCGGCCTTCCTGGACAGCTGGCTGACCGGCGACCCGGACGAAGACTCGGTCACCATGGAGTTCGACCGGCCCAGCTGGCCGGAGGTCGCCAGCGTGGCCGGCCTGGCCGCCCGGCTGTACCTGGGCGGCGCCGGCACTCCGCGCCGCTACTTCGCCTGGGGGCAGGCCGTGCGGGGCGCGGTGCTCGCGGTGCTGCTGGTCCACGCGGCGGCCGGACTCGACGGGCTCGTGTCCGTGTTGCTGCCCGGGAGCGGACACCGGATCGTCCCCGCGCCGCCCGCGACCATAGCGGCGTCGCCGGGCAGCGTCTGGCCGCCCTCGGTGTGGTACCTGGCTGGCTACGTCTGGATCGTGGTCTTCGTGGCGCTGGTCCTGGGGCATTACCGCGCGGCCCGGGTCATCGCGGCGCTGGCCATCCTCCCGGCCCTGGTCTGGCTGCTGCAGGGGCAGCTCACCGGTAGCCTGCTGTCGCCTTTCGGCTCGTG
>Ga0335081_10008350_pt1 | contig 16591 bp, 21 predicted proteins | sample Lox_Sample_35_FD_206713 | JGI IMG/M metagenome (GOLD analysis project Ga0335081, IMG submission 206713) | Soil microbial communities from Loxahatchee National Wildlife Refuge, Florida, United States - Lox_Sample_3.5 | ecosystem: Environmental > Terrestrial > Soil > Wetlands | place: USA... | reverse complement strand
CGCGGCGTCCGCTGCCACCGGAGGGAAGGAAGTCCCGCTGGGACCGCCCATCCTGCACACCTGACAGGAGGCATCGTCAACATAGGGCCGGCGTCACGGGACGCCAGCCCTGGCGTGTCGCCGCTCAGCCGCGGGTTATGGTTCCGGAGCCGGTGACGCTGGTGTTCACCTGTGACGGGTTGCCGCTGCAGACGATCGAGCCGGAGCCCGGGACCGCCGCGTCCAGGCTGGCCGTCGCGGTCACCTGGATCAGGCCCGAGCCGGAGACGACCGCCCGCACGTCGCGGGCGGTGAGCCGGTCAAGCTGGGCCTGGCCGTCACCCGCTGATGGTGACGTCGAGTCGGGTCGCGGTCCCGGCCGCGGACAGTTGGCCGCGGCCGGAGACCGTCACGGTCAGCTGGGGCGTGCTGATCCCGGTGACGGAGATCTGCCCGTCGCCGCTGAGGTCCAGCGTGGTCAGCGACGTCAAAAGGAAGGTCATCGGGCTGGCGGTCAGCCGACCGGGGCGGCGGTGACCCGGCCGGTCGCGACAGCCTCGGCCAGCGCTGCGTAGTCCCGTTCGTTCTGGTCGGCGAAAGCGCCGGCGAACTCGCTGATCGCCTCATCGAACGCGGCCGAGCCGCCTAACTGAACGGCGATACCAGCATCCGCCCGTGCCGCACCGTCGCCGACCCCGGCCTCTACTTCGGCAAGGCCCTCGAGATCACCGGCGACCGGCTCACCGCTCCGCAGATCGCCGATGCGTTCAGCACCGCCGCAGGCCGCCCCATCCCGCACACCCAGATCCCGCTCGAGACTCTGTGGGAACACGCTCCCGAAGCGGCCAAGGTCTTCACCTGGGCCAACGAGCGCTACTTCGATACCGACCTGACCCCTCTACGCCACGCCCACCCCGGCCTCATGGACTTCACCGTATGGCTCAACCGAACCGGCAAAGCCAGGCTCCTAGCCCAACTGGAGTCCGCGCCGACCTGACGGGTACCGCGGACACAACCCCGCGACCAGGCCCGAAGCGATTCCCCGTCGCAACGCCCGCCGGCCGCCGGCCGCCGGCGTGCGGCTACTCCCCGCCGCGCCCCTCGCCACCGTGATGCCGGGCGTACCTGCGCTGCTTGCGCGGTGAATCGGCATAGTTGTCGTACATGTCCTGAGCAGTACGGTCGGTCGGGCGCGTCAACGTCCGCGTTCGGAAACCAACGATGCTCGCGAATGCGTAGATGGCAAAGATCACTACGGCGACGAAGAGGATAGCCTCCCACCACAGCATCTGGATCACCACGATCCCATCTGGACTACGATTCCTACGTTCCCCGCAGGATCGGCTGAAACCCGCGGAGGCAAGTTGAAATCCGCGGAGGCAAACCGCGTCCGGCCGGAAGCCCGGATCGGCGGCCTCACACTGCCGGCAGCGCCGTAGGCGCCTGGCCCTGGCCGCGTCGGGCGGCCAGGTAGCGAGCATGAACGGAGGCCATTGATGTCGCGGCGGCCAGAATCTACCGCCCGTCGTTACGGGAAGGTTTTTGATGAGATAGCGGCTGAGTACGACCGTCACCGTCCGGCTTATCCCGACGAACTCATCGATCAGGCTTGCCGGGTCGCCGGAATCGGGAGCGGTGATCAGGTGCTGGAGGTCGGGTGCGGGAGCGGCCAGCTGACGCGCGCCCTGCTCGCCCGGGGCCTGCGCGTCACGGCAGTCGAGCCCGGCCAGAACCTCATCGCACTAGCCAGGCAGAACCTGGACGGTGCCGGAGCAGTGGAATTCGTGAACGCTCAGTTTGAGGATGCACCGCTTCCCCGCGAGCAGTTTCAGGCCATGTTCTCCGCATCCGCTTTTCACTGGGTTGACCCCGAGGTTAGCTGGCAGAAGGCCGCTGACGTGCTTGTTCCCGGCGGGACCCTCGCCCTCGTGCAGTACTTCGGGCTTGAGGAGCCGCGTAGCGAGGACGATCAGGAAGCAGTACTCGCTGCCATGAGAAAAGTCGCCCCTGATATTGCCGCTGACTGGCCGGCCTACTCCGATCTCGACGCCACGCTCGCCGGGGTGGAGCAACGCCGTGGTAACGTCTCGCAGGCATGGGCCTGGCTCGGCAGCTACGACATCGGGCAAGGTTATGCCGGCCGCTTGTTCGGAGATGTCCAGCTGGCAGTCATGCCGAAGCTGCTCGAGCACACCCCCGGCGAAGTCAATGCTGTTATTCGCACGATGTCGTTTTACGCCCGGCTTTCACCGGACCAGCGTGAAGCCCTCGAGCGTGAACACGACGCCCTTTATGAGCGGCTCGGGCGGCCGATTCGCGCCAGCATCGTCGCGGCTCTCGTCACGGCACGGCGCAACGGGCGTGAATGAGCCCAGCGGCAGACGGTTCCGGACGACGTGGCAGATGAGTTCTTCCCGGGCCTGCCCGACCTGTAGTGTTCCGCCGCCGTCCGCAGGGCCCGCGCTCAGCTGGCTCCTTCGTCAACTCCGCTAACACTGGGCTGCCTTTCAGGTCCGCCATCGGATCGCCGATGGCCGTTCGGTCCACTCGATCCGTTCGGTCCGTTCGGTCCGTTGGCAGACGTTCGCGCGAGGGCCTCCTCCAGGCTCGTGAAGTTAGGGATTATGCGGTCAACGCCGGTGATCGTGAAAACGCGGAGCATGGCGTTGTCAGGGATGACCAGCAGCATGTCACCGCCTGCGGCCGTGGCCCGCTTGTGCGCAGCCAGCAGGGTATGCAGTCCGGAGGAGTCACAGAACTGGGTCTGGCTCAAGTCGGCCACGAGCGTCCCGTGCCCGGGCGCGGCCGCCTCGAGCAGGGCCGACCGCAACTCCGGGGCGTTGGTGATGTCGATCTCCTCGGGTGCCGCTACCACGGGCACGCCGTTGATCACCGCAACGGGGAACCTGCCGTCTTGCATCTACGTCACCTCCAGTGGCCGCGAGTAAACCTGCGCGGACGCGCCGCCGCCGGACGCGCCGCCGTGCCCGTGCCGCCGGGTAGCAGGTAGCGGATAGCGGGGACGGGGACGAGCGGCTGCCCCGGTCAGGGCACTACCAGGATCGGCCCCAGCCGGAAGGCTGTCAATAGAAACGCGAGATAAATTTCGTGTGTTTTTTCACGCGAGGATTCTCTCGCGAGTTATACAATCAGCAGGCATGAGCGACCCTGACCAGAGCAGCGGCGGCAGCAGCTGGACGCTCCTGACCGGGCACGGGCACGTTCTCGTGGAGATCGCCCGTAACCCCGAGGCCCGGATCCGGGACATCAGCGCCGCCGTGGGACTAACCGAACGCACCGTCCAGGCCATCGTGGCTGACCTGGAGGCCGCCGGCTACATCACCCGCAGCCGCACCGGGCGGCGCACCCGGTACACGGTCAGGCACGACAGCCAGTTCCGCCACCCCGCCCAGGAAGGGCTCCAGGTCGGCCCGTTCCTCGACCTGCTCGCCGCGGAGGACGCGAACGGGCGCACCACCCCGGAGCCTGACGGCAGGTGAGACCCCCGCTCCTGAGCTCATGCTTAGATGGGCTTCCCATCGCCGGTGAGAGGAGGGCGCGTTGGCCCGGGTGGACGTTGACGGAGTGGGCATCGAGTACGAGGTCACGGGGGAGGGGCCGCCAGTCGTGCTGCTGCATGGCTTTCCCGATTCCGGCCGGCTCTGGCGACACCAGGTGCCGGCCCTCGCCGGCGCGGGATTCAAGGTTATCGTGCCCGACCTGCGCGGCTACGGGCGCTCGGATAAGCCCGAAGCCGTCGAGGCCTACTCGCTCCTGCACATCGCCGGGGACGTGCTGGCGATCCTGGACGACCTGAACGCCGGCCGGGCTCACGTGGTTGGCCACGACTGGGGCGCCGGGCTAGCCTGGGCGCTCGCCTCGTTCCGGCCCGACACAGTGGACCACCTGGTCACGCTCTCGGTCGGACACCCGGCCACCTTCCGCCGCACGCGACGGCAGCAGGAGAAGTCGTGGTACATGCTGCTGTTCCAGTTCCCTGGCATCGCCGAGCGCTGGCTGACCGAGGACAACTGGCACAACTTCCGGGCCTGGGGCCGGCACCCCGACGCCGACCAGGTGGTCACCGAGCTGGAAGCGACCGGGTCGCTGACACCGGGTCTCAACTGGTACCGGGCCAACGTCCCGCCCGAGTCGTGGGTCGGCCCGCCGCTGCAGCTCCCGCCGGTGCAGGCCCCCGTCATGGGCGTCTGGAGTACGGGAGACCCCGTCCTCACCGAGGCTCAGATGACCGATTCGGCGGAGAACGTGGCGGGCCCCTGGCGGTACGAGCGCCTGGAAGGCCCCGGCCACTGGATGCAGCTGGACGCGCCGGACCAGGTGAACGCCCTGCTGACGGATTTCCTGCCGCGGGCGTAAAATAACAGCGTCGAGAGGCGCTGCGACGGACCGAATCCGCCACGCTCGACTCCCTGCCATCGGTAAGGGCGCCTTCGAGTCAACGGAGGCGCTCATGAGCGTGGTCGGTCGCGTCGTCGCGCTGCGGCGGTATCCAGTCAAATCCATGGCGGCCGAGGAGCTGGACGGCGCCGAGGTCGCGTGGCACGGTGTGGCGGGTGATCGCCGGTGGGCGTTCGTCCGGGACGGGCAGGTGCGCAGCGGCTTCCCCTGGCTGACCATAAGGGAACGGCCCAAGATGGCGCGCTACCGGCCCTTTTATACCGAACGGGCCCGGCCCAGCGCCTCCGCGACGCTGGTACGCACGCCCTCCGGCGGCGAACTCGACGTGGCCGACCCCTCTGAGCCGCCTTACTCGCTCACAGGCATGAGCATGAAGGCGTCCCGCCCGGCGGCGCAAGTACGTGTCTGATCCGGATACCGGCGGCCTCGCCTCCAGCCCGCCCGGACCGGTACCGGTCCGGGCGGGCCAGGGCGCCCCCCCATCACCCTCAGCCCTGTCCCGCGCAAGGTGCTCTGCGGGCAGCTGCCGGAAAAAACAGGCTATCTCTGAGACAGAACCAACGCCCGTACCGGCCGGTAATCGGGCAGATCCTTGCCGGGTCCCGGGTAGTCCATGCAAGAACTTGCATGGACTACCCGGCCGGGGCGCCGCGCCTACAGTAAGCCGTCAGGAGCGCCCGGATTCCGTGTCGCAATGTCGCCGTAGCCATTACGGCGGCACCAGCTCAAAATGTACGGCGCGTGTTCACCGCACCACCGGTATACAACTTCTGGCGTCATCTTGAGATCCTGGCTGTGCTCGCGCCGGGCTTTGATCAGCGGGCCCAGGTAGTCGATGAGCTTGGCGGCCGTGTCATATCCGACATGCGCGGTGCTGGCGAGCGTTTCGTGGTTGACCGCGCGACCCGAGGCAATCGCCCCGGCCAGGCGGGCCGCGGTCGCCCCCCGGCCTTTGGAGAAATAGGCGTGAATCCGCATGATGCCGGGCGGGCTGCTGCCCGGCGGAAAGCGGGAAACGTCAAGGCGGCCTCCGCCGGCGACGATGTCAATGGCCTCGATAAGCGGCACCGGGCCCGTCGCCTTCCGGTAGATGCCCGCCACCTCGGGCTGCTCGACCGCCTCGTCCAGGTGATCACGCTCGCGCCCATGGCCTTGCGCGGCGAAGATTACCGGCGTTTGCCTGCCCGCGCGACGAAGGGCGTCGAGCACGTCAAGCCCGTCGAACGAGTACTCGACGGCATAGTCCATCCAGGTGAGGTCGATGACGGCCACGTCAAATCTCAGCCGGTCCCCGATCGCGCGCAGGACCGCGTCTTTGTCGTCGGCGATCCGTACCTTCGCCTCAATCAGGGACTGCCGCAAAATGGGCTCGATGATCTTTCCCAGTGCGGCAGCGACCAGAATGCGCGGCCCGTCTTGCATTGACCCCCCCACCACCCATAACGATTGTGCCATGCGCGGCCCGATGCGCCCTCTGCCGGCCGGCCGATGAACGGTTAATTAGCTGCTGCGGGGTATCCAGGTGCCCATTCAGGGGACCCTGCTCATCGCCGGCCAGGAATTTTCCTAGCCCGCCGGCGCAGCGCTGCCGTCCGCCGGCCCCGCTGATCCCGGGCCCCCGGGGTAAGATCCACGGCTCGATCATCCCGGAAGCCGGCCTTCCTCGGCGTCATCGGGGGCGTTGCTCTGGCATTATCGATTGGTGGCTAGTATCGATCTCGACCGTCTCGCCAAGACCGCCTACGATGCCCACCGCAGTGCTCATGCCGGCCCCCTCCCGCCCTGGGACGACACCAGTGACCAGGAGAAGAAGGCCTGGCGGGCCGCTGTCGCCGCGGTAACGGGCTCGGGTGAATCCACCCTCACCGAGGGCCCCTCCGCCCAGTCGATCGTCGTCCAGGCCGGCGACAAGACCCACGCCTTCCACGCCGAGTTCACCGCCGGCCGGCAGGGCAGCCTGGTGCTCAGCGACGAGCACGCCTCCAGCCACCACGCCCTGTTCCAGCCGGCTCACGGCTACTGGTTCGTCCAGGACCTCGGCTCGACCAACGGCACCTGGCTCAACGGCCGCCGCATGTTCGCGGCCCAGCGGCTGAAGAAGGGCGACAAGATCAAGATCGGCCGCACCATCGTCGTCGTGGTGTCCACCACCTGACCGGGCCCGGAAACGCAGTGTCCCCCGCAAGCAAGAGGGTCCGCGTTGATAGGGCTGCAGGGTTGCCCTATCGACGCGGACCCTTCCAGGTCATCCGCGGGGCCGCTGCAGGGTTGCGGCCCGCACCTTTGAGCAAGGAACTCTGATGGCAATCATGCCCAACGACTTACTAGGACCCAACCCCTAAGCGGTTCAGTTGTAGTTAAGATTTCCGCCGCCCGCGCCCGTGCCGGTCCCGAGCCAGAAAACCCCAGCTCAGCCCCATGCCGCGAGCTTAGTCCTAGCGCATCGGTAACCGTTGTGTTACGGTAGCCCAGTGGTTACCAATGCCGCCGGCGATCCGTTCGAGGCGCTCGGCGACCCGAACCGGCGTGACATCCTGCGGCTGCTCAGCGAGGGGGACAAGCCGGTCAGCCAGATTGCCGCCGCGCTGCCGATCAGCCGTCCCGCGGTGTCCAGGCACCTGCGCCTGCTGAAGGAGGCCGGCCTGGTCGCGGAGCAGGCCCGGGGCACCAGCCGGATCTACTACCTGCGCGGGGAGGGGCTGCACGCGGTCCAGGAATACCTGGAGCAGGTCTGGGGCGACGCCGCCCAGCGCTTCCGGCTGATGGCCGGGAACACGCCCGGGGACACGCCCGAGAACGCCGGATGACCGCTCCGCTGCGCATGTCCTTCGACGTGGCCTGCTCCGCCGGCAATCAGGCGAACTGGCAGACAAGGTCAGCCACGACGCCCGCAACAACCGGATGCACGCGACCTAGGCGCTCTCTTCCCCGGTCACGTGGTCCAGCCGGACCAGGTCGAGCACCACGTTCGCGGCGCTGCCCGGCGCGCTGATCAGGGTCAGCGGCTGGCCGTTGGCCGCTAGCCGCTCGGTCAGCTGGTACAGCACGCGGACCCCCGCGCTGGCCAGCTGGGTGACGCCGGTCAGGTCGGCGATCAGCGGGGCGGTGCCGCCCCGGCTGACCGACAGCAGCCGCCGGGCCAGCAGGTCGGCGGTGGTGATGTCGACCGGGCCGCCGACCAGCGCCCGGGCCGTGCCGCCCGCCGCGACGAAAGTGTCCACGCTGAACGGCGTCTCGGCCGGATGCCCGTCCTCCGCGCCCCGGGGGCCCGCGGCCAGGACGGCTGGCCAGCGCAGCCGGCGCCGCAGCGTCACGGTGGTCCCCCGCGGCACCGGACCATCCGAGTCCGGATGGCTGACCAGCAGCTCGTCCACGACGTGCCCGGCCACCATCAGGCCGTGGCCGCGATCCGTGTCGGCCGGATCGGGCGGCCGCCAGGTGCCGTGGTCGGTCACCAGCAAGGCCACGCTGCCGTCGTCCTCCAGGCTCGCGTCGAGCTCGACGGTCCCGGGCGCCTCTCGCGGGTAGGCGTGCTCGATGGCGTTGGTGAACACCTCCACCATGGCCAGGTGCAGCGCGTCGGCGTCGTCGGTCGCCGCGTCGAGCCGGCCCAGCCAGCCGGCGAAGGCGTCCCGCGCCGCGGTCAGGCTGGGCCGCTCGCCGGGCAGCACGAGGTGCAGGGGAGGGACCGGTTCGGCGAGCCACTGGACGGCCAGCGCGGTGATGTCGTCGGCGTGGCCGATGCGGGTCAGCAGCTCCACGGTGAGCTGGCAGACCCGTTCCGCCGTGGCCCGGTCGGCGCCATGCTCCGTTGCCAGGTGCGCGGGCGGGCGGTCAGCGGCCGCGTCGGCGGCGACCACGGCCAGCTCGGCCATGCCCTCGGCGATGGTCCGGTCCGGGCGCTCGACCAGGCCGTCGCTGTACAGCAGGACCAGCTCGCCCGGAGCGAGCGCGCCGGTCGCCAGCACCGGCGGCGAGCCGGTGCCGAGCGGCCCCGTCCCGGTCCCCTCCAGGTACCTGGCCTTCCCGTCTACGCCGATGACCAGCGGCGGGGGATGCCCGCAGGTGGTGTAGCGCAATGTCCCGGCGGCCGGGTCGAGTACCACGAGCGCGAGGGTGGTGGCGCGCAGCGAGGGCATCCGGGCGGCGAACGCGTCGGTCCGCCGCAGCACGTGCCCGAGGTCATCCTCGGCGGCGAGCAGTTCGGACAGCACGGCGCGGAGCTGCCCCATCGCCGCCGAGGCGGTCGCCCCGTGGCCGACCACGTCCCCCACGACGAGCGCGATATCGCCGCTGTCCAGCGGGATCGCGTCGAACCAGTCGCCGCCGGCCGCCTGCTCCAGCCCGGCCACCAGATACCGGGCCGCGATCCTGGCCCGGGGGAGCACTGGCAGGGCGGTGGGCAGCAGCGCCTCCTGGAGTTCGGCCACGATCCCGCGGTCGGCCGGGTTTCCGGGCTTCGTCGCCGGCCCGGCGCCTCCCGTCGGCTGTCCCGCCTCGTGGTGGTCGTGCGCAGTACCCGACACCGCCGCCTCCTGGTTTTCCCGCCCCGTGGGGGGTTGAACTACCCCGGCAGGGCGGACCAAACGGGTTAGACCCGTTCTGCGGGGGCAGAGGGGGCCGGGTACGCACGACCACGAGGGGAAGGAACGGCAATGAGCGACACCGACAAGGCCAAGAACAAGACCCAGGAGATCAAGGGCAAGGTCAAGGAGACCGCCGGGAAGGCCGTCGGTAACGAGCGGCTCGAGGCCGAGGGCGTGGCCGACCAGGTCGGCGCCGACGTCAAGCAGGCCGGCGAGAAGGTCAAGGACGCGGGCAAGAGCCTCAAGCCGTGAGGTGGTGTGGATCGCCGATTCCCGGGTAATCGGATCCCGACCTGGTGGCGGCCACATGAGAAAGAAGGACAACAAACATGGGCATTATCCTGCTCGTTCTCCTGCTCGCCCTGATCCTGGGCGGGCTGGGGTTCGCGATTCACATCCTGTGGTGGATCGCTCTTATCGTGCTGGCGATCTGGCTCATCGGATTCGTCGTGCGCGTCGGCGAGGGCGGATCGCGGGGTCGCTGGTACCGCTGGTTACCGGGCCCCCGGAGCTAGCCCGGCGGCTAGCCCGCGGTGGCCTCCGGTTCACCCTGCTCACCCGGCTCACTGGCTCCGGGGCCTGTCGCGGCCCCGGAGCCAGTTCCGGCCAGGGCGGCGACGGCCTCTCCGACGGTGTCGTACATCGGCAGCCGGTCGGCGAGGCCGGTGATCCACAGGGCCTTGGTGTAGCGGTAACGCGCGCCGGCCAGCAGGAACACTCCGCCCTCCTCCGCCTGCCGCCGCCAGTGCGTCACGATCACGGCCAGCGCGGTGGTATCCATGAAGTCCACCGCGGACATGTCGAGGATCACCTGATCGCTGGCTGCCGCGGCTTCGGACAGGCAGTCGTCGAACCGCTGGCTCGAGGTGATGTCGAGTTCGCCGTGCGCGCTCACGACCACAGCGGCACCGTGGGCTTCCATCGAGAAGCGTAGCTCGGCCACTCTGCGCTCCCACAGCTCGGGCTCGGACGGGGTAGACATCCAGAATCGTATTCCCGGACCCGGTCTCGTGCCGCGATACCGGGACCGTTACCGCAGATGTACTGTTGGGCGGTACATGCGAAGCCGCCCACCGGATGTATAGGAATGCGCACCCATGGACGTTGATAGCAGCCAGCGGCGGATGGCCGCGCACATGCGCGACCACCAGGACAAGGTCGTGAGCCGCTGGAGCGAGCTCGTGGCCGCTGGCCTGCGCGGCCGGAGCTCGGCCGCCGAGGTGCGGCGCGAGCTCGACGACCTGTACAGGCTCGTGCTCCAGACCATGTCCGGCGCCGACGAGCAGGCCATCGGCGAGCTCAGGGCGGCCCTGGCCGAGCTGTCAGGGTCCCGCGCGCGGAACGGGTTCACCCCCACCGAGACGGCACTCGCCGTGTTCGCGCTCAAGGACGCCGTCTACGAGCTAATCGCCGACACCGCCGAACTAGTCCCCGAGTACCTCGCCTTCTCCCGGATGATGGACGACCTCGGCCTGCACACCTTCGAGACCTACGCGGCGGCCCGGGAGCAGATCATCGCCGACCAGGCCGACGCCATGCTCGAGCTGTCCACCCCGGTGATCAAGCTGTGGGAGGGCGTGATCGCGGTGCCGCTGATCGGCACGCTCGACTCGGCGCGCACCCAGCTGGTCATGGAGAGGCTGCTGGAGACCCTGGTCGCGACCGGCGCTGAGCACGCCGTGCTGGACATCACCGGGGTGCCCACGGTGGACACCGAGGTGGCCCAGCACCTGCTCAAGACCGTCAGCGCGGCGCGCCTGCTCGGCACCGAGTGCATCGTCAGCGGCATCAGGCCGCAGGTCGCGCAGACGATCGTGTCGCTCGGCATCGAGTTCGGCGACATCGCCACCAAGGCGACGCTGGCCGACGCGCTGGCGCACGCGCTGAACCGCAGCGGCCAGCGTATCGAGAATCAGGGTCCGCAGCGGCCGGGCCTCGCCTGATGGAACGCGTGCCGATCCTCAAGATCGGGACGACGCTCTTCGTCTCCATCCAGATCGACCTGCAGGACGAGAGCGTCGTGCGGCTCCAGGAAGACCTGGCCGACGAGCTGTCCGTCACCGGCGCCCGCGGGGTGATCATCGACATCACCGCGGTGGAGATCGTGGACTCCTTCATCGGCCGGATGCTGGCCACGATCGGGTCGATCTCGCGGCTGTTCGACGCGGAGACGGTCCTGGTGGGGATGCGCCCGGCGGTGGCGATCACGCTCACTGAGCTGGGCCTGTCGCTGCGCGGGGTGCGCACCGCGCTGAACGCGGAAAAGGGTCTCGCGCTGCTGAACGGAAGCGCTTGATGGATGAGCTGCCGATCAGGACCGGAGATGATGTCGTCCGCGTCCGGCAGCAGGTGCGGGTGGTGGCGGCCAAGAGCGGGCTGTCCCTGGTCGACCAGACCAAGGTGGTGACGGCAGCCAGCGAGCTGGCCCGCAACGCGCTGGTGCACGGCGGCGGCGGCCTGGCCCGGGTCGACGTGGTCACGTCCGCCCTCGGCCGGAATGGCATCAGGATCGGCTTCACCGACGAGGGCCCCGGGATCGCCGACGTCGACCTGGCCCTGACCGACGGCTGGAGCTCGGGCGACGGCCTCGGCCTGGGCCTGTCCGGAGCCCGGCGGCTGGTCGACGAGTTCGAGCTGACCTCCAAGCCGGACGGCGGCACCAGCGTCGTGGTCGTCAAGTGGTCCCGCTGAGCTGGCCGCTCCAGGCCCCGCCGCCGCAGGACATGCGGTGGGTCAGGGTCGAGGACGCCAGCGCGGTGCCGGCCTGCCGCAAGGCCGTCCAGATCATGGCCGAACGGTTGCGGTTTTCCGCCTCCCGCATCGGCCAGCTCGCCCTCGCGGTCACCGAGGCCGCCTCCAACCTGCACAAGCACGCCGAGCAGGGATCGCTGCTGCTGTGCGTCAACCGGGACGGCCAGCCACCCGGAATCGACCTGGTCACCATCGACGCCGGGCCGGGCGTGCGGGACGTGAGCGCGGCCGTACGCGACGGCCACTCGACGGCCGGGACGCTGGGCATCGGCCTGGGCGCGATCCAGCGGCTGGCCGATTTCGCCGACCTGTACTCCCGGCCGGGCCGCGGCACATCCCTGGTGGCGCGGTTTTCCCCCGGGGGGACGACCCCCCCAGACCCCCCCGCTCTTGGGGGGGCTGCCCGCCCCCCCAAACCCCCCTGGCCCCCCGCTCTTGGGGGGGCTGCCCGCCCCCCCAAACCCCCCCGGCCCCCCTGGGGGGCCGGCCTGGTCCGGCCGATCATCGGCGAGACCGAATGCGGCGACGCCTACGGCGCGGCCCAGGTGGGCGGCGAGGTCACCGCGGTGCTGTGCGCCGGGCTCGGCCACGGCCCGCTGGCCGCCGCGGCGGCCGCCGCGGGGGTGGCCGCCGTGCTCGACGACCCGGCGGGCGAACCCGCCGCGCTGCTGGAGCGGGTGCACCGGCGGATGAGCGGCACCCGCGGCGGAGCGGTCGGCATCGCGCGGATCGGCGGGCAGCAGGCCCGGTTCGCCGGCCTGGGCAACGTGGCCGCGTCGATCGTGTCCGGCGGTCAGCGCAAGAGCATGGTCTCCATCCCGGGCATCGCCGGGCACCAGGCCAGGACCATCCGCCAGTTCGAGTACGAGGCGCCGCCGGGTTCGGCGCTGATCTTGCATTCCGACGGCATCAGCAACCGCTGGGAGGCGGCCGCCCTGCCCGGCCTCGAGACCAGGGACCCGCTGCTGATCGCGGCCGTGCTGCTCGCCGAGGCGGGCGTGCACCGTGACGACGCCGGCGTCCTCGTCCTGAAGCCATGAGCAGCCAGGACAGCGAGCTCGCCCGCCTCGAGGTCAGCGACACGGCCGGCGTCTTCGCGGCACGCCAGCTCGGCCGCGGCCTGGCCGCCGTCCTGGCCCTGGAGCGGCAGGACCAGATCCGGGTGGCCACCGCGCTGAGCGAGATCAGCCGCAGCGCGGTCACCGCGGGCCGGACCGCCGTCGTCACGTTCGGCATCGACGACGCCGCGCTGCTGCTGACCGTGACCATGGACGGCGGGCCGCCGGCCGACGGGATCGCCGCGGCGGCCCGGCTCATGGACCGGGTCACCGCCGACGGCCACGTCGTGCGGATGACCAAGCGCCGCCCGCCCGGCGTGCGGCCGGACCAGCGGCTGGTCGGCGAGCAGCTGGCCGCGGTGCACCCGCAGTCCGCCCTGGACGAGCTGCGGCGGCAGAACCAGGACCTGATCAGCGCGCTGGACGATCTCAAGCAGCAGAAGGACCAGCTGCTGCTGCTCAACGCCGAGCTGCAGGAGACCAACCGCGGCGTGATGGCCCTGTACGGCGAGCTGTCGGACGAGCTGGAGCAGACCAACCGCGGCGTGGTGGCGCTGTACGCCGAGCTGGACGAGAAGTCCGAGCGGCTGCGAGCGGCGTCGGAGTCCAAGGACAGGTTCTGGGCCACCGTCAGCCACGAGCTGCGTACCCCGCTGAACTCCATCATCGGGCTGACCCGGCTGCTGGCCGAGCCGGCGCCCGGCTGCGCCCCGCTCGACCCCGAGCGGCTCTACCAGGTCGAGCTGATCAAGAACTCGGGCGTCACCCTGCTGACCCTGGTCAACGACCTGCTCGACGTGGCCAAGGCCGAGTCGGGGCAGCTGCACGTGGACCCGGCTCAGGTGGACCTGCCCGCGCTGTTCGGCCGGCTGCGGGGGATGGCCCGGCCGATGGCCGAGGGCAAGCCGGTGGAGGTGATCGTCAGCGCCGGTGACGATCCAGATACTCCGGTCACGATCCTGACCGACGAGGTTGCCCTGACCAGCATCCTGCGTAACCTGCTGTCTAACGGAATCAAGTACACCGATCACGGCGAGGTCCGGCTGAGCGCACGGGTAGCGGGTCCGAGGCTCGAGATCAGCGTGGCCGATACCGGCATAGGCATACCGGCCGGCCTGCACGACCACGTCTTCGAGGAGTTCTACCAGGTGCCCGGCGTCCGCCGCGGCGGCACCGGCCTGGGCCTGCCGTACGCCCGGCGGCTGGCCGGAATCCTCGGCGGAGACCTCACCCTGACCAGCGAGCCGGACGCGGGCACCACGGTCGTGCTCCGCCTTCCGCTGCGCACCCCGCCCATCGGCACGGTCCTGCTGGCCGACGACGACGCCGCCTTCCGCGGGGTACTCAGGGGACTGCTCGACGGGCTGGCGGACCGGGTCGTGGAGGCCGGCGACGGCCGCGAGGCGCTGGCCCTGATCGCCGCGGACCCGGTTGACCTGGTCCTGGCCGACATGCGGATGCCCGGCATGGACGGCGCCGCGCTGCTGGCCCGGCTGCCCGCCTCGGTGCCCGCGATCATCGTCAGCGGCGCTGACGTCCCCCCGCCGCCGAGGGCCGCGGCCGTGCTGCGCAAGGACGAGCTCACCCGGCAGCGGCTGGAGTTCACCCTGCGGGTTCTCGGGGGCACGCCATGACCGGCAATCAGGCTGTGATACTCCTGGTCGACGACGACGAGGCCAAGCGCTACCTCCTGGGCACCTGGCTGCGCCGGGGCGGCTACACCGTAGTAGAGGCCGGGACGGGGAAGGAGGCGCTGGAGAAGGCCGGCTCGGCCGATCTGATCCTGCTCGACGTCAACCTGCCCGACATGCTCGGCTACGACGTCTGCCGCCAGATCAAGGCCGATCCTGCCATCGCGGCCATCCCGGTCGTCCAGGTCTCCGCCACCGCGGTCCAGGTCTCCGACCGGGCCAAGGGCCTGACCCAGGGCGCCGACGCCTACCTGACCGACCCGAACGAGCCCGAGGAACTGCTGGCCGTGGTGATGGCCGCGCTGCGCTACTCCCGGGCCCGGCAGCGCGCCGAGCGGACGGCGGCCCTGCTGACCGCGCTGACCAGCGTGGCGCTCGACATCAACGCGGCCGACACGTTCGACGGGCTGGCCCGGGCCGCGGCGGCCGGCGCGGTGCGGATCTTCACCGCCCAGGCGGTGCTGGTCATCGAGATGCCGGACGGCCAGATCCGCCGGACGTCCGCCTCGCCGGAGCGACCCGCGCCACGCCAGCGCGGCGCGCCCCGCGGCCTGGCCGACCTGGTCACCGCGCGGATCCTGGCGGAGCGCCAGTCCAGCGGGGCTGTCATGCTCTCTCGCGAGGAGTGGCTGGCGCTGGTCCCGGACAGCACGCTGCGATGTGACATCTGCGTGGCCGCGGTGCGCCCGAAACCGGGCCGCCCGCCGGTGGCGATGGCGATCGACCGGGCCGGGGTGCCCGGCGACGAGGAACTGCAGATCCTGCGCCAGCTGGTGCAACTGGTCGCGCTGGCCATCGAGGCGCTGCGAGCTTACGCCGAGGAGCACGTCATCGCGCTGACCCTGCAGCGCAGCCTGCTGCCGCCGGACCCGCCCGAGATACCGGGCCTGGCTATCGCGTTCCGCTACCTCCCGGCCAGCGACCAGGCCGAGGTCGGCGGCGACTTCTACGAGGCGCTCCGCTGGCGGGACCGGGTCCTGGTCGCTATCGGCGACGTGCAGGGCCACTCGCTGCAGGCGGCCACGGTGATGGGCGAGCTCAGGCACGCGCTGCGCGCGTTCGCCCGGGAGGGGCACCCGCCGCTGGCCATCACCGGCCTGGTCAACGATGTGCTGACCCGCTACCACCCGGGCATCATCGCCACCTTGTGCCTGGCGGTGCTCGACCCCGCCTCGGGGGAGGTGCAGATCGTGAACTGCGGGCACATGGCCCCGCTCCTGGTCGGCGGGCAGGGCGCGGCCTACGCCGGCGAGGGCGGCCTGCTGCTCGGCCTGCCCATGCACGAGCCGAACGTGGAGACGGTGTTCCTCCCGCCGGGCGGCACCCTGCTGCTGATGACCGACGGCCTGGTCGAGGAGCGCGGCGTCTTCATCGACGTCAACCTGGAGAAGCTGCGCGTGGCCGCGCAGGAGGCCAGCGGCGCCGACGTGGAGGCGTTCAGCAACCACCTGATGGCCGTCTTCGGTCCCCGGGAGGACGACGTCGCCATGGTCGCGGTGCGCCGGGCCCAGAGAAGGATAGAGACCGGGGCAGAGACAGGGACAGGGACAGCTGAGACAGGGACATGAGCGAGACACCCGAGCCTGTGGCGGGCCTTGAGGCGCGGTACGCCGCGCTGCGCCAGGCGGCCAGGTCGGACGGCGGCGATCCCGGCGACGTGCTCGAGGCCGCCTTCTCCGAGCTGGAGGGCGCCATCGACCTGCTCCGGGCGGCCGCCCCCGACGGCCGCGGCGAACCCGCCGGCGTGCCCGCCGACAACGCCGAGCGTGGCCTGCTGCGCGCGGTGTTCCAGGACGCGCCGGTGCCGCTGTTCTTGCTCACCCGCGACGGCACGGTCCAGCGGGTCAACCGCGCCGCCGGCGACGTGATCGGCGCCAAGCCCGGCTACGCGACCGGCCGACCGTTCACCGCCTTCGTCGCCCTGCCGTCCCGCGCGGCGGTGAACTCCCAGCTCACCGCCGTAGGCCGGACCGGCAAGCCGCGCCAGATCCGGTGCAGCCTGGTCGCCGGGGACGGCCTGGTCCCGTGTGAGCTCGTCATCGGCCGGGCCGGGGTGCGAGGCCACCCCGACGAGTCCGATCCCCTGGTGATCGCGGTCCGCGACGCC
>Ga0335081_10008349_pt1 | contig 16592 bp, 18 predicted proteins | sample Lox_Sample_35_FD_206713 | JGI IMG/M metagenome (GOLD analysis project Ga0335081, IMG submission 206713) | Soil microbial communities from Loxahatchee National Wildlife Refuge, Florida, United States - Lox_Sample_3.5 | ecosystem: Environmental > Terrestrial > Soil > Wetlands | place: USA... | reverse complement strand
CTTGAGTACGCAGGCTGGTGGCTGCGGGGCGCGGCGGCGCTCCTTGACGGTCTGATCATCGGCGCCCCGGTGTTCGTCGTGTCGATCGTCCTCGCCGTCGCGTTCGGCAACTCACCGGGAGCCTCGCTTCTCCGCCTGCTGCTTGCGCTGGTGGTTGGGATCGCCTATTACGTCAAGACGATGACGCGCGAGGGACCGCGCAACGGGCAGACGCTCGGCAAGCAACTCGTCGGCATCCGGGTGGTCAGGGACGATGGGTATCCGGTAGGTCCGGGGATCGTGCTCAGGCGCGAGCTGCTCATCAAGGGGTTGCTGACGTGGATCACTTTGGGCGTTTTCGAACTCGTCGACTGTCTGTAGCCGCTCGGCGACGCCACCAATCGCGCCCTGCACGACAAGATCGTCGGAACCCACGTGCTGGTCGACCCGACCCGAACCCCTCGCGGCCGCACCGCCTTCGTAGTCGTCGGCGTGGTGGGCGACATCGGCACCGGCGCGCCAGCGCTTCAGAACGTCCTGTCAAGCAGCCCCGATCCCGGCCACAGCGACGCCACGGCCGGCGTCATCTACCTGGGGGCGACCACCCCGACGGCGTTCGAGGCGGTGGCGTACACGACCTATGGAACTCGCGTAGCGTGCGGAGTGACGAGCGCCGCGGCCGGTTGCACCGCCACCGGCGGCTGATCCCGCGTCGTCACGCGTATAGCTCAGGGCCGAGGCCGAGCGAGCCTAACCGCAAGGGATCTAGCAACCCGCGGGTTGCAGGTGTTCCGCGGAACACCTGCCGTTCCGAGTGGCGGCGCCCAATCACAGTGGCCAGGTGTGGCTGGATACGGCGCCGGGCATCGCTTTTTCCCACAGCCGGCCGAGGCTCCTGACATCCCCGTCGCCGAGCCGCAGGAACATGAGTTCGCGAACTACCTGATGGTGCGTCACCTGCGCCTCGCGCAGCCGCTTGAGCCCGTCTGGGGTCAGACGCACGAGGAGACTCCGTCGATCGTCGGGATTGGTCGCGCGGGCGGTCAGCCCCGCCTTTGTGAGACGGTCGACCGAGCGTGAGATGCCGCTCGGACTAAGGTTGCGCCGCTCCCCGAGGGTCCCGATCGGGAGTTGCCGCGACGGCTCGGTGACGAGGGTGATCATCACCCCGTAGGCGTCGACCCCGAAACCGTGCTCGGCCTGCAGGCGCCGATCGAGCTCGCGGAACACCGTCGAATGAACCCGCAGCATGCCGCGCCACGCGGCGAACTCGTCCGCACTGAACGGCACTGGCTCCGAGGGTTCGGAGGGTTTGGAGGGATCTGACGGCTCAGACGAGTCGGACGGCGAAACCCGGCCTGAGTGTGCCCTGGCCGCAGTCGCCGAATTACTTGACCGCGGCAAATAAACTTCCTATTGTTTGCATGACGCAAACATCGTACAGCTCGAAGGAGAGGGACCGGATGAGCACGACAACGGGGACCCCCAGGGTCCTGGGGTCAAACGAGGGGCTGCGCCTCCAATCGGGTCCGGGTCGGGACCTCATGTTCAAGGTCACCGGCGAGGACACGAACGGCGCCCTCGACTATTTCATCGTCGAGGTAGGCCCGAACGGCGGGCCGCCGCTTCACGTCCATCACCAGCAGGAAGAGACGATCCACGTCCTCAGCGGGCGCTTCAAGATCAGGATCGGCGATGAGCTCCACACGCTCGAGCCGGGCGGGTTCGCATACATGCCCGCCGGCCTTCCGCACGCGTTCGTGAACCTGAGCGACCAGCCGGCCGAGCTCATCGTCGTCTACACACCCGGCGGGTGCCACAAGTTCTACGAGGAGCTTGGTCCGGCGACCAGGACCGCATCTCCCGATCGTGCGGAGGTCGCGGCGATCTTCGAGCGCCACGGAATGTCCTTGCTCGGGCCGCCGCTGAGCGCTACTTGATCCCCAGGGCGGTCATGCGGCCCGTGGGCGTCTGCGTGTAGCTGACGCGGACGTCGCTGCCGAACTCGAGGCCGTGGACGACGCTCGCCTTGCCGCCGGTCTGGAAGGTGAGGATGCGCTCGAAGGTGGTCTGCTGGCGGAGGACGGGAAGGAGCAGGTGGTAGCGCTTGTACACGTGGCTCGTGGCGTCAGGCGCGCCGTCGTCGAGCCAGCCCGCGCCGCCGGCGGGATCGCCGCCGCCACCGCCGTCGGAGGTGCCAAAGAAGCGGCCGTCGATGTCCATGAAGATGTGGACGCCCGGATCGTCGTACAGCGTCACCTCGGTGGCGCCGGTTCCCCGGCCGCGTGCGATCAGGTGCTCGCTGAGCAGCTGGGCGATTATGCCGGCGTCGTTGGGAACGCCGGTGGTGGGCTGCCAGACGCCGGCGGCCGAAAGCACCGCTGCCACCGACCCCGAACAGTCAAAGCCGATTCGCCGCCCGTTGTAGCCCGGGCCTTTGATCCCGATGCTGGCGATGCCAGCCTCCGCGTGGCCACCACCGTAGACGTAAGGGAAGTCGCCCGCGGTGACAACGTTCGCCGCGGTCGTGAGCGCGTTCACGACCGACATCCGCCCCGCGGCGGCTTCGATCGCGAACGAGCCGCGGGCGATGCCGACGACGGTCCCGGACGCCTGTCCCTGGATGAGCTGGGTCGGCGTCGGAGTGGTGGCCGGCTGGGTGGCGAGCGCGCCGGCGGGAAGGGCAAGCGCGCCAAAGAGCGCGCAGGCAACAGCTGCGAGTCGTTTCATCGAGAGGGTTCATCGGCTGGGGCATCCGACAAGCTTGAGGTCCGTACTCAGACAGGCGGACGGCGCCGCCCGGAAACGCGAGCACTAGGGCCCGAGGAGCTACCGGACCACGAGCACTGGAGCCCGGGCGGGTGCCGGACCACGAGCACTAGAGCCCGGGCGGGTGCCGGACGACGAACCCAGAGAACTCGCCGCCGCCGCGCGACCAGCGCGTCCCACCCTCGGCCAATGCGACCGTGTCGAACCGCCACCCGGCGACCTCCATCCACACATGCCCCGCGTTGGCGTAGATCGTGATCCAACGCCCCGGCCCCGGGTCGCCCCAGGTCTCGAAGTCCCCTGAGACCATCGGCGAGCTCACCAGCCCGGCGGCCGCGAGCGCGTAGCTGACCGAACCCGAGCAGTCGTAGCCGTCGGCGTGGAACGATGCGTGTCCCCCGCCGTAGATGTAGGGCAGGGTGGCGATCGCGTTGCCGGCGGCGATCACCTGGACCACCGCGGCCGGCGCCCCCGGGGGCGCCTGCACCATCCCGCCGGTGTCGACGGCGATCCCGCCGACGTTGACGTTGCGGGTGGCGGCGGCGCGAGCGGCCTCGGCCGCAGCCTTCGCCTCGAGCGAGGAGAGCCGCGCGTTCAACGCATGCAACTTGGTGGCGTCTCGGCCGCGCGCGTGAAGCTCGCTGATCTGCTGGCGGAGCAGAGCCGATTGGAGCGCGGCCACGCTGTTGCGTTGCGTGAGCACCTGGGCGGTCAGCGCTTGATCACGCTTCTCGAGCGTCGCGAGCAGCCGGGCCTGGCGCGCCACCGCCGCCCGGGTGGTGCGCGTCCACCCGACCACCGCAGCGTTCTGCTGGGCGATCCGGTGCATGAAGTTGACCTGTTCGACGAGCTGAGTGAAGCCGTGGGCATCGAGGATCACGCTCACCAGATTCGGCTGCCCGTGCTCGTATGCCGCAACCAGGTTGGCGGCCAAGGCGTGAGTCGCCCGCTCGAGCTGGTTTTCGAGATCGACCAGGCGGTTCCGCGCCGCCAGCAGCCGGGTCTGCACATCGCGGAGCTGTGTTTCGCGCGCGCTGAGCTGATGCTGGAGCGCGGTAAGTCGCCGATTGGCATCGGCCAGGCCGTGCGTGGTCTGGCGGATCTGGGCGCTATCGGCCGCGATCTGCGACGTGAGTGAGGACGCGGCTGATTTGCCGGCGGCGATCTGGCTCTGGAGGTCTCCCGCGCTGCTGCTCGTCAGACCGCTCCCGAGCAGGACGGCCGTCACCAGAAGCCCGGCGACTCCGACGGCTCGGGCGCGTGCGTGGAAGCGGAGCATGCGGATGGGTGTGGGCACGGCAAAGCAGACGCGCGCCCGACACGTCAGGCACCGCGGTCTCGGTGGAGCCCCCTGCTAGGAAGCCGGCAGCAACCTAGCAAGCGGCGACGCCATCGCGTTACCAGATCCTGCCTTTGCAACAAATCCTGCAAATTGCGGAGAGTTTGATGCGGGGGTCGGTGGATGGACGCCGGCGCGCTAGCCGGCCCGCGGTCGCGGACTTTTCCGGGCGCCGACGACGTTCCTGCTCATAGATAGCCAATGACGTGCGATCACTCGGGAACACATAGCGGGGCGTCGCGGTATCTCCGCGAAGCGGGCGTTTTGCGTCTGGTGCTGTTGTGCGACCGGTGTGGGGCAGAGTGCCAGGAGCTCGGGCGGATGAAGTATCGACCTGACGTGAAGGTCCCCGGGCTCGCTACTGGTTCGGGAGCGCTCGAGGAGACGAGCGCCGCGCCTCTTCACTGAAGTCACAGCCCAGACGCCGGTCAAATCCCTCGGCTTGCGAGGATCTGTTGCCCATTCTCGGTGACGGCGACAGCGCGACGATCCGGCAGATGTGCGAGGCCACCCTCCGCCAGAACTGGCGCGAGGGCGTGCGCGCCACCGACCGTGTCCCGTTCGCCTACACATGCCCGAGCCCTGGCCACTACCCGTGGCAGTGGTACTGGGACTCGTGCTTCACCGCGATCGCGTGGCGCCACTTCGACAGCACGAGGTCAGAACGCGAGCTCGGGTCGCTGCTCGCCGCGCAGCGCGAGGATGGGTTTATCGGCCACACGATCTTCTGGAACACGCCGCTCACGGGCCGCCGTCGCTTCACCTACAACGTGACCTCGCCGAACGCGGCGATGACCGCCAGCATTCAGCCGCCCGTGCTGGCGTGGGCGTGGCGGATCGCCGTCGGGGATCCCGGCACGGTCCCCGGGATCGTCAAGCACTACGACTGGTTGCGCGCTCACCGCGACCTCGATGGGGACGGCCTGATCTGGATCGTCCAGCCCGACGAATCGGGCCTCGACGCGTCGCCGCAGTTCGACGCGATCTGGGGATGGCGCTCCCACGACCGGCCGGGCTTCATCGTGCTCGTGCGTCGCAACCGCAGGCTCGGGTACGACCTGAAGAGAATTGCAAGCGCCGGCGGCCCGGTGTGCTGCGAGGTCGCGATGAACGTGCTCCACGGCCTGTCGCTCCTCGCGCTCGGGCGGCCCTCGCTGACCCCGACGATCGTCGAGCGGATGTACAACCACGCGACGGGGCTGTTCGAGCCGATCGCCCACCCAACCCCGAAGCGCACGCCGGCACGCACCTGGGCCGCGCTCGCGCCGCTGGCGCTTCCGGACCTGCCCGAGGACATCGGCCGGCGCCTCGTAGAGGAGCAACTTATCGACGAGAAGCAGTTCTGGCTGCCGGTGGCCCCGCCCTCGGTCCCGCCAACCGAGCCGAGCTTCTCCACCCGTGACGACGGCTTTCTCTGGATTCGGCGGTACTGGCGCGGACCTACGTGGGTCAACTCGGCATGGCTCGTGTGGCTCGGACTGACCCGCCTGGGCTACGACGAGCACGCCCGTACGCTCGGCGACCGAATCATGGCCACGGTACGAGCGCAGGGCCTCCGCGAGTACTACGACCCGTACACCGGGCGCGGAATGGGCGCGCTCGACTTCGGCTGGTCATCGCTCGTGATGGAGATGCTCGCCGCCGACCCGCGAGACGCCGCGAAGAGCTACCTCAGCCCGCGCGACGAAACTCGTTGATCGCCGACGTGTAGCGGTCGAAGCCGTCCTCGACCGCGTCAAAGCCATCCTGCGGCAGCCAGAACACGATGCGGTCGACGCCGACGTTCGCCACCCGCTCGATCTCCCCCGCGGCAGGCGCCATGCCGACCACGGTCACCGGAATCCGCGCACGCCCGATCTCCGAAGCACGAACCCCGAGCTCCGCGACCCGGGCCCCCAGATCCTCGACAGACATCCGATTCGGCATCCACTCGTCGCCAAACGCGAGCACACGATCGAGCACGCGCGGGCCGTTGCCGCCAACCATCACCGGGGGATGGGGCTTCTGCGACGGCTTCGGCCAGCACCAGATCCGCTCGAAGTTGACGTACCGGCCTGCGTAGGTCGCTTCTTCCTCGGTCCAGATCGCCTTCATCGCCTCGATCCGCTCGCGCATCACGCCGAACCGCCGCGACGGATCGGTGCCGTGGTTGCGCATCTCCTCGGCGTTCCAACCGGCGCCGACCCCAAACAGGAAGCGCCCTCCCGAGAGCGCATCTACCGACGCCACCTCCTTGGCGGTGATGATCGGGTCGCGCTCGATCACAAGGCAGATCCCAGTCCCGATCAACAGCCGCTCGGTCGCATCGGCGGCGGCCGTACAGGCGACGAATGGGTCGTACGTCCGGGCGTAATACCCCGGGAGCTCGGCGCCGCCCGGCCACTCGCTCTCCCGCGACGCCGGAATGTGCGTGTGCTCGGGGAACAGCAGGCACTCGAACCCGCGTTCCTCGGCCATCCGGGCGATGTCGCCGGGTGGCTGAACGTCACGCGTCGGGAAGATCGCCACGCCGAATTTCATCAGCCGTTCACCCTAGCTAACCCGTGCCGGGCGCTACCGTTGACCTCATGGCTACCGAACGCGAAACCGCCCCCGCGCGGGACGTTCAGCTCTCCGATCAGGAGTGGCGCGAGCGCCTGACGCCCGAGCAGTACCACATCCTTCGCCACCACGGGACCGAGCGCCCGTTCACCGGCGAGTACGTCCACGTAAAGGAGGACGGCACGTACCGATGCGCCGGCTGCGGCGCCGAGCTGTTCAGCTCCGGCACCAAGTTCGACTCCGGCACGGGCTGGCCGAGCTTCTACGAACCGGCCGTCGCCGAGAACGTCGAGCTGCGTGAGGACCGGAGCCTGTTCATGCGGCGCACCGAGGTCCTGTGCAAGAGCTGCGGCGGCCATCTGGGCCACGTCTTCGACGACGGCCCTGCGCCGACCGGCCTGCGCTACTGCATCAACTCCTGCGCGCTCGACCTCGACGCCAACACAGGCGAAGGCTCCTAGTCGGACCGTCTCGCCGCGCGGCGCTCGCGCCGCTTAACGACGAAGTAGATCCCGAGCGGCAGGATCAGAAGCACCACGAAGCCGACGATGCCGGCTTCCGCGAGCACATGCGCGGCCGCCTGGCCGCCGTAGTAGCCAACGAGCCCGTAGGTCACCCCCCAGGTGATCCCGCCGAGCGCGTTCCAGAAGAAGAACTGCTTGAACGGCATCCGGTTGATGCCGGCGAGCCACGCGGTCGCGAAGCGGACGAGCGCGATCCACCGCCCGATGAACACCGCCTTCGGACCATGCCGCTCGAAGAACCCGTCGCCGTACCGGATCGCACGGATCCGGTGATGCATGAACGGCCCAGGGGCCGTGAACACGTTGCGGCCGAACTTTCGCCCGCACAGATAGCCGATGTTGTCGCCGACGATCGCGGAGGCAACGCCGATCAGGATCACCAGCGAGATCTCGAGCTTGCCCTGGCTGGCCAGCACCGCCCCCGCCACCAGCGCCGTCTCCCCGGGCGAGGGAATCCCCATCGACTCGAGCCCGATGATCGCCGGGAGCAAATAGCCCAGGCTGTTGGACACGCCGAGGATCGCGGCAAGTGAACCGACGACGATCGCCGCGAGACCCCCCATCACGTCATCCCGACCGTCAGGCGACCTCGCCCGGGTTCTCGAGCACGGCCAGCAGCGACAGGCCTGCCGGCATCGTCCGGCCACGGGCCAGCCAGCGCGCCTCGAGCCGGAGCGGCTGCTCGAGCAGCGAGTTGAGCCACTCGGGACCGAGCGTCAATTCCGGCTTGTAGTCCGGATCTGGCTCGCGCAGGCGCCGGCGCTCGGCGAGCCGGACGGCCGCCGCGGGGGCCAGGAGCAACCCGTTGAACGAGGTCATCCGAACGATCCTCCACCCCGCCTCGCCCGCGGCCGCCCGCATCCTCCCCCGCGAATAGCGGCGGTAGTGATGGTTGGCGACGTCGTGCATCGACCACAGGCCCTGGTAGGCCGGGACGGTGACGAGCAGGAAGCCTCCGGGCCGAGACACGCGCCGGAGTTCGCGCAGCGTCACTCGATCGTCAGGCGTGTGCTCGATGACGTCCAGGCACGTGATCAGGTCGAAGGACCCGTCCTCCCAGGGGAGCTCCTCGAGCCGCCCGACGACCACGTCGCCTCGTCCCCGCCCACGGGCGACCTCGGCCGCCCCGGGATCGAGCTCGATCCCGGACACCTCGCCGTACGGGCTCAGCTCGTCGAGCGTGCGTCCCGAGCCGCAGCCGGCGTCGAGCACGCGCGCGCCAGTCCGGAGCGGCAAGCGGTCGAGCTCTGCGCGGATGATGCGGCGTCGACCGCGGTACCACCAGTGGCGGTCGTCGAGCTCCAGCATCGCGTTCATCAAGCGTTCGTCCATCGTCTGCATCCTGTCAGGCACCCGGGTGAATACCCGGAAACGGCTCTGGGGCCTCGCTGCGCTCGGCGTCCGTGGGGCCGTGTGCCCCGTCCGGACGGGCTCGCAATGGTCCCATGGACGCCGCGAAGCGGCCCCACCTAAACAACGGCCAGCGGTTCTTCCTCCTGCGCCTGCGCCACCGGAAGGCGCAACGTGAACTTAGCGCCTGGGACGTCGGAGCGCTCGAGCACGAGCTCGCCGCCCATCCGAGCCGCCAGCTCACGCCCGATCGCCAGGCCGAGCCCGAACCCGGCGCTGCCGCTCGCCGCGCGTCCGCGCTGGAAGCGCTGGAAGATCAGCTCGTGCTCCTCCGGAGCGACTCCGGGACCCTCGTCGCGGACGGACAGCGACGCATGCTCGCCGTTGCGCAGCTCGACCGTGACCTCGCCCCCCTGGGGACTGGCCCGCACTGCGTTGTCGAGCAGGATCCGCACGATCCGGGCGATCCCTCCGGGGTCGCCCCGCGCCCATACCTGACCGGCGGAGTCGTCGAGCGTCGAGATGATGCCCCGCGCCTCCGTCCCGAGCTCGAACTCGGCCATCACCGCCCGGCTGAGCTCGCCGAGCTCGACGGGCTCCGAGCGCAGCTGCACCTGGGCGTCGAGCCGGCTGAGGTCGAGCAGATCGGCCGCCAGCCGCGAGAGCCGGCGCGATTGGCTCCGGGCGCGCTCGAGCAGCGAGCGGGCGTCGTCGAGATCGGGGTGGCCACTCCCGAGGTCGTCGTCGAGCAACTCGAGCATCCCGTCGAGTGAAGCCAGCGGCGTGCGGAGCTCATGAGAGGCCGTCGAGACGAACGCGCGGCGGGCCTCCTCCTGCTGCTGGAGCTGAAGCTGCATCTGCGCGAACGCCCGGGCCAGGTCCCCGACCTCGTCACGGGCGCGGACGGCGGGCACGACGACCGGGGGTCCGTCCTGCGCCAGCTCGGTGGCCGCCTGGCGAAGTCGCCGGAGGCGCCTGACGATCGTGGCTGACAACGGGATGCCGAGAATCAGGGTCAGCGCCAGGCCCGCGAGAGCGGCGTACAGGAATGCGCGGCGCACCGTGGCCACCGCATCGCTGAGGGTGTCAAGCGGCTTGCGTACGACCAGCACCCAGCGCTGCCGGCCCTGGTGCGCCTTGTCTCCGCTGGGAGTGGTGAACGGGATCGCCGCGCGGACGTACTCGGAGTTGCCGATCGAGCCGAAGGTGTAGTTCGCCCGCAGGGTTCGGAAGGCCTTGGCGACATCGTCGTAGGGATCGAGCCTCGCGCGCGCGGTGTCCTGCGTCCCCACGACCGGCCGGAAGTTGTTTCCCTTCAGATCGGCGTAGCCGAGCAGGCTGGCCTCAGACGCACCCGTCGCGAATCGAAGGCTTCCCAGCTGGGCGATCAACTCGTTGCGTGCGTCCTCCCCGGCCTTGGCGAGCCCCTGCTCCTCCTTGATGTTCGTGCCGGGATTCGGCCCGATCGGCGCACCGCCGGACGATCCCGGCGCCGTCGAAGGCACCGGCTTGATGTTGACCGAGCTCACGAGCCCCAGCGGGATGTTCCGGAACGGCGTGGTGGTATTTGCGATCGCGTGCTTGGTCTTCCCGAGCTCGCTCTCCAGCGTGTTCTTCTCGGCGTTCCGCAGCGACTGCTCGAGCGGCCCCAGCAGCGCTAGCGCCGCCACTGCGAGCGTGGCCACGGTCGTTATCAGCACGGCGCCCACGATCCGGCCCTGGAGACCGAACGCGCCGCGCCGCGCTCGCGCCCGCTTTCCCACTATGAACTCCAGAACGACACCTACGGCCCCCGAAGTCGGTACCCGGCGCCCCGTACGGTGAGGATATAGCGCGGTTTGTCTGCCTCGGGCTCGAGCTTCTCGCGCAGGTGACGGATGTGGACGTCGATCGCCCGGGGGTCGCGGTAGGCGCTGTCGCCCCAGATCGCGCGCAGGAGCTCCTGGCGGTTGAGGAGCCGTCCCGGATCGGCCATCAGCGCATCGAGCAGTTCGAACTCCGAGAAGGTCAGCCGCACGGGGCGCCCGTCCATCATCACCTCCCGCTGGGCCCGGTCGAGCACGATCGGGCCGACCACGAGCACCTCATCGCCCATCGCGCGCGTGCCCGCGCGCCGGAGCACCGCACGGATCCGGCTGCGCAGCTCGGCCAGGCCGAACGGCTTGGTCACGTAGTCATCCGCGCCCGCCTCGAGCCCGAGCACCGCGTCCGCCTCGGAGTCGAGCGCGGTCAGCATGATGATCGGCACCACGTTCCGCCGGGCTCGCAGCGTCCGGCACACCTCGTACCCGTCCGGACCCGGCCCGAGCGCGACGTCGAGCAGGATGATGTCGAAGTGGTCGGTGCTCGCCCGGTCGATTGCCGACCGGCCGTCTCCGACCGCCATCACCCGATGGCCCTCGCGCGAGAACGAGCGAGTGAGCATCTCGCGCAGGTCCGACTCGTCGTCGACGACGAGGATGATCAGCGAGGCGTCAGCGCTGCGCCCGCCGGAGGTGTGAGACTGCGTGGTGCTGCGTTGCGCGGACATCTAAAACCATGCCGATCGTAGCGCCGAGCAGGGACTATTCCGCGTGTCCGACTAGCTCCAGCTCTCTCGCGCTCGCGGTCCGGTCGCCGGCTGGTACCTCAACCGCGCGAGGCGCCAGCCGCCCGGCCGCAGCCACCACCCACAGCAATGTCAGCCATGTGACGGTGGCCAGCGACACATGGACCCAGACCATCTCGCTCGGGAGCTTCAGCTCGTACTGAACGCTCCCCACCAGCCCCTGAGCGGCCAGCAACACGCCGAGCACGGTCAGCGGCTCCAGCTCCTGGCTCGAGGCGCCGCGCCGGCGCGCCAAGAACCAGACCCCGATCACCGCCACCCCGAAGAGCGCGGCGATCGTCGCGTGCTGGTGAATCGTCCACTCGAGCGTGTCGGCGCCCTTGAAGTGCAGGCGGTGGACCACCTGACCGGTGAAGCCCCCTGAGTGCGGCCCGGCCGCGGTGGCGGCCGTGCCGGCGAAGATCGTCAGCGCCCCAAGCGGAAACAGCCCGCGCGCTGACCATACGGTGGTTCGGTCGGTTGCCGCGGGCCGGCTCCCCGGCTCGTACGTCGCCCGCCACGCGAGCGCGAAGGCCGCCACCAGGATCAGCAACGACAGGCTGAAGTGCGCCATCACGAATCCCGGCGCCAGGTGGTGGAGGACCGTGAATCCGCCGAGCACCGCCTGCGCCAGAACCCCTAGCGGGAGTAGGACCGCCAGGATCGCCAGGTCTTTTCGATACGGCCGCCGCGTGAAGGCAAGGATCGCGGCCACCACGGTGATGAACCCGACCACGCCGGAGACGGCTCGGTTGCCGAACTCGATCAGCGCGTGGGAGCTGAGCGGCGGAAGCGGCGTGCCCCCGCATTTCGGCCAGTTCTCACAGCCGAGGCCGGAGTCCGTCAGCCGCACGGCCGCGCCCGTCATCACGATCAGCGTGAGCGCCGTGAGGGTGGCGTAGGCGACGCGGCGGTACTGGATCGGGGTGACGGCGAGACGCTCGCGCATGGCCCCGAGTCTACGACTCGTGCCTGAGCGGAGCGTACGACCAATCAATCGACGGCCGCTGCACGAACAAGCGTCGGGCGCCGGTCAACGGCGCTCCGCGCTCGAGGTTTGAGCCGAAGCGCGGGCGCCTCGATCAGCCGCCAGGACAAGAATGCGAGCCCGTAAACCGGTAGCGCAACCACGGCGAGCATCCCGAATGGCCCGAGCTTAGGGCCGAATGCGTAGGCGGCCACCTGCTGGGCCGGAAACGCGTACACGTAGATCCCGTACGAAAGATCGCCAGGACGGGTGATCACACTGACCGACCGGGGTGTGCGGTACGCCAAGATCAGTACGAGGTACGGGATCGCGATCATCGCCGCGGCACGTACCCACTCGGTTCCAAACGCGGCGATCCACAGGACCAACAAGCCTGCCGCGATGTCCCAGCGGAGAACGACTCGATCCCGCAACACGTAGAGCACGACGCCGGCGTTGAACAGACCGCCGAGGTAAAGCACGTCGCTGAAGTCACCGGCGGCGGCGCCTGTCATGTGAAATGAGCTCGAGGTCAGCGGAGTGCTCAGCACGAATAGGAGGGCGAAGCTGATGGCTGCGAGTACCCAGCGACGGTTGAGTGCCCCGACCACGCCGAGCGCCGCGGCGCCGACGTAAGCGGTGGCTTCGACTGGCAGGGTCCACAAAGATCCGCTGACTGCGTCCGGGTAGACGTTGTGGACGAATACGCCCGGCAGCCGCCCATTGATGGTGTCCAGGACACTGTTCTCGGCGATGTACCGATAAACGCCGAGATTGGCGAAGTAGCTCGACGGCGACAAGGTGGTCGCGACAGGACCAACAATCAATGCGGTCACCAGGACTGCAACGATTAGTGCAGGGAGCAGTCGCAAGGCCCGCTTGAGCGCGTACCGCCAGGGCGCCGGATCGGTATTCCAGCTCTTGGCGATCAGGAATCCGCTGATCGCGAAGAAGATCGATACACCTAACTCGCCCAGAGTGTGACCAGAGAGCGAGGCGAACGGCTCAGCCCGCCCGGTTAGCGCGAAGCAATGCGAGACGAGCACCATAATCGCGGCGATCAGACGCAGCGCGTTGAAGTTGTTCTCACGCGACCTGACGAACTCGGCAATCCTCATGTCACGCTACCTCGGTTACCGATCTGTCGTGGCGTGAGAACCAGTTTGCAAGCACGCGAGGAGACAGTCCATTGTGACGACCCGAGTCGGGGGCCCCGCCACCTGACGATCATGAGGCGTCGGGAAGCCGAATACTCGAACACCCTCTAACTCCTCGAGCTAGAGACGGCGCTGGGCGTGCTCGACCGCGGCGTCCGTCGGATCGATGCCGCACGATCCTGCCTGACAGTATCTCTAGGGGTGGACCGTGGTCGCCATGCGGGCGCAGTATACGGCCGCGGGTTTCGACGGGTCCAAGGGATGAACGACGACGTCACCATCGTCATCGCCTGCCTCAACTACGGCGCATTCCTCCTCGAGGCCGTGCGAATCGCTCTTGCGCAGGAGAGTGGCGCGCCCCGCGTGAGCGTGGTCGACGACGACTCGACCGATCAGCGGACGCTGGATGAGCTTGAGCGGCTGCAGCCCGAGGTGGACCTCGTTCGGCAGGGCAACGCCGGCGCGGCGAGTGCCCGAAACACTGCTTTGAAGCGCATTCAAACGCCCCAACGCACTCGTGGTCGCCGCCGATGATCTCTGCCGCCTCGGGCCTCCTACGCGAGCCACTCGAGCGCGACCCGTCCCTCGGCTTCAGCTACGGCCAGATGCGCTTCTTCGGGGACTGGGAGTACTGGGACCACGCGCCTGCTCGCGGATGGCGAGGTCGCTGAGTCGAGGAGGTAACCCTACGCTACACACCCGCGAGTGCCGTGTCTCAGCGCGTCGCGTAGTACGTAGTGCTCTTGACGCCGGCGTTCAGCAGCCCGGATGCTGACAGCGTTTCGACGTGCAGGACCCGCACTCCCGTGGACTCAAACAGGCGCATGATCGCCGATTCGGGGATATAGCTCATAGCGATCGGCAGCAGATGCAACCGTCGGTAGACGAACTGCGCATCAAGGCCGAGGCGACGCAGGCCCGAGTACAGGCGGCGCCGCCACTGGAGGCGGAAGATCGCAGGGATGTGGCTCGGCAACTCAAACGCAACAAGCCCCTCTGGGCGCAGCAGGCGGCAGAACTCCCTTATGTAAGCCTCGATCGTGCCTCGGTCCGGAACATGCTGAAGCGCAATTGCGGAATACACAAAATCGAAACTGCGGTCATCGAACTGGCCTAGATCGGTGGCACGGTTAACGGCGAACGAAACGCCCGATATGCCCGCGTTGTGCTCCATGGCTTGTCGCACCATCTTCTCGGAGATATCCACTCCCACGCACTCGTCGAAGTAATGGGCGAACGCGCGGGTCATCCGACCCAGGCCGCAGCCGAAGTCGAGCGCACGCTGGCGCTGTCGGGGATGCCCGAGCCGGACCATTTGGTCAACAACGGCCGCGGCCGAGGCGGTTCCGGTAGCAAAGGAATCGCCCTCGTCCCAGCCTCCGAAGCGTTTCCCGGGTGAGGTCAGGATCGCCCAATAGGGGTCGGGTGTCACCAGTTCGTTCCACTCTTGTTCCTGGCGTTCGATCTGCACAGAGGGGCAGCATACGGACTCGCAGCGGGTAGCCCGCCGCTCCCGCTTGCGTCAGCGGGGTTTCCGCCAGTTGACCCGACGACAGCCAGAGGACACTCGCCCGCCCGCGGCGCGGCCTCGCTCGCGTGCTCAGTGATCACCAGTGCACGCCCCGGCTCTCGATCCGGTCGAACTTTTCGGTCGAGGCGCGCGGGACCATCGCTTGGACGTCGTAGCCCTTGTCGAGCAGCAACTCGGCCGGGCACGAGCCGTCCTGGCCCGTGATCCCGGTGATCAGGTCGTGTAGTCATCGGAATTGTATAGAGCGGGCTTCTCGCCGGGGATGATGCGGGAGAATTACGCGGTGCCTCGCGTCAGCGTGATCATCCCTGCCCACAACGCCGCCCCCTACCTGGAGGAGACGCTCGCGTCGGTCCGCGCGCAGACTCACGACGAGTGGGAGATCGTCGTCTGCGACGACGGGTCTAGCGACGGCACCTGGGAGATTCTCAGCGCGGACGACCGGGTCCGCGCCGTCCGCAACGAGCGGCCCGGCGGCCCAGCCGTGGCGCGAAACCGGGCGCTCGAGCTGGCCACCGGCGAGTTCGCGATGTTCCTCGACGCCGACGACCTGATCCTGCCCCGGTACCTCGAGAGCCAGCTCGCAGCCTACGAGCGGGCAAGCCACCTGCCAGGCGCTCCGGTCGGGCTCGTCGCCTGCGACGCCAAGTTCCTGATCGACGGCGAGTATGCGCCCTACACCTACCTCGACCTGCTGCCCGATCGCAACGCGCCGATCACGCTAGAGCGGCTCCTGCGGCGGAATATGGTGTACGGGGCCTGCCTGGTGCCGATGACGGTGGGCGCTGCCGTGGGCTGGTTCGACCCCGAACTGTTCGGCACTGAGGACTACGGGCTGTGGATCAAGATCCTCGAGCACGGCTACCGAGGCGTGCGAAACGAGGAGCCGCTCGCGGTATACCGCCGGATCGCCGGGTCGGTCTCGTCGAACATCGCCAGCCAGGGAGTCAACAACCGCAAGGCCTACGAGCTCGCGCTCCGGCGCGGCAACCTCACCCGGAAGCAGGCCCGGATCGCCCGCGGTGGGCTGCGCTACAACCGCGCGATGGAGGAGGTGGCGCTGGCTCGCTTCTCGGACGGCAACGCCCTGCAGGCCGCGTCCCGTCTCCCGCGCCTGCTGCCGCTGCTCGCGTGGGTCGCGGTCACGAATGTACAGATGTGGCCCGAGTGGGCGCGGCTGCTGCGTACGGGTCGGGCCCCGGACGCAGCGCGCCTCCGCGCGCGTCCATGAACGACGACGTCACGATCGTCATCACGTGCTTCAACTACGGTCGGTTCCTCCCCGAGGCCGTTCAGAGCGCGGTCGACCAGGAGGGCGGGGAGCCGCACGTGACCGTGGTCGACGACGGGTCGACCGACGAGACCACGCTGAGAGAGCTCGAGCGGCTCCCGGAGCGGGTGGAGCTGATCCGCCAGGCCAACGCCGGCGTGGCCGCGGCGCGCAACACCGGGCTCCGGCGCGTGCAGACCGATTACGCGCTCGTCCTCGACGCCGACGACCGACTGTCGGCGGCGGCACTCCAAACACTGCGGGGTCCGCTCGAGGCCGATCCCCGGCTCGGGTTCAGCCACGGTCTCATGCGCTTCTTCGGCGAATGGGAAGGGCTGCTGACGATGCCGGAATATGACCCCTACGGGCTGCTGTTCCGCCACACGATCGGCACCTCCGCGCTGATGCGGCGGAAGCTCGTCGACGACGTCGGCGGGTTCGACTCGTCGCTGGCCGGCTACGAGGACTGGGACTTCTGGCTCGGGGCCCTGCGGCACGGGTGGCGCGGGCGAACCGTGAACGAGGTCACGCTACTGTACCGCCGGCACGGTGGCAGCCGGCACCTCGGGGCCCGCGGC
>Ga0335081_10008347_pt1 | contig 16593 bp, 9 predicted proteins | sample Lox_Sample_35_FD_206713 | JGI IMG/M metagenome (GOLD analysis project Ga0335081, IMG submission 206713) | Soil microbial communities from Loxahatchee National Wildlife Refuge, Florida, United States - Lox_Sample_3.5 | ecosystem: Environmental > Terrestrial > Soil > Wetlands | place: USA: Florida... | reverse complement strand
GCCCGATCCCGACAGCGGCATCGGCCGCTGGAGCGTCGACGACATTGCGACGCTTCTGCAGACCGGCCAGACGCCGGATGGCGACTTCGTCGGCAGCGGCATGGGCGAGGTGGTGAAAGGGACGGGAGCGCTCTCCGACGAAGATCGTCGCGCGATTGCCGTCTACATCAAATCGCAGAAGCCGATCCATACGGAAAAGACGGCCGGCGTCGCGGCGCGATAGAGGAGGACATGCCGCGCGCGGCGCTGAAACGGTCCCTTCTACCCCCGCCGCTCCTTCGCCATCCGCGCCAGCGTCTGCTCGAGCTTGGCGAACTCGCCCTGCAGCTTGTCGACGTAGCTCGTGCCATGCTGGCGCAGATCCTTGGGTGTCACTTCGCGGAGCCCGGTGAGGGTCTGGCAGAGCCGTGCCGCGCCGACATTGGCGGCGCCGCTCCGGAGCGAATGGATGAGCTCCTTGAAGGTGCGGAGATCGCCCTCGGCGGTTGCCTGGCGGAGATGCTCCAGGAGCCGACGCCCGTCGCTGCAGAAGGTCTCGATCACGTCACCCAGGAAATCGCTGCCGCCCCCCAGCATGCGCAGCGCCTCGATCGTGGCCTCGTCGACCACCGCGCCGGCATCGGCGAAATAGCGGGGATGGGCCGAGATTGGCGTCACCACCGGCGACGCGCCGCCGGGGCTCGCGACTCGCGCATAGGTCTCGTCGATCGCCGCCAGCAGCTGCGCCGCCTCGACCGGCTTCGTCAGCACCGCGTCCATGCCGGCCTCGCGGCATTGCCGCTCGGTCTCGGTGGTGGCGTCGGCGGTGAGCGCGATGATCGGCAGCCGCGCCTCGCCCAGATGCTCCATGCGGTAGAGCTTCGCCACTTCGTAGCCGCTCATCTCCGGCATGTTGATGTCCATGAGCGCCAGGTCGAAGCGGTCGCGGTCGAGCGCCGAGAGCGCCTCCTCGCCGTCATTGACGACGGCGGTCTGGTGCCCTGCCATCTCCAGGATGCGCCGCAGGATCTTGCGGTTGGCGCTGTTGTCCTCGGCGATGAGGACCTTGAGCTTCCGCGCCGGCGGCGGCAAGGGCAGGGGTGCCGGGGCTGGGGCTGGCGCCGACAGCGCGACGGCGGCCGGTTCGCGCACCAGCGGTCGCGCGTCGGCCGCATCGCTGGCGCGCGTGTCGCTGGCGATGGCGGAAAGCACGGCGCTGGTCAGCGCCGCGTCGCCGAGCGGCGCCTCGAGGATGCCGGCGAGCTGCGTCGCCCCCAGCCCCGCCACGGAATCGGCGCCGCCCGGCGGCGCCACGAAGAGGGTGAGCGGCGGGCGCGGCGCTGCGCTCGCCAGGCGATGCGCGAGACTCAAGCCGGCGAGCGCGTCCTCGCGGCCGTCGACCAGCAGGATCGGCCGCAGCGCCTCGGCGGGGAGGTCGGCGAGATGCCGCAGCACCGCCTCGGCGTCGTCGAAGCAGCTGGGATCGCCGCGCCAGGAACGGAGCTTCGTCTGGAGCCCCTCGGCGAGCTCGTTGTCCGTCGTCAGCAGCAGCACCTCGCGCCCGGCGAGGTCGGGCAGCCGGCTGGCGCCGGCGGGGTCGAGCGGAAGCGTCAAGGTCACGCTGAAGGTGCTGCCCTTGCCGACCTCGCTCTCCACCTCGATGCTGCCGTTCATCATCTGCGTCAGCTGCTTGGCGATGGCGAGGCCAAGCCCGGTGCCGCCGTAGCGGCGCGTCACCGTGCCATCGGCCTGGGTGAAGACGTCGAAAATCTTGTCGCGCGCCTCGGGCGCAATGCCGATGCCGTCGTCGCGGACCTGGAGCTTCAGGCGGACCGTGTCCTCGGTGCGTTCGAGAAAGCGCGCGATGACCTCGATGCGGCCTTGCGGCGTGAATTTGATGGCGTTGGCGATGAGGTTCACCAGAATCTGCCGCATCTGCAGCGGCAGGCCGCGATAGGCGTGGGGGAGCCGCTGGTCGATGCGCAAGACGAGGGTCAGGCCCTTGGCGTCGGCTTGCGGGCGCAGCATGGCAGTGGCGCCGCCCAGCACTTCGTGCAGCACGAAGCTCTCGATCTCCGGCTGCAGCTTCCCGGCCTCGATCTTGGAGAAATCGAGGATGTCGTTGATGAGGCCCAGGAGCGTGCGCGCCGAGAGCTGCATGGTGGCGAGCATCTCGCGCTGCTCGGCATCGAGCGCGGTGCGGTTGAAGAGCGAGCCCATGCCGATCATGCTGTTGAGCGGCGTGCGCAGCTCGTGGCTCATGATGGCGAGGAAGCGAGTCTTGGCCGCGTTCGCCTCCTCGGCCTGCGCCTTGGCCGAGGTGAGGTTGCGCACCAGGCTCGCGGCATAAGCCGGCAGCAGCATCATCGCCAGGAAGACGCCCCCGGCCACCATCGGCCGCTCCTGCCAATAGGGCGTGATCGCGCAGACCACGGCGAAAGAGGCGAAGCTCAGTAGCGCGCCGGCGAGCAGCGCCTTCAGGCCATAGCGGAAGCCGAAGCCGAAGGTGATCCAGACGTAGACCGGAAACCACGGTGCCGCGAGCTCGCCGCCGATATGGAGGAAGGCGGAGACGAAAGCGACGTCGCCCAAGAGCGCCGCGGTCCGGCGCAGCCGCGAAGGTCGTGGCCAAATCAGGAGATGAATGAGGAGCAGCCACATATAGAGCACGCCGGAAATGTCGACGGCGAGGAGGGGCTGCAGCGTCGCGTTATCGACATGGGCGAGCGACAAGCCCACGAGATAGACGAGAGCGGCGCCGGGGAAGAGCACGTGGATGACGATTTGCTGCGGCTCGCCTTCCTTCTGCTCGGCAAGCTCGCGCGAGATGCGGCCCGGACCCCGGATGAAACCGGCCACCAAGGCGCCGACCGGGCCGATGCTGGTCATGGCAAGCCAGACCCAGAGGAGCGGCGAGGGCGGAATGGTCGCTGCCGCCAGCAGCAGCACCACCGTCGCGTAGATGGTCAGGCTGACGCCGACGTTCCGGGCGCGACGGTTCGCGGTCCGCACGGCATCGGTGCGGGTGGGGGGGGTGTTGGGGTGTTTATTGGGGGGGTTGACCTGGGCCTCCCGGTGGGCGGCTCGGGGGGGGGCGCAACGCCGCTGCTCCCGCGGAGAAGCGCAGACCATTGTCGGAGATAGTGCCAATGGTTAACCGGAAAATCTATAGCTAGATGCTCCGCCACCGCAGAACAACGAGATATGGATATAGCCTATAGTACAAGGCACAAGTTTATTCAAGCATTAATGGCGGAATGACGCTCCAGCAAGCGGTTTTCCGGTAGCCAGACGGTGACCGTGGTGCCGACGCCTTTCTCGCTCGCGATGGCGAGCCGCCCGCCATGCAGCTCGATGAGGCCGATGGCCAGCGGCAAGCCCAAGCCGGTGCCGGCATGCTTGCGGTTCCACGTGCTGGCGACCTGGCCGAAACGTGTCACGGCGGTGGCGACCTCGGCCTCGTCCATGCCGATGCCCTGGTCGATCACGTCGATGCGCATGCCCTCGCTGCCGCTCTGGGCGCGGATCACCACGCGGCCGCCGGGGTGGCTGAACTTGATGGCGTTGGTGATGAGGTTGAGCAGCACCTGCTTCAGCTTGAGGCCGTCGGCGCGCAGCCGCGGCAGCGCGTCGGAGACGTCGATGTCGATGCCGACATCGAGCGAGCGGGCGCGCTCGACCACGAGATGAAGCGTGTCGCGCACCATTTGGCCGATCTCGACCTCCTCGTCGTCGAGCTCGATCTTGCCCGCCTCGAGCTTGGAGACGTCGAGGATGTCGCTGATGATGCCGAGCAGGTGCTGGGCCGAGGCGGCGATGTCGCGGGCATAGCCGGCATAACGCGGGCTCCCCAGCGGGCCCAACACCTCGTCCGCCATGACCTGCGAGAAGCCGATGATGGCGTTGAGCGGCGTGCGCAGCTCGTGGCTCATATTGGCGAGGAACTCGGTCTTGCTGCGGCTCGCCACCTCGGCCTCTTCCTTGGCGGCGACCAGCGCGAGTTCGGCTTCCTTGCGGTCGGAGATGTCGAGGGACGCCGTCACCACCAGCGATGGCCGGCCGTCATGGTCGCGCAGCAAGGCCTTGGTGGTGAGCAGCACCCGGTTCTCCCCGGTCGGCAGCACGATCGCCTCCTCGAAGGACCCGGCCGGGTCGAGGCCGGCGACGATCCGGCGGTCGCGCTCCAGCTGGGCGCGCGACTCGGGCGCGTCCTGCACCGCGACCGGCGTCAGGCCGACGATCGAGGCAACCGGCCGGCCGATATGCCGGGCGTAGAAATCATTGACGAAGACGTAGCGCCCCTCGCGGTCGGTGGCGCTCACCAACACCGGCACCGCGTCGATGACGCGCATCAGGAGCTCATGGCTGTGGCGGAGCGCGTCGCGGTGGCGCTGCTCCTCGAGCGCGATCCGTTCCTCGAGCGAGGAGGCGCGCTCTTTCAGCTGCAGCTGTTGGCGCCGCATTGTCAAGAGATTGCGCGAGCGCACGCGGAACTCGTGGTGGTCGACCGGGCTCAGCAGGAAATCGGTGGCGCCCGCCTCGAGCGCCTGATAGCGCAGGTCGCGGTCCTCATAGGCGGTGATCACCATCACCGGCACGTCGGTACAGGAGAGCAGCTGGCGGAAGCGCCGGATGAATTCGGCGCCGTCCAAATCCGGCATCTTGAAATCGGTGATGACGAGATCGGGCGGGTTTTCCCGGGCGTAGTCGAGGGCGCGCTTGGGGTGATCGAACGTGCGAACCTCGACCCGATCATCAAGCGAGGCGGCGAGCCGCTCGAGGATCTTGAGGTTGGTAATCCGGTCGTCGACGATCGCAACAGTCTGGCGTTTCAAAGGCCTTGTTCCGATGCAGCCCGCACCGGGAAACAACCGTCCCCGGGACACCATCCCATAATAAGTACTTGGTTAAAGAGTCGTTAGGAATTTGTTAACTGTCGCCGCACCTCCCGGTATGTGGTGGCGCGACCGTATGGCGCGCGTCAGCAACGCTAGAATCGCTCGCGCCGCGAGGGTAACGCTGGCCTCTCCGATGCCGGAAAAGCGCACCGGCGGGTGGTTGGACGGAAGGCAAAGCCTCGAGAAGGCCAAAACCGGCGCGAATCGGGGTGGCCACCCAATCGTCTGGCGGACGCGGGGGCTGCGGCCGGGCGACTCGGTATCGATGTAACCGTCGATCACATCGGACGCGACGGGGTTGCCCACATGCGCGATCGCCGAAGCCGGCGCACAGCGGGGGCACGACATCGTTGGCTTCGCCGGCGCCGGCGCACCGCGTCTTCGTGGAAAAACTCCTTGATCTCACCCGTCCAAGCCAGCCTTGCTCTCGCTCCGGTTCAGCAGGTGCGCGAAACGAAAGGACCATTGCGGGAAGTTTAAATCCTTTTAGGGTGCGGAACCCGGCCACATTGCAGGCATTTAATGTGTAGCGCTCTCCGGTGTTATCGCCAGGCCTACCATGGCAGACGTCCTCCGAACCGGGTTTTCCAGCCATTTGCGCCGCGACGCGCGCATCGTCGGCCTGCTTTTCGCCAGCACCACCAGCGTGATCGGTTCGGGCTGGCTCTTCGGAGCTTACCATGCCGCACGGATAGCGGGTCCGCTGAGCCTCTGGAGTTGGGTGGTGGGTGCGGTGATCATCACGCTGATCGCGCTTTGCTTTGCCGAGTTGGCAGCACTCTTTCCGCGCAGCGGTGCCCTGGTGCATATGAGCCACGCGAGCCACGGCGAAGGTCTCGGTCGCATTTGGGGCTGGATGCTGTTTCTCGCTTATGTCCCGGTTCCCGCTGTCGAAGCGGAGGCCATCGTCACTTATGCCAACAACTATCTTCCTTATTTCATCCAACCGCACAGCACCGGATTGCTCACGACGACGGGCTTCGTCGCCTGCGCGCTCTTGCTGGGCGTGCTCGCGCTGCTGAATCTTCTGGCGGTTCGTGTTCTGCTCAACGTCAATACTGCCGTGACCTGGTGGAAGATCGCGGTGCCGATCCTCACTGTCGTCGTGCTCATTGCGGCCAGCTCCCATTGGGATGTTTGGGCGGCCGACCCGAACAGCTATCGCCTTTCCGACGTCTTCACGGCTTTGCCGGCGGCCGGCGTCGTCTTCAGCTATCTCGGTTTCCGAACGGCCATTGATCTTGGCGGCGAATCCTCCAATCCAAGCCGGCACATCCCGATCGCCGTGATTGGCTCGGTGTTGCTTTCAGCCGCCATCTACATCCTGCTCCAAGTCGCGTTTCTCACGGCGTTGAGCCCGTCCGAGCTGGCGAATGGTTGGGCCCATTTGAGCTTCGCCGGCGAGGCAGGGCCGTTCGCCGGTTTGGCTGCCGCGCTCGGCGTCGGTTGGATGGCGACTCTTCTCTATATAGACGCCTATGTTTCGCCGGGCGGCACCGGCCTCATGTATGTGACGGGCGGCTCGCGCGTTCTGTTCGCCGTCGGCGAAATGAACGCCGGGCCAAGGTGGCTCACCGTTCTCAACGCGGCGAGGGTGCCATGGCTTTCGGTCCTGGTGATGTGGATCGTCGGCATCCTGTTTCTGTTGCCGTTCCCAGCATGGCAGTTGATGGTCAACTACATCACCTCGATCACGGTGCTGACCTATGGGCTCGGGCCCATCGTGCTGCTGGTCTTGCGCCGCAGCCAGCCTTCCCTCGAGCGGCCATTCCGCCTGTTTGGGGCGGAGATCCTGGCCCCGCTCGCGTTCGTCTGCAGCAATTGGATCATTTATTGGACCGGCTTCACGACGGATTCCTTCCTGTTCGCACTCGTGGCCGCCGGCTTCGCCCTCTATGCATGCTACTTTCACCTGGTCGCGAAGAAGCCCGCGGTGGATTTCGGCTGGCGCTACATAGCGTGGCTGCTTCCTTGGTTCGGCGGGATGTGGGTGCTTTCCGCGCTCAGCGACCTGGGCGGTGGCTTCGGCGTTATGGGTTTCTGGCCGGGTGTGATCATCGTCGCGGTCTGGAGCGTGATCGTGATCGCTTTTGCCTTGCGGTCCGCTTTGCCGGCAGTCGAGACCGCCGAATTGATGGTGCGCATGGGAGACGAGGTAGCGCGATCGAGCGGCGGCCCGATGTGAAGCTCGCACGCTCGGCTTGCGAACCCAGCCCGAAAAATCGAGCCGTTGGGAGATCGCCAGAGAAGGCAATGGCGCTCTCGGCAAGATGAGCGGTCGCTAGTACAACGAGGCCTTCGGCCAGATCCATTTCTGGGCGGCGTTCGTCGGCGTCAATCTGACCTTCTTCCCCATGCATCCTTGGGGCTGGCCGGCATGCCGCGGCGCATCAGCGACTATGCCGATGCCTTTGCCGGCTGGAACATGGTGCCCTCGTTGGGGGCCTTCCTGAGCTTCGCCGCGACGCAGTGGTTCGTCTTCGTCGTCTTCCACACCTTCATTGGCAGCAAGCAGGCCGCGGCCAATCCTTGGGGCCAAGGCGCCACCACGCTCGAATGGGCCGTGCCATCGCCGCCGCCCTTCCATACCTATGAGGAAGTTCCGCAGATCCAATGATCGAACACCTCGCGCCCAGCGACGGTAATCCCGCAACAGGTCTTCCCGGTGTTCTAACCAAGATTTAATCCGGAGTTCGTTCGCCTGTCATTTCCCGCGCCCATATACGCATTAGGCTTGCGGACGAGGCTCATCCGGCGCGGACGGGTCGACGTCGACGAAGAAATATCGTTTTTCCTTGGAACCCAACGCTCGGATGAACGTGCGATCCGCACCTCGCCGCTCCGGTCTTCCGGAGCGCGGGTGGACCGCATCCTCGGCCACGGGCTGAACAGCTTCGTGGAAAGGAGACAGCAATGGCGGTTACACACGGAAGCCCGACAGGGCATGACTTCTTCTCCGACGTAGCGATCACGCCAATGACGGAGTCGGCGGCGGGTGTCGCGGTCATCATTCTGGCGATCCTCGGTCTCGCCGATATCGCACCCCAAGCCCTCGGCGCAATCGCGGCGATCGTGATCGGCGCCGCCTTGCTGCTGCAAGCGGCAACCGACGTCGGCGCCTACGGCAAGGCAATGGCGACGAGCGGCAAGGGCAGCCTCTCCGCCGCCGAGTTTGGCGGCGGCATCGCCGTCGCGTTCTTGGCGGGCTGCACCGGCGTCGTACTCGGTGTCCTCGCTCTTCTGGGGGTCGCCGCTCTGCCGCTGGTGGCGGTGGCGCTGATGGTGTTTGGCAGCGTGCTGCTGATCGGCGGCGGCATGACCGCCGCCATGAGCCTGCCGCGGATCGACGCCGTGACGGCGGAGCCGGAGCCTCAGGCGACGGCGCACCCTGCGTCGCGGACCGCCGCGGCCGCCAGCGCGCTGATCGGGCTTGCCGGCATTGTGCTCGGCATCCTTGCCTTGGTGCACCTGCAGATGACGATCCTCGTGCTGGTTGGCCTGCTGTCGATCGGCGCGGCGTGGCTGTGGGGGGGGGTGGCGCCCGCTGGTGAGCACCCCGCCTTTTTGCGCCTAAAAAACACGATTCCCGCGAACGGCGCGGCTCTCCGGGGGCCAAGCGCCGGCGACACCCCGGTGGAAACGCTGCGTTCGCGGGAACGCCGGCGCCCTCTGACTCCGGCGGCCCGCCGCCGGCCGCGCCCGCGATCGTCATGGCTATCGGCGTCTTCGGGGCTGGCGCGCTGCAGCGAATACCGGATGCCGGCGCCGATCTGACGCGACCCATCGCCGTCACCCTCGCGCTGCTGTGGCTGGCGATCGCCTCTCGGATCGTGCTTCGCGCGGTGCGTCACGGCATGGCCGTCTATACGCGCCCGGTGATCCCCAGCTTTGCGATCGGAACCTGGGTGGCCGCCAGCGCCGTGGTCGCGCGCCTGGCAATGCTTGCCGCTCCGAGCGATCTCTGGCTCGCCAAGGGCGTCTGGATCCTGGCCGTCGGATTGTGGGGGTGGTTCATTCCGCGCGCGCTGCGCAATCTCGTCCAGCTTTCCTCGGCGCGGGACGTGCGCCCCAACGGTGCCATTCTGCTGTCGACGGTCGCCACCCAGGCCATCGCCCTCTTGGCTTTCCGCCTCTATCCGCAACTGCGCTGGTCGACCTCGCCGCTGATAGCGCTGGGCGCCGCCTGCTATGTCGCCGGCGCCTTTGTCATTCTCCGGCACTATGCGACAGACAGGGGCTGGCGCCTCGCGGGGGATTGGGACAACAGCAACTGCATTCTGCACGGCGCGCTCTCGATCACGGGACTGGCCGCAGCGACGAGCGGCGTCCTCAGCGACACGACCGCGACGCTGCTCTGGGCTTGCACCGGCGCCGTCCTGGTCATGGTTGAAGCCATCGAGCTAGCGCGAGCCATTGTCAGGCTGCGCCTTTTCGGCTGGCGCGACGGCCTCCTCGTTTACGATGTCTCGCAATGGGCGAGAAATTTCACGTTTGGAATGTTCTACGCGTTCACCCTCGCCTTCGCCGAGCGCTTCGATCCGCACGCCGCCTTGCACGCGGCGCGCCTATTGATCCTGCGCTTCGGCCCCTATGTCGTGTTATTCTTTCTCGTCGCCGAGGCGGGCCTCATGCTCCTCCACTTCGGCCGCGGACTAGGATGCCGCGGTAACGGGTCAGCAACAGGCGGCCTGGACTCCATTTGAATTTGAAGAGGTCGAAGCCGCGGAGTCGGACGCAGCGATAGCGATGCCGCAATACCGCAGCCGCTTCTTGGATGATATCGACGCGCGGCCATGGCGCGGTATTAGACTTTCGGCGTAGATCGCCTTGCTGGCCGCGAGCGCGCCGCGGGCTTATGATGCCAAAACGATTGCAAGGGCTCGGAGGATAGGATGGCGGCATGCCGCCTCGTCATCGCCGACGATCATCCGTTGTTTCGCGACGCTCTCCGGTTGACGATTGAGCAAACCCTCGGTGATGCGGACATCGCCGAGGCGGATTCGTTCGATAGCTTGCGGGCACGCCTTGAGGCCGTTCCTGAGACGGATCTCGTGCTGCTCGACCTTAAAATGCCGGGGATCCGCGGCTTCTCGGGGCTCCTCTACATACGAGCCGCATTTTCCGCAGTGCCCGTTGCCATCATCTCGGCGAACGATGAACAACGCGTCATGCGCCTTGCGCTTGAGCTCGGCGCCGTCGGCTACATACCGAAATCGGCGACGCTCGGCGAGATCCGGGAGGCGCTATCGGCCTTGCTCGCAGGAGAAACCTGGCTCCCGGCTGCACTTGATCTGCATCGTCCGTCCGAGGACTCCGATCTCGCGCTGGCCGCCGGACTTGCCAGGTTGACGCCGCAGCAGGTCCGCGTCTTGATGATGCTTAGCGATGGCTTGCTGAACAAACAGATTGCTCATTTGCTCCACGTCACGGAAGCCACGGTAAAGGCCCATGTGTCGGCTATTCTGCAGAAGCTCGGTGTCGACAACCGTACGCAAGCGGTGATCGTGGCGCGCCGCTTGGCAGGGGAGTCCGAGCGGAGCGGCCCGACGTCGCACCTGTCGCACGCTTAGACGGCCGCGCCGCCGCGCTCGTCACCGCGCGGTGCCTACTCTGCTGCCACGCGCACCGCCAAGAGGCGCATGAGCAGCGCACGAAGCGCGGCCGGCTTGACGGGCTTGTGTAGTATGGGAAGGTCGATCGACGTGGCGCACGACCTCACGGCGTCCGAACGATCAGCGGTAACCAGGAGCGCCGGTAGCTCTGCGCCGAAGCGCCGGCGCAGACTTTCTATGCAATGCACGCCGTCGCCATTCCGATCCAGGTGGTAGTCGACGATCAGTATGTCCGGCTTCGTCGCTCGCGCGGCGAGCAATTCGATTGCCTCGGGCAGCCCCGGCGCCAGCAGTACTCGGCACGACCAACTCTCGAGCAGCGTTTTCATCCCGTCGAGGACGCTCGCCTCATTGTCGACGCACAGCACGAGCGCCTGCTCGAGCTTGGATGGGCCTCGGGAAGGCACGTAGTCGACGGGCGCGGACGGCGCCGGACTGCGGCCGCGGGGGACTTGGACACTGAAAACGGTGCCGCGCGTCAGCTCCGAGCTCAGGCTTATCGGATGTTGCAGAATCCGGCCAATGCGCTCGACGATGGAAAGACCCAAACCAAGTCCGTGCTCGGTTTCGGGACCCGTGGCAAAGCGGCGAAATTCTTGAAAGACAAGTCCGCGGTGTTCGGGATGGATGCCGCTGCCCGTATCCCATACCTGTACCACGTCATCTTTGCCGGCACGTCGCCGCACGCCGAGCAAGACTTTGCCGCTCGTCGTGTAGCGGACGGCATTGGACAACAAATTCTGCAGTATGCGGTGCAGAAGGCGCCGATCGCTCCTGACGATGAGCGACGTCGATACAATGCGCAGCGACAACCCCTTCCTCTGCGCCAGCGGCGCGAATTCGACCCTGAGCAACTCGAAGAGCTCGCCGAGGGCGAAATCCTCGCGCTCTGCTCTGAGGGCGCCGCCGTCGAGGCGTGAGATGTCGAGAAGGGTGCCCAATAATTCTTCGACGACTTGGAGCGAGGCATCGACTTTGCGAACGACCGCCAGCCCAGCGCTTGTTTCCTGCTGCTCCTGCTCGAGCAAACTCGAAACGTAAAGCCGCGCGGCGTTGAGCGGCTGGAGCAGGTCGTGGCTTGCGGCGGCAAGAAAGCGCGTCTTGCCGATATTTGCTTCCTCGGCGACAATCTTCGCGCGGCTCAGCGCCTCGTTGAGCGACGTGAGCGCGGCCGTGCGGTCCTGCACGCGCTTCTCGAGAAGCTCGTTCGCCGCCGCCAACTCCGCGGTGGCACGGACGTGCTCGGTAATGTCGGAGTACGTCGTTACGTAGCCGCCGGGCATGGGGTTCGTGCGAATTTCCAACACGGTGCCATTCGGGCGGCGCCGCTCGAAAGTGGTTTCGCTGTGGCCGATGAAAAAGTCGAGACGCTGAGCGACGAGCTCGTCGGCGTCGCCGGCGCCATATTCGCCGCGATCGACGTTGAAGCGAATGATCTGCTGCAAAGTGACGCCTACGCTGGCGAATTCGGCAGGAAGGTCGAGCAGATCTCGGAAGCGCCGATTCGAACACACCAGGCGCAGGTCTTTGTCGAACACGCTGATGCCCTGACGCACATTCTCCAAAGTCGATTGCAGCAGGTCGCGATTGGATTGGATGGCCGCCGTCGCATCGTCGAGAAGGCCCATCGCGTCGTCGATGCTGAGATTGCGCCGCTCGAGCGCCAGCGCCATGACCAGTCGCGCCGAAGGGGCGCCGATCGCGCTGGCGAGAAGACGTTCGGTATGGCGGATGAGCGAAAAGTCCGATTGCGCCGCAGACGGAAGCGGCGCCCCGCGTTGCGTGGCAAACTCGGCGAAGGAACGCTGCGCGCGTTCGGCGCCCACATACTGAGCGGCGACGGCTAGGAGTGTGGAAACCGTGATCGAGCCGCGCCACGCCGGCTCCGCGTGCCGGCCCCCGGCGTCGCTGAAATCGACGAAAGCGTCCGCCTGAATGCGCTCGATGACGCGCGGCGCTCGCTTCAGGGAGAACAGGACGTAGCACGTCACGTTCGCCAGCAGGCTCCAGAAGACGCCATGCGTCAACGGTTCGAAGCGCATGCCAAAGAGCTGCTCTGGTCGCAGGAAACCGATGCCGAATGGACCGTCAACGATGAGTTCCTGGGGAAGCCATCCCGAACGAGCGAGCGCTGGAACCAACAGCGTGTAGGCCCAGAGCGTGGCTCCGGCCACGAGGCCAGCGAACGCTCCGTTGGCGGTCGCGCGACGCCAAATCATGCCGCCCAGAAGTGCCGGTGCAAATTGGGCCATCGCGGCGAAGCTCAGCAGGCCGATCGAGGCCAGTGCGGCGGAATTGCCGATCAGGCGGTAGACGAAGTACGCGAGCAACATCAGGACGAGAATTGCCGCGCGCCGAACGAGCAGGATCGTCGCGCTCATGTCCTCGCCCCGCGAGCGGCTGCGGCGGGTTCGGTGCAGCCAGATCGGCATCACGAGGTCGTTGCTGACCATGATGCTGACGGCGACGGAGGCGACGATAACCATGCAGGTTGCTGCGGACAGGCCGCCGACAAAGGCAAGGAGCGCAATCGTGCTTTGACCAGCGCTCATCGGCAAGGCGAGGACAAACATGTCGGCGTCGACCGCGCCACCGCGAAAGACGGCCAAGCCCGCGACACTGATCGGCACCACGAATACGTTGATGGCGACGAGGTAGATCGGAAACAGCCACGCCGCCATTTTGAGATCTGCTTCGTTGACGTTTTCGACGATCGTCACATGGAACTGGCGGGGAAGACAGAGAACGGCGACGACGGCGAGACCGGTCATCGTCAGCCAAGCGGTGCCGTCCACGCCGTCGAGAAATAGCCTGCTCAGCGGCGGCGAGGCGGCGACGCGGCTGGCAAGATCGCCGATGCCGCCGAACATGCCCCAAACAACGAAGGCGCCGACCACGAGAAAGGCGACGAGCTTCACCAGCGATTCGAATGCGATGGCGAGAATCATTCCCTCGTGATGCTCGGTGGCGTCGATCTGGCGTGTGCCAAACAACATGGCGAACGCGGCCATGATCAGGGAAATGATCAGCGCTGTGTCGCTCCAGATGGGGTGCGTTCCCGTTGCGCGTGCGGCCATCTCTGGAAAGCGGGTGATCACCTCGAAGCTTGCCGACACCGCCTTCAGCTGCAGCGCGATATAAGGGAGGGTGCCGATGACGGCGATGATGGTGACAATCGAGGCAATGCGCTGGCTCTTGCCATAGCGCGCGGCGACGAAGTCGGCGATCGAGGTGATGTTGTGCGTCTTGGCGATGCGGACGACGCGGCGGAGGAGTGGCGTGCCCAAGGCGAACATCAGAATGGGACCGATATAGATCGGCAGAAAATTGTATCCGGTCTTCGCCGCGAGGCCGACGCTGCCATAGAAAGTCCAAGATGTGCAATAGACGGCGAGCGACAGCGCGTAGACGACGGGCCGTTTTGCCGCGGGCCGCCCGCGGCGGGTTGCGACGCGGTCGCCGTAATAGGCGATGGCGAAAAGAAACCCGACATACCCGAGCGAGAACGCCAGGACTACCCAACTATCAAGCATGGCCAACCGCCAGACGCTAGTTGCTCTTCAAGATCACACCCCCCACCACGGGAGCGGCGAATTGTCGTAAGGCCCTGCCGAGATCGCAAGTATATCGCCGATCCCCGCCGGTGCTATAGACGAAAGTCTAATACCTGCGACCCGGCGCTCTATCTACCATCGCTCCGATACCTCACCCCGATGAAGAATTTGCGGCGGCATCGGAAAAAGCTCGGGCGAATGGGCAGAAGCACGCACCTCGCCCAGATGCGGCACGGTGGGGCATTCGTCAACGCCCATCGATAAGAGGGAGGAAATTCAATGAGCTCAGGCCCAACCGCACATCCGACGCGGCGCTCCGTAGTCCTGGCAGGGACCGGGTTGCTCGCAGCCGGCGCGTTGCCGCGCTTCGCGCGCGCAGCCGAAAGCAAACCGCCCATCGGCACCTACCCTGAAGGCTCCTCCGGCTCTTCCGTGTTCATTGGCATCACCGTGCCTCGTACCGGCACCTATGCGGCGCAAGGCGAGGACGAGCTCAAGGGGTATATGCTTGCGGTCGAGCACATCAACAGCGGCAATCCGCTGATCAGGAAGATATCGACCAAGACGACGAAGGGCGTCCTCGGCAAGGAGGTCAAGTACGGCGTGGCCGATTCCGCGGCCAAGCCCAACACCGCCATCCAGGATCAGCAGCGCTTTATCAGCGAGAACAAGGCCATCCTGATGACCGGCTCGACGTCGAGCGCGGTCGCGGTTGCGCTCAACCATCTGGCGCAGCGCGAAAAGGTACTCTACGTCGCCGGCATCTCCGGCTCGAACGATACGACCGGAAAAGACTGCGTTCGCTACGGATTCCGCCAGGACTTCTACGGCCAGACGGCCGCGGCGGCGATCTGTCCGGTCTTGCTCAAGACCTTCGGCAAGGGCCGCAAAGCCGCATTCATGACGCCCGACTACACCTATGGCCACACCGTAACCAAGTCGGTGAACGACTTCCTGACCGAGAATGGCGGCTGGACGATGGTGACGAACCAAGTCTCGCCGCTCGGCGCCCCGGACTTCAGCTCGTATTTGACGAATATCGCCAACTCCGGGGCCGAAGTGCTGATCAATGTGAACTGGGGTCACGACGCGGTCTTGTCGACACAGCAGGCCAATCAATTCGGCATCCTCGCCAAGATGAAACTGGTGATCCCCTACCAGACCCCATTCCTGGCCAAGGAGGTTGGCGCGCAGATTACCCAAGGCGTCTACGCCGCCACCGACTTCTGGTGGACGCTCGAGGACAGGTATCCGCTGGCGAAGATGTTCGTCGACGAATTCCAGAAAAAGTACGGTTACAGGCCGGAATGGGGCGCGGAGAACGCCTACATGCAATTCGCCCTGTGGGCGGATGCGGTGGAGAACGCCGGCAGCTTCTATCCGCCCGACGTCATCAAGTCTTATGAAGCGGGTCGCAAAGTCGATTCTCTCGTCGGCGAGGTGTATTGGCGCGCTGCGGACCACCAGTTGGTTCGGCCGGTCATCATCGTCCGCGGCAAGACACCGAGCGCCATGAAGAACCCGGAGGACTTCTGGGAGGTCACCGAAGTCGTGCCGGGTGCTCCCCTCATGCAGGCGCCGGACGCGTTCGGGTGCCATCTGGGCGAGTACACCTGAGAGGCGCCCGCCGGTCGTGCCTCGTGCCGGAGCGTTGTCGGCGTGACGGATCCTGGCGCGTCGCAGGGAGTGGCCATCCCCTGCGACGCCGCTTCTCTCGCCGGCTTACGCGACGCGGCATGGATCCGATGGCCACATGATCACTTGGCCTAACTTCGTCTCGCAGTTGTTCAACGGGCTGGCGGCGGGAGCGTTGCTGGCGCTGATCAGCTCGGGTCTGACGGTCATCTACGGGACGCTCGGCGTCCTCAACCTGGCCCATGGCGCGATGTTTATGCTGGGCGGTTACGCCGGCTACGTCGCGTTTGAGGCGACCGGGTCGTTTGCCATCGCGGTCGCCGCCGGCGCGCTGTTCCTCGTTGTGGTGGGCGGCTTGATCGAGCTCATCGTCATCCGCCATTTTTACGCTCGTCCGCCGGAAGATCAGCTGCTCGTCACCTTCGGCATCGGCATCGTCATCGTCGAGCTGGTGCGCCTCGCCTTCGGCAGCCTGTCGCTGACCGTTCCGCCGCCCTCATGGGCCGCGGGCGTGACGCCGCTTGGATTTCTCATCTACCCGACCTATCGCATCGTCGTTCTGGCGATCGCGGCGCTGGCGCTGGCGCTGCTTTACCTCGTCCTTTACCGCACGCGGATCGGCATCGTCGTGCGCGCGGGGATCGAGGACTCGGGCATGGTCGATATGCTCGGCGTCAACGTCTATCGCGTCTTCATGGTGGTGTTCGGGATTGGCGCGATGGCCGCCGGATTTGCCGGCATCGTCAATGCTCCCGTGCTGTCGCTCACGCCCGATATGGGCGAATCGATTCTCGTGCAGACCTTCGTCGTCGTCGTCATCGGCGGGGTCGGTTCCTTCCCCGGCGCCATACTCGGCGGCCTCATTGCCGGCGAAATCATGAGCCTCACCGCCATGATCGACCCGGCCTACTCGGG
>Ga0335081_10008346_pt1 | contig 16595 bp, 13 predicted proteins | sample Lox_Sample_35_FD_206713 | JGI IMG/M metagenome (GOLD analysis project Ga0335081, IMG submission 206713) | Soil microbial communities from Loxahatchee National Wildlife Refuge, Florida, United States - Lox_Sample_3.5 | ecosystem: Environmental > Terrestrial > Soil > Wetlands | place: USA... | reverse complement strand
GCGCCACGCGCGTCACTTCGGATGCGAACGAGCGGAGCTGATCGACCATGGTGTTGAGAGTGTCCTTAAGTTCGAGAATTTCTCCTCTAACGTCGACTGTGATTTTGCGCGACAGATCCCCGCGCGCAACCGCCGTCGCGACTTCCGCGATATTTCGCACTTGTCCGGTGAGGTTCGAGGCCATGAAGTTGACGTTGTCGGTAAGATCCTTCCACGTGCCGCCGACCCCCGGAACGAGGGCCTGGCCGCCCAGCTTGCCTTCTGTACCAACCTCTCGCGCCACTCGGGTAACTTCACCGGCAAAAGCGTTCAACTGATCCACCATGGTGTTGATCGTGTCTTTGAGCTCGAGAATTTCACCCTTCACGTCCACTGTGATCTTGCGGGACAAGTCCCCGCGGGCTACGGCTGTCGTTACCTCGGCGATGTTGCGCACCTGCGCGGTCAGGTTCCCGGCCATGGAGTTGACCGAGTCCGTGAGATCCTTCCAGGTGCCGGCAACCCCCGGGACGTTGGCCTGCCCACCCAGCCGTCCTTCGCTTCCGACTTCGCGGGCCACGCGGGTCACTTCGCCGGCAAAGCGATTGAGTTGATCGACCATCGTGTTCAGGGTTTCTTTCAGCTGCAGAATCTCGCCGCGGACGTCCACCGTGATCTTGCGGGATAAGTCCCCACTCGCGATGGCGGTCGCCACCTCGGCGATGTTGCGCACCTGGCCCGTCAGATTGCTGGCCATGAAGTTCACGTTGTCGGTGAGGTCCTTCCAGGTGCCGCCCACGCCTGGCACTTTGGCCTGGCCGCCGAGTTTGCCTTCGGTTCCTACTTCGCGCGCTACGCGCGTCACTTCGCTGGCAAAAGCGTTCAGTTGGTCCACCATGGTGTTGATGGTGTCCTTGAGTTCGAGGATTTCTCCTTTCACGTCCACCGTGATCTTGCGGGACAAATCGCCTCGGGCGACAGCCGTGGTTACTTCGGCGATGTTGCGCACCTGCGCCGTCAAGTTGCCGGCCATGGCATTCACAGAATCGGTCAGGTCCTTCCAGGTTCCGGCGACGCCGGGGACAATCGCCTGGCCACCGAGTTTGCCTTCGGTTCCGACCTCACGCGCCACGCGGGTGACCTCCGACGCGAAAGAACGCAGCTGGTCCACCATGCTGTTGATGGCCTCCTTCAGCTGCAGTATTTCGCCGCGAACATCGACCGTGATCTTTCGAGAAAGATCTCCGCTGGCAACTGCAGTTGCCACCTCGGCGATGTTACGTACCTGGCCGGTCAGGTTGCTGGCCATCGAATTGACGGAGTCGGTCAGGTCTTTCCAGGTTCCAGCCACCCCGGGAACCTGCGCCTGGCCACCGAGCTTGCCGTCGGTGCCGACTTCGCGCGCCACGCGCGTCACCTCGGCAGTAAAAATTCCAAGCTGCTCGATCATCGAGTTAACCAGCTTGGCAGAACGCAGGAACTCGCCTTCCAACGGACGCCCATCCACCTCTAAACGCACCGTCTGGGTCAAATTCCCCTGGGCCACGGCCGCGATCGCATGAGTTACCTCCGCCGTAGGCCGAAGCAAATCGGCAACGACGGTATTGATCGATGTTTCCATTTCGCCCCACGCGCCGCGTGACTCATGAAAACGGGCACGCTCCCGAGTTCGCCCCTCTTTTCCCACGGCCTGTCCGATGCGCTTCAGTTCCTGCGCCATTTGCTGATTCGCCGAGACAATGTCATTGAAGGTGTCAGCAATCTTTCCCGGAAGTCCAGTCCAGGAGCCGGGTAATCGGACGGAGAAATCGCCGTTACGTACCGCGTGGAGGCTTGCCAGGACGATCCCAAGGTCGACCAAACCAGCGTCCGCCATCAGGGCCATGTTCCCGTTGTCATTCGCGCTTCCGACTTTCTTGCTCTTGCCGTCGATCGCTAACGTGTTGTGATTCTTCTTCAAGATTGTCTCCCTCGTCATGACGACCGCCCGCACCGGCTGGTTACGCCGAGGCTGGTTATGCAACGATCGCTGGCGCAAACACGGGGCCGGATGGAAATGGAAGCAGTTCTGGGAAGCACCGCCAACTCCAGTTGTGATTCTTTGATTGCGGAAATAGACGGCTAGACGCCCTTAGGCCAACCCGTACCTGAGACTTAAATATCACGGAGGGTGTACCTCTGCCTCTACGGTATTTACTGTATGTAATAAGGGGCGCGGAGCTCTCGGCTTAAACTGCGGCTGCCACAGCGGCGTCCGCTCGCAGCTGCCCGGAATCTTCTGCGCCCGCGGCCCGCAGTAATTCGAGTGCCCATTCTGTTTGTGTCTCACGACACGCAAGGTACAAAAAAACGCCGACGTCACGGATCTGGTCTTCGAGGTGGAAACCGGAACATTGATGCTGCTCCGGGTGAACCAATAAGACTTGCGGGGGTTCGATGCGGACGCACTTCGCGTCGCTGAGATTCTTTCGCTTGTTTTGCCGCTTGGAGAACTGGCGGACGCCATCAGCTGGCTTGCGTCCCTCAGCTAAAGACAATTGCCCGCACAACTACAGAGCCGACAGGATTGGCGTTCGCTTCTCTGCTGGATATGCTCACACCGTAACACGCTCTCCTACCGAGCAGGAGCCAGGTCGCGAGATCTGACTTCTGCTTCTCGCCTGCATCCGAGACAGGGGTGCAGCGAGGGGCTTCGTACTCCGCATTACCGTTAATCAAGGAGGCTGGAATGCTCTACTGGGCGCTGATGTTCTTGGTGATCGCAATCATTGCCGCGGTTTTCGGGTTCGCCGGGATCGCGGCAGCAGCTACGGGGATCGCGAAGGTGCTGTTCTTTATCTTCATCGTACTGTTTGTAATCTCACTGCTTGCTCATCTCGCACGAAGGGGCAGTTCAAGGATCTAGCTTGTCGGGCTGGTTCCCGATACTACTTCTCCAGCGAACCATTGCGAGGCTCACGCTGCTCTCAGCACGAATCGCTCAGATTCTCATCGCAATTAGCCGGATGGCGTCGCGATGCCGGGAGTCGCTGGCGTGACTGCAATCGAAGACTCCGATTGACAGCGTTTTACCCGGGATCGCAGCGTCGTCAGGCTTACACTCGCTGCGCAGATGAGCGCTTGCGCGATTGGACGAAGTGAGTGGGACGCAATGGGCCTGGCTCGTACGAACCAATTCCCAGGTCCCCGGCGCGGAGAAGAGGACGGCACGAGGCCGCTTCCGCTTATAGTCTGGGAAATATGTTGCGATCAGGCAAGGTTTCGCAGTATCCGCTCGAGGATTGCTCTGCATGAGTTGAGGAAATCTCAGGTTGCTGCAAGGGCCGATGTTGCGGGCCCGGCATCGCCGGTTAGCTCATGCCTGGCCCGCTCGGCTTGCGCAATAAAACCTAGCGTGGCTTCTCAGGTTTCGGCGGTGGCGCTTGTCTCTGTTGCAATCTCTGTTGCTGCTGCTGGTGTTTTTGTTGCAATTGCTCGGTCTCTTTCTGGTGCCGCTGCTCCATCTGCTGCTTTTGAGCCTCACTACCTTTCTTTTGCGCCAGTTGCTGATGTTCCTGGTCTTGCCGCTGTTGCAACTTCTTCAGCTCCTGGTCTTGCTTCCGCTGTAGCGTCTGCTGCTGTTCCTGGTATTTCTTGTCGAGCTTCGCGTTCCCAGTGTTAGGCGCGGCTGGTCGGTCCATCGGAGGCAGGTCGTTGGGATGAACTGGCGACGCACCCCGACCATCGGTACCCGACGGCTGAGCAGCGGTCTCGTTCGAGCGCGCACGCTCGGCCGGAGCCGGTCGCTTGTATGGCGCCCCGGCTTGCTTAGCCGGCTTCACATCGTGGCCGCTAAAGTCTCCTGGCTTAGCCGTGGCGGCTACGGGCGGCTTGCCATGGTTCGCCGACGCCAATAGCTCCCGGTTTCCGCGGGCAGCCTGGACCTGCTGAACTTGTGCCGCTGCCGGCGGAAGGTGGCGTTCGTGAGCGGCGGCCTCTTGCTGCGCTGTTGGCCTGGCAACCACCCCGCCTTCCCCGCCGTTGTAGCTCACCCGATTCACTGTCGTGGTGTTGTTGATGACGGTTTCGTTGTACACGTTGTGAATGTTGGTGACATTCACATTCGTGACTGCCCGGTTGTAAAAGAAGTGCCCGTCATTCCAGCGCCCTCCGACAAAGCCGTCGCCGAAATAGCCGAAGCCATAGTTGATGCCTCCATAGAAGCCGACCTGCGGTCCCCAATAGCCGTCATAAAAAACGAATCCGCCGTCGACCCAGGCCCAATAGGGCGGAGTCCAGAAAAAACCTGCTTCGGGAGCCTCAACCCACGTCCCCGGCACCCAAAAATAGTCGCCGTCATCGTCACTCCATGCCCAATAGCCCGGAGTCCAGATATAGCCATCTCCGGGGCAAGGTGGTTGTTCATAGACAGGCAAAGCTGGCGGGCCAAACGTCACCGAGATACGAACCTGTCCGAAGGCACTGGCCGATAGCGCCAGCACTGCAACAAGAAACATCAATAAACCGCGAACGGAACGAATATGCATTTCTGCCTCCTGTCGACCATCCACCAGCGCTCGCTGCTGTGGGCTGGCGCGGAATTATCGGTATGCACGAACTGGACGTCGTTACTCACGGTTCCCTCACTGTCCTTGCACGCCCAACTCGCTTGCCAATGTGTCACTTCAACCCGGCTGTTAGCCGCAGTCAGAGTGGTTAGAGCAGCAACGTCAGTTCAGAGGTTGTGCACAAAATCGAGGCAGGGTGTCGCATGCCCGCGACTGCAGTTCTTCGGCTACCAATCTGCAGGGATATCATCACTTGCGTACAGGCTCGAACCGATATAGCCATCTCACCCATTCGCGGCGAGTCTTGCAGATGCGGTGTTCAAGCCTATCAGGGGGCGGCGACGCTACCGGGTAGAAGAGAAAACCTACTACCAGCCTCAAGCGGCTGCTCTTCCCCTGTTGAGTGCCGGTAGAAGAAGCTTCAGAAGCGCTTGGTCAGAGAACGGGTTTTGGCCGGAGATCAGCTCGCGATCTTGAAGCACGTAGCTCTGCCACGGAGCGGCCACACTTACGTCACCGCCCGCCGTACGCAAGGCGAAGTCCGGGTAGAAGAGAACCTTGCCACCAATCTCAACAGGCTCCCGCTGCTGCTCTTCGGCTGTCGAAAAGATGGTCATCTTATAGCCGGAATATATCCAACCCTGAGCCTTGCCCGAGCTCCAGCGGCATCGCCCGCCGCCAGCGCGGCGACCACCTCGGTGGAATTCGGAAGAGCCGAGAGAAGTGAGATCGGGCCATGGCCCTACAACCAAACACGACGGGGCGATGTCGCTGACCTGCGGTTCTTACCTGTGATCCTTACCTGCGTTACCGGTGTAAGAACCCAAAAGACGGTCCTCTGGGCGTTGTAAGTTGTTGTGGTTCTTAATCAGGGTAGGTTGACACGGAAGAGGTCGATGGCCCGAATCCATTCGGGCCTACCATCGTTTTTCACCGGCCACTTGTTCCGAGCCCGGTCATTCTTCCAACAATAGCTACGGCTTGGGCGTTGGCGCCGTCAGCAAGTCCACGAACATCTTGTAGAAGTTCGCCGTGTCCAGGTCGAGTTGCACTTCGACGGGCGGTCCCACGATCTGAGGCTTGTCCTGGTCCGTCCAACTGAGCGTGTTTCCATAGTCCCCGCCGCGGCTGAGGTCCACATCGAGATAGCGTGTTTCCTTGACCGTGATGATGCTGGGATCGAGCCACGCGGCTGCCGCCAGCTCATCCCACAGATAGTTGTACTTGAAGCGCAGCTGGGTGTATCTGCCGACATAGCGCGCCGCCGACGAGTTGCCTGCCTTTACCCGGTCAATCAAATGCTGAGTCAGTTGCGTCCTTACCGAAACATCCACTGAAGTGCAGACGATCTTTTTCCATGGGGCGGTGAGCACGATGTGCGCCGCCTCCGGATCAAACCACAGATTGAACTCGTGACGGGGCGCGTTCCTGAATTCGGGATCGTCCGTGTTCGGACTCAAACTCGCCCCCATAAATACCAGCTCTTTCGCAAGTTTGGGAAATTCCGGATCAATCGAGATGGCGAGCGCGAGGTTGGTCATCGGGCCGCCTTCGTAGATCGTGATTTCGTGCGGATACTTGTGAACCATGCGCAGCAGAAAATGGGCGGCGTCCTCATCGAGCGGCTTGGTCGTGGGTTTGCCCTCCGGCATATCGCCAAGCTGATCGGCCGGGTGATACCACTGCGGAGTCCACGCGCCGATCCAGGGAACCGAGCCGAATTGCCGCTCCCAGAGCTCGATTTCTTCCTTCCGCCTGACCAGCGGATATTCAGCCCCCGGTACAACCGGGATATCGGTGCGCCCGATGATTTCCAGCATGCGCAGCGTGTGCGCAACTTCCTCCTTCAGCCATGCGTCGCCGGTCACTACCGTGATTCCGAGAACTTCGGTCCGCGGAGACTGGATCAGCAGCAGGATCGACTGTTGGTCGGTCCCTCCTGGGCCGGCGGCATCCTGATCCATGATGACCTTGCGCTTCCCAGACTGCTGGCCTGTGCAGGGGAAGGACATCCCCAGCAGCAGCAAAGCCAGCCATGGGCGGCGAATCGATTTCATCTCACTCCCCGGAACAAAACGATTTGTCGAGCAAGCTTTTCTCGAAGAATTGCATTCTAGTGTCTCTGCGGGTGCCGCGCCAGCGATACGTGCCCACGGAAAGGCCGCGATTGGCTTCGCCCGTCTGCTTTCCGCTGTGTTACACTTTTTTCTTCATATTGAAATCTGCGGCGCGCGCGGTCCCGATCGAGACATGCTTCTTTCCAAAGAATATGTGGGCTATCTGGCCCGCGAAGTCACCAAAAAACTGATCGCCGGGAAGCTCATCGAGACCACGGCCGTTCCCGCGGTGACCGAACGTGTGCATGCTGCGCTGCTCGATGAACTCTCGCTCGAAGACCGCATCAACGACGAAGTCCGCGTCATCCTGGAAGCCTACTCCGAAGAAATGCGCAAGACGGGCGCCAACTATCAGGAGATGTTCCGCAAGGTGAAGACCGAGCTCGTGCGCAAGTATAAGGCGGTGCTGTGAGACTGAGCCGCGACAAAGTCAACGTGCTGGCCCGCGCCGTTGCCGACGTGCTCAAGCAGATGGATGAGGTTGAGTTCATCGAAGACCCCAACACCATCCGCCAGGGAACCCGCAAGATCCTCGAGGACCTGCTCAACCAGGAAGAGAAAATCGACGTCGCCGCACGGCAGAAAATCGACAGCCAGAAGCGCACCATCCTCGAAGGCTCGCAGGAGTGGGACATCCTCTACCGCAAGTACTACAACGAGGAAGTGAAGAAGCTCGGCCTGTAGAACAGACCTCTACCGCTCCACCTCCAGTTCTGGCATGCGCAGCACTTCGTCGCCCTGATCCGGATGGTTCACCTTGTCGAAGCCCAACGCGCGGAGTTCCTTCATCGCCGGCTGCACGGTGCGGAATGCCTCGACCAGCGCCTGATTCGAGCTCACCTGATTCGCACCGGCCAGGTTCGTGCCCACCCCCTCTTTGTCGCTGTTTTCCGGTCCTTCGCGATTCAGCAGCGTTTGCAAGAAGGTCTTCTTGTGCGGGAAGATCACGACCTTGACCTCGTCGCTTTCGGGGATCTTCGCCGCCTGCTTGGCCAGCTTGAGCGCAGTATCGTAACCGCCAAGTTCATCGACCAGCCCCAGCTTCTTGGCGTCTTCGCCCGACCAGATGCGGCCCTTGGCGATTTCCTTCACGCGCTCGATGGGCAGTTTGCGGCCGTCCGCGACTTTGCCGGTGAAGTCCTCGTACACGCGGTTCAGCCAATCCTGGAAGCGCTGCCACTCCGCCGGCGTGTAATCTTCGGTTCCGGTGAACATGGTGGCGTTGGCGCCGGCGTGGACTTCATCCCATGACAAGCCCACCTTGTTCCAGAATCCTGAAGTCAGAATTTTTCCGCCCAGCACGCCGATCGAAGCCGTAATCGTTCCCGGCTGGGCCACGATCTTGTCGGCCGCCATGGCCACGAAGTAGCCGCCCGAGCCAGCAAGATTGCCCATGGACACGATCACCGGCTTGCCCGCCTTCCGCGCCCGCACCACCTCGCGCCAAATCGTATCGGACGCAACGTAGGAGCCGCCCGGGCTCTCCACGCGAAACACGATGGCCTTGACGTCGCGATCGTCGGCTGCGGCCCGCAGCGCGCCGGCCACCGTTTCCGATCCCATGGTGAAGCTACCGCCGACCGGATCGTAGTCGCTTTTGCCGCGTTGCACTCCGCCATTGCCGAACACGAGAGCGATGGTCTTGCCTTTGTCGTGCGGGCGCCCGGCACGCGTCAAGTACTTATCGAGATACAGGAACTCGGCTCCGCTCCCTGCCTTTCTCTTGGCCTGATCGTAGACTTCATCGCGATAGGCCAGCCCATCCACGAGTTTCGCGTCCACCGCTTCCTTGCCCAGATAAGGCCCCTTGTCGATCAGCGCCTGAAAGTGATCCGGGAGAATGCCGCGCGCATGGCACACGCCGTCTTTCAACTGGCCGAACCAGGAATTCATCAGCGCCGTCATGGCTTCCTTGTGCGGCGGAGTGTACTTGGACTCAGTGAACGTGTTTAACGCGTTTTTGTACTCGTAGCGATGGTCGCCGTGGAATTTGGTGCCCAACTTCTCGAGCGTGCCCTTGATGAAAGGCGTTTCAAGCAGCAGGCCGGTCAGGCCAATATCGCCGGAGGGCTGCAAGTAGATCTCATCGAACGCTGTCGCCAGGTAATACGAGCCGTTGCCCGGCCCGAATTCGCCGAACGTCTCGGCATAGGCGATGGCGAACTTCTTGTGCGCGCGGAAGCGCAGCACCGCCTCGCGTAACTCCTGAATCTGGGCCAGGCCCATGGGAACGGCGCCGATCCGCGCCACCATGCCGGAGACCCGCTCGTCGCCGGCGCCGCGATCGATCGCATCCACTACATCCCGCACCGTGACCCGGTCGCTGAGCATCGCCTGGGCCGTGGGCGTATCGGGAATGTCCTCGACCAGCTCCTGCTCCAAATTGGCCTCCAGCACTGTGTTCCCCGGCACGCTGCCTTTGTGGAACGCGACCAGATACACCACGACCGCGATGTAGACCAGACAGAACGCGCCGAAGATGGCGAGAGAACGAACGACGGCTTTCTTCACGGGATTCCTCCTTGCAGGTCGGACAGAAGTCTAACGCGGCATATGGTCTGTGACCAAACATAGGGCAAAGGAAAAACGACCGCCGTCCCAGTCACCCCATGGCCGGCGCAGATCAACACAAGAAAGCCCCGCTCGCGCGGGGCTGTGGGGATGGACGCGAGTCAACTTCAGGCGGCTTCTTTCCGCCGTAGCATGGTCTGCAAATGCTGCCGGTACTGCTGTGCGTTATTGACGATCTTGCGCTGGGGCAGGCTGAGGACCCACTGGTTGCGGTTAATGGATCGGCGCTCGCGGCGCGACCCGACGTGGCCGCGGTGCCGCAGGTTCGTCGGAATCCGATCGGCCGTATGCTGCTGCCATCCGGATCCATCGGTGACGCTGAACACGCCGATGTAGCCGCCGGCGAGCAATTGGAAGGGATTTTGCATTTTGTTCATGCGGTCGAACTGGGTCGAGCCCTGCGTGCGAAAGCTCTCAAACCACGCCGGATACACAAAGTCCGACACCAGGATGTTGTTGATCGTGTAGCCCAGGCTTTCGTCTTCGCAGGCATCGCACACTTCGTAGGCGTAGAGCGTTCCGGCAGTGTTGGCGTTCTGAGCGAACACCGTCAAATTGATGTTCGGGTCGGCCAGCATCTCCAGCAATTCATGGCTCGCCGTCACACTCCACGACGTGCCCGCTTTCAGATCGCTGGCGGCGAACACTTTGCCCATGGGCAGGCCGTCGGGCGTCAGGTCGTGATAGCCGAGAGCTCCCGCCTGATCGGAGTCGTCGAGAATCACCAGCCACCACGTGCCGGAGGGCGGTTGCGTACCCTGGGGAATCATTTTCAATTCGGCGTCTGTGCCCCAGATGGGGCGAAAGTCGTTGGTGACCTGCTGCTGCAGGGCAATCACGACCGGGGTAACGTCAGCATCGGTCAGCACCGTGCTCTCGTTGATGACGGATATCTGCGTTGTCGTGTTTTGCGCGTGAGGGTGTTGCGGCATGAGTTTGCTCTCCTTCTAGTGAACGGATTTTGGAGAACGCGCGAGGAATGCGTGACTCTGTATTGGGGAGCTTATACCCTGAAATTTGGGAGGCAAGGATTATCGAAGTAAATTCGAACAGTTTCCTGATTTGGGATTCCAGTTTTGGGAAGGAAGATCAAGTCAGAGGGGAGAAGTCAGAATGCAAAAGTGCGATTGCAGAAGTCAAGTTCAGATTGCGGGCTTCAGAATCGGATAGCCACCTCGGAATCTGAAATCTAAAATCTGCAATCTGAACGCCTGGTTCTTCATGCTGACTTTTGATCGGAAATCCCACGATCCCCGTTCTCAGCGTATTCGAACACCTGTTCCACTCCGACGCCGAAGGCGCGGGCGATGCGGAACGCCAGCAGCAGGGACGGAAAATATTTCCTCGCTTCCAGTGCCATGATAGTGTGCCGCGTGACGCCGGCTCGCTTCCCCAATTCTTCTTGCGACATTTCCGCATGCTCGAAGCGCAGCCGCCGGATGTGATTTCGGATCTGCAGCTTCTCGCTAGGCATTGCTACCCCGTCGATACAACACCAGCGTGGTTATCGATCGCACTGCCAACATCAGAGTGCCGAGCCACCAGAGGGCCAGCATTAGCTTCCACATGGGCAAAGCGAATGCGATGTCCCAGCCGTTGACACGCCAGATGATAAAGGACAGTGTGATCGCCGCCAGCCAACCAGCCCAGTAACTCGTCAGCAAGGCTTTGTGGGCGATCTGTCTTTCCCGCTCGTCGAGACTCCGCCAAGAGCGGTGACCGTTCTTAGGCAGGGCAGCCAGTGCCGTAAGGGCGAAAACACTCATGGCTTGCGGACCGTGCCCCCGCAGCGCGACAAAGATGAAATAAGCCGCCGTAGTCAAAGCAACCACACCTAACGTCCACACAGCCCATTTCTCAGGATCTGTCATGTTTGAGTACCTTTATGTTATTTAGAAATACCAATATGTAACATTACATCGGCACTTGTCAACAGCTTTTTGACTTCTTCATTCCGACTTTTGCATTCTTCATTTCGACGAACGAATGAGCAGTGCGCAAATGTCGCAAATCGTCCAGATCATCAAGCGCGCGGCTAAAGAGGCAGGCTTCGATCTCTGCGGCATTGCTCCGGCTGCGGATGCGCCCGAGCATCAGCATTTCGCCGACTGGATCGCCGCTGGCCGCGCCGGCGAGATGGAATACATGTCGTCTCGTGACGAGCGCGGCGAATTGAAGCGCGCCTCGCTTTCGCGTGTCGCACCGTGGGCGCGGAGCGTGGTCGTCTGCGCGATCAATTACAACACGGCGCATCCGTATTCGACCGAAGTGAATGATTCCGGCCGGGGATGGATCTCGCGCTATGCCTGGAGCCGCGAAGACTATCACGAAGCGGTCATGCGCCGACTGAAGCAGGTGGAAGCCGCGATACATCTGGCGGTGCCAGGCGGTCAGTTCCCTTCGGTGGCTACCGTCGAGAATCCCACTTCTCGCAAAAGCGGCGAGAAGTGGAGCGCTCCTTTTTCGACTCTGATCACTCGCTGCTACGTTGATAGCGGTCCTGTCGTCGAGCGTGTCTTCGCCAAGTATGCCGGCCTGGGCTGGATCGGCAAGAACACCTGTATCATCAATCAGAAAAAAGGCTCGTGGCTTTTCTTGGGCGTGATCCTTACTTCGCTCGAGCTTGCGCCTGACGTTTCCGCGTCCAATCCGCCCGCACCCGATCGCTGCGGAACCTGCACTCGTTGCATCGCCGCCTGCCCGACCGGCGCGATCGTTGCGCCGTACCAGCTCGACTCGAACAAGTGCATTTCCTATCTCACCATCGAGAAGCGGGGATCCATCCCCGAAGACCTGCGCGCGGACATGGGACGCCACATCTTCGGCTGCGATATCTGCCAGGATGTCTGCCCGTGGAATCGCAAGGCCCCGGCCACGACGGCGCCTGAGTTTGAGCCCCGTCCCGGGTTGATGAACCCCGCCCTGGCGTGGCTGGCAGAGATGTCCATAGAAGAGTTTCGTGAGGTTTCCCGGCGGTCACCCGTCCGCCGCGCCAGGCGCAGCGGCATCCGGCGCAACGCCGCCATCGCGATGGGGAACAGCGGCAACAGGAAGTTCCTTCTTGTTCTCGAGAGACTGGCTGCCGACGAGGAGGAATCCGTGGCCGAAAGCGCCCGCTGGGCCAAGAAACGGCTGTTGAAATCTGTTAACTCGGCGTAACTGTGCATTCGCTCTGTATTCGCCCGGCCATCCTGGTTTAGAATCTGATTCTTCTGGACTTCGGTAACTGGTTTTCTCGATCGGCGGCAACTAATCTCTCCCTTACGGGTTTCTAAGTTAGGGAGGTTAGGCGTAAACCGTCTGGGTGCCTATGCTGCCACGCCACATCCAATCCATGCGGCGCGAGATCGTGGGAATAGTTGTTCTCGCGCTGGCATGCCTCCTCGCCTGCTCGCCGCTGGCTTCCGCCTCAGCCACCCTGCTTCTGGAAGAGCCCTACGGCAAGCTGGGATTCTTCACTGCGACTGGCCACGCCGCGGTGTATTTGTCCGGCGTCTGCGCGGATTCGCCGGTCGTTCTGCGCCCTTGCGCGCCTGGCGAAACTGGAGTCGTCATTAGCCGGTACGACGGCGTCAACGGCTACGACTGGATCGCCGTTCCTCTCGTCCCGTATCTGTACGCTGTGGACCGTCCCGAGGACGTCCCGTTGTTTGCCGACGCGAAAATGGTGAGCCTGCTGCGCGATCGCTACCGCCGCGCTCATCTGGAAGACATTGTTCCCGACAGGGAGAACGGTGAGGCTCCGGGGGGAAACTGGTACGAACTGATCGGCTCTTCCTACGACCGCACCATTTATGGTTTCGAGATCGAAACCACGCCCGAGCAGGATGCGGCCCTGATCCGCTATCTGAATTCGTCGCCCAACCGGTCGCACTTCCGCATGGCTTACCGCAACTGCGCCGATTTCGCCAAAGACATCATCAACTTTTACTACCCCAAGACTTTGCATCGCAGCCTCGTCGCCGATGTGGGCATTACCACGCCCAAGCAGATTTCGAAGATGCTGGTGAAGTTCAATCGGCATCACCCTGAGATCCGTTACTCGCGCCTGGTGATTGCGCAAGTGCCGGGCAGCATGCCGCGCAGCTTCGCCGTGCACGGAGTGGTCGAGTCTTTCCTGAAATCGAAGAAATACATCGTGCCCAGCGCCGTCGCCAGCCCCATTTTTGCCGGATGCGTGTTTGCCGTCTACGTGGGCACGGGCGCTGGCGGATTTCAGCCCGCCCGCAACGCCAAGGTGCTGGATCCCAGTGGGAATCTGGAGCCGCCTCTCGCCAAAGAAGACCGGCGGGCTTATCAGCGCCAACTGCGGAACCTGTTGACCGAGGCGTATCCGGTCACTTCCGGGAAGAATGTCGACAAGGCGTGGTCGCGGCTGCAGGCGAGAGCGAAGACGGAATTCGACGAACGTGGCAGGCCGGTTCTTCAGATGGAAGTGGACGGCCGCATGGTACGCATCGGCGCTTCCGCTGAAAACGCGCTGGACGTCAGCGCGGCCCAGTTAACCGGCGCAATGCTTGAGGCTCGGCTGCAGTCGGAATTGCGCCGCAAATCCCCGCCTGAGATTACGGAAAGTGAAGTCAGCCGCGACTGGAACCTGCTCCAGCAAGCTCTGGGAAAGAGCCCTTCAGGTCTGACGGCCAGTACCACCCCACAAGGCGACGCCAGAGCAGGAAATCGGCCTTAAGAACTGCTACTGCGGCTGAGGCTGGGGCGGCACAGGCACACCCGGATTGCCGGGCACTCCCTGCTGCTGTTGCATCTGCTGTTGCATCTGCAATTGGCGCTGCTGCATCTCCTGCAGCATCTGTTGCGGAGTCTTGATCTCTGGCTGGTCCGGCGGCGGGGCCAGTTGCTCGGCCGGTGCGGGCGTTTCATCCGCGTTATCGTCAGAACTTTCTTCTGCTGTGTCCGCGTCGTTCGTATCTGTCTGCTGCGGTTGAACCATTCTCGCGGCCTGGTTCATTCCCACCTGTTGTGGCACCGGCTGGTTCCCGCCCGCGTAGTCAGGTCCCGTTTTCGCCACCAGGACTACCCGTGTCAGCGCGTTCGCATCCACAGCGGACCCGAGCAAGACATAGTTGAAGCGCGACCCATTCAGGAGCTCGGCGATCACTTCCCGCGCCGGGCCCGGACCCAGGTGCGTCACCACCCGCTCCTTCGCGTCGGGGATATCAATCTCGGCTTGTGTCTGCTTGCGCACGGCGCGCAGGATGTCGCCCAGCGTTGAATTCGTGGCAGTAATCGTGAGTTGTCCGTCCTGATAAGTCACCTGCGGCGCAACGGGAGCAATCGAATCGAGCGGAATTGGCGGTACCGGGCCGGTCGGTCCCGAAGGCAACGGCGGCAACTCAACTTTCTTCGGTTTGCGCTTGTTGTGAGCGGAATCGGCGTAGGCAGCGCTCAGGCTGGCCAGGCAAAGCACCACCGTCATTAGCCTCACCCACCTGAATGCCGCGCTCATGACTGCCCCTTGCGGAAGGCCTCAGCCGGATCTGAAAAAGCCAACTCTTTCCACATTTTAGCACCGTGGGCGTTTCGAGGCCTGATCAGTCCCTACCCAATTTGAACGTCTACAGTGTCGCTTCTTGCAGGTTTTTATCCGGCGTGGCGCAGCTGAAGCAGGGCTGCTGCAACTTCCAATCGCGGCCAAGCATTTACGCCGAGCGTAGAATAGATGCCGGATGGCCAGGCGGCTGAACCTGTTCTGGATCGCGCTGTTTGCGCTGGCATGCGCAAGACCGTTAGCCAGCGCTCAGAATTGCCAGACCTCGGGCGAGCTCGACGACGCCACCCGATCATCCATCATGGCAGCCGCCCATGGCTATTTCGCCGCGGCGGCCAAAGGCGACGCTGCGGCCTTGCGCCAGAACTCGATCGCCAGCCTGGCGACGGACTTCTCGGCCATCGAAATGACGGTCAAGGACCACGAGCAAGAGCTCGCCGGTGGACAACCAACTCTGCGCTCGCTCTTCTGGCTCGAAGCCGAGGGCAACTCTCCGATTCCCCATGCCGAGTTCTACTGCGGGGTCTTTGGCAAGACTGGCCAGACCGCTGGCAGCGCAGAATTCTTTCTCGACAACTTGCCGCCTGGCAAGTACGCCGCAGTGATTCTCGACAACGCCTCTCCGCAGTCGCGAGCGACTTTTTCGGCGATTTTGCAGCAAGCGGGGAACGACTGGAAGCTGGGCAATCTCTATATCAAGGCTACACAGGTTACCGGCCACGACGGCGACTGGTTCGCCGCTCGCGCCCGCGAATACAAGGCCAAAGGGCAGCTGCACAATGCCTGGCTTTTCTATCTCGAAGCCCGCAGCCTGGTTTCTCCCTTTCCATTCATGAGCACGCAGGCGACCGACAAGCTCTATGACGAAATGACGAGCATTCAGCCCGCCGACGTGCCAGCTAACGGAAAGACAGCCGCCTTCGCCGCTGGAGCTGCCACGTATACGCTGACAGCATTCTTCCCCGAGGGAGTGGGGAATAGCCTGGATCTGGTCGTCAAATATCAGGCCGCCGACGTCTCCAACACGAACCTGGCCAATGAAAACAACCGGGCGCTGATGAAAGCGTTGGTGGCCAAGTATCCGGAATTGAGGGATCCGTTTGCGGCGATTGTTGTCCGCGCGGTCGAGCCCAGCGGCCACGATTTCGGAACGCTGCTGGCGATGAAGGACATCAAGTAGGCCAGCCCTTCGCCTGTGGGAGCCGGGACCTAGGGCTGCGAACAACAGGCCCGATGGTGTCGGTGGGAAACCCTCGGCGGTTTTTTTGCAGCATCTATTCTGGTTGTTCCAAAAGCCAACGCGGTAGGTGAGATTTCCAGCCGATCTCCGGAATATTTTCGTGAAGATAGAAGACTGGATGATAAGCTAATGCATCTCACCAGTGGGTGGGAACCGCTTAGTCACCAGCTCAAGAGTGGGACGCGAGATTTCGGCGCAGCCCATTCTCCCCGAGGCCCGACCGAAGCTTCGCCCTGGTTCGGCGCCGAAAATGTACTGACTTGCCTGACTCTTGACAGGAATCATTCGAAAGGGGAATTTCGCCTCGTTCATGGCCCTTCAAGCGAAGCTCGGACTCATAATCCGGATGTTTCTTATTGTGAGTTGGACGTCATGCTGCTTGGCTCAGGATCCTGAGGAAGCACCCCCGCCAAACCCTCAGCAAGCGGGCACGGTGGAAAAGGACAACCAGCCGACCCCCGGCCTGCCTGGCACCATCAGCGGGAGGATCGTTGATCAAGATGGAGCTCTCGTCGCAGGGGCCCGCGTTAAGCTTATTGGCGATCAATCCCTGTACCTCGAGCTGTTATCAGGCCCCGATGGGCAATTCCTATTCAGCAACATCGCCCCTGGAAATTTCCAGCTCACAATTACAT
>Ga0335081_10008345_pt1 | contig 16596 bp, 12 predicted proteins | sample Lox_Sample_35_FD_206713 | JGI IMG/M metagenome (GOLD analysis project Ga0335081, IMG submission 206713) | Soil microbial communities from Loxahatchee National Wildlife Refuge, Florida, United States - Lox_Sample_3.5 | ecosystem: Environmental > Terrestrial > Soil > Wetlands | place: USA... | reverse complement strand
TGAAGCCGGTGATCGCCGAGTAGAGCAGGTTGGCGCCGTTGAGCTGCTGCGGCAAGGCCTGCAGAATCTGGTTGGCCTGGTTCAGCTCGTTCGTAAGCGTTGCCTGCTGGGTCGCGATCAAAGCGTCTTCGCGCTTGATGTTCGCGTTCAGCGTGGTTTCGATATTGCTGTTCGAGTTTTCCGCCAGGGTCAGAATGCCTGAGCTCGAACCGGAGCCGGCGTTGTTGATGGCGCTGGCAAAACTGATGCCCCAGCTGTTGGCGTTCTGGAAGAACCCCACCACGCTGCTGTAATCGGAGTTCAACACCGAAGTCAGCGCCGTCGAGTCCAGCGTCAGCGTGCCGTCGTTGTTTACGCTGAGGCCGAGCTGTCCGAGCCCCGAGAGATCCGATCCGCCGTCGTTGTAGTTGAGCGCCGTGCTGGTGGTCGCATCCGTGATCGAAGAGTCGACCGTCAGCGCGCCACTGGCTCCGGCCGTTCCCGAAACCAGCTCAAGCTGAGTACCGGTGCTGTTGGTGACCACATTGGCCGTCACGCCGATGTTGGCGGAGTTGATGGCGCCGGCCAGGCCGGCCAGCGTATTGTCCGATGAGTCCAGCGTGATCGTCTGCGCCGTGCCCCCGCCCACCTGGATGGAGATCGACCCGGCGAGCGTGTCGCTCGCGTTCTTGATTGCGTCGAGGTAGCCGTTGGGATTCTGCGCGATCAGGTTGCCGAAAAGCTGCTCCCGCAGCAGCGAGAGCGTAGGCGATCCGAACAGCGGCTCGGGATTGCCGGAGCCGTCTTTCCCTTCCTGCGCGTTGATGGCCTTGACCAGCGCGTTGTAATCGCTGACAAACTGGTTGATAGTGTTGCCCACGTCGGTGTTGTCGTTGGCAATGACCACCTGCACCGGCTGCGGGTTCCCACTCGAATCCACCGGGCTGGCCGAGAGAAGCTGGAAGGTCACGCCGGGTATCAGGTTGGTCACCGTGTTCGACGCGCTCTCGAGGCTGGCGCCATCCACGGTCAGCTGCGCATTCACTCCGGTCACCGTCGACTTATAGGTCAGCGCGGCATTGGAGTTGCTCGTGTCGACGATGGAGTTGGCCGACACCAAGATATTTCCGTTTCCGCCCGACGTCTTCGATACCAGACTCAGCCGCGAGCCGTTCGAATCGGTCAGGACGCTGGCCGCGATGCCCACCCCCGAAGCGTTGATGGCTGCGGCCAGCCCCGCCAAGGTGTTGTCGGAAGAGGTCAGCGTGATGGTCTGCGCCTTGCCGCTGGCGCCTACCTGCAGCGTGATCGCGCCGGAAAGCTTATCCGAAGCGTTCGTAATGGGAGTCAGATAGCCGCTGGAGGTCTGGGCCAGGCTGTTCACCGCCACGGAGTGCGTTCCGGCCGTCGCCGAGGGCGAGGCCGAGCTGAGCTCCAGCACGTTGTTGTCCGAACTCGAACCCGTCTTGGTCGCCAGAACGCCCTGAAAATCGGTGAGCGAATTGATGTCGTTGGAGAGATTGGAAAAAAGCGTGCCCAGATTGGACAGCGCCGTGTCCTGGGCCTCGAGGGTGGTCAACTGGTTCTTCCATGGCGTCTCGATATTCTCGAGATTGCTCATGATCTGCGACACCGTCTGGCTTACGTCGAACCCGGCGCCGCTGGTCGGCGACCCGAAACTCAGTCCTACAGTTCCCATCGTTGACTCCTCGAATTTTCAGCAGTCAGCGCGCCACGCAACCTGGAGCCGGATTGACGAATTCTCATGATTGCATCAAAAATTGGACGCCCCATCCTCTTGTAATTGGGCGCCCCATCCTTTTGTGCGCCCGCCGCGGCGGACGCGCGAAAGGGCGGGATCCGCGCCTCCGCAAAATACAGCTGGAGGGCGCCCGATTCGACGCCCTCCAGGGTTATCGGCAGAAAGCCGGTTCACTTCACTTGCGTTACTGCAGCAGCTTGGTCACTTCCTGCTGCAGGCTGTTGGCCTGGGCCAGCGCGGAGATGCCGGTCTGGCTCAGGATTTCGTACTTGGACAGGTTCGAGGTTGCCGACGCATAGTCGGTAGCCTGCACCGCGTTCTGCGCCGAAACGATGTTTTCCTGCTGCGTGCTGATCACCGAGCTGACCGAGTTCATGGTGTTGATCTGCGCGCCGATGTAGCCGTCCTGCGCCGCCACGTAGCTGATGGCGTCGTTCAGCGTGGTCAGCGCCGTCTCCGCGTTGCCCTGCGTGCTCAGGTTGGTCAGCGACAGGTTGGCCGATTTGTCGCCGCCGGCCGCCGCCACGTACTGAATGGTCTCCGTGGCCGCGGTGCTGGCCGTGAAGGCCGCCGTGATGCCGGTGGTGGTGTCTTTCAACGCGGTGGTGTTGTTGGCGATCACCACGTTGGGGTTGGTGTTGGTCAGCAGGATGCCGGTGTCGCCGGCGTTGACCGCTCCGTCGCCCACCGCGCCGGCGGTGGTAAAGCTCGCCGTCACGCCCGGGATACCGTCGCTGTTGATCTGCTGGATCAACGAGGAGATGGTCGTGCCGTTGGTCGGCGCAATCACGCTGGTCGTGCCGTCCGCCAGGGTCACCGTGAACTTCAAGCCGGTGGCGGCCGCGCTGTTCAGAGCGTCGGACTCCTGGGCCGCCGTGGTCAGCGCGCCGGCGGTGTCCTTGGACAGATCGATGAACTGGCCGGCGCTGCTCTGCTGCACCGTGCCGCCCGAGTCGCCGACGGTCGCCGAGGAGAGGCTGGCGAAAAACAGGTCGTTGATCGATGCGCCTTCGGTCGATGAGTCGCCGGTGTATATGCCCACGCCGGCTGCGGCGCCGGTGAAGACCTGGTTCTGGTTGTAAGTGGTCGTCGATCCGATGTTGTTGATCTCCGACAGAATCGATTGATACTCCTGGTTGGCCGCGGCCGACTGGGACGTGTTCAGGGTGCCGTTGGCTGTCTCGGTGGCCAGCGTTACGGCGCGGTTGAGCAGGTTCGTCACTTGCGAGAGAGCTCCATCGGCCACTTGCAGCAGGCCGACGCCCTCGGTTGCGTTGGTTGCCGACTGGGTCAGCGCTTGCGAGTTGGCCTGCAAGCCGTTGACCAGCGAAAGGCCGGCGGCGTCATCGGCGCCGGAGTTAATGCGCGAACCGGAAGATAACTGCTGAAGAATGGTTGTCAGGCTGTTGTTGGTATGGTTAAGGCTGCTTTCTGCGTATACGGCATTTAGGTTGTTTAATACACCCAGGGACATGGGCTACTCCTTATCGATGCGTCAAATTGCGGCACTTCCCGTTTGGCCTGCTCCCATTTTTTTCAACCCTGGGCTGCTGCTCAAGGGAACGTAACCGCTGCATCTGGCCTGTCTTTCGGCTTGCCTGAGGTGAACTTTATCTAACTCCTCATTTTGACCTATCGTGGACATTACTGTCCGATTTACACGCAATTCTTAGCCTGGGTAATTACCTGCCGATAACCACGGCAAGGAGACTTTCTCCGGTGATTGAATTGACTCGCCTCAACGGCAACCCGCTGGTGGTCAACAGCGACCTGATCAAGACCGCCGAATCCAGCCCGGATACCATGCTGACCCTGATTAACGGCGAAAAGTTGATCGTGCGCGAGAGCTGCGCCGATGTGGTCGAGCGCGTGATGGCCTATCGCGCCAGGCTGCTGGGAATCGTGGCGCGCCGCCTGCCCCGAATTGGCGACCTGCAACGCGTCGTCTCCATCTCCAGCCTTGAGCTGGCCGGCGAGGAAGGCGCCGATAACTCTCCTGCCGGGATCCCTTGCGGAGAGAAAGTATCCGGATAAATAGCGAGTTATAGAGGATTATAGCGTGGATAAGTCGAGTATTCTTGGTGTGATTCTGGCGATCGCGGGCATTATCGCCGGATTGCTCATGGAGGGTGGCAATCTGGGCCAGATTCTGCAGCCCACCGCGGCGCTTATCGTCTTCGGCGGCACCATCGGCGCGGTTCTGCTCCAGTTTCCGCTGGCCACGGTCTTCGCCGCCTTTCGTAAGCTGGCGCACGTCTTCGCCGCTCCGCGCAAACAGAGCGACCGGCTGATCGGCCAGCTGGTCAACTATGCCAATAAGGCGCGCCGCCAGGGCGTGGTCTCGCTCGACGCCGATCTGCAGACCATCAACGATCCCTTCCTCAAGCAGTCTGTCATGCTCGCCGTCGATGGCACCGAGCCGAGCGAGCTGCGCAAGATCATGCGCGTGAGCCTGGACTCCACCGCGGAAGGCGAAGAGCGGCTGCCCGCGGTCTTCGAATCGGCGGGCGGCTTTTCGCCCACCATCGGCATTCTGGGCGCGGTGCTGGGGCTCATTCAAGTGATGCACCACCTCGACAACATCTCCGAAGTAGGCCGCGGCATCGCCGTGGCGTTTGTGGCCACCATCTATGGCGTGGGCGCGGCCAATCTTTTCTTTCTTCCCTTCGCCGGCAAAATGCGCATCCTGCTTCATGCCGAGCAGCAGCGGCGGGAGATGATGCTGGAGGGTGTCATTTCGATCCTGGAAGGCATGAATCCACGTATGCTCGAGCTCAAGCTCTCCGGGTTCGTCGACGACGCCAAGCGCCAGAAAAAGGAGCGCGCCGCATGAGCGCTCGAAATCATAAAGGCCATGTGAGTCACGAGCGCTGGCTGATCTCCTTCGCCGATTTCATCACCCTGCTCTTCAGCCTCTTCGTGGTGCTCTACGCGTTCGCCCAGGCCGACCAGAAAAAGCAGACCGACGTCACCGCGGCCATCGACACGGCTTTTCGCACCATGGGAGTCTTCGGGCAAGCCTCGCCGGGTTCGGCGCAGGGCGCGAACGAAGCCGCGCGCAAGCAGGCGACCGAGGAAATCCACCGCGCCATTGTGGAAGAGCTTCGCGCGCCCGCCAAGGTCAAGGACGATCTGGAGAATATTCGACGCGATCTGCAGCGGCGCCTCTCCAATCAGGTGGCGCAGCACACCGTCTCCATCGAACTGGGACGCGACGGCCTGGTGATCAGCCTGCGCGAGGCCGGGTTCTTCGATTCCGCCTCGGCCACGCCCCGGCCGGAGACGCTGCCGACGTTGCGCCAGATCGCGGCCTCGTTGAATCAAGCGCCCTATGATGTGCGCGTGGAGGGCCATACCGACAACGTGCCCATGCACAATGCCGAGTTCGACTCGAATTGGGAGCTCTCTTCGGCCCGTGCCACGCGCATCGCCCGCATGCTCCTGGACATGAAAGCCATTTCGCCCGATCGGCTTTCGGCCTCCGGCTATGCCGAGTTTCATCCCGTTGCCGAAAACGACACCGCCGAAGGGCGCGCGAAAAACCGCCGCGTTGATCTCGTGGTGATGCCTCGCGCGCACCTCGATCTTGCCGGGTCCGCGACGCCTCAGCCCAACGCGGCGCCCGCCGGCTGGCGCAGAATCGACGATCAATGACAGCAAGCAGCTAACAGCTTTCGGCTTTTGGTTCACGTTGAACCGTGAACAGTGGACAGGGAATCGCGAATGCCGTCAGTTCTCTTCCGCTGATTCCTTGGTCCCTGATCCCTAATCCCTAATCCCTTTTCCCTCGCCCCTCACCCTGGACCCTCCCTTCACTCCACTCCCAGCACCTTCACGATGACCCGTTTCCGTCGTTGCCCGTCGAACTCTGCGTAGAAGACGCGCTGCCAGGTGCCCAGGTCGAGCTTGCCGTTGGTTACCGGAAGAGTCGTCTCGTGGTGCAGCAGCAGCGATTTCAGATGCGCGTCGCCATTGTCCTCGCCGGTACGGTGATGCTTGTAATCGGGCCGCGCCGGCGCCAGCTCTTCCAGCCACTTGCAAATATCTTCAATCAGACCGCTCTCGTGGTCGTTCACGTAGACGGCAGCGGTGATGTGCATCGGCGACACAAAGCACAGGCCGTCTTTCACGCCGCTTCGCTCCACAATTCGCTCCACATCCCCGGTGATGTGCACCATCTCCTTCCGCTTTTTGGTCTCGAATACCAGATACTCCGTATGGCTTTTCATCTTCGGCTCTCCGTCTCGCCCGATCGCCCGGTCGCGCAGTCCTTACCGGTCCTCTTCTATCCTAATGACGAGCACGACTCTCTTCCAATGAAGGCAAAGCACCCAACTCCCGCTCAACGCCTGCGCGCCATGCACGACTGCCTCTCCCAGGCCTACGGCCCGCAGCACTGGTGGCCGGCCAAAACACCGTTTGAAGTGATTCTCGGCGCCTATCTCACGCAGAACACCGCGTGGAAAGCCGTCGAGCGGTCGCTCGAGAATTTGGAGCGAGCGGGAGCCTTGACGCTCGAAGGGATTCGCGCCCTCTCCATCGAAAAGCTGCGCGAGCTCATTCGGCCGTCGGGCTTCGTCACGCGCAAGGCGCCGGCCATCAAGGCATTTGTCGCGCTCGTGGATGAAGAATTCGCCGGCTCGCTCAAGAAGACGGCGGCAGCGCCCGCCGATTCTCTGCGCACGCGCCTGCTGGCGCTGCCCGGCGTGGGACCGGAGACGGCCGACGCAATTCTGCTCTACGCCTTCGGCAAGGCCGTGCCCGTGGCCGATGAGTATCTGCGTCGCATCGCCGAGCGCCACCGGCTCCTTAACCCGGCGCCTGTGCAGAATGGCAGAGGATACGAGGCGCTGACGAACCTGACTCGGGACGCCTTCGCCGCCGACCCGCCCGGCAGGCGCGCGGAGCTTTACAACGAATTCCACGCTCTGGTTGTAGCGGTGGGCAAAGCCCATTGCGGACGCAAACCCGATTGCGCCAGATGTCCGTTAGCCGGCGATCTTGCGGAGAACGTGGAGAAGGCCCGCGGCTGAAGCCGCGATTTCTTTTCTTCTGCCGAATTCAGGGGCCTGAAGGCCCCTGCTCCCTCCGCTTTCCCTTCCCATGCTTGCGGCGAAAAACAAAAACGCCGCAAGGATGGGGCACACAGTCTTAGATATTCGTATGGCGAATCGATTTATCCCGTATACCGCACCTGCAGCAGCGTACAGTCGTCCTGCGCCGGATGCGGCGCATGAAAGGCGGCCACGCGATCAAGGATGCCGTCGACCTCCTCGAGGTGCGCAACCGCATCCAGGCCCAAATCTCCAAAAGCCTCGCCGGTCGAGTTCTCCGCTTCCACAATGCCATCGGTCACGACGAGCAAGCGGTCTCCGGGCTGCATTGCGTATTCCGCCGCCGAATAGACGATGCCGGGAAGCAATCCGACGATCAGATTCGCCTCTTGCAAACGCTCCACGCTTTGGCCGCGCACAATCAGCGGTTGGATATGCCCGCAGTTCAGATATTCGACGCGTCCGTCGCGGTAGAGCTTGAACAGCACCAGCGTGGCGTACTTGCCAACCTGTCGCGTGTAAAGAAACTGATTCAATTGTGCGGCGATCTCTGCTAGGCTCGCCTTCGCGAGCAGTTGTGCGTGAATGATGCCCTGCATCGTGGCCGCCACAATAGCCGCCGAAACGCCTTTGCCGGAGACGTCGGCAACGCCGGCGCAGAGGCAGTCGTCGAGCGCCACGGCAGTGAAAAAGTCGCCTCCGATCTCGAGGCAGGGGACGCTGCGCGCCTGCAGCTCGGCGAAGGGAAGCACCGGCAGCGCGACCGACATCAGGCCGCTCTGAATCTTCGCGGCCACGGCAAGCTCTTCGCGCGCCTGGCGCGCCTTGAACTCCGCCTCGGCCAGCAGCGCGTTGTGCAGCAGCGCCGCCGCTTCGGTCGAGATGGTATCGAGCAGCTGGTGATCGACCTCGCTGAGGTGCCCGGGGGCGACCTGGCTGTCGAGATACAAAAGCCCCATCAGCGTACTCTTTGAGCTCCCCGGCTCGCGCTTGCGCAAAGGGATGCAGTAGATGCTGCGAATTCGATTCACCATCACGCTGGCCCACGCCGCGGCGGCATGATCGGCCAGCGTATCGCTGACGGAAAACTTCGAGTCGCTCTCGATGGCTCGTTGGATCGCGCGGCGCGAAATCGTCGAATCCTCCTCGATAATCTGTCCACCGGAGCTCAATCCGCGCGCCAGCCGCATCTCTTCGCCTTTCTCGAGAAAGACGAATCCGCGCTCCACGCCGGTGAGTTGCAGAGTCAATTCGAGCAGAGTGGTCAGAATCTCGTCGATCGCTCCGCCGGCATTTAACCGGCGCGCGGCGCTCAGCAGCCAGTTGAGCTGGCCGAGCTCGTGAGCCGCGGGGCGTTCGGTGCGGTCCTCGCTCTTCAGCCCCTGGAGCGAAGAGAGCAGGCTGGTGGCCGAAGAAGCCGGCCTGTTTTTGTCCGCCATGAGCGATGCGGGTAAATGGATTCGCAGCCGCGAGCCGTCGAGCGAGCCGAACTGCAGCAGGTCTCCGTGGCGCAGAATTGCGCGTTCGACTTTCTTCCCATTCACATAGGTGCCGAAGCTGCTCTTCTGATCGATGACAACATATTCTTCGCCTTCCTTCTCAACCGTCGCGTGCCGGCGCGAGATATGCGGATCGCGAAGCACCAGATCGAGCCCCGGAGTGCGGCCGATCGAGATGCTGGGCCGATCGAGAGCAAAGCGGTGCTCTCCGTCGGCGTCGGTGTAGACGAGCGCGGCTGCTTCAAGGTCGACAGTCATCGGGCGAATCGTAAAACATCGGCGCCGCAGCGAGCAATTGCGAGGTCTTCAGTCTAGCGGATACCGCGCCGATCGGCGAGATCGAGCCCTGTACCCGACTTGCGCCGCCGCACGGCGAGCCAATACACTGGCGCCTCAGGCCCGATCGAGGCGCGATCGATCCATGGGTCCGCTGGGAGGGCACGGGCTTCGGCCCATACGTTCTTCATCCAAAGAATCGGGACCCCAGCCCCTGAGAGAAACTGACCCAGCGCCAAAAAAGTTCCCCCAGGAGAATGTGCATTGCGAGTTGGCTTGTTCACGCGCGAGTATCCCCCCCATGTCTACGGCGGCGCCGGGGTTCACGTCGATTACCTCAGCCGCGAAATGGCGAAAAGCATCGCGGTCGAAGTGCATTGCTGGGGCCCTCAGCGCTCCGACGAGGGCAACCTGCACGTACGCGGCAGCGAACCCTGGCCCGAAATCACCAACGAAACCGAAGCCAAGTTCAAGGGCGCGCTCGAGGCCTTCAGCCTCAACCTCACCCAGATCAAGGCTCTCACCGGCGTCGACATCGTGCACACGCATACCTGGTACGTCGCTATGGCCGGCTTCCTGGCCAAGAAGCTTTACGGCATGCCCTTCGTGCTGACCACACATTCGCTCGAGCCGTTGCGCGCGTGGAAGGCCGAGCAGCTCGGCTCCGGCTACGCCATGAGCTCCTGGATGGAGTCGACCGCCATTCACGACGCCGACGCCATTGTGGCCGTTTCCCAGGGCACCAAGCACGACATCCTCCGCGCCTATCCCGATATCGATCCCGAGCGCATCCATGTCATCTACAACGGAGTCGATCTGAACGAATACAAGAAGACTCCCGCGACCAAAGCCCTCGCCGCATTCGGCGTCGACCCCAAGATGCCCTACGTGCTCTTTGTTGGCCGCATCACGCGGCAGAAGGGCGTAACCCACCTCGTCGACGCCATCAACTATCTGCCGAAGGAGACCCAGGTCGTCCTCTGCGCCGGCGCTCCCGACACGCCGGAAATCGCGGACGAGATGCGCGCCAAAGTCGAGGAAGCGCGCAAGCACCATCCAGGCATCGTGTGGATCGAGAAGATGGTCAGCAAGCAGGAGGCGATCCAGCTCTACTCCAACTGCCGCGTCTTCTGCTGCCCTTCGGTTTACGAGCCCTTCGGAATCATCAACCTCGAGGCCATGGCCTGCCGCGCGCCGGTCGTGGCCAGCTCCACCGGCGGCATCAAAGAGGTCGTCGTCGAAGGCGAAACCGGCTATCTTGTCCCCTTCACCGGCGACCCCGTCAGCGGCTTTCCCACCGATCCCGATGAATTTGCCCATGACCTTGCCGCGCGCATCGAGATCCTTCTTCAGGATCCGGAAAAATGCCGGCAGTTCGGCGATGCCGGCCGCCTCCGCGTGGAAAAGATCTTCAGCTGGACGGCGATCGCGCAGCAGACGATCGCGCTGTATGAAATGCTGATTGAACGGCACAAGAACATGCAAAGCTGAATCGCTTGCCATTTGTTGTACTGAACAAACTGCCCAGGATCTGCCGCCTGCACCATCTCGAAGGAGACGGAATGACGAAGGTGCGCGGACCGGCCTCGAAAGAGCACATTGATCGGGAAAAGGTCAGGGAGAAGCGCGAAGCCAAGGAGGATTTGCGTACCCTCCTCGATTGTGGAGACGAGGAAGGATTTGTTGCGCTACTAAAGAAATTGAAACCGGGGATCACGCCCGCAGAGCTTGTCTCTCTCGTGGGGCGCTTTCGCGACGAGCGTGCGAATCGGAACCGCGGCGAGTGACGCCTTGCATTATCTTCTTCCGGTCGCGTCGAAATTTCTTCAATTGCGCGGGCGACATGGCGTTGATGCTTTCATCCACGAGAACGTCCAGTTCCTCGATCAGGCCCTTCATCCGCTTTGTGGTTTTCGTTGCCGCCATGCCGGACCCCCCCGTGCTCTATATTGTAACCTCATCTCGCTTACACTGAATCCGTCATGACTTCTCAGCCCAGCGAAGGCCGCAACCGCGTCGTCATCGAGTCCATCACCCCCTCCGTCGATGCCGGCCGCTATCCCGCCAAGCGCACCGCCGGCGACCTGGTCCGCGTCGAAGCCGACATCTTCACCGACGGTCACGACTCCATCGCTGCCGCGGTCCTCGTTCGCCGCGAAGGCCCCGATGACGTGTCAGCCCACTGGACCGAGATCCCCATGGCTCCGCTGGTCAACGACCGCTGGACCGCGACCTTTCGCGTCGCCGAGATCGGCCGCTATGCATTCAAAGTCCAGGGCTGGGTCGATCACTTCGAGACCTGGCGCCTGGCTCTGCTCAAGCGCATCAAGGCCGAAAGCGACACGCTGGTCGACTACCTCATCGGCGCCGAGCTCATCGAGCAAGCTGCCGCGCGCGCTACTGGCGCCGATTCGAGCTGGCTGCTCGACCGCGCCACGCACCTCCGCGCGGGTAAGGAATCGGGGTCCCCGCGAACGGGTCCGGGTTCGCGGGTTGGAGAGCCCAAGAACCTTCGCACCCACGCGACGGACCCCATGCTGAACGAGATCGTCCGCCGCTACCCAGACAAGCGCTACGCCACCGCATCCGATCGCGAATACTCGCTCGTCGTCGATCCGGTTCGCGCGCGCTTCAGCGCCTGGTACGAAATGTTTCCTCGATCCACGGCAGCCGAGCCGGGCCGCCATGGGACCTTTGCCGACTGCGAAGCGCGCCTGCCATATATTGCCGAGCTCGGGTTCAATGTCGTTTACCTGCCGCCCATCCATCCCATCGGCCGCACCTTCCGCAAAGGGCCGAACAACAACCCCGACTCGCAGCCCGGCGACGAAGGCAGTCCCTGGGCCATCGGCTCCGCCGAGGGCGGCCACAAATCCATTCACCCCGCGCTTGGCACGCTCGCAGAATTCCGCAGCTTCGTTGCCAAGGCCAAAGACCTCGACCTCTCGGTCGCGCTCGACATCGCCTTCCAGGCCGCGCCCGACCATCCCTACGTGGCCGAACACTCTACCTGGTTCAAGCAGCGGCCCGACGGCACCATCCAATACGCCGAAAACCCGCCCAAGAAATACCAGGACATCTACCCCTTCGATTTCGAGAGCGAAGACTGGGCCGCCATGTGGGAAGAGCTCAAATCCGTCTTCCTCTACTGGATCGCGCAGGGCGTCACCATCTTCCGCGTCGACAATCCGCACACCAAGGCCTTCCCCTTCTGGGAGTGGGTCATCGCCGAAATCAAGCGTGACCACCCGCATGTGCTCTTCCTCGCCGAAGCCTTCACGCGCCCCAAGGTCATGTACCGGCTGGCCAAGCTCGGCTTCAGCCAGTCCTACACCTACTTCCCGTGGCGCAACGCCAAGTGGGAGCTCACGCAGTACCTCACCGAGCTCACCCAGCCGCCGGTGCGCGAGTTCTTCCGCGCCAACCAATGGCCCAACACGCCCGACATCCTCACCGAGTTCCTGCAGATCGGCGGGCGCGAGGTCTTCTCCATCCGCCTGCTGCTTGCCGCCACGCTGGGCGCCAACTACGGCATCTACGGCCCGGCCTTCGAGCTTATGGAGCACACGCCGGTCCGCCGCGGAAGCGAAGAGTATCTCGACAGCGAAAAATACCAGATCCGGAATTGGGACCTTGCCCGTCCCGACTCGGACCGGACTGGCTCACTTGGGCCGCTCATCGCCCGCGTTAACGGCATCCGGGCCGAGCATCCCGCGCTGCAGAATGACACGTCGCTGCGCTTCCACTCCATCGACAACGACCAGCTCATTGCCTACACCAAGGAGTCCGACGACCGGTCCAGTCTCATTCTCGCCGTCGTCAACCTCGACCCCCATCACACCCAGGCCGGAATGGTAACTCTGCCCCTCGACGAGTTAGAGATCCCCGCCGACCGCGGCTTCGAAGCCGAAGACCTGCTCACCGGCGCGCGCTATCTCTGGCACGGCCCGCGGAACTACATCGAACTCAACCCCGCAAAGCAGGCAGGACATATTTTGAAGCTTCACCGACGGCTGAAAATCGAGACGGATTTCGAGTATTTCTTATGACGCGGAGAGAATCGGAGGGAGCATGGGCCTTCAGGCCCATGAAGGAGAGCGATGAGAAAACGGGCCTTCAGGCCCGGGCTACGTGCTCCGGTCCGTGTGTCCGGACCTGGGATACCCGCAAAGTCGACGACCAAAATGCCCGCGGCTGAAGCCGCGGTTTCTCTATCTCGCGCGAAATTCAGGAACCTGAAGGTCCCTGCTCCCTCCGGACGCATCGACGGTCAAACATCGGAGGGAGCATGGGCCTTCAGGCCCATGAAGAAGAGCGTTGAGGAGGGAGGCCTTCAGGCCCGGGCCGTTTACCGCATGTGTGAGGGCATCGGATCGGCGAAGGACCAGGTGGCGGAAGAATATAAATATTCGATCGGCGTAGGGGAAAGGCCACGGCGGACAGGGTTCTCTTCGATGTAACGCTGGACGCTTCGGAACTTTTCGGCAGAAAGAATCTGGGATTCATTGAAACCTCGTTCCCAAACATCGAGCTTGCTCTTCAGCCGGAACGAAGATCCTCCTTTGATGAATTGCATCGCCTTCTCAAGAGAGACATCGGCAGCGGGTGTGAGGACGGCGTGAAAGTGATCGGGCATGATGACGAAAGCATGCAGGAGAAATCGGTTCTGGGCGTGATAATCAAGGATCGTTTTGCGGAGTAATTCGGCGTTAGGGGAGACCTGGAAGATCCGCCGGCGTCGGGCGGTCACGGCAGTGACGAAGTAAGTTCGCGTTTCTTGCGGGGCGAGGCGCATGAAGGAAGCATAACGAAAGGCCCGCGGCTGAAGCCGCGATCTCCTTGCGAGCCTGATTTCAGGGCCTAAAGGCCCCTGCCCCCTCCGGCATGCCTTCCTCCGCGCTTGAAGTTGATCCTCGACGGCATCGAAGCTGACTTCGGAGGGAGCATGGGCCTCCAGGCCCATGAAGGAGAGCGATGAGAAAAACGGGACTAAGGCCCGGGCCACGTGCCCCAGGTCCGTGTGTCCGGACCCGGGATTTCTTCTTCGCCCCCGTTGTCGAGGGCAGGCTCTTTGCGTTTATGCTGGACCCCATGCGCCTGTTGCGATTCGTCGTCGTTGGCGTCTTTCTGAGCGCGGCTCTTCCGGCACCATCCCAACCTTCACAACCCGCCTTCGAAGTCGCCTCCGTGCGACCGAGCGCGCAAACCGTCGGCCCGGACTACAACAACCAGGTCAGCTGGACTCCCGATCGGTTCACCGCAAAGAATGTTACGCTCAAACGCCTGATCGCCGATGCCTGGAATCTGCAGCTCAACCAGGTCATCGGGCCTGCTTGGCTCGACCGCAACGAGTACGAGATCGAGGCGCGGCCGGCGGCTGATGCGGCGAAAGAGCAAAGGACCCTGATGCTCCAGAGCCTGCTTGCCGAGCGGTTCGGACTGAAGCAGCACATCGAGACACGCGCGATGCGGGTCTACGAACTAACCGTCGCGAAGAATGGCCCGAAGATCAAGCCGACTGCGGATGAGGCATCGCATCCCGGAGCGGGATTTCATTTCCACGGAGAGATGCGGCAGTTCGCCGACCTGCTCGCGGTCCAGTTTTCCATTCCCGCCCCCGAGCGCCCCGATGTGCCGGTGAAAGCCGGCGGCCCGGTCATCCCCGTAATCGACAAGACGGGTCTTCGGGGTACCTACGACTTCGGCGTCGATCTTCGTCCCGAGCTCGGCACGGATGAATTCGCCGCCTGGCGGCGCGCGCTCAACGAGCAATTGGGATTGACGATTGAGAGCCGGAGAGGAGATGTGGAAGTGCTCGTGGTCGACGATGCCGCGAAGATTCCGAGCGCAAATTGAGAATCGCGGTTCCTCTGGTCCATTGGCGAAAGCTGCATAGTCCCAAGACCTCTTCCCACCCTGTCGCTCCAGGAACGGGAGCGACAAGGGTGGGGCAACCACGGTTCTTCCCGCGTTCGATCCACAACACAGGTTGCACAGGACCAAACCTCGTCCCGAATCGCATTCCGCTGTACAATTCCCAATATGAGCTGTACCGCCACCCCCGCAGCCGTCGCCGCGCGCTCCTCATATCTTTCTAACCAGGAGGCGAGATGACCACCCCCCGCGACCGCAGCAACGAGCCGCGCAAGCTGCCCATGATGCCCATCCGGGACATGGTGATCTTCCCCTACATGATGACGCCATTCGTCGTGGGCCGCGAGTCCAGCGTGCGCGCGCTGGAAGAAGCACTCAACGGCGACCGCAAGATTTTTCTCGCCACCCAGCACGACGCCAGCGTCGATGAGCCCAAGGCCAAGGATATTTACCAGGTCGGCTCCATCTGCAACATCGTGCAAAGCGTGAAAATGCCCGACGGCAACATCAAGGTGCTGGTCGAAGGCGTGGAGCGCGCCAAGTCCATCGACGTGAGCGACCGCGACGGCTTCTTTGTGGCCACCGTGCGCACAGGCAAGATCAACTTCGAGATGACGCCCGCTGTCGAGCAGCTCATGCAGCGCGTCACCGGTCTCTTCGAGCAGTACATCAAGCTGCAGCAGTCGCTCAACTACGAGACCATCATCGCCAGCGTGCGCATGGACGAGGCGGCCAAGCTCTCCGACACCATCGCGGCGAACCTGCAGCTCGGCATTGAGGAAAAGCAGGAGCTGCTCTCCATCTTCGATCCCGCGCAGCGGCTGGCGCGTATCGCCGACGTGCTCGACATCGAAATCGAAAAGCTCGATCTGGACCGCAACATCCAGTCCCGCGTCAAGCGCCAGATGGAGCGCGCCCAGAAAGAGTACTATCTCAACGAAAAGATCAAGGCCATCCAGAAGGAGCTGGGCCGCGGCGAAAAGAGCGAGTTCGACGAGCTCAAGAAGAAGATCGAAGCCGCGGGCATGCCCAAGGAAGTGCTCGACAAGGCGATCCAGGAGCTCAAGAAGCTCGAGGCCATGCCGCCCATGTCGGCCGAGTCCACCGTCAGCCGCAACTACATCGACTGGCTGCTTGCCGTGCCGTGGAAGAAGCGCTCCAAAGAAACGCGCTCGATCGACTACGCCGAAAAAGTTCCCAACGAAGATCACTACGGTTTGGAGAAAATTAAGGAGCGCATCCTCGAGTTCCTCGCCGTCCGCCAATTGGTCAAGAATCCCAAAGGCTCCATCCTTTGCTTCGTCGGCCCTCCGGGCGTGGGCAAGACCTCGCTTGGCATGTCCATCGCCAAATCCACTGGCCGCAAATTCGTGCGCCTTTCGCTGGGCGGCGTGCGCGACGAGGCGGAGATTCGCGGTCATCGCCGCACCTACATTGGCGCGCTGCCCGGCCAGATTATCCAGCACATGAAGAAGGCGGGCACCAAGAACCCCGTCTTCCTGCTCGACGAAGTCGACAAGATCTCATCCGATTTCCGCGGCGATCCGGCCTCCGCGCTTCTCGAAGTCCTCGACCCCGAGCAGAACACCACCTTCCAGGACCACTACCTCGACGTCGACTACGACCTTTCGCAGGTGCTCTTCGTCGCTACGGCCAACGTGCTGCATACCATTCCGCCCGCGCTGCAGGACCGCATGGAGATTCTGCGCCTGCAGGGCTACACCGAGCACGAAAAACTCGAGATCGCGCGGCAGTATCTCGTCAAGAAGCAGCGCGAGCAGACCGGCCTGAGCGACAAGAACATCGCCTTCACCGACGACGCCATCCTCGAGATCATCCGCTCCTACACGCGCGAGGCCGGTGTGCGCAACCTGGAGCGCGAGATCGGCAACGTCTGCCGCAAAGTGGCGCGGCGCGTGGTGAAAAACAAATCCAAGCTCAAGGAAGAGATCTCCGCGCAGAACGTCGGCGAATTTCTCGGCGTGCCCAAATTCCGCGACTCCGAGGTGCATGAAAAGAGCGAGGTCGGCCTGGTCACTGGCCTGGCCTGGACCGAAGTCGGCGGAAGCATTCTCACCACCGAGGTGCAGGTGCTCGACGGCAAGGGCAAGCTCACCATCACCGGCCAGCTCGGCGACGTGATGCAGGAGTC
>Ga0335081_10008344_pt1 | contig 16597 bp, 11 predicted proteins | sample Lox_Sample_35_FD_206713 | JGI IMG/M metagenome (GOLD analysis project Ga0335081, IMG submission 206713) | Soil microbial communities from Loxahatchee National Wildlife Refuge, Florida, United States - Lox_Sample_3.5 | ecosystem: Environmental > Terrestrial > Soil > Wetlands | place: USA... | reverse complement strand
GAGCAAGGCAAATTCGCGTTTGGCCCGCTCACCGACAACGTCTACCACATCATTATTCGCGACGAACGCTATAACCCGGTCGACGAACGGGCCGTTCTCGATACTTCCATGACCTCCACCGTCATGGTGCCGATCAACCTGATGCCGCGTCCCCCCGCCGCCAAGCAGGATGACCGCAAGTCCACGAAAGGCAGCAACCCATTCATCGTCGATACCGAGGAATACCGTCAGCGCTTTCCCAAGAAGGCGGTGAAAGAATTCGACAAAGGCCTCGAATCAGATCGTGACAACAAGCACGACGACGCCATCCGCCATTATGAAAAGGCTTTGGCCCTGGCCCCCGACTTCTACCCTGCCCACAACAATCTTGGCTCGGATTACCTGAACAAGTCTGATTACGCATCGGCCCAGGCACAATTCGAGCAGGCCATCAAACTCAATCAGAGCGATGCCCAGGCTCATCTGAACCTGGCAAATCTTTTTTTTCAGCAGCGGAAATTCGATGTCGCGCTGAATAGTGTTCAGGAGGGCCTTCGCCGTGATCCCAATTCCGCTTTTGGTAAATTTCTTTTGGGATCGATCTACGAACGCACCGGCAAGAGTCAAGACGCCGAGACCGCCTTACACGAGGCGCTAAAACTCGATCCCGGCTTGGCCAAGGTTCATTTGGAACTGGTCAATCTGTATCTTTCCCAGCAAAAAAACGCCGCAGCCGAGGCGGAGCTCACCGCATTTTTAACCCAGGCACCCACCGATCCCCTGGTGCCCAAGGCACGAGAACTCCTGAACAAGCTACAGGGCGCGAAGTAGGCGTCTTCGCACAACTCTCAGATATCCCGAGCAAAGTCGAGAACCTGCCCTGAGCGAACCCGAGCTTAGCGAGGGGAGTCGAACGGGGACCCTTTGTTTTGCTGGCTTTGCGGTCGAACCTTGACCAACACGCCGACGACTTCGCTTCTGCGCGTGTCGTAACCTCAGTTCTGTGGAGCGTAGTTGCAGAACTTGGCTTTCAATTGACAGGCTCGCGCGTACTCTTCATCGGCCGATGGTTTGCGACCTAGCTGCTGGTATGCAAATGCCAGGTTGAGGTGAGCTTCCGCCAGGTTCGGATCTAGCTCGATGGCCCGTCTGTAGCTGGCAATCCCCTTCGCAGTCAGCTTCTGCCGGCTGTAGCAAATGCCCAGATAGTTGAAGATGGCTGCGTCTTGTGCTCCGAGTTCCGCAGCCTTCTCCAGATTCCCCTGCGCATCATGGTATTTTCTCTGCTCCAGTTGCAATGTACCCAGTTCTTGGCGGAGCGGCGCGAAATTGGGCTGGATGGCAACGCCCTCCTCGTAATCGGCGATAGCGGCAGCCTTGTCGGTCTTTGCTTCAATGGTCCCCAGCTCGTACCAGGCGCGGTAATTTTGCGGATTGAACTTCAGAGCCTGGGTAAGCCAGCGGCGGGCCTCCGGATATTCGTTGAGCATCATCCGGGCCTGGGCAAGCCCTGTCATCGCCTGGTCGAAGTTAGGATTAAGCTGCAGCGCCTGATCGAATTGTGCGCTGGCATCCTGCCACTTTTGCTGGCGCGCAAACGCTTCGCCCAGCATGAAGTGCAGGACATACATCTGCGGATTCCGCTCGCTGACCGCAGCCAGCACACTCTCGCCGGTTCGAAAATCGCCCGCACGAAGGGCATCCTGCGCACGCAGAATGCTCTCGAAGTCACCCACTTTCGCTTTCGGATCGGGCAAGCCCGCGGCCAGCGCAGCCCCCGGAACAGGCGTTCGGTAGGCGACGTATCCCAGGGCGCGGAGCTTCTCGGCCGTCTCGGGATTGAGGCCCACCCCCTTCGGCTCATCCCTCGCGAATGGATTGTTCTTCAGCCGCTGTTGCAGCTTATCTTTGAAGACGGCCACGGTTGCGCTCTGCTGCGCCGCCAAATTGTTCTTCTCTTCGGGATCGTTCACCACGTCGTACAGTTCCGGCTGCGGTGCGTCGATGTAATGATACCGGCTGGTCTCCAGGGAATGCAGCGGGCTCCAGCCAAAAGAACTGAAAGGGTAAAAGGTTTCGCCGTAGGCTCCGTCGCCCTCGTCGGCGTTCTTTTGGGGCAATGCGGGAGACTGGAATTGTTTGTCTATGGTGTCCTTCACTCCCGCCAGACGAAGCAACGTCGGAGCGACTGCAATCGTCTCCACCGGCGTGCTTACTCGGCGCGGGTGAATGCCGCTTCCAGCGGGCGGTTTGACGATCAAGGGAACTTGCATCGTGGAGTTGTAGATGAAGAAGCCGTGTTCGTTTTCACCGTGATCACCCAAGGACTCGCCGTGATCGCTGAGAAAAATGATCAGGCTGCGGTCATAGAGCTTCTTCTGCTTGAGCCAGGAGATGAGCCGTCCAAGCTCGTCATCAGCGTAGGCGATCTCTCCGTCGTACAAGTGGCTCTTGTACTCGGATCGGAAAGGCTCGGGCGGGTCGTAGGGGCTGTGCGGATCGTAGAGATGCAGCCAGAAGAAAAACGGCCGCTGCGAGTTCTTCGCCAGCCACGAGATCGTGCGACTCACGCTCTCTTCTGCCCTGCGGTCGACCAGGCCGATGTCTTTCTTGTGGAAGCTTCCGGCAGAGAAGGCGTCGTCGTAGAAGTCGAAGCCGCGGGCCAGTCCCCAACTCCGATCCAGCACAAAGGAACTGACTACGGCTCCTGTGGCATAGCCATGGGCTTGGAATCCCTGCGCCACGCTTCGAAACCTGGACGATAACGGCTGTCCGGTAAAATCCTGCACTCCATTCTGGAAGGGATAAGTTCCCGTGAGGATCGCGGTGTGGGAGGGCCAGGTCAGGGGCACCTGAGAGTAAGCATGCTCGAACACAACGCCGTCGCGACCGAGAGAGTCAAGCACCGGTGTCTGCACCTGGGTCGTGCCGTAACAACCGACGTGGTCCGCGCGCAGCGTGTCCATGGTGATGAGGATGACGTTGATCGCCGGCTTGTCGGCTGCTGGATTGGCGGCAAGAGCGTGCGCCCAGATCACGCCCAGCCCGACGATCACGCTCAGCCATGCCAGGAGAGCTACGATGCGTGGAAATTTCAAATGAGTTCCTGAGATTCTTCGAACGCTATTGCGGACTGCTCTCGCGCGCTTTGTTCAGTTCGTCCTGAGCTTCGTCGTTCAGTCCTTTTGCCGCCAGAGCCTTGGCTAATGCGACGTGCGTTCCTGGATCCTGGGGCGCGAGCGCCGAAGCTTTTCGCAATTCTGTGATCGCCTCGTCGGTCTGGCCCTGGTACAGCAATACTTCCCCTAGCGCCCGATGTCCCGGAGCGTAATCATCATTGATCGCAATCGATTGCCGGAATGCTGCCGTCGCTTCGGTTACCATTTTCTGCTGCAGGTACTCGGAGCCCAGATCGTAGGCCGCGGAAAAGTTCGTGGAGTCAAGCTCCAGCGCGTGTTTCAAGGTAGAAATCGAACGCTCCACTTGCCCCGTATGGGCGTACGCAACGCCAAGATAGAAGACCGCAAGCGAATAATCCGGACTAAGCGCCAGAACGCGTTCAAATTGATCGACCGCCTCCGGAAAACTCTTCATGCGGTAGTAATTCAGTCCTTGCAGGTAATGCACGGGCACGGAATTCGGCTCCGTCTTCATGGCCTCGTTCAATTTCTCGATCGACGATGGATAGTCCCCATGCTGGCTGGCCGCGATCGCATCGGAGATCAACTCGTAGGTTTGAATCCGATCCTTCGGATCAGGCAACTCGCGATTGCTGATGGTGGGGTTGCCGCCACCGGAAAATCCGGCGTATCCCAACGACTTCAGCCGCTCCATCAGCGCCGGATCGAGCCCCGTCTTCTCCGCCAACTCCTGGCTCGCGCTGTATTGCCGCAGCAGCCCCGCCAGCTTGGCCTGCATTTCCGCCGCCACCGCTTTTTTCTGCGGCCAGAGATTATTCGTCTCCCCCGGATCCTTGCTCAAGTCGTAGAGCTCAGGCTTAGGGGCATCGATAAACTGGTAAGTCGGCGTCTCCACGGCGCGCAATTCGCTCCAGTTGAAATGGAGCCGGGGCAGAAAAGTCTCCGCATACAAGCTGCGCGAGGCATCGTCCTTCTGCCCCGTCAGCGGCGGCACCAAACTCTGGCCCTGCACCTGCGACGGAATATCGATCTTCAAGAGGCTCAGGACAGTCGGCATGATGTCGGTCAAACTGGCCGAAGCCTCCACCAGTTTCACGGACTTCAGCCCGGGCGCGCGAAGGATGAGGGGCACATGCAGGGTCGCGTTGTAGATGAAGAAGCCGTGCGTCTTCTCGCCGTGTTCGCCCAGGCTTTCTCCGTGATCGCCGCTGAGTACGATGATCGTATTCTGGTAGACGCCTTTCTCCTTTAAGAATCGCAGCAACCGCCCCATCTGCGCGTCGGCAAACGCGATCTCTCCGTCGTAGGGATGCGAAGCATACTCCTGGTCATACGGCGGCGGCGGACGATAGGGATAGTGCGGATCGTAGAGATGCATCCACAGAAAAAACTTGTTCTGATAATTCCGGCCCAGCCACTCCAGCGTCTGGTCGACCACAACGTTTGCCGGACGCTCCATCTCTTCGAGATTCGACTCCTGCAAGCGGCTGAAGTCGAAACGGTCGTAGTAAAAATCGAAGCCGTGATTGAGCCCGAAGCGGCTGTCGAGCACGGCCGAGCCGATGATGGCGCCGGTCGCGTATCCATGATCCTTCAGAACCGAAGCCAGCGTCGGCTGCTGCGGACTGAGCTTGTTGGCGCTGAAATCGTGCATGCCGCTAAACGGGGGATACGTGCCCGTAAAAATCGCGCTGTGCGATGGCAACGTGACCGGGACTGGAGTGTAGGCATGCGAAAATCGTGAGCCCTCCGCAGCCAGCGCGTCGATGTTCGGAGTCTTTACCTGCTGGTAGCCGTAGCAGCCCACGTGATCAGCACGCAGCGTGTCGATCGTAATCACCACTACGTTGGGAGGATCGCCAACAGCCCCAAAGGCGGGAAGGGCCGCTCCCAGGGCGGTGGCCACCATCAGACACAGAAAAAGCGGGCGGAAATGCATGGAATAGACGAGATTATAGCTCAGCTGGAGGGCAGGGTTCCGACTCGGGTAGTCCGGCCATCTCCTGTCTCCGCACTGTGCTACGCTGATTTGCGATGACTGCCGTCCGCATCCTGGGATGTTGCCTGCTGCTCTCAGCCATCTTCTGTTCGGGGCAAAACTCACCGGCTCAAACCGCCCCCTCGTCGAGGAGTGCCCAGCCGGACGTGTTCCTCATCACCATCGACACGCTGCGCGCTGACCATGTGCATTGCTACGGCTACGGGCGTGTAGAAACTCCGGCGCTCGACTTGCTGGCCAACGACGGCGTCCGCTTCTCCGCCGCGTTCACTCCCAGCCCGATCACCAACACGTCCCATACTTCCATTCTTACTGGCTTGTTGCCAAGCACTCACGGCGTAACCGACTTCGCTATCCCGCTTGCGGCGACTCACCCCACCTGGGCGGAGTTTCTGCAGCAGCAGGGCTATCACACCGCTGCCTTCATCGGCGCGGTCATACTCGACACCAAGACCCTGGCTCCTGGACTGGGCCGGGGCTTCGATTTTTACGACAATTTCCCCGATCACCCGCAAACCAAGGCGCGCTGGAACCGGGTAGAACGCCGCGCCATGGACGTAGTGCAGCACGCCGAAACCTGGATCGCGGCCCATCGCGCCGGGCCGCAATTCGTTTGGGTCCATCTTTACGATCCGCACGACCCCTACGAGCCTCCAGCACCTTATTCACAGACCTACAAAGATCACCTCTACGATGGCGAGATTGCGTACGCTGATTCAGCCCTGGCAAAGTTCATCTCCTTCCTCGAGCAACAGGGCCGTTATGAAAACTCTCTTATCGTCGTGGTCGGCGACCACGGCGAAGGACTGGGTGAGCACAACGAGGATACGCACGGCATTTTCCTGTACGACTCCACCACGCACGTGCCGCTCATCATCAAGAGGCCGGGCAAGGCGGCGGCAAGCCCTGGAGCGGGCAATGTCATCGACGCGCAGGTGCGCACCATCGACCTCCTGCCCACCGTCCTCGACCTGCTCGCCGTCTCCACGGACGCCCACTTTGACGGCGAGTCGCTCAAGCCCTACCTTGCGGGTGCCAGCTCGAACTCTCGCGTAGCCATCGGCGAAACCGACTATCCTTTGCGTTTTGGATGGGCGCCGCTGCGTTCGGTGCGCGATGAGGGCTTCAAATTCATTCAGGCGCCGCGGCCTGAGCTCTACGACTTGCACGCAGATCCTAAAGAGCTGACCAACCTCTACGATCCGCAGAATGCAAAGGCGCAGAAGTTTCGCGGCATGCTCGCGGATCTGGAATCGAGGCAACCATCTTCGTCCGCTGGCGCCACCCAGCCCAGCGATGCCCAGCTCAAGGCCCTGGGATACGCTGCCGGCGCCAGCGCGGCAAATCCCGCCCCCGGCACCGCGTCCCTTCCGGATCCGAAGGACAAGATTCAGGAGCAGAACCTGCTCCACGCGGCCATGATGGCCTCGGACGACAATCGCACTCAGGATGCTCGCGACGCCCTCGAAAAGGTCCTGCAGCTCGATCCCAAATCTCCCACCGCGCTCCTCCAGCTGGGGGAACTCGAGTTTCAATCCGCCAACTATGCCAAGGCTGCCGACTATCTGGCCCGAACGCGCGCCATTCGACCGGACGATGCTACAGCCCCGTACTACCAGGGGCAGGCGCTGGAGAAGATCGGCGATCTGGCCGGGGCACGGGATGCCCTGGAAACCAGTTTGAGATTCACTCCCGGCCAATTTCAGGGTCGCCTGTTATTGGGCGATGTTTATCTGCGCCTGAACGATCCAAGGGCCGCCGAAGATCAGTTCGAGGCGGCGTTGCTCCTACAGCCGAAGAGCGTCGAGGCGGAAATTGCCCTAGTAAAGTCGCTGGTCGCCTCGAAGAGCTATGCCGATGCCCTGCGCGAACTGGAGCCGCTTTCGAAGTCACAGCCCTACCGCGCCGAGGTTTTCCAGCTACTGTCGGAGGCTTACGCTGGCCTGGGGAAGAAAGACGATGCAGAAAAAGCCAGGAATCGCGCCCGGTTGCTGGCGGGAAGAAAACCTTCCACCCCGTAGTTCCGACGACAGGGCTAGCATCAGCGCGGAACGGGCCCAGCACGAGCATCGGGAAACTCTGTTAGATCGTTTAAAATCAATTGATTATGCGCGCGCTCCTGACGATTGCAGGTGTGCCGATTTCGCGGCAGCGACAAGGCAGTCATTGCCACATTTGCCTGCATCAAACCGAACAGCCGCAATCAGTCAATCGGTAGTCGGTCAACCAAGGAACCGGGCGATTTGAGTGTCGGTTCAACAAGCACGCCCAGTATTTTCCGGCGGCGCATGGAGGAAACGATATTGAAGATTCGCGGAAGACTTCTGACAGGCGCGCTTATCCTGATGGGAGCGCTCTTGCTCGCAGGCTGTCCCCCTCGCACCTCGATTGAGCACATTAATCGCGATCCCGGACGATATGCTCATAAAGAGGTGACGATCGCCGGTAGGGTAGGCGAATCCTTCGGCGCTCTTGGAAGCGGAGTTTTCCAGGTCGATGACGGCACCGGGATCATGTGGGTCTTCAGCCAAAGCTACGGAGTACCCAGCAACGGTGCCAAGATTGCCGTCACCGGGCACGTCGAGCAAGGCTTCACCTTCGGCGGTCGCGCCTTCGCCACCGTACTTCGGGAAACCGAAAGAAGGCATTAGACAGGGCCGTACGCGGAACCCGGCAGTATCTGACGGAACTATCGCGAACAATCTGCGAGTGGAAACGGGCTTCCCAATGCAGTCCTGGCCCTCGGCTTTTAACACTCCTTTCACATCCCCCCGCGCTGTATAAAGTATGATCTCATCGCGAGCCATATGCGTTCCCGGCTTCGCACCTGCCATGATGGTCGCTTCCGCGCGGCGTGATCAGTCGCTAGAGTTCCCCGGAGACAACCTGTGAATCACGCCTCCGATGCACATATCCCGATGCAGGCTGAAGCCGCCAAGTCACACTCCGCCGCGCCCCGTTCGAGCAGCGCAAAAAGCGGCCGCGCCGCCGGCCGGTCCGCGAAACCTGGTTCCAGACCCTCCCGAACCAAATCGTACGGCGCGCAAGATGAGCTGACGCAGATGGCGCTCAAGGCATGCCTGATCGCCCGGGACGCCACTTTCAATGTCCGGGACCTGCTCACCAACTCCTCGCGTCTGGCCTTCATCGCGGTGCGCGATTGCGAAAAAGAGCTGGACCAGATCGAACGCTCCATCGACGAGCGCCTTCCGGAAGCGATTACCCGCGTCAGTGAAGAGAAGGCGCGCGAACTGCTGGCTTGCCTGAAGTCCATCACCGACCTGGAGCGTATTGGGGACCTTCTTGCCGGAGTGGCTCACCGGGTGCACTCCCGCGGCGGGTCGCTGGCCGCCGCCGACACCGACAATCTGGTGGAGATGTCGACCATCCTCCACACCATGCTCGACCGGACCCACCAGGGCTTTCTCACGCGCGATCTGGACTGCGCCCGGGACGTGCTGCGCGTGGACATCAAGATCGATCGCATTTGCCACCGCATGTTTCAAAAGCATCTGGCCAACATCGCCGATGACAAGCTATGCCCTAGCCTGGATGTTCTGCTCATGGCGCAGGCTCTCGAGCGCGCGGGCGATCATGCCAAGAATCTTGCGGAGGAACTCTACAGCCTTATCGAGGGCCATTCCTTACGCCATCCGCCCAAGCGCGTCACCTCGCAGTGAGTCGATTTCACTGCGCGAGCCCTCTGGCCGTGCAGGTACAGCTTCGCCCTGACGAAATTAATTTCCCCTTAACAGTGAGGAAATATTTCAGCAACATTCCAGGTTTAACTTGTCTGGGGGCCATCTTGAATGGGGACGTACGAACCGCCCGACCACTCACCAGCAGCGTGATCACAACCATGACCATGTCGACCACGGAAACTCCCGACTTTCCCACCGCTGCCGCGACCCGGCGCAGTCTGGTCTTCGTCGTCGAGGATGATCTCGATATTTCCCGCCTGGTGCAGCACAACCTCCAATCGGCGGGCTATGACGTGCAATTGTTCACTTCGGGAGCTTCCCTGGTGGACGAGGCTTCAAGGGAGCGGCCCGCGCTGTTCTTGCTTGACGTCATGCTTCCGGGAGCGGACGGCTTTGACCTGTGCCGGCAGATTCGGCAAACCACCGCGCTGGCCAAGATCCCGGTAATTTTCCTCACCGCGAAAACCAATGAAGTGGACCGCATCCGAGGCCTTGAACTCGGCGGAGATGACTACATCACCAAGCCCTTCAGTCCGCGCGAGCTGGTGGCCCGTGTCCGCACCGTCCTGCGCGGGGCTCGCGAGTTGCCGGCGCCCGAGGTGCTCAAGTTGGGGGAGCTCGAGATCGACGCCTCTTCGATGACGGTGCGGGTCGACGGGCAAACCGTCTTTACCACGGTGCGGGAGTTTCGTTTGCTCGAGTACCTGGCTCATCATCGCGGCCGCGTTTTCACCCGCGACCAGTTGCTCGACGCCGTCTGGAAGGAGACCGCTTTCGTGACGCCGCGTTCGGTGGACGTCTACATTCGCCGTCTGCGGGAGAAAATCGAACGCGATCCCCGGCATCCGCGCCTGCTGAAGACGCTGCGCGGCATCGGCTACCGCTTCGAACCCACCAAGTAGAAGTTATGCAGCAGGAGTCTTCCGGGGTGCGCTCCGTTCGCGCAGTGGCTTACGCCGTGCCGGCGTTGCTGAGGGCTTCCACGGCGTCCCAGGTTGTGGGGAAGATCAGGAACAAGGGTTCGACCTTGGTGATCTCAAACAACTTCAAGACTCGCTGGTTGACCCCGCTCAGAACTACCCGGCGTCCCGCCTTGTGGCTCGATACATAGGCGCTGACCAGCGAGCCTAGACCTGCCGAATCGATGTAGGGCACATCGGTCAAATCGAGGATCATCGTCCCCCAGCCCTGCCGCCGCATCGCGTTCAGGAAGGGAGGACAGTTCTCCGTGGTGAGCGGCCCTTTCAGCCGCAAGACGCCATCGTCGGAGTACTCGATGATCAAGGGTTCCGAGTTCATGAGGCAATGATTCTAGGCTTGTGGGCCCGAGGGATCAACCCGCAGATTGTATCCCCACTCTAACCTCGCACGTGGAATGGCCCGTCCAGCGGGCTTAGAGCAGCCCTCCGATTACACAACTGTTGTCCCAGCCGCGGTCTTCGTCATCCTCTTGGCCTCTCGAGCTTCGTTGCTCGCTTCCACAGTCATATCGCGCATGCCGAACTGCACACCGATCTTCCTCAGGAAATCAACGGGCGGAGCGCCTCCGGCAAAGATCCAGACAAAGTCGTTGGGAAGCTCGCGCTCCTGGCCCGCGACATCGAGTACAAGGGAGCTGGCCTTGAACTCGACCGGCTTGGAGTTGAAGAGCACCTCGACCTTGCCGTTTTGCATGCATTCCTGCATGCGCTTTTCGTTGCGCGCCTTGATGCGGCTGAACTGGGCTCGCCGGTAGGACAACGTCACGTTGTTGCCCACCTGGTGAGCGAGGCCCATCGCCGCTTCGACGGCGCTGTCTCCGCCGCCGACCACTAGGATGTGCTTGTTGACGTAGTGGTCCGCTTCGATCAGGCGGTACATCACCTTGGGCAGCTCTTCGCCTTTGACACCCAGCTTCCGAGGGTCGCCGGCGCGCCCCAGTGCGAGCACGACCGCCCGTGCATAGTATTGATTGGTCGCGGTTGAGACCGTGAATACTCCATCCGGGTTCTTCCTGATGTCCTCGACCTTCTCGCCCGTACGAACGTTGAAATCGGCCCGGTTCAACACCATGTCCCAAAAAGCCAGCAGATGTTCCTTGGAGAGCTGCATCTTCTTGAACTTTCCGTACATGGGAAATTCCACGGGACTGGTCATGACTACCTTTTGCCGCGGATACTTCGCCACCGTGCCTCCCACTTCATCGCGCTCCAACGTGATGTACTTGAGTTTCCGCTCGATGGCGCGCAGAGAGGCGCTGATGCCCGCAGGGCCCGCGCCTACAATCAGGACGTCATGGACGCCCGCGCCCGGACGATCCTCACCCTGTGCAGGGCCGGCCTGCGCGATAACACGCTGGGCAATGAGGTCGATGCAATCCCGCCCCTGGTTGACGGCGTTCTTGATGAGCGCCAGGCCGCCCAGCTCTCCCACGATGAACAGGTTTGGAATGCTCGTCTCGTATTCGGGAGTGAGGAAGGGCATGTCGGCGCCCATGCTGGGAGTGGCCATCACCATGCTGATCGCACCCACGGGGCAAGCGTCCGCGCACAGGCCATGCCCGATGCATTTGTGTCCATTCACAATGACGGCCTTGCCCGCAAGCATGGCCAGCACGTCTCCCTCGGGACACACCGTCGTGCAGGTCTGGCACCCGATGCAATACGTTGCGTCAATGTGTGGGTGCTGAGCCTTGGGACCTTCGGAGAACAGCTTGCCCTTTTCCTCGGCGGCCCGCGCTTTCTCGTCCCGCGCTTTCAGGCTCTTCAGATAGCCCCGCACGAAAAACAGGGTGATGGCAGCCGCGATAACGAGTGTGATCAAAGTATCCATTTCAGAAAAACCCCATCATGATCCCCGCTTCGAATTCGGCGTGGCCGTACCATGACAAGCCGCGCAACCGGTCGGTGTCGGCTTGTAGAACAGCACCTGCTTCCCCTCCACCGTCTTCATCAAGGTGTGGCAGCCCGCGCAGCGAACATTGCGATGCACGCCCTCGAGCGGGAATCTGGTCCGGGCGGTGTGGTCGAACAAGGATGGCCTCCACTTCGAGCTGTTATGGCAATCGGCGCAGAGCGTGACCCGGCCGGCCTTGGCGAATTGCGCTCCATGGATGTCGGAGTGGCATTCCTCGCACCTGGGCGGCGCCTTCGTGAAGTCCGCCTTGACCAATTTTGTCTCCAGATTCGGCGGCTTGTGACAATCGATGCAGGCGACGGCGCGGTGCATGCCGATCAGTGGGAACGACGTTTTCGCGTGGTCGAAGCCCGAGAGCTCCTTCCAGGATTTTGTGGTGTGGCATGCCTCGCAGCCGAGGACGGAGCCATCCGCCCGCTTCTGCAGCATCCGATTCCTGAACTGGCCGTTGTGCGGGTCGGCATGGCACGCCGTACAGGATCGGTCCTCAAAGCGATACCGGGCGATGTATCTCTGCTCCGGAGTGGACGTCTCCTTGTGGCAATCGCCGCAGGGCGTAGCGATATGGCCGCCGGTGAGAATGAATCTCGAGTTCTTGTGCCGTGCCAGAGAGAATGTCGACGGCCGGTAGCCGTTCAAGGTGTGGCACCGCTCGCACTGATTGAAATATGGCGCCGCCGCAAACTGTCCTTGGTGATCGTCCTTGTGACAATCCGTGCAGCGATCGAACTTGAGCTTGTAGGCAGTCTCTTTGCCCTTGGGAATATGGCACTGCGCGCACTGCAATGTGGCGTGCTTGGCCTCCAGCGGATATTTGGTTGCCGCGTGCTCTTTCACACCGAAGGTGGAGGGCTTGAATCCCTCCAGGTTGTGGCAGGACGCGCATTCTCCCTTGTCCGCTCGCTGGGCGAACTGCCCATTATGTTCGTCTTTGTGGCAGTCCATGCAACGCTGAAACGGCATCTGCTTCTTGAAGTCGCCGTTGGTATGGCACCGCAGGCAGCCCACCTGCTGGTGTTTGCCCAGCAGCGGATACTTCGTCTTGGAGTGGTCGAAGTTCTGGTCCAGCGCCGAAGTCGAGACCCGTTTCCAGCCGCTCGTGTTATGGCAGGATTGGCAGGTTTGCTGTGCGAAGCTGCCCTTGTGCGGATCGCTATGGCAATCGGTGCACTTCCCGAACGGCAAGTCGACATAGCGCGGCTTGTTGTCTGACCCCGGCGTATGGCACTTCTCGCAGGCGACCTGGAGATGCAGGCCGGTGAGCGGATATCGCGTCTTTGAATGGTCGAATCGCCTCGCGACTTTTTTCCAGTCGGTGTAGTTGTGGCACTGCAGGCAATTCTGTCCCAAGCGGCCCTTGTGTTCGTCCTGGTGGCAGGTTACGCACGCGGTAGACATACCCAGGAATGTCCTGGTCAGATCCTTGATCTTGATCGCCGCCCGCTCACCCGGCGTGATGTGGTCCGGACTGTGACACTTGTTGCAGGCCAATCCCGCATGCTTGCCCTCGAGCGGATATCCCGCCTGCCTGTGGTCAAAGGCGTTGGGATCCCACTTGAGCAGTGGGAAATCCACGCCGTTATGGTCGGAATGACAGCGCACGCAGCCCTGGCTGTTTCCTGCGCTCAGATGATACGAGGCATGCAGGCCGCGTCCCGCCGACAACCGTGAGGCAATCTCGCCGTGGCAGTCGAGGCATTTGAAGACCGCTTCCCCGCCACCCATCTTGTGACAGGTGGCGCACTGTGTCGCCCCGTCCAGATCTTTGTGAGCACGCGCGAGCGGACCGGGAGATATCTGCGCTAGTGCGAGGCCGGCAAACAGAGAGAAGAAGATGGTCCCAGCCAGGAGCGTTCGGCGGATCACGAGAGCCCTTTTGGCAATCAGCAGGCCATCCTGATCTTGATCCGCGAGTTTAAATCGGGACACCTCGCCGCGCACATCGAGTTGAGAACCGCGCACTCAGACTCTGATCAGGGGATAAAATTGCGTGCCGTTGCGATCTTGTATTGGTGGCAAGTCTAGCAATGGGTAACCTGCCAAAGAAGGTACCGAAAGTGCAGAGTCTCTATCGTCCGGATTCTCTTTCCAGTAGGGCGGTTTCGCGGAGGGTGGCTCAATCGATTCCCGGCCCCAGTTCACGCCTTCTGGAGCAGAGCGGCGGCACCGTCTGCCGCCGAGACGACGTAAATGTCCGGCTTGATCGCGGTCGCTCGCTCATATTTCTCGGCGATGGCGGCCTGGAAGGCGCGCGCCGAATCAGCCGCCACCAGATTGACTGTGCAGCCTCCAAATCCCCCGCCAGTCATGCGCGCGCCATAGCATCCTGGCAAACCGCGGGCCGCCTCCACCATGATGTCCACTTCGCGGCAACTGACCTCGTACAGATCGCGCATGCTGCGATGCGATTCCCGCATCTGCTCTCCGAAACCGGCCAAGTCGCCTACCGCGAGGCATCGAGCTCCTTCTACCACTCTTTCGTTCTCACCCACCACGTGCAGGCAGCGGTTGTAGATCAGGCCGGGCATCTCAGTCGACCGCCGCGCAAGTTGTTCCGGCGACACATCCCGCAAGGCTCGAATACCCGGGTACCACTGCGACAAGATCCTCACACCCTCCGCACACTGCTCACGGCGCAGGTTATATTCGTTGGTCACCAGATCATGTTTGACCATCGTGTTGCAGATGACGATCCGAGCGTGCTCGGGAATCGGAATCAACTGGAAGTCGAGCGAACGGCAATCCAGTAGCAGGGCGTGTCCCGCCTTTCCCAGGCAGGATACAAACTGGTCCATAATGCCGACCTGCGCACCGACAAACGTGTTTTCGGCCCGCTGGCAGAGCTTGGCGATCTCCGGCATGGGCATCGTCGCGCGGTTCAGGCTGAGCAGCGCCAGAGCGCTCGCGACTTCGAGCGCAGCCGAGGAACTGAGCCCGGCTGCAACCGGAATGCTGGTCCGCACCAGTAGATTCGCTCCTGAAATCGTCTTCCCCTCCTCCTGAAGCATCGCCGCGACACCCAGCACGTAGTCGCACCACGCTCCACTGGCCTGACGCGGAAGACGATCCAGGTCAAATTCAAAATTCCCTGGGAAGTTCTCCGATCGGACAAGCAGCTTCCGGTCTGGACGGGAGGAAATGGCTACTTCCGTGAAAAAAAAGATGGCGCAAGGCAGAACGAAGCCGTCGTTGTAGTCCGTGTGTTCGCCGATCAGGTTGACTCGGCCCGGCGCTGCAAAGAGGCGCGGCGACGCGCCATACGCCGCTTGAAACTGCTCCCTCAACGCCGATACCTTCATTCGTCTCCCCGGTCCAGCATCGCTTCGGAGCCAGACGATATTCCTGCCCTGGAGGTCAAACTGTCAACAACAGGCGGGCACCGAAACTAGCCACCGGAACGCTGCCATGCAGTAGAATGCACGGGGCCATATCGCCCCCTCGAGCCCATGACAGCCCGCTTGACTGAGCGCTCTCTGCATCTCACCGAAGACTCTCACCGCAGGCTCAATCCACTGACCAACGAATGGGTGCTGGTCTCGCCCCATCGGGCCGCGCGTCCGTGGCAAGGCGCGGTCGACAATCTTCCCGAGGAGAAAGAACCGCACTATTCGCCCGATTGTTACTTATGCCCGGGCAATGCGCGGGCTGGCGGGGTGCGAAATCCGGTTTACACCAGCACCTTCGTCTTCGACAACGACTTTGCTTCTTTGAAGCCTGGTATGCCTCACGACCGAGTGGACGTCGAAGGCAAGGGACTGCTGATCGCGGAAGGCGAGTCCGGCATCTGCCGTGTCATGTGTTTCTCGCCCCGCCATGATCTTACGCTCTCGACCATGCCGCTCGAGGACATCGACAAGGTTGTGCGCACCTGGATCGATCAGGCTCAGGAATTGAGCGCAATTCCACACACAAGATATGTGCAGATCTTCGAGAATCGCGGCGCCATGATGGGCGCCAGTAATCCGCATCCCCACTGCCAGATCTGGGCCACCTCGTCAGTTCCCCAGATCCCCTCCCGGGAATTAGCCTCGCAGCGCGCGTACTTACAGTCTCACCGAGCATGTCTTCTGTGCGAGTACATCGCGCTCGAATCCAAGTCGAAGCTCCGCGTACTTCACGAAAACCCAGCCTTCGTTGCACTGGTGCCGTTCTGGGCGGTCTGGCCCTTCGAGATTCTCGTCTGCAGTCGCCGCCACTTGGGAACCATAGAGGCGCTAACCGGCGAAGAAGGTTCCTTGCTCAGCCAGACGATCAAACACGTGACCTCAACCTACGATGCGCTCTTCCATGTTCCGTTCCCCTATTCGATGGGCTTCCATCCCGCTCCCCACGACGGGGAAGAGCATCCCGAGTGGCATTTTCACGCCCACTTCTATCCGCCCCTGTTGCGCTCGGCGACCATTCGCAAATTCATGGTCGGATTTGAAATGCTGGGCACGCCGCAGCGCGACATCACACCCGAGTCCGCCGCCGAACGCCTACGGGCGGCCTCGCCGAAGTGACCATTACGAGCCGATGTTGGTCCCACGATGAGGCGAAACGGCCGCCCAAGAAGTGCCTCGTACTGACCCCCGCCCGCCTTATCACAACTCTTGATAGCTGCCATAAATACTTTGAATTTCCCTGACAAAGGGCGGAAGAGATAGCGTTGTGTTCACATGGGGGCCGATATCGGGCTGCCCTCTCGTCGCGTGCAAACTTGCTCAGTGGGGGAAACATGAAGAATCTGGCCGTGATCACATTTGCACTTACAGTTCTGATGTCGCTCATCGCGACAGCTCAAGAGACCCCACGACCGAACCCCGCCCCAGCCGCTGCCAGAGCCTCCAGCAAGGCGATTACACTCTCCGGCACCGTGAGCGACGAGGGCCAGACTCTCATCG
>Ga0335081_10008343_pt1 | contig 16599 bp, 14 predicted proteins | sample Lox_Sample_35_FD_206713 | JGI IMG/M metagenome (GOLD analysis project Ga0335081, IMG submission 206713) | Soil microbial communities from Loxahatchee National Wildlife Refuge, Florida, United States - Lox_Sample_3.5 | ecosystem: Environmental > Terrestrial > Soil > Wetlands | place: USA... | reverse complement strand
ATGGTCATACTTCAAGCCGGGAGCCACCAGTGTGATCGTCTTGCCGTCGGCAGAGACGCTGTCAACCATGACTTCTTCGGCATGCGACGGCAGATAATCGGTTGGGGTAACGGCCAGGACGTCGTTGTGCGTCCAGTCCACGGCGCGGTCTACGGTTATATGTGTCGCGTCCGTGAGCTGGGTGAGCCGCACCCAACTTGTCCCGGTGAAGGCCGGATTGCACTCGTTGCCCACCTGGTTAGGCATGCACTGCTGGCCGCTCTGGAGATAGCTAACGCCGTGGGAGCCGAAGAGCTGCAGCGTCCCGCCGAACAAGACGCCCAGGACCTTGTGACCGACAAACGCGTTGGTGCCGCGATCAGCCTTGGTCTGCGCCTCGTATTGATAGAAGCAGTCGTTGCCGGGAAGCAGCGTGGTGTGGTTGCAATCTTTGTTCTTCGGCAGCGGCGGCGGCGAGGGCTTATCCGAGTTCATGTTCATCGCCATGAGCGTGTTGGAGGTCCAAATGTCATTGGGAATGCCGCAAGGTCCCATACCGTTCGACATGTCACTGGCGCAGGGGATGCCGGCATCTCCTACCGCTCCCCACAGGTGGATGGTCAGCCGCTTCGTATAGGGCAGAACACCGGCTAGCTTGCTGGCCTTCGGCAGGTACCCTGTCTGGGTGGACACCGCGATCAGCGAGCCGCCGCTCTCCACCAGAATCGACTCGGCGTAGAAATCGATGTCGTAGTCATCGTGAAAGATGAGCTTGCCGCCCTGCACGATATTCACGTTGTGCATGTAGTACTGCAACGGGCCGTTCTGGGGGGGCGGAGCCGTGACGTCGCACTGACCAACGACTTTCAGGTTGGTCATATAGTTGTGCTCGTCGCCGAACGGCGTCAGCGTTTGGGGACCGTTTGCGCCGCAAAGCGTGGGGTCCTGGGCGTAGCAGAAGGTGCCAGCAAGAGTCAGCATGAGGATGACTGGAAGTTGAATCAGCGTGCGGCTGACAAAACGGCGCGAATATTTCTGCGAGTGGAACATATTTTCTCCGGGCCACCGATCTGTTGCGATGGTGGAAGTACAGGGATAACGGGAACCGGGAAAACCGTGGCGAGCGAGAAAAGTGGAGGGGAAAGGTACTGCCTCTTCACTCCCGCCAGGAGCATCCGCTGGGCATGAGTCAAGCATTGTTAGGCTCTCATGGCAGAAAGTCAAGAGGAAAAGTGGCGACGCAATGCCTAATCCGTGACCGGGTTCATCCCTGTTCTTCGCTATGTGCCGAGTCGTTCGTTCTTCTGCCCGGAGCGTAGATCGACATGCTTACCGCGGAGGTCTGTGATCCATAGTCACGGCTTGGCTCTGGAGATTCTGAATTCAAGAAATTCTAATGGCCGCCATCAAACGACCATCGAAATTCACTTGTTAGTTCCGAGGTATAGTGTCGTAAAGCAGCGGCCAAGCCCGAAGGGGGAATTAGTTGGAAGGGGTAGGGTAGTGTCTCAGTTTGAGACACTACCCCGGGGTTCGTTCTAGTTGAAGGCGCGATTTTTCGCTAAGGCAAGGTCATAGCGGTCAAGGTTCATCACCTTGTTCCACGCAGCCACAAAGTCCTTCACGAACGCCTCTTCGGAGTCGTCACAGGCATAGACTTCCGCGAGCGCTCGGAGCTGGCAGTGCGAACCGAAGATCAGGTCGACACGGGTGCCGGTCCACTTGACTTTGCCCGTCTTGCGATCGCGCCCCTCGTACACGCCGTCCGTCGCCGAGGGCTGCCACACCGTCTTCATGTCGAGCAGGTTGACGAAGAAGTCGTTGGTCAGCGTCTCCGGTCGCTTGGTGAAGACGCCATGCTTGGAGTGTCCGAAGTTCGCATTCAGGGCCCGCAAGCCGCCGATGAGCACCGTCATCTCGGGAGCAGTCAGCTTCAGCAGTTGCGCTTTGTCTACCAGCAGCTCCTCCGGCGATATCCCGTTGGTTGCCCGGACGTAGTTGCGGAACCCGTCCGCCCTCGGCTCCATTACGGCGAAGGAGTGCTCATCAGTCTGCTCCTGCGAAGCATCGGTGCGCCCCGGCGAGAAGGGAACCTTCACGTCATGGCCGGCCTTTTTGGCAGCTTGTTCGACGGCTGCACAGCCACCCAAAACGATCAGGTCAGCCAGCGAGACCTTCTTGCCGCCGGACTGCGAGCTGTTGAAATCCTTCCGGATCGCCTCCAGCTTGTGAAGAACTTTCGCCAGTTCGGCCGGCTGGTTGACTTCCCAGTCCTTTTGCGGCGCCAGGCGAATGCGCGCTCCGTTTGCCCCACCGCGCTTGTCGGAGCCGCGGAACGACGACGCCGACGCCCAAGCCGTCGTGACCAGCTGCGAGATCGACAGTCCGGACGCGAGGATCTTTGCCTTCAGAGCAGCAATGTCCTTGTTCCCGATCAATTTATGATCCACGGCGGGAACAGGGTCCTGCCACAGCTGAGGTTGCTTAGGAACCAGCGGGCCAAGGTAGCGGGAGAGAGGTCCCATGTCGCGATGCGTGAGCTTAAACCAAGCCTTGGCGAACGCGTCTGCCAACTCCTGCGGATGCTCGTAGAAGCGGCGTGAAATCTTTTCGTAAGCGGGGTCGAAGCGCAAGGAGAGATCGGTGGTCAGCATGGTGGGGGCGTGACGCTTGGAGGGATCGTGCGCATCCGGCATCGTGCCTGCGCCTGCGCCATTCTTCGGTGTCCACTGATGAGCACCGGCCGGGCTCTTGGTCAGTTCCCATTCGTAGTTGAACAGGTTCGCGAAGAAGTTATTGCTCCACTTCGTGGGCGTCGTGGTCCAAATGACTTCCAGGCCGCTGCCGATCGCGTCGCCGCCTTTGCCGGTGCCGAACTTGCTTTTCCAGCCGAGGCCCTGCTCCTCGATGCCGGCGGCTTCTGGCTCTGGGCCCACCAGCTTCGCATCACCAGCACCGTGGGTCTTGCCGAACGTGTGCCCGCCGGCAATGAGGGCAACCGTCTCCTCATCATTCATCGCCATGCGGGCGAATGTTTCTCGGATGTCCCGCGCCGCGGCAACGGGATCCGGGTTTCCATTGGGACCTTCTGGGTTCACATAAATCAGGCCCATCTGCACGGCAGCGAGGGGATTCGCAAGATCACGATCGCCGCTGTAGCGCTCGTCCGCCAGCCACTTGCCCTCGGACCCCCAGAAAATGTCCTCACCGGGCTCCCAGACATCCTCGCGGCCGCCGCCGAAACCGAAAGTCTTGAAGCCCATCGACTCCAATGCCACGTTACCGGCGAGAATCATGAGGTCGGCCCAGGAGATCTTCCGCCCATACTTCTGCTTGATGGGCCAGAGCAACCGGCGCGCCTTATCGAGGTTCACATTGTCGGGCCAGCTATTGAGGGGCGCGAAACGTTGTTCGCCGGAGCCTGCCCCGCCGCGGCCATCGCCGATGCGGTAGGTACCCGCGCTGTGCCACGCCATACGAATGAAAAGTGGCCCGTAGTGGCCGAAGTCGGCCGGCCACCACTCCTGCGAGTCCGTCATCAAGGCATGAAGGTCCTTGATCACCGCATTCAGGTCGAGGCTGCTGAATTCTTGTGCGTAATTGAACTCCTTGCCCATGGGGTCGGACTTGGGGGAGTGCTGGTGCAGGAGGTTCACGTTAAGCTGGTTCGGCCACCAGTCGGTATTCGTCTGGGATCTGCGAGCGCCGTAAGCAACCGGGCACTTGGCTTCGGTGGACGGATTTTGCTGCTGATTACCGGGGACCGCCGTCCCCGCTGCGGTTGCGAGTTCCTTTTCCATATGTTCTCTTCCTTCTGAATCAGTCAAAAAGTTAGTTAAGAAAGTGTGACGAAGACAAAGTCATTCCTGGTTTTCCATTGGCTGTCGCGGGCTGGCCAGGCGCCCTTGCTGACGCGCGCCATTCAACCGGTATCGCCACGCCTACGACACTTAACCGCAGCGTGCCGCGGAGCGCATTTCGTGCAGAGCCCCCGGAAAATGAGTTCGCATTGGCGAAGAACCCGCTTACCGAGGGAGCCCGAGGCAGGCTTGGGCACGTTATACCACTCAATGTCCTCAACCTTGCCGCAGCGGTCGCAGATGAAGTGGTGATGCCGCATGCCTTTCGCATCGAAGCGCGCGGCGCGGCCCTCGACGGCCACTTCACGCACCAAACCCGCCCGCACCAGGTCACGCAGATTGTTATAAGTCGTGGCCCTGGAACAGCGCGGATCCATGCGATTCACGCCTTCGAAGATTTCCGCCGCCGTCGGATGCCGGTTGTGTTCCAGCAAGAATGCCATGACGGCGAAGCGCTGCGGAGTGCACCGCAACCGGCTGCCTTCCAGGGTCCGTTGAATCGCCTCAGCGTCCATGACTTATCTAGATTAAATCTAATATGATATTTTGTCGAGACTGATGCTTTAGGTTGCTGCGGTGCGTAGAAGACTGGGCGGTACCTGTGGCTGGTCAAGACATCGCGCACGCGCAAAATCAATGACCTGACGGTGGGCCCGGCTCCGTTGGTTTGGGTAAGTTGCTTGCCAGGAGGATGAGGCTCCTGGTTGGCCGGCTTTGTCAGCGAGTTCCGTTCCCGCCAGGATCTCCTGCTGGAGAATCTGGGCCTTGCCCACTCGTGTGCTGCGCCTGGTCCTCCGCCATGCTGAACTCCCATCCACAATACTTGCCGCCGGTGGCCTCGGGTGGGCAATGCAGGCAGGTGGTGCGAATTCGCGGGTCAATCGTGCGGGCGAACATTTCGAATTCCACCGTGCCGACGCTCTTGCAGGGGAAATCGACAAGCCCCTTGCGCCGGCGGGTTTCCTGCACGCGGCAGACGTCCATGAAGAAGCGCAGGCGGGTTCGGTCGGGCATCCATTCGATTCGCTGCGCATTAATGAGGCTGTACATGCGCAAGGCAAGGGCCTGCTCCAGGGCCTGGAGACCGCCATGCTCGGGAAGATGGAAGGTAGTCATGATGCGTTGCGCCTCGGCGGCGGCAAAACGCTCCCAGGCACGCGCATCAAGCTCAATTGCCGCTTCCATGCCCAGTCGCTCCTCGGCGGCCAGGAACCAGCAACCATCGTGAGCCAGCCAGTTCTTGGCAAACATCTCCAGGGCACGCAGAAGATCTTCACGAGGCATGGAAGAGTACGAATTCATGAAGTGCTCAGCCATAGATTTTGTCCCTACTGCCCTTTGTCGGTCGGGTAGCCCTTATCTACCCAGTCCGCGCCAATGTTGTTGGAGATGTATAGCACCTTCACACTGCTGAAGCCCATTCTGTGGAGTTCGTCATACGCAGGCGCCACATTGGGGCAGTGGTTCCATGGGCAACAGCCGCAATACAGAACGATGAACGTTTTGTGCGGCAGCGCTTTGACGCGGTCGCGCAGCGAAGCCAGCCCCTGTTGGGTGGAGGCCGCCCCCACGTATTCCGAGCCGGGAATGTGGGCCTGCACGAATAGAAGATAGGGGCCGACGTTCAGGATCAGCGGTTTCTCGCCTTTTTTCGCTTGCAGAATCTTAACCAGCTCCTCCGGATTCATGAGCTGAGGGCTGCCGGGCGGGAGCGCGGATTGCGCTGTCTGAGCCGTCGCGCCCGCGACGGTGAGGATGAGGACTACAGTCAAAATGTATGCAAGTCTAGTTTTTGTCACGATGTTCCTCTTCGGATGGCGATATTTCGCACGCGTTTTGTTTTCCTCGAGACCCGACGGGCCGCGTAGCCGTGCGTCATGTAGGCACACCCAGCTTGGGGAGCAGCCACTGAGTGAGCGCCACGTACAGCACGACAAAGATGACCACCGGTACCCAAGCTGGCATCAATTTCTCCACAGCGCTATGGCGATCACTGAACCCCGCGGGATCGAGCTAACGCGCCGCCGCCTCCGACGACTTCAACCCGAGCTTTCCCAGTATCCACATTGCCGGACACCAGTTGGTGAACCCCGACTGCAACAGGTTCAATCCCACGAATGCGGTAAACAGGTACCAGTACGGACTCACCCAATAGCCCAAGGCCAGCGAAAGCAGAACAAAAACTCCCGCCATCAGCCGCAAACCACGTTCGATCGTCATGCGTAAGCTTCCTCGGAATGTACAGGGACCTGGTCGCCCCCGGCTGCGTGTGGTTTATGTTTTTCAACCATGTAATAAAGGACCGGCACTGCCATGCGCGAGAGCAGCGTCGACGCAACTTCGCCCGCCATCAGCGAGATTGCCAGACCCTGAAAAATGGGATCGAAGAGAATGACGCTGGCGCCCACCACGACGGCCGCGGCGGTGAGCAGCATGGGCCGAAAGCGCACCGCTCCGGCATCAACCACGGCCTCTTCCAGAGCCATGCCTTGCGAGCGGCGCAGGTCGATGAAGTCCACCAGGATGATGGAATTCCGCACGATGATACCCGCGCCGGCAATGAAGCCAATCATCGAGGTCGCGGTGAAGAACGCGCCCATCAAGGCGTGCGCGGGAAGGATTCCCACCAGGGTCAGCGGAATGGGCGCCATGATCACCAGCGGAATGATGAACGAGCGAAACCAGCCCACGACCAGCACATAGATCAGCACCAGCACGGCGGCGAAGGCCAGGCCGAGATCGCGGAAGACTTCGATGGTGATGTGCCACTCGCCGTCCCACTTCATTGATAACCGGCTGGTGTCGGTCGGCAATACGGCGTTGTAGCGCTTGATCTGGTAGCGGCCTGGCGCCCGCAATTCGTCGATGGCCTTGTTCATCTTCTGAATCGCATACACCGGGCTCTCTTCTTCCCCCGCGACGTCGCCCAGCACATACACAACGGGAAGCAGGTTTTTGCGATAAAGCGTGGTGTCGATTGCCTGCTTTTCCAGGTCTGTCAGCTCACCGATCGAGACCTGCCCACCGGCGGCACTCGGTAAGCGCAATTGTTGCAGCGACTCCATGCTCGATCGGGCCGGGCGACCCAGCTGCACGCGGATGGGAATGTCCTCGCGCGAATCGGTAACGTGCAGCAGCCCGGCTGTAGTACCATCCAACCCGATTTGCATCGTCTTACTTATGTCCGCTGCCGCGATGCCGTGCAGCGCCGCCTTGTCGAGATTGACCTGCAAGTCGTATTTCGTCTGTGGATCTTCCACATACCAGTCCACATCGACCACTCCCGGCGTGGTCTGGAAGATGTGCTTAACCTGTTTGGCTAGAGCGATCTGCTGCTCGTAATCCGGGCCGTAAACCTCGGCAACCAGCGTCTCCAGCACGGGTGGGCCGGGGGGAACTTCGGCGACCTTGAGGCGCGCACTGTAACGATTGCCGATCTCGACCAGTCCGGGTCGCAGGCGCTTGGCGATCTCGTGGCTCTGCGCGCTGCGCTGGTGACGGTTCAGCAGATTGACCTGAATGTCCGCCTGGTTGGCGCCATGCCGCAGGAAGTAGTGCCGCACTAGTCCGTTGAAGTTGTAGGGACCGGAAGTGCCTGCGTATACCTGATAGTTCGCCACCTCTGGTTGCTGTCCCAGATATTGCCCCAGCTCCTGCGCCACGCGCGTCGTCTGCTCCAGAGTCGTGCCGTTGGGCATGTCCACGATCACCTGAAACTCGCTCTTGTTGTCGAAGGGCAGCATTTTGACCTTCACCAGCTTGAACGCGACCAAAGAACAAGCAAGCAAGAGCAGCACAATCACGCTACCAAGAAATACCCAGCGCCGATGGGCATTTTGGATCAGGGGATTCATCACGCGACGATAAAACCTGGTGGTCCAGCCTTCCGCTTCGTGCTGGTGGTGGTCGCGGGAGGCGTAATGGCGCAGCAGGCGAAGCGCAGCCCAGGGAGAAACGACGAAGGCCACAATCAGGGAGAAGAGCATAGCCGCGGACGCGCCGACCGGAATCGGCCGCATGTAGGGGCCCATCAGCCCGCGCACGAAGGCCATCGGCAGGATGGCAGCGATAACCGCGAAGGTTGCGAGGATGGTGGGGTTTCCGACCTCATCCACAGCTTCCACAGCGACATCGGAAAGGGCTCTGCCTCGGCTGGACGGCAAGCGGAAGTGACGCACCACGTTCTCGACGACGACAATCGCGTCGTCCACCAGGATGCCGATGGAGAAGATCAGCGCGAACAAGGTGACGCGATTCAGGGTGTAGCCGAAGCAGTAGAAGATGAACAGCGTGAGCGCCAGCGTTACCGGGATGGCAATCAGCACTACGCCTGACTCGCGCCAGCCAAGCGCGAGCGCGATCAGCAGCGTGACCGAGAGGGTCGCCAGGAAGAGATGTTTGAGCAGTTCGTCGGACTTGTCCTTGGCGGTCTCGCCATAGTTTCGCGTGACCGTGATGTTGAGGTCTTGTGGCAGGAAATAGCCGCGAAGATCGGCAATTTTCCCGAGCGCCTTCTCGCTAATGATGGTCGCGTTGGTACCTTTGCGCTTCGCCAGCGTGATGGTTACCGCTGGAAATTCGCCGCGCGCTTCGGATTTAGAAGCGCCGGCAGCGTTGGCGTACAGGACGTAATTTTGCGGTTCCGCCGGACCATCGACAACTTCCGTCGCAACGTCGCGCAGATAGACCGGCTTGCCCTGATACACACCGACGACAACTTGCTTCAGATCTTCGGCGCGCCCGAGAAAGCGTCCTGCCTCGACCTGAAACTCCTGGTTATCCTGGGCGAAGCTCCCGGAGATACTGCGAGCGTTGGCTTGCTGCAGCTGCGCGCTAACCGAGCCGGCCGTCATCCCGTAGGCGGCGAGGCGCTGCGAGTCCATTACGACGCGCACCTGGCGCGGCAGTCCGCCGATAATCTTCGTCTCCGACACGTCGTCGATCTGCTTGAGTTGATGTTCCAGTTCGCCGGCGATCTGCCGCAGTCGATAGCTGTCGTAGTGCTCGCCCCACAGGGTGAGCGCCAGAATCGGAACATCATCGATGGAACGGACCTTGATGAGCGGCTGCGAAACCCCTTGCGGAATGCGGTCGAAGTTGGAATAGAGCTTGTTGTAGGTCTTGACGATCGCGTCCTCTTCCTTCGTGCCGACATAGAAGCGGACCACCAGCATGCTCATGCCGGGCTGCGAAATGGAGTAGACGTACTCCACGCCGGGGACTTCGCGCAGCAGGCGTTCCATCGGGACCGTGGCGCGCTCCTGCACTTCAGCCGGCGAGGCGCCGGGCATGCTGACGAAGACGTCGAGCATGGGAACGATGATCTGCGGCTCCTCCTCGCGCGGCGTCATCAGCACGGCAAAGGTGCCGGCCAGCAGGGCACCGGCGATGAACAGCGGCGTCAGCTTGGAGTTGATGAAGGCGTGCGCCACCAGGCCGGCGAGGCGAAGCGGTGGGTTGGCGGCGTGGGTCATGCCGATCTCCTGGCCGCCAGTGCCGCCGGCTGATGCCGGCTTGGAAAAGAAATTGGCAGCTGAGACGCTGGCCTGAAGGCCAGCTCTACCCGGCTAGATTCAGCTGCGCCCGCACTTTGACCAGCCATCGTCACTGCGCTCCTACCCGCTTGCCGCTTAGTTCGAGATTCGCAGGCTGGGCTACGATACGCTCGCCACTGTCCAGTCCCGAGAGCACTTCAACATCGATGCCCTCAGGTTTGCCGAGAGTCACGTAACGTAAGCTGGCGATTTCATCCCTGCCCACGACGTAAATGGCATCGAGTTGTCCGCGGTGCAACAGTGCTGTCTGCGGAACCAGGATCGACTCGCGCTCGCCGCGCGGGAAGCGCGCGCGACCAAAGAGACCCGATCTGACTTGTGGATTGCCCGGCAAGTCGATCTTGACCGTAAAGGTCCGGCTGGCGGGATCGGCCGCAGGCACGATCTGTACGACCTTGCCGGTAATCGCCTGAGTGCCGAGCGAGTCGAGCACAACCGGAACGTTCGCCCCCAGACGGACTGCGCCGATCTGACTCTCATCCACCATGGCCTCCAGGCGGAAGCGACTGGGATCCTCGACTACCAGCAGCGGAACTCCCGGCGCCGCCATCGCGCCTGCATCGACCAGCTTGGCAATGACCAGTCCGTCGAATGGAGCACGAATTTTCGTGAAGCTCACGGAAGTGTTGGCCTCTGCCACTGTAGCCTGAGCCTGAGCACTGTTGGCATGAGCAGCATCGCGGCGCGCCTTGGCTACCGCTAGTTTCGCTTTGACCTCGTCGTATTCATGCGGACTCAGCGACTTCTTGTCATACAGCGTCTGGTAACGCTGCATGGTGGATTCGGCCAACATGTAATCGGCATCGGCTGCGGCAATGGCTTGTTGCGAGGCCTCCAGTCCCGCCGTGGCGCTCTGATACGCAGCGCGCGGCTGGGCTTCGTCGATCGTGATCAGTACCTGTCCCCGGCGGACGGCGTCGCCCTCGTGGACATTGACGCGCGTGATCGTTCCCATCACCTGGCTCGCGAGCTGCGCGGACTGCGCCGCGCGCACAGTACCCGTGGCCTCGATGTAGTCGGGGATGGCGGCGCGTTGCGCGGTGAGGAGGGTCACGCCGGAGATGGTTTCGGGAGTGGGGGTGGTTGCGGGCTCGGAGCGGGAGCAGGCAGCGAGAAGGACGAGAAGTCCGGACAGGATGATCGTGCCGAACAAAGAGGTTCGTTGACTCGCGCGCGAACCGCGGATCCCTCGGCGGCGGCCACCAACATCAGGCTGCCTCCGCGCGGGATGACAATTACGAGAGAGCATTGCGACCATCACATTACCCTTCATTGCGTCACCACTGGAGAGCTTGGACTAAGTGTTCCAGCCGCCAGCTCCACGCCGGCGTAGCTGGTTTGCACGCGATAGAGGGCCTGCCAATAATCGCTCTTGGCGCGCTGCGTGGCCTCTTGCACACGCAGTAAGTCGCTGATTGTCGTCAGTCCGCCGTCGTAACGGTTCTGGTTGATACGCAGGCTCTCCTCGGCTTGCGCAACGGCCGTGCGCGCCACGGCTACCTGCTGCCGGGCCGCGTCGTATTCGTAGTACGCTTTGCGTACCTGCAGCCGAATCTGGTCGCGAAAGCTGTCGCGCATAGCCGTGGCTCTCTCCTGCATTGCTTTCTGCATCGCCAGATTCGCCCTCTTGCTGTCGCCGTCGAAGAGGTCGAACTGCACCTCCGCCCCGGCGATCCAGTTGTTGCCGCCGTTCCATCCGGGCGTGGGACTATCGGTCTCCCACGAGCCAAAGACGTTCAGCCGCGGTGCGAATGCGCCCTTTGCCGCCGAGATGCTCTTCTCCTGCCCCCTGCGCTCCGCCTCGATTCGCTTCAGGTCAGGGCGTTTCTCGATGGCCAGCGCTTCCAGTTCGGCAATCGGTGGTGGGGAGAAACTTTGCTCGGCCGGCGCTTCCTGCGGCTCGAACAAGCTGTCGGAAGACATGCCCAGCGCAAGTGCCAGTTGCGTGCGCGCCAGCGAAAGCGCATTCTGCGCTGCGATGAGTTCCTGCTGCCGAGCGGCCGTCGCCACCTGCGCGCTCAGCAGATCCGACTCCACCACCATTCCGCTCTCGACCCGTGCGCGACTGCTGGCCTCGGTTGCCTCAGCGGTCTCCAGACCTGCTTCCGCCACTTGCACCTGCCGCTGCGCCAGCAGCGTGCCGTAGTAAGCCTGCACCGCCTGATATACCAATTCCTGATCGGCGCGATCGAGTTGCTGCTCGGCAGCCTGCTTCATGTACCTGGCGTGAGTGACGCCGTACCAGCTTTGCAGCCCGTCGAACAAATTCCACTGGCCGGAGAAGCGGCTGGAGAAGTTGCTGATGGGCGTCGGCGTGTTGAGCCGATTGAGCGCGAAATCAGCAGCCGTGAAGTTCTGTTGACGCAACCGTGAGCCGAAGACAAACACCGGATCGTTGCCGCGCAGCGCGCTCTGGGTGAAAGTGATCTTCGGCATGAGCGGCGACTGCGCTTGGCGAACCGCGGCAGCGCCAATGCGGGTTTCTGCTGACGCAGCCCGGTGTAGCGGATTCTTCTCCAGCGCCATGCTGACGGCTTGCGGCAGAGTCAAGGGGGTGGTGGTCTGTGCGTCCGCCACCAAGACTGTCGCTGCGATAGCAACCGTTAGCAGAGCCATTCTCGCGAGCACCGGGGCTGCAGTTTTCTGAAACGAACCGCTTGCGGCCTCGTGCGGCTCTCTGTGAAGCGCGATCATCCTCACGCCTCGACCAGTGAGGCTTCCGTCGCCGGCACAATTTCAAACGAGGTGTGCAGTTCGGCGCTCTTCTGCACCATCGCACCCACCGAGCAGTACTTCTCCTCCGACAAACGGATGGCGTCCTCGAGCGCCTGCGGCGACACATCCACGCCGCTTACGATGTGGTGAATACGAACCCTGGTGAACACCTGAGGCGGATTCGGCGCCTGCTCGGCCTCCACCTGTACCTCGTAGCCCGTGACCTGCTGGCGCTTCTTGCGCAGGATGTTGATCACGTCGAACGCGGTGCACCCTGCCAGGGCAATGGCAACCAGTTCAATGGGCTTGGCGCCGGTGTTGCCGGCAGCATCGTCCATCAGCAGATGATGTCCGGTACCGCTGGTAGCTATGAATTGCCGATGAGTGCCTTGGGGCTGAGTAAGAGTGACCGTGGCAGAAATCATTGCGTGCTCCCTGTGGCCGAGGCTGGCTCGCCACGTCCATTACATCGGGCCACACGGATAAACGCAGTGACGCCGCGCACTGTTACAGGATTGCTGCCAAGAAAATGCAGAAATTTTCGAGATGGCTCACACTTTAGTAGTAGTGGGGTTCAGGAGCTGTGAGGGTTAATGGGAACCGCGCGGCTCTGCCCGAGTGCGGCAATCGCTCGCTGATACTGCGGCAAGAGTTGGCTGCGCAGCCGTTCGGCATGTTTGGAATCGCACTCGGGTCGATAAGACCGACAGCGGTCGACTGCATGCTTCAGACTCGCCAGGAATGCCTGGCAAGGCTGGCAGTCGTGCAGATGGCGGTCCATCTCGTCGCACATCGCGTCATCGATGACGCCGTCCATGTAATCGGAAAGGGCAGCAAACAGTTGGCGGCAACGAGGCGGCCTTGGCTGTTCGGCAGCGGCGTGGAGCGTCAGGCCAGTCTCCGGGCGGCCCTTGGCCAGGTTCGCGAGCTGCTGGCGAACGAACAAGCGGGCACGGTGCAACCGGACCCTCACCGTCCCTTGGCGCAGCCCCGTGATCTCGGCGACCTCGGCCGTGCTCAGCTCTTCCATGTCGTGCAGGACCAGCACCATTCGATACCGGGGAGGCACGGCCAACACCGCCTGTTTCAAGTGCTCGGCGCTTTCGCGGCTCAGCAGCACCGTCTCCGGGTCGGGTGTATTGCTGGCTAACAGTTGCTGCAGCTCGTGGCTGTTGGGCATCAGCTCGTCCAGCGAAATGTTGCGGGAGCTGGAGTGCTTAATTCCACGCCGGCTGCTCACGCACCGATTGCGAGCAACCTTGTACAGCCACACTGCCAGCGCCTGCGGGTTATCGAAATTAGCCAGATGAGGGAGCGATTTCAGCATCACGTCCTGCGCCGTGTCCTCTGCGTCCTCAGGGTGGCCACAGACTTTCATACTGAACGAATACACGGTGTCTTGCAGTAGCGCCAGCGCCTCGCCAAGGGACTCAGGCCGTCTTTCCCGAACCAATTGCAAGGCTTGCTCCACAGCCTGCCGCATGAATTAAGGGTAATCGACAACCGGTTCTCAAGCCAATCCGCCCTCCGCCGTTTTGGCGAGCAAAGCCTTCTCCGGCCATGGCGGAAGCAGCTTGACCAACACCCACAAGAATAGGAAGGGAAGGATCGTCAGGATGATTGCGGTCAGTAAGCCCTCCTTGGCGACGAAACCCATCTTGTAGGTCGTGTACCCGAGAAAGCTCTTGGAAAACAGCTGTCCGCCGATGACCACGTTCCAACGCATGGCGAAAATTCCCATCAGCGTCAGGCAACCGGATACCACGTAAATTCGCTTGCGGGCGAGATCCGTCAACTTCACGACTTGTGTAATCGCCAGAAGGACGATCGGCGTGACTGTGCCCAGCAGAATCTGCACCACGATGTGAGAGAAGTAGAGTCGCGTGTGCACCATGAAGTCGAGGCTGCGGAACGATTCATCGGCTTCGTAAATGCGATGGATCAAATCCAGCATCTCCAGGCTGAAATCAATGATGAAGGTGTAGAACAAATACCTCGCGACCGTGTCGACGCAGCCCATGTCGATCGACTCCCGCCGCATCGTGGTCAGCAGCATGTACAGCAGCATGACGACCGCAATGCCGGATACCATCGCGGAAAACAGAAACACCACCGGCATCAGCGGCGACGACCACCACGGATTTGCCTTCACCGAGCCGAAGATGAAGCCAACGTAGCCGTGCAGCAGAAAAGCCGAGGGGATGCCGATCACGGTGATCAGCCATCCGGCGCGTTCGTCGATGTGCAGCGCGCGCGGGCTGATATTGGTCGAGCCGAGCGTCAGCACGCGATAAATCAAGCGTCGCCAACCGGTAGTGGTCTGCGACAACACGACAATGTCATGCCGGTAATCCAGCCAGATTTCCAACACGAGCACCGCCAGCAGGTACCACAAATAGACGAAGCCGAACATCGCCATGGCGGAGGAACCGTGCGGCGTCAGATACATTTCGAAGGAACGCTCTGGATGTCCAAGGTGCAGTTGCAGCGGCATGGGAGCAACCAGCAGGAAGGCCAGCGCGGTCAGCAAGGCCAAACGATAGGTGGGCTTCACCGCCTGAACCTGAAAAACCCGCTCCAGCGATGCCAGGATGAATGCTCCCGCCACCAGACCGGTGAGAAATGGGTAGAGCACGATCAGCACACTCCACTGCAGTTCCACTTCGTTCGGGTACATGAATCCTTCTACTGGAATCTGCACAAGAGTCTCCTTATCGCACGGCCCCATCCAGACCGTAATAGAAGCACTTCGAACGCGTCGCCATCTGCGGTTTCAAAACCTGCACGCTATGTGTCCGCAGGAAATCATGAATCGGATCATTCGGATTCTTTAGATTGGCGAGCTGCCGTGTACCGGTGGGGCAGACCTCGCAACATGCGGTCGTCAGGCCCTTGGTGATCCGGTGATAGCACAGGGTGCACTTGTTGGCGGTGTTCGTCTGGGGATTGATAAAGCGACAACCATAGGGACAAGCCTGCACACAATAGCGGCAGCCGAGGCAGTATGTCTGGTCGACCAGCACCACGCCGTCAGGAGAAACGAAGGTCGCGCCCACCGGGCACACCTGGGTGCAGGGAGAGTCCGCACAGTGATTGCATAGCTTGGGAACGAAGAAATTCTTGCCCCCGGTTTCCTTGAGCACGGGAAAACCGTTTTTTCCGCCGTCCGGCGAATCCACCTGGGGATACTCCATCTGCCAATCTTCAATGTGGTAGCGTTCGACCCAGGTGCGGAAATAGCCGTCGGGAACCTGATTTTCCAGTTGGCAGGCGCGAACGCAACTGCCGCAGCCGATGCACTTGGTAATGTCGATCAGCATCGCCCACCAATGTTCCGCCAGGTTGTAGTTGGGCGACGCTTCCGGCGTGCCTGCCAGAACGTAATCCCAGGCGACGGCAGCGGCGGGCAACAGAATGAGCAATTGGCGGCGCGTCAAGGTCATGGCGCAACTCCCACATTCATCGCTGGACTGTGCGGCTGGTGACAGCTGTTGCACGCTGCTCCGCCGGAGTGTTCGGCGGCGTTCACTTGGGGAAAGCTTTTCGGCTTGGCGATATTTTCCTGGTGGCAACGAACGCAAAGGACGGCGGTGTCCAGCTTGACGGGTGTCACCCCTGCCGGATCATCGGCGTGCGCGGCGAGTGGCCCGTGGCAGGATTCGCAGGCTACGCCTTTGTGCACGCCCTTGCTCTTCATTTCCTGCACGTCGCTATGGCAGCCTTCGCAAACCTGATGCCCGGCATAGTGAACCGGCAGGGCTGCGATCTCGGTGATGGCGTTGGCGCGGTAGTGACCGTAGCGCCCGAAGCTCCGCGGTACCAGAAGACTTCGCAGTGTCAGGAACAGGATCAACCCAACCAGGAAAACTGCTGCCACGCGAAACAGGTGTCCGGCATCTCCCAAGATCTTCATGCCTGTGTTCCACACCAACGGAATCGGGTGGGCACCGTGGCGCGCGGCGATTGCTGCCATCCGACTTCAGAGCCATGCTCCCTAGGTTCCATTTTGGGATTGATATAAGACGGAGGTCGCGGGCCGCCGTGTTCTGAGTCACGACTTCACGTGACGTAGATCACGTGCCTAAAGGTTCATGGCCGGCAGGGGCGACCATCGCCCCGCCGCATAGCGACGATTTCCGCGGGCGCCCCCCGCCGCGCGGAGCGTGAGCAACGCGCAAGCAGGGCCGGCGATTGCGATCACAATGACAGGTGAGTGCCATCACTGAACACCCGGACCTGATCGCGATACAAACGTGACCACTGGCTTTAACGACTCGAACGGACGTTCGATTTATAACGAGGGATGCGCCAAAGCCAGTGGGCGCGGAGCACCATCCAACCGCGCAGCTTGATGCCGGCGTGGACGGTACCACCGGATCCATGTTGGGAAGCAAGAGGCTGACCGTGGCAACCTTCGCCTCGAAAGATTCGGCAAACCCGAAGCGTGCCGTAACCATCGGCGGCAAGAAATTCCTCTGGGACGGCCGGCT
>Ga0335081_10008342_pt1 | contig 16599 bp, 18 predicted proteins | sample Lox_Sample_35_FD_206713 | JGI IMG/M metagenome (GOLD analysis project Ga0335081, IMG submission 206713) | Soil microbial communities from Loxahatchee National Wildlife Refuge, Florida, United States - Lox_Sample_3.5 | ecosystem: Environmental > Terrestrial > Soil > Wetlands | place: USA... | reverse complement strand
GCGATGCCTGTAGAGCCGATTTAGTTCTCGAATCCAGTCAGAAAGTCTCGCATACTCCTCTCTTAAATCCGAGGGATACTCCTCCATCTCTTTCTGACGGAGCTTCTCGTCAAACCCTGCTTGATCAAAAAGAATTTTGCAACGTCGACATTGATCAAAATAAGTAAGCACTTTTGTGACGATCTCCAACAAAATCGGTTTCACGGTCTTCCTCCCAAGTCAATATTCTCATATTATCCTATGATTCATCAAATTTCAAACAACCTCTTCCAAAAGGAAAACGTCCATGTCCGTCCGACAAACCCAGCATACCATTTCATTGGCATGAACAAAAAGCGGGAGACTCTCCAACCATGGGACCTGCGGAGAAGACCTTGTTAGTTTTTGGAAGCATGCCTGCTTCAGGCAGGCGTTGACCCTTTCCCGTAGAATGGGTTACATAATAAAGATGAAGATTCTCCTGATCTCACCCGAGCGGGAGCGAAAGAAAGATGAGGCTTTTCTCTTCAAGCTCAGCTTCTTAAACCTTCCCTCTATCGCAGCGGTGACGCCTCCCGGCGTGGAAGTGAAAATTGTCGACGAAGCCTTCGATCGAGTCGATTTCGATGAAAAAGTCGATCTCGTAGGGATTACCGCTCAGACACCCGTCGCCCCCCGCGCTTATCAGATCGCGGATGAGTTTAAGAGAAGAGGGGTGCCGGTGGTCATGGGTGGGGTGCATGCCAGTATGCTTCCTCACGAAGCGCTACAACATGTGGATGCCATCGTCATCGGAGAAGGTGAAGAGGCCTGGCCAAGCTTAATCGAAGACTTCAGAAGGGGCCAAGTGAGGCGGATTTACGAGGGGAGTGTTTTTTTCAAAGCCTCCGACCTTCCCTTCCCCAGGAGGGAACTCCTCAACGAAAAGTTTTACTTTCCTTTGAAGTTGCTCGAAACCACACGGGGGTGCCCCCATCGCTGCGACTTTTGCGGCGTCTCAAAGTTTTTCGGATTCCGATACCGCAACCGGCCGATCAGCGAAATCGACCGAGAGCTTAAAACCCTTTTCCCGAAGGGCCCGGTGATGAACCCTCTTTTAAAGAAAACCCTCTCCCTCCTGAGCCAGGACCTCCCTTACTTCCTTAAGAGAAAGCTACTTTACATCATCGATTCCAACGTCGCGGGAGACAGGCGATTTTGCCTCGATCTTCTCTCTCTTCTTAGAGAATTCGACCTTCTTTGGTATGGCCATGCCCCGGTCTCCGTCGCTTTTGATCAGGAACTCCTGGAAGGATTCGCACAAAGCGGCTGTATTGCCATCAATATCGGCTTCGAATCCTTTTCCGTAAAGAACTTAAAAACCATGGGGAAGGGGTTCAACCAGCCTTCCCGGTATGCAGAAGCCGTCCAGAGGATCCACGATCAAGGGATCGGCATCATGGGAACCTTTATCGTCGGTTTAGATGATGATGACCCCGGTGTCTTCCGGAGGATTATCGATTTCTGCGTTGGGTCAAAGCTTGACTGGGCCCTCACCTTCATCATGGCCCCTTATCCGGGGACCGATTCATTTCTTCGGTTGGAACAAGAAGGAAGGATTCTATCCAGAGATTGGGAGAAATACGATTCCCTCCATGTCGTCTACCAGCCCCTTGGCATGTCTGTAGAGGAATTGGAGCAAGGGATGAGAAGGACATGGAAGGAGGTGTTCTCGACCTCCTCCATTTATAAAAGAGTCCTCCAAAGGCCCTGGGTTCATCCCCTCTTTTACCTGGCGATGAACTGGGGGTTTCACCGATTGACGAAAACGTGGTAAAATAGAGAAAAATGGATATCCTTTTCTTTAAAGTTGCCTCCTTTCTTTACCTCTTTGGGACGTTGGCCTACCTGGCCTATGTTTTTTTTCTCAAACGGGTGCTCTCAAGAGTCGCCGCGGCGATCGTGTCCGTCGGATTTGCCTTCCACACGCTCGCCATCCTGACGAGGTATTTCGAAGCAGGCTATACTCCTGTCACCAATCTGTATGAATCTCTCTCCTTCTTCGCATGGATGATGATTGGCCTTCTGCTGGTGGCCAATCTTAAATATAAGGTCCGAGTTCTGGGCTCCTTCCTTACTCCGATTGCTTTAATCCTGATGCTCTTCGCCTTTGCCCTTCCGAAAGAAATCTTCCCGTTGGCCCCGGTTTTGAAGAGTTTTTGGCACCCCTTCCACGTGATCTTTGCCTTCTTGGGCAACGCCATCTTCACCCTCACCTTCTGTTTTGGAGTCATGTATTTGATTCAGGAACATCAGGTCAAAGCAAAAAAGATGGGAGCCATTGCCAAAAGACTCCCTTCTCTGAATCTCCTTGACGACCTGAGTTATCTTTCCCTGAAGTTTGGATTTCCTCTGTTGACCCTGGGGATTATCACCGGTGCGGTGTGGGCAGAGTATGCATGGGGCAGATATTGGAATTGGGATCCCAAGGAAACATGGTCCCTTATCACCTGGCTTCTTTACGCGGCCCTCCTTCACCAACGAATGACCGTTGGGTGGAGGGGACGGAAGGCTGCCATGATGGCCATTGTTGGGTTTGTCGCTGTTCTCTTCACATTCTTAGGGGTGAACCTTCTTCTCCCGGGATTGCATACCTACTCCAAGTGGCAGTAATGGAGACGGGGCAAGGTTAAGAATCAATTCGGAGCTATGGAACTCCTCGTTATTGGATTAAATCATAATACGGCGCCCATCCAGATTCGCGAATGTCTGGCTTTTCCCCAAGATCGGCTGGGAGAGGCGCTCTCCAAAGTTCATGCCCTTGCTTCGGTCAAAGAAGATATGATTGTGTCTACCTGCAACCGGGTGGAGGTTTATGCATCCACGCGAGCGACTGAGAAAGCCATTTACGACCTGAAAGAGTTTCTCTCCCAATACCATGGCATCTCCCTGAAAGAATTTGAAAAGAGCCTCTATTGCCATGTGGGAGAAGAAGCGGTGAGACATATTTTTCGAGTCGCCTCCAGCCTCGATTCCATGGTCCTGGGGGAGCCGCAAATCCTAGGCCAGATCAAAGACGCCTACGACATCTCTCAGCAGGCAAAAACCTCTGGCCTAATTCTTCATCGACTCCTTCATCGGGCCTTTCATGTCGCGAAAAAGGTGAGGACCGAAACGAAGATTGCCATCAGTGCGGTATCGGTCAGCTCTGTTGCCGTGGAGCTTGCGGAGAAGATCTTTGGAACTCTTGAGAGAAAAACGGTCTTGCTCATTGGAGCGGGGGAGATGTGTGAACTGGCGGCCCGGCACCTCGTGTCGGGAGGGGCCGAGAGAATTCTCGTGGCCAACCGGACTTGCGAACGGGCCGTGTCGCTGGCTCAAGAATTCAGGGGGGAAGCCATCCCCTTTGAAGACATGGCCCAGGGGTTGAAGAAGTCCGATATTGTGATCAGTGCGACCAACTCCCCCCGGTATCTCATCGAGCAGGACCAGGTCACCAGGGTGATGAGGGATCGAAAACAGAAGCCCATTTTCTTCATCGATATCGCTGATCCTCGGGATATCGAACCCAACGTCGGCGATATGGAGAATGTCTATCTCTACAATATCGACGACCTTCAAAAAGTCGCCAATGAGAACATTAAGGATCGCGAAAAGGAGGCCCAGAAGGCAGAGGCCATTGTTCAAGATGAAGTGGTGAAATTCGTCAGTTGGTATCGATCCCTGGATGTCACGCCCACCATCGTGGCTCTGAGAAAGAAGTTTGACGAGATTCGAAAGAAAGAATTAGAAAAAACTCTGTCCCTTCACCCCGATCTGTCCGACAAGGAGAAGAAATCTCTGGAGGCCCTCACCTCCGCCATCATCAATAAGATTCTCCACACCCCGATCACCCTTCTCAAGCAAACCAACGAGGAAGCGATGGCAGACCTCTACCTCGACGCCCTCCAGACTCTCTTCGGACTGCCGGGAAAATCCCTGGAAGCATTTTTCGAGAAATGCGAAGAAGGGAAAGAAAAGGAGGAGGCGAATTTCGAAGATGCCTTCTGATATCAGAATCGGTACTCGTGGAAGCCAGCTTGCCCTCTTTCAGGCCAATTGGGTGAAGGATCAGCTGTCTCGGAACCATCCAGACCTCAACGTCACGCTGATTAAAATCAAAACCACCGGAGACAAAATTCAGGACGCTCCCCTGGCCAAGATCGGGGGCAAGGGTCTTTTCGTCAAAGAAATCGAGGAGGCGCTCCTGCAGAAAAGGATCGACTTGGCCGTCCATAGCATCAAAGACGTCCCCACGGAGTTTCCGGAAGGGTTGCATCTCTCGGTCGTCACCCGGAGGGAAGACCCCCGGGATGTCCTCATTGCAAAGGACGGAAGGACATTGAGAGAACTTGTCCAAAAAGCAAAGGTCGGAACAAGCAGCTTGCGCCGCCAGGCCCAACTGCTCCACTTCAGAAACGACTTGGAACTGATTCCGCTCAGAGGAAACTTGGATACGCGACTCAAGAAGTTAAGAACGACAAACCTCGACGCCATTGTCCTGGCCCTTGCAGGGGTTAGAAGACTGGGCTTGGAGGAAATGATCACCGAAGTTATTTCAGAAGACATTTCTCTTCCCGCGATCGGACAGGGGGCCCTGGGAATCGAGACAAGAACGGATGATCCAGAAGTGGAAGCCCGCATCCGGTTTCTCAACGACCAAGAGTCCTCCATTGCGATTACCTCGGAGAGAGCCTTTCTCAAGAAGTTGGAAGGGGGCTGTCAAGTCCCGATCGCGGCCTATGCCCGAATCGTTGGGGCCGCCCTTCGCATCGATGGGCTCGTGGGGACCGTAGACGGGAAGAGACTGATCAGACATCATCGACAGGGATCCGCCGATCAAGCGGAGTCCCTCGGAATCGAACTGGCTGAAGTCCTCCTCAGCCGAGGGGCGAAAGAGGTCCTCGACGAAGTTTACCGGAAAACAGGCCCTCTCGTCGAAGTCCCCTAGCGCGGCTAAAGAATCATGAATAAGCAACCCCTTGGGGGAAGAAGAATTCTGATCACCCGGGCTCGTCAACAGTCGGGCGATTTTACAGCCCGGCTTAGAAAGCTGGGGGCGGAAGTGATCGAATTCCCGACCATTGAGATGATTCCTCCGCTCCGCTGGGATGCAGTTGACCAAGCCGTGGACCGGTTGAACTCCTATGATTGGATCATTTTCACCAGTGCGAACGGAGTCACCTTCTTCTGGCAAAGGCTTTCCAAAGAGGGAGGGCCGAACCGCTTCCCCTCCTCTGTGAGGGTGTGTGCCATCGGACCCGCTACTGCCGGTCGATTAAGGGAGAAAAGAACTTCAGTCCACTATATTCCGAAAGAGTATATTGCCGAGTCCATCCTCGAAGGGTTTGAGAAAATCGGCATACGGGGGAAAAGAATTCTTCTCGCTCGGGCCAAAAAGGCGAGGGATGTCCTCCCTAAGGGCTTAAGAAAAATGGGCGGGGAGGTCGACGTGGTAGAGGTTTATCGAACGATCAAGCCAAAGGGTGGATCGAAGAAATTGAAGAAACTCTTGGCTGACGGGAAGATCGATGTAATCACCTTCACCTCCTCTTCCACGGTCAATCATTTTGCGGATCTCCTTAAGAAAGAAGATCTTAAAACATTGTTAAAAAACACGGTCACTGCTTGCATCGGACCGGTGACCGCCAAAACGGCAAGGGAATGGGGGCTGAAAGTCGGGATTCTGCCGAGACAATACACCATTCCAGGTTTGACTCGGGCCATTGCTGACTATTACGAAAGATAAAATCCGTCCATTCAGAGACTCTATGTCCAGACCGATCATCGAAGTGATCCTTTACGATTTGGGCAATGTGATTCTTCCGTTCAACCATTATCAGATTGCCGAAAAGCTTTCGCGTTTCTCCCCCAAAAAAGAATTTAAAGATCCCCAACAAATATTCTCCTATCTTTTTGACCTTCAGAAAGGGATCATCAATCGTTTTGACGCTGGCGAAATTTCCTCTCGGGAATTTTTTCAAGAACTAAGAAAAGATCTTGGCCTTTCCGTGTCTTTTAATGAGTTTGTCCCCATCTGGGTCGATATTTTTTCTGAAAATGTCGAGGTCTCTCAAATCATCGTTTCCCAAAAGGAAAGGTGGAAACTCGGCTTGCTCTCCAATACCGACCCTCTCCACTTCGATTATATCCTTTCAACGTTTCCAATTATGAGGGCCTTTGATACATGGATTTTATCCTATGAAGTGGGGTTTAAGAAACCGGCCGTCGAGATCTTTCAAAAAGCCATCGGGTGGGCTTCCGTTGAGCCGAAGAAGATCCTTTTTATCGATGACGTAGAGAAACACGTCGAGGTCGCCACCTCTCTAGGGATGGAGGGCATTCATTTCGTCTCTGCTGACCAATTGAAAAAAGAATTGTCTTTGAAATTGGACGCCCAGGAGGTTCCCTAGAACCGTCAGACTGTTCTCGGGGGATGAAGGCTTAGCCTGTCTGAAAGGGCTTTCGTTCAGAACGATAATAACTTTCCACTTTGGCGATATAGTTCTTTGTCTCCCTGGGCATGGCTTCAGGCCGCCTTTCAACGTTTCCTTGCCCCCAATTATAGGCGGCCAATGCCAGCTTCACCTCTCCATGGTAACGATCCAACAGTTGCCGTAAGTAAGACGTTCCGGCCATGATGTTCTCGTACGGATCGAACACATCTTTCACTCCTAGGTCGACGGCGGTCGCGGGCATCAGTTGCATTAACCCCTGTGCCCCCGCCGACGAAACGGCGGAGGGGTCCCCTCCACTCTCCGCCCGGATGACGGCTCGGACTAAGACGGGGTCGACCTGATATCGGCGCGAAGCTTCCTGAATGAATGGCTCATAACTCCGATTCCCCTCTGAACGAGTCCCAGTCTCTTTCCCGTGAAGGCCAGACTTTTCCCGGGGGAGGCTCCTCTGGAGTGAAGGCGAGAATGGTCCATCGAAAGATAGGGATGGAAGAGAGAAAGAATCCTCCTCTTCCACGTCGAATTCACATAGGGCTTTCTCGACCATTTGGATTAGAAATTCCTCGGTCCCTCTTGGAAGGGGGTTTGAAGTGTCGAGCGTTTCAGTCAGAAGGTTATAGAAATTCCCGACCTCTCTCGTTTCCGAACGAGGGAACGTCTCAAGACTGGAATGGATCCTGGGATCAATCTTTTCAATCATCGATCAGCAAAAAAATTGCCTTTGAGGAGATGTAAGAGGGAGGATCGAACGCTTACCCCCTCTTAGTCGATCACATCCAGAAGCGTTCCTACAAGTTCTTCCTCAACTTGCACTGTTTTGAGGTTCGCCGTATAGCTGTTTCGGGTGGTCACGAGGCTAACCATCTCTTCCTCTACGGTAACGTTCGAAGACTCCCTGGGCACTCCCGTTCCGTCTTCGGAAGGAATTGGAGCTCCCGGAGAATCAACCCGGTCGACACGAACGGCAACACCAGAAGGGGACGCTTCCTCGAAGAGGGCGCGGCTCTTCTTAAACCCATCGGTATTGAGATTGGCAACATTATGAGCCGTCACTCCGAGTTTCCTTCCAAACGCCTGGAGCCCTGACAGGGCGCTATAAATGGCATCCACCATCCGTTCTCACCTCCTGCGACAGAGTATCTTCCATCATCTATTTCGGCAGAACGGAGAGACAACTTGAGCCCTTTTTTAAGCGTCCTCTCTGGCAAAAGCCCGACGGGACCGAAGGGCCATTTCATCCAGATGCTTCTGATCCTGTTTCTCCGTCTGGTAGAGGTACCTTCTAAACCTCTTTTCTTTCAGCCGGTTCAACATCTTCTTCTCTTTCATCAAGCCAACCAGAATTTCCCTCTCCCCTTCTATGGCTTTTAAGGTTTGGTTTCTCTTTTCCCCCTTTTCCAGCAGATCGCCGTAGCACGCATCTCCGAACTGCTTGTGGATGAGATACTCCGCTACCCGAATGCCCCTGAGGGTCTTCTCATGAAGCTTCTTTTCGTTATCCAACCTCTGCTCGGCCACCCTTCGAATCTCTTGCTCTTGCCTTTGCAACTCCCGGACCTTATCGGCCAGCCTCGTCTGTGAACACTCCTCCAGACTCCTTTTCCAGTTCAACAGGCTCTGTAATCGAAAGGAGAATCTCATCTTGAACCTATTGAGAAGAGCGACTTCAGCTGGGCAACGGCGCTTCGAAAATCTGCCTTTTCCTGAACCGCTTGGCGGAGAAAAGCGTCAATCTCCGGCGTTTTCCTTATGGCCTCGTCGATCTGAGGGTTACTTCCGGCCACATAAGCTCCGATCTGAATCAGGTCCTCCGCCTTCTTATAGGTGGCCATTAACGACACGAGCTGGTTCCTTGCGGAAAGTTGCTCCGAGCTGACAATGTCAGTCATGACCCGGCTGATACTCCCGAGGATATCAATCGCAGGGTAGTGATTTTGATTTGCCAATTCCCTCGAAAGGACGATATGGCCGTCCACGATGGATCGGATCGCATCTGCAATCGGATCGTTCACATCATCCGCTTCCACCAAAACATTAAAGATGCCCGTAATGCTCCCTCGGCCGGGCGTCGTCCCGACACGCTCAAGCAGTTTAGGAAGTTGGGCGAAGACGCTCGGGGTGTAGCCTTTTGTCGTGGGCGGTTCCCCGACCGCCAGACCCACCTCGCGGGAGGCCATCGCAAACCGGGTGATGGAATCCATCATCAGCAGGACATCCTTTCCTTGATCCCTGAAGTACTCCGCAATCGAAGCAGCCAAATAGGCCCCTCTCATTCGAATCAGGGGCGGTTGATCCGAGGTGGCGACAATGACGACCGACCGCTTCAATCCTTCCTCTCCCAGATCCTTTTCAATGAACTCTCTCACCTCCCTGCTGCGTTCCCCAATCAAGGCAACGACGTTCACTGGGACCGTGGTGTGGCGGGCAATCATTCCCAATAAGGTGCTCTTACCCACCCCCGAGCCGGAAAAAATGGCTATCCTCTGGCCTTTGCCCAGGGTTAGAAGTCCATTGATGGACCGGATGCCGACGTCGACCGTCTCTGCAATCCTCCGCCTTAGCAAGGGATGGGAGGGTTGGGAATAGAGCGGATATTCTTCGTGGGAGGCGATTGGGCCTTTCTGATCAATGGGTTTGCCCAGGGCGTCCAAGACCCGGCCCAGCAGATTTCTCCCCACCGATGCCTGGGCAGGACGGCCTAACGGGAGGATAAGGCATCCGGGCTCAATGCCCCTTGTCTCCCCTAAGGGCATCAACAGCATCTTATTGTCCCGGAAGCCTACGACCTCGGCCCATCCCAGCCTTTCCTGATTCTTCTTCTTGATCTGGCACATATCCCCGATGGCGGAGCAAGGTCCGATCCCTTCGACCACCAATCCGATGACCTGAGACACGCGGCCGTAGCGTTGAATGGTCGTTGTATTCTGAATGATTTGGCGGTAGGGAGTTTTGCTGCTCATTGGAAATAAATTTATTCCGTCGGAGGTTCAAAGAGATGCTCCGACTGCTCCGCTTTTTCCCAAACCACAGCGGCGATCCGGTCCATCTGACCCTCAATCGTCGCATCAATATCCCCAAAGGATGTTTCCAAGAGGCAGCCCCCCCGGAGGATGGTCGGATCTTCAATCATGTCCACCCCGTCCAAGCTCCTCAACCCTGTCGGACCTTCTTCCGGATGGGTGAGCAAATATTGATGATCCGCCGGATTTAAACGCACGGTGATCTTCTTTTGGTCGATGACGTGTTGAAATGCTTCTCGAAGGGCAAACGTGATGACATCCCGATGGAGGGTCAGTTCATGATGAAGGATTCTTCTGCTGATGCTGAAGGTCAATTCCAGAAGATCGTTTTCGTAGACCTTAAAGAGATGCTGTCGCTGGGACCGTATTTCGGTAAGCAGGCTTTCCAATTGCTGGACCAAGGCGTCGAGTCGTCTCTGCCCCAGTTGCACCCCGTCCCTTTCTCCCTGGGCAAACCCCTTTTCATAAGCTTCTTTCTCGATAGATAAGGATTTTTCCCTGATTTGTTTGAGGGCCTTCTCCTCGATTTCTTTCAAGTAGGGAGGAGGCGAAAAATCCTTGGCGGGCACCGGAGACCATCCCGTCCGAAAAGCGGGTTTTTCTTCCGTTTGGGCACGAGGAAGATTTAAGGTAAAGGTCCTAGACAAAAACCTCCTCCTTTCCTGCCGTCAACACAATCTTTCCCTCACTCTCCAATTTCTTTCCTATTTTCAGGATGGATTGCTGGGCGTTTTCCACATCCTTCAGGCGCACCGGACCCATCACTTCCAAGTCCTCTTTGATCATCTGGGCTGCCCTTTCAGACATATTCTTGAATATTTTTTCTTTCAACTCCTCCGATGCGGTCTTCATTGCCGACATCAGCGTTTCGTTATTGATCTCCTTCAGAATCGCCATGATGCTTCGGTCATCGACTTTAAGGAGGTCCTCAAAGACAAACATCCGACGCCGGATCTCGTCCGCCAGCGCTTGATTCTGCTCTTCGATCCCCTTCAAAACCGTGTCCTCGACCGAGCCTTTCATCTGGTTTAAAACCTCTGCAACAAACTGGACTCCTCCTTGCTGTTGAGTCGTCGTCTTCTTTAACGCAGGAATCTCATCCTGAAGGGCCAGGTCAATTTCCTCGACAATTCCCGAAGGGATATTCTCGAGCTCTGCCATTCGAGGAATGACCTCTGCTTGAAGAGGAGGAGGAAGATCGTCCAAAATGGCCGCTGTCTGGTTGGACTCCAGATGGACCAGGATGATGGCGATCGTTTGAGGATGTTCGTGCCGGATGAGACTGCTCACGGTCTTCGGGTCCAGCTGTTTGACTTTTTCGAAGAGGTTTCCTCTCTGTTCATCTTCAAGGTCCTTGAGGATCTCCTGAGCTCTTTCTCCTTCGATGGCTTTCGAAAGGACTTTTCTCAGAAATTGCGTCCCTCCCGAAGGGCCCCCGAGCACGGGGAGGTCGGAGGAAGCCAGACGGTGAAACTCGGATAGAATCGTATCCGTCATCTTCGGGGAAATGGAGAACATCTTTGACATGGAGCCGCCCAGCTTCCGGATCTCCCCTTCATCCAGTTGCTTCACAATGTGCGAGGCCAATTCTTCACCGAGGCTGTAAAGAAGAACGGCTGCCTTCTGTGATCCCGTCAATCGATCATCGGCCATAGGGCGCTTTACTCCCCTTCACGGAGCCATGCCTTCACAATTCCAATGGTCTTCGATGGATCCCCTTGCGTGAGCTGGATCGTTTGACTTCTCAGGTCGATGGGTTTGGGCACGTGAGCGGGTTCGACAGAAACCAAGTGGGGAGAGGTCTGCGAAACCAGCGCCGGTTCTCCCTCCCCGCTCAAAGATCTTCTTTTCAGCAGTGGTCTGACGACAAAAATAATGAAGAGAAAAACGAGGATGAAACTGACCATCGGTTTGTACGCGATGGGAAGGTATTCCTTCAATATGACGTTTTGCTTTTCGCTCTTGACCTCTTCGTCCACAACGGACCCGTAGAAAGGCATGTTAATGACCTCGACCTGGTCCTTTCTCTCCTCACTGAATCCGATCGCATTTTTTACGATGCTTTCGAAATTCTTCATTTCCTCCTGAGACCGGGGAACATATTGCTTGCCCTTGCCTCCTTTGGCATCGGTCCCTTCCTTGTAGGCGCCATCCACAATCACCGCCACCGAGACTTTTCTGACTTTTCCCGTAGGGTCTTTAATGTGTTTGTTGACCCGCGAGATTTCATAGTTGCGGACTTCATACTGCCGCTCGGAGGTGTTTGCATTCAGAGAGGGGGACGCGGGGGGAGGAGAATTCTGAATCGACTCAGGAGTCGGAGCTGCACCGGCCTTCCCTTTGGCCGTTTTCGAATCTGCCGCTTTTATCTCTCCCGAGAACGCCGGCACGAGGGGAGCGGAGGAGCGTTCCGTATTTTTCTGTTCACTTCGGACAACCGTGCTCGGGTCGTATCTCTCCTCCGTGATGTCAACCTGTTGGAAATCGATCTCTGTGGAGACTCGGGCGATCGCCTTGTTGGGGCCTAGAACCTCTTCTAGCATGCCCTGAACTTTTTTCTTCAATCCCTCTTCGATGGTTCGTTGATAATCCAGTTGCGTCGTCGTCAATTGACTCATCGGGGTATTGTCACTTCTCTTGGAGAGGACTTTACCGGAGGTATCCACCACTGTGATATTCCCCGGTTCCAACCCCTCCACCGAGCTGGCCATAAGATGGACAATCCCTTCCACTTGAAAAGCTCCTAAGGTCATCCCGGAGCGGGTCTTGATGAACACGGAGGCCGTCGGCCTTTTCTGTTCCTCCACGAAAAGGGATTCTTTCGGGGTGACAATATGGACCCGAGCTTGCTCGACCTCTTTGATTTGTCGGATGGTCCTGCTGAGTTCGCCTTGCAAGGCCCTTTGGTAATTCAGTTTTTGAACAAAGTCCGTCGTTCCCAAGTTAGTCCGGTCAAAAACCTCAAAACCAACTCCGCCTCCCCTCGGCAACCCTTCGGTGGCCAGCGAAAGCCGGACATCATAGACTTGATCCTTCGGCACCAAAAGCGCGGTGCCGCTATTCGAGAGCTGAAAAGGGATCTTCTTGTCTTTCAATTTGTTCGTCATTTCGCCCGCGTCTTCAGGAGACAGATTGCTGAAAACGACCTGATAATCGGGTTGACTATTCCAAAGGATCAGCCCCCCAAACCCGATCAGAGAGAGCACCAAGACTGCCAAGACAGACAGCGTTCGCTTTTTGGACAAGGAGTCTAAGAATGGGTTGAGGAAGGGAGTCATTTTTTCAGCCATGTTTCTATCCCTCTCCGACTAGAACTGCATTTGCATGATCTGTTCATAAGCGGAAATAATTTTATTTCTGACCTGAATGAGCAGACGCAGAGAAAGATTGGCCTGCTCCAGGGCGATCATCGTCTGATGAACGTCTTTCTTCCCCAAGACCATTTCTTGAGTGCTTTGATCCCCCTGGACGAGTTGTTGATTCACGTCTCGAACCGACTGGCTGAGTACGTCCTTGAAGTCTGAAAGGGGATTGTGCTGAATTGACTTGTTTCTTTCGGTTTTCTCTAAAGGAGTGGAGACGACATTTCTGATGTCCATTTCGCTCATCGCAATTCTCCTAAGTGGGCTGTTTTTTTACCTGCCAATTTCCAGGGCCTTCATGACCATATTCTTGGCAGCGTTAAATGCGGTGACATTGGCCTCATAACCTCGGACGGCTCCCAGCAAATTGACCATCTCCTCGATCACGCTGATATTGGGAAGATAGACTTGCCCCTGCTCATCCGCATCGGGATGAGAGGGGTCGTAAATCATCTTAAACCCCTCTGGGTCATCGAGCAGTCTTGCTGTGACTCCTCCCCTCTGGGGGGCCCCTTCCCAAGGCAGAATTTCCAGCGGAGGGAGGTGATCCAGATGCGTCCGGAGAAGAGGAACATATCCCTCCATCTTATGCGTGAGGATGCTTGCGAATGGCAGGTCTGAGGGCACGTGTGAAAGGACAACCAGTTTCCTTCGGTAAGGGCCTCCCTCCTTTGTTCGGGTTGTCTGAACGTTGGCCAAGTTGCTCGAAACAGCCTCAATCATCATTCTCTGAGCGTTGAGGCCCATCGCACTAATTCCCATTGCTTTAAACAAGTCCATCTGATCTATTGCCCTCCTTCCAAAATGGCCGTCCTCAAAGCCTGCAATTTTTTCACCAACGACTGCACCCCCGCCTGAAACATCAGATTATTCTCGGCCAATTTGGCCATTTCGTCATCGATGTTTACTTCCTCCTGTGTCGTTTCCGTCTCCAGCCCTGGTTCAAAATCTGCGGAGAGATGGATGGGATGGGTTCTTATCAAATCCACGGAAGCTCCCCCCATCGAGTGTTCGAGGATCTTTTGGAAAGGAATCTCCCTGGAGAGGTAATTGGGGGTCTCCGCATTGGCAATGTTGTTCGAGAGAACTTTATGTCGCAAGGTTCTCACATCAAGGGACCGTTCAACCAATTCGATGGTTCGATCAAATAAACTTCTTGCCGAATTAACTTTTTCCATGACTAATCCTCAACAACAAATATGCCAATAGGATGATTTGTTATACAATCTCTGCCGGCGGCAGATTCTGTTTATATTCGTTCAGTTTGTTTCTCAGCGTCCTGATACTGATTCCCAGAATTTTCGCCGCATGCGTCCGATTCCCACTCGTTTCTTCTAAGGCCCTGAAAATCAAGTTTCTTTCCACATCCCTCAATAAAAAGGGAGCGGAGTCCGCATGGGTTCTAGGTGCGCACTTGGCTTCCTGCTCCGGACAAAAGTCCATCACATCCAGGGAAGATCGGGAGGTCGTTAAGACTGCCCTTTCAATGACATTCTTTAGCTCCCTCACGTTCCCTCGCCATTCCTGTTTTCTTAGCCAGGCCAGCCCGTCTTCGGAAATAGATTGAATCGATTTTCCATATTGGTCGTTAAATTTCCCTAAGAAGTAGCTTGCCATCAGGCTGATATCCCCGACCCGTTCTCTCAGAGCCGGAAGCTTGACTGAAATGACATTGAGTCGGTAATAAAGATCTTGCCTGAACTCTCCTTTTTCAACACACGCTTCCAAGTTTCGATTCGTCGTGGCAATCACTCGAACGTCGATGGGAATAGGATCCTTACCTCCAATCCGGTCCACTTCGCTTTCTTGAAGAACTCTTAAGATTTTAGCTTGCAGCGAAAGGCTCATCTCACTGATCTCATCCAGCAAGATTGTCCCGCGGTGCGCAATTTCAAATTTCCCAATTTTTTTGTTAAGCGCCCCTGTAAAGGCTCCCTTTTCGTGGCCAAATAATTCACTCTCGAAAAGAGTTTCAGGCAAGGACGCACAATTGACAGCAACGAAGGACCCTTCCCTCCCCGTGCTATGAGAGTGGATGGTTCTCGCAAACAATTCCTTACCCGTTCCGCTTTCCCCCTGAATCAGGACAGTCGCCTTAGTCGAAGCAACTCTCAGACACAAATCCAACATCTCCCTCATACGATTATCGCCAGTCAGGATCGGTTGGAAGCCGTTGGAAGGGGAGGCCGATCCCGGAGGGTACTCGTGATGGTCGTCCGCTCGCTTAAGCGCACTTCGAATACTCTCCTTCATAAGTTCAAAAGAAAAGGGTTTCAAAATATAGTCGTAAGCCCCCTTTCTCATCGCCTCTACAGCGTTTTGAATCGTGCCAGATCGTGTCATCATGATCACAGCGGTTTTGCTAAATCGCTCTTTCACGATATGCAGGAGTTGCAGTCCATCTCGACACGGCAAGTGGGTGTCTGTAATAACGAGGTCGAAGAGATTTTGGTCGAATAAACGGACTGCCTCTTCTGCAGATTCAGCTAGAAAGATTCTATTCCCATTCGTCGAAAGTGCGTTGAAGAGGGACTGTTTCACCTCTGGATCGTTGTCGACAATAAGAATGGATTTCTTCTGCTCCATTTTACTTCCGGATATGTTTTAAAGAATCATGAAAAGACTTGTTTAAGTATTAGGTCATTGAAACTCCTTGTGTTAGGGAAATTGCAATTCTTATGCCATGCCCAATGAAAATAAATATTAAATAATTTCAATTACTTAATTTGTCTAGGGCGAATGGAGGATATAGAAATTGTCAAAATAATTCATGGACGTCATTATTTTGACAACCGAAGATTGCGAGGAGAGAGCATTCCGGAAGGAGGGATTGGAACAGCGAATGCTTATGGCTTTGATCGTTGGAGATTCTGGCGTTTGATCTTTTCTACCAGGGTCGTTCGATTGAGGTTGAGGAGTTGAGCTGCCCTGTGTTTGACCCATCCCGCTTTGTCGAGCGCTTGAAGAATCAGTCTTTTTTCAAATTCGCTCACCACCGCGTCCAAAGAGATGCCCTTTTCCGGAATCTCGTACCCCTCCGGAGACCCACCGGCCGGAAGATTTTGGAGTTTCTCTGGCAGGTCCCGTAGGGCGATTGTAGTTCCACTCGATAATATCGTGATGCGCTCAATCATGTTCTCGAGCTCTCTCACATTGCCAGGCCAATGATATTGAAGCAATCGATCCATCACTTCCGGGTCAATCCCCTGAATCTTTCTCTTCTTATCCTTATTCAGTTGACTCAAAAAATGATGGACGAGCAGAGGAATGTCTTGTCTGCGCTCTCTCAGCGGGGGGATTTCAATCGGGATGACATTAAGACGGTAATAGAGGTCCTCCCTGAATCTTCCCTCATCGACGCCTTTTCTTAAATCCTGATGGGTCGCAGCAATGACTCGGATATCGATTTTAATCGTCTTTACCCCTCCGATCCTCTCAAATTGACGTTCCTGCAAAACCCTCAATAGCTTACTCTGCAGGTGGGGGCTCATATCCCCTATCTCATCCAGAAAGATCGTTCCGCCACTTGCAAGTTCAAAACGACCGATTCGGGTCCGGATAGCACTGGTAAACGCCCCTTTTTCATGGCCGAAGAGTTCACTTTCCAGGAGCTCGCCAGGAATCGCAGCACAATTCACCGGGATAAAGGGTCCTTCACGCCTCCCGCTGTTGTAATGAATCGCTTTCGCAAATAGTTCTTTCCCGGTGCCGCTTTCACCGAGAACCAAAATGGTGCTCTCCGTATCCGCTACCTTTTCCACG